>Ga0302320_10001836_pt1 | contig 50667 bp, 42 predicted proteins | sample Bog_T0_3_FD_202130 | JGI IMG/M metagenome (GOLD analysis project Ga0302320, IMG submission 202130) | Peat permafrost microbial communities from Stordalen Mire near Abisko, Sweden - Bog_T0_3 | ecosystem: Environmental > Terrestrial > Soil > Wetlands > Peat | place: Sweden: Abisko, Stordalen Mire... | reverse complement strand
CATGGGGTTGGTTTCGTTGCTGGAAGCTCGGCAACGCCTTACATCTGCTTCATGAACCGCCGGATGCCGAACGGCACGTCCGGTGGTGTGGGAGGACGGCGGGAGTGATCCCGCCTCCTACCCGATGGGGCGGAGCGCGGGGCAGTTTTTCGGTTGGCGAATCTTTCCCGCGAGAGGATAATTACTGCCGGGGTTCGTGGTCTCCGGGCTTTGCCGCGATGCGGCGTATGAGGAAGGGGCGATGCGGCGTGTCACTTGATTGGCAAAGCGGCGAGTTGGCCGAGGGGCTGGGCTGCTACAGGCGGCGGGAGTTCTTTGTGGCGCATGAGCACTGGGAGTTGGTGTGGCTGCGCTTGCATGAGCCCGAGAAGAGCTTTGTGCAGGCTATCGTCCAGATCACAGCCGCGTTTCACCACTGGCAGCAGGGAAATGCAGCGGGGACTCTGTCTCTTTTGCTACGCGCGCAGAGCCGGCTGGCCGCGTATCCTGCTTCGTTTGGAGGAATTGCCGTAGAGCCGCTGCGGACAGAGATTGAGGCCTGGCTGCGGGGAATCGAGAGCGGAAATCTGCCAACGACATACCCGGCTACCTTTACGGATGGCTCATAAAGAGAGAGCTAGTTCAGAACGAGTCGATTCGAGAGTTGGCCTGACCCGTTCTTCCACGTCTGCACAAACATGAAAATTTAGTTGTGTTTGCCTTTCCATTTCAGGTCGTTGGTTTGGTTCCCACCCTTGCCGCGATGAAGCTGCGGCAAGGATGGGGCACCTAGACGTTTCTTGCTGATTTAAGGGTAGGCACCCGCCTCCGGGCTCAGCGACTTCTCTACATCACAGGTCTCAAAGTCGAGATCCGGGGCCCCCGGCGCCCTACTCATTCGTCTTCGATAGGGTCAATGCTTAGCCCGTCCACCCTGCCGGTTATTGAGCAATAACTTTTATGAAACATTCTGTAGGCAATGTTTACCTCCTCCATGTACTGATGGATTTGGTTTGCCAATTTATACTCAGGGGTCTCGATCTTGACAATCTCCTCCCCTAGGATACTTTTTATCTCGTCGCAGTCAATTGCAAAAGAGTGGTCCTTGTAGCCATAGACCAGTTGAGATGCGGCTTTAATAGTCCTTTCGTCCGCCAGACTTTCCCTTTTCAGCAGCTTTTGTGCGTAATGAGTTGCCGACTCCGACACGCGCTCATATAGTCCAAGATGCCGAATACTGAGTGTTTTCTCAAGGTAGGAGGCGAGCATTTCTGCGGCGGCTGGGTGCTTTTCGCATACGCCCGCGATGTAGTCCAGTGCGGTGCCGAGTCCCAATGCGGGCAGTTTGGCAAATTGAGGGTCTACGGGGCCCAATTGGCTCATCATGCCCATATGGATTTCTCTCGCGCCGAGCGCAAGGAGGGTTCCGGCCGACTTTGCTCTTCTAGGCACCGAAACTACGAATCCGAGGGCCGTTGAGGTCTTTAAATATCTGCTTATCAGGTACGCAGGGACGGGGGAACCTCCATTCGTGTGCAGGAATAAGAGAATGGGCTTTGATTTGTCACGAAAATCACTGCTGGCCGCAGCGTACAGAGCATTGGAGGTATTCTCCGAGATCGGCGACTGTTCGTTATAGAGGAATAGAAAGTTATATTTTGCAGCGATTTCGGACTTATCTATGAAGCTCCATAGTTCCTCCGCTATCCGACGGAATGCTGCCTCCAAGTTCTTCGCATCTAGGCGAGCGATTACTAAGAAGATTCGCGGCGGCGGGGGAACTTGCTGCGGAACGTCGCTGGAAGTGGTCGATGATGGGGTAGGGGTGGCTTCTGGGTCACCTGTCGCATCCGGGGCCTGTTGGTCCCCTCCTGATGCGGTCGGATCTGGCTCGGCGTTATTTGGGTCTGTTGCGCTCATCATGGTCTACCAGTGGACTCACCTCAGGGACACTGAGGCAATGACAACAGGTTATTTGTCCATACACCATCGGCATGCGTTTGCAGATATGGCGCTCTTCCGTCCGTCGGGTGCACCACCCCCACATATGCCTTCTTACCGCTTGCAGGATCGATGACATAGAAAGTATTCGTTTTTGCCTCTATGCTCCTGATCACATCGTCCCGCTGCCACTTCCAGCCGACACCGCCAATATGGGTGATGTGCTCATGCGAACTGAGAATTGCTGGCTTCGTGATGCAAGTGACCTGTACGTCCGCCATGATCTCTCCAAAAAACGAATTCTAGACTACCGGGCGCCTATATCGCTAGCCGTCAACCGCGCGAGTCTCAATTTTAGCCGTTGTGTTGATCGGCAGATTGGGCTGGTCGGATCGGCGGGTTGGAAGCGGGCCGGAGGCTTCCGATTTCGATTAGTTGTGCTTGCCTTTCCACTCGGCGTAGGGGCCTTGGAAGTCTTCGATGCCGTCTTCTTTGAAGTTCCATAATCTTGTGGCTACTTCGTCGATCAAGTCGTGGTCGTGGGTGACTAACAGGACTGTGCCTTCGTAGCGCTGGAGAGCTATGTTCAAGGCGTTGATGGCCTCGAGGTCGAGATGGTTGGTGGGCTCGTCGAAGATAAGGATGTTGGGCTTGGTGAGAATCAGCTTGCAGAAGGCCAGGCGGGCTTGTTCGCCACCGCTGAGGGCCTTGGTCTGCTTGTCGCCTTCTTCGCCGCTGAAGAGCATTTGGCCGAGGATGCCGCGAATCTCTTCGACGTGGGCGGCGGGATTCCAGCGATGGAGCCACTCGGCTACGGTGAGTCCGGGCTCGATGGTTGCGCCTACGTCCTGCGGGAAGTAGCCGATCTGGGCTTCGTGGCCCCAGAAGACGGAGCCGGAGTCAAGAACGAAATCCTTGTCGGCGAGGCCGGGATAGTTGGCGAGCAGGCTCTTGATGAGCGTGGTTTTGCCGGCGCCGTTGCGGCCCATGAGACAGATGCGCTCGCCGCGTAGGACGTTGGCGGTGAAGCCGTCGATGACCTTGTGATCGTCGTAGAGCTTGGTAAGGTGCTTGAACTCGAGGATGTGCTTGCCGCTGGGACGGATCTGGTCGAAGCGGATGTAGGGGCGCTGGATGTTGGAGCGGGCAAGATCGTTGGTCTGGAGGCGCTCGACCTCTTTGCGGCGGCTGGTGACCTGCGAGGAGCGGGTTCCGGCGGCAAAGCGGGCGATGAAGTCGTTGAGCTGATCGATCTTCTTTTCGCGCTGTGCGTTCTGGGCTTCGAGCGTGGAGCGGATCTGGGTTTTAGCCATCACCATGTCGTCGTAGCCGCCGGTGTAGGTGATGATGGTCTGGTAATCGATGTCGGCGGTGTGGGTGGTGACGGTGTTGAGGAAGTGGCGATCGTGGGAGATGGCGATAAGAGTGCCGTCGTAGCCCAGCAGGAAGTCCTGAAGCCAGTGCACGGAGTCGAGATCGAGGTAGTTGGTGGGCTCGTCGAGCAGCAGGGCCTCGGGCTTGCCGAAGAGGGCCTGGGCGAGCAGGACGCGGACCTTCTGGCCGCCCTGGAGCTCGGACATCTTGCGCTCGTGGATGGACTCGGGAATGTCGAGGCCGTCGAGCAGAACGGCGGCGTCGGACTCGGCGGTGTAGCCGTCCTCGTCGCCGATGACGCCTTCCAGCTCGCCTAACCTCATGCCATCGGCGTCGGATAGCTCGGCTTTCTCGTAGATGCGGTCGCGCTCTTCAAGGGCGGCCCAGAGGGGCTTGTTGCCCATGATGACGGTGTCAATGACGCGATAGGCGTCAAAGGCGAACTGATCCTGGCGGAGGACACCGTACTTGCGCGGGCGGACGACGTTGCCCTTCTGGGCGTCGAGCTCGCCGGTGAGGATCTTCATGAAGGTGGACTTGCCGGAGCCGTTGGGACCGGTGAGGCCGTAACGGCGGCCGGGGACAAAGCTGACACTGACGTCTTCAAAGAGGATCTTGGCGCCGTAGCGCATGGTGACGTTGCTGACACTGAGCATGGCTGTTCTGGTTCCTATGTGCGGGCCGCAGTTGGGTATCGGCTGCGCCGGCCGGATGGGGCTGGGTTGGTTGCTGATGGGGCGCGCACACATGGGCAGCGCCGAAGAACTTGTGCTCTTCTAGTTTCTCATAAGTGCGGCAGCTGCGCGTCGATTGCCTGTGGCTGGGAACGAACGCTCAACGGGCAGGCGCGGAGGAAGGGCGGGTTGTGCGCTTCCGAGCGTGGGGTTTTGGATGCTTCCGGGCTGCGCGGGCGACGTGGACTTTTTGGAGAATCGGGGGCACGTTGGCCAGCGCGGCGAGCAGGTTGTTGGATTCCTGGTAGAAGTCTACGTGGGCCTTGCCCTTGCCCTCCGTGACGGCGAGAAAGATGCCGGTCTGGTGCTGGGGGCTGAGGGCGATGTAGGTTTCAAAGCCTGCGCCACCACCGGTTTTTTCCATCACCATGGAGGGGCTGGCTGGGTCGCCGAGTTGTATCCAACCGAGACCGATACCGGTGGGATCTCCGGCGTGGTTCAATCCCTGCATCGAGACGAGCTGTTGCGGCTTGAGGTAGACGGCAAGGGCCACGGCGGGCTGGGCGGTAGAGCCCGGAACATGCAGGAGATATTGGAGGAACTTGACCATGTCAGTTGCGGTGGAATAGACGCCGCCGCTGGGGCCTGAGGGCTGCGTGTCCGTGCAGGGGCCCTCATCGTGGGTTCCGCGCAACAAGCGGGCGCATTGTTCGCTGGACGGGGCGAGCGTGGTATCCCACAGGCCGAGCGGCTGCAGCAGGCGGTCATGCAAAAGCCGGGCGTAGGACATGTGAGTGGCAGAGGCAAGCGCATCGCCGAGCAGATCGAAGCCGATGTTGGAGTATAGAGCGGCAGTGCCGGGAGTGGAGATGAGCTTTTGACTTGGCAGCCACGTCCAGCGAAAAGCCTCGTCCGGGAAAGTGAAGTGCGGCGTTCTGGCGGGATATGCACTGACTTCGCGCGGGAGGCCTGCGGTGTGCGTGGCCAGGTTGAAAAGGGTGATGGGTGTTCCGTCAGCGCCCTGGGGAACGGTTTTTCCGGGTGGTGCATAGCGCTGGAGGGGATCGCTGAGGCCAACTTTTCCTTCAGCGGCGAGCTGCGTCAGCAGGCCGGCGGTGAAGATTTTCGATATGGAGCAGAGACGGATGAGCGAGTTGGCATCTGGAGCGCGCCCGCTGCCGGGAAACGTCTCGCCGTAGGTTTTCACCAGGACCTCACGATTGCGGACAACGACGAGCACCATGCCGGTGACGGCCGATTGCTGGAAGAGGTCTGCGCCGCGAACTCCAGCGTCTGCGAGCGAGAGAGGCTGCTGCGCGCTTGACGAAGCCGCAAGGGCCAGACTCAGCGCGCCGCAAAGGATGAGCCTCAAGGCGGGCCAGGGGCTGGCCGCGGACGCGGAGTTGACGGCGAGCAGAGAGCGGCGGGCAGGGGATTCGTACATTGCTTTGATCGGGATAGGCATGGTGTGGAACGGATAGGGCTACTTTATCGCAACAGGGCCGGGGATGGGCTGAGGCATCCGCTAATTATCCGGCGAAGAGCATGGCTACGTGGTTAACCACGAAGGCGGCGCCGTAAGCGAGGACGAGCATGTAGATGAACTGGATGGCGGGCCACTTCCAACTGTTGGTTTCGCGGCGGACCACGGCCATGGTGGAGGTGCACTGCATGGCGAAGGCGAAGAAGATCATCAGCGCCAGCGCGCCTCCAAGGGTCATGTCGTGGTGGAGGGCGGTTTGCAGGCTGAGGGCCTGGGTTCCGGGATCTGCGCCGTACAAGGTGCCCATGGTGCTGACCATGACTTCGCGGGCGAGCACCGAGGAGAGCAGGCCGATGCCTATCTTCCAGTTGAAGCCGAGAGGGGCAATGGCGGGCTCAATGAAGTGACCCATGCGCCCGATGACGCTGTCAGCGAGTTCGGGTGCGGTGTACGCGCCGGTGGGCCCGTGGAGGACCGGCAGGTGGGCCAGTATCCAGAGGGCGAGGGTGACGCAGAGGATGATGGTACCGGCCTGGCGCAGGAAGATTTTGGCGCGGTCAAAGAGGCGCATGGCCAGGGAGCGCAGAGTGGGCATGCGGTACTGGGGCAGCTCCAGGATGAAGGGGGTTTCACTGGACTTGAGGATGGAGCTTTTGAGCAGCCAGGCGGTGGTCATGGCGCCGACAAAGCCGGCGAGATAGAGCGAGAGCATGACGATAGTGCGCATGCCAAGAAAGCCGTGGAGGTAGGTGATGTTGGGGATGAAGGCGGCGATGAGGAGCATGTAGACAGGCAGGCGCGCCGAGCAGGTCATGAAAGGGGTGACGAGGATGGTGGCGAAGCGGTCGCGCTTGTTCTCAATGGTGCGGGTGGCCATGATGGCGGGAACGGCGCAGGCGTAGGCGGAGAGCAGAGGGATGAAGGCCTTGCCGTTGAGGCCGATGGTGCGCATGACGCGGTCGGCGATGAGGGCGGCTCGGGAGAGATAGCCGGAGTCCTCGAGAATTCCGATGAAGAGGAAAAGCAGAAGAATCTGGGGGAGGAAGACGAGGACCGAAGAGATGCCCTTCCATGCGCCATCGAGGAGGAGGGACTGAATCCAGCCGGCGGGCAGGATGGGGCGGACGAATTCGCCGATGCGGGCGAGGATCTCTCCAAAGCCGTCGGAGAGCGGCTGGCCGATGGAAAAGACGACCTCAAAGACGCCGACCACGACGACGAGAAAAAGCAGCGGTCCCCAGATGCGGTGGAGGAGGATGTCGTCGATTTTGCGGCTGTTTTCAACCGAAAGGGGAGCGCGGTAGCCGGTGTTGCGGCTTACCTGGGCAGCCCATGCGTGCGCGCTGGCGGCGTTGCCGACGACGGGCAGGGCAAGCGGCTTGGCGGCCTCGCGGCTGGTTTGCTGATTAAGAAAGAGGGGGACGGCATCGAGGCCGGTTCCGTGAACGGCGCTGATCAGGGCTACGGGGCAGCCGAGTTCGCGGGCCAGCTTGAGGGTGTCGATGTGGCCGCCGCGGGCTTCCATGAGGTCGCTCATGTTGAGCAGGACGAGAGTGGGCAGTCCGACAGCAAGAACCGGAGCGGCGAGCATGAGCTGGCGCGTGAGGTGCAGGGAGTCGAGGACGAGCAGGACGGCATCGGGCCTGGGTGTGCCGGGCATCTTGCCGCGCAGCACGTCAATGGAGACGCGGGCGTCTTCAGAGTAGGGATTGAGGGAGTAGATGCCGGGCAGGTCGATGAGGGTGAGGTCGTCACGTCCGACGCCGGCCATGAGGCCCATGCGCTGCTCGACGGTGACGCCGGGATAGTTGGCGACCTTCTGGCGGAGACCGGTGAGTCGGTTGAAAAGAGTGGACTTGCCGGAGTTGGGGGGGCCGATGAGGACTACGGTCTTGAGCGCGCCGTCAGGCGGAGGAGCGACGGGAGGCTTGAAATCCGGGGGGGCGCAGCAACTGCTCATCGAGAGGCCTCGAGCAGTTCGGGGAGATCGGCATCCTGGACATCGGCGGCTACGGGAAGCTTTTCTTCGAGGGCCTCGGGCTCGCGCACGCGGATGGCGTCCGCGGTTTCATGGCGCAGGGCAATTTCCATGCCGTCTATGCCGTAAACGGTGGGGTCGCCGGCCGGGGCGCGGCGCAGGACGGTTACCAGCGCATCGGGAACGAAGCCCATGTGCATGAGGTGGTTCTGGACGGATTCACGCAGGTCGAGAGCTACCAGAACCCCGCTCTCGCCGACTTTTAATTGGCTCAATACGCTCAACTGCCGAACTCCCGAGGGCTGCTTGAAAGAGAGCAGCCTAAAACTACGACTGGAATGGTCGCATTTAAGTATACGACCATCGGTCGCTGACTCGCAAATGGCATTATTTTTGAGAATTTGCTTTCGATCCACACCCATGGTTCGACCTCCAGAAGGGGACGGCAGGCACACATCAGCCACTCCACCCGAAGCCCCTGGTGGACCCTTCTACATGCTTTATCGGAACGATGAGTTCTTTTTATCAGTAGCTGCGGGCGCGGGGATGTGATCGAAATCACATTAGAGCGGGAATAAGCCATTGCGGGAGAAGAGATTGAGTGATAAAAGGACTCCATGCAGGCTGAAGAATTTCGGGCTACCGTGATTCACGAAGTTCCACCGGAGGGGCTGCCGGTGCCGCTGGCGGCGCTTTGGTGGGACGAAAAAGGGGATTGGGTGCTGGCCCACCAACTGGTGGACGAGCTGGAGACTCCGGGGGGGATGGCGGTTCACGCCTACCTGCACCGCAAGGAAGGTTCGGCTGCAAATGCGGATTACTGGTATGCGCGGGCTGGGCGCGGGTTTTACCGGACGTCGCTGGAGGCTGAGTGGGCGGCGCTGGTGGAGGGGCTTGGGGCGGGAAGTAACGAGTCCTGATGGGCGCTCGGGAGTAGAATCCTTTGTTTGAACCGGGAAGAGAGTTGGGCCGTGAACTATCGGAGTTTTGGAAGACTGGATTGGAAGGGTTCGGCGCTGGGTTTTGGGTGCATGCGGCTGCCTACGCTGGATGGAAAACGCGGCAGTCCTGAGATTGACCAGGCGGAGACGGTGCGCATGATGCGCCACGCCATCGACAACGGCGTGAACTATGTGGACACAGCCTATCCCTACCACGAAGGCCAGAGCGAAGTGGTGGTGGGCAAAGCGCTCAAGGACGGCTACAGAGAAAAGGTGAAGCTGGCCACCAAGCTGCCGGTGTGGATGGTCACGGGGCCGGAGGATTTCGACAGGCTGCTCGACGAGCAACTGAAGAAGCTCGCGACCGATCGCATTGATTTTTACCTGCTGCACGCGCTGAACCAGAGCCGCTGGCGGGATATTGTTCTGAAGCACGATGTTCTGGAGCGGGCTGCCGTGGCGCTGGCCGATGGGCGCATCGGGCGCCTGGGCTTCTCGTTTCACGACGAGTTCGAGAGCTTTGAAGAGATCGTGGACGGCAGCGACCTGTGGAGCTTTTGCCAGATTCAATACAACTACATGGATACGGAGAACCAGGCGGGCACGCGCGGGCTGAAGCTGGCGGCCGGCAAAGGGCTGGCCGTGGTGGTGATGGAGCCGCTGATGGGCGGACGGCTGGCGGCGCCGCCGGAAAATATTCGGCAGACCATGGAGAGCTTTGCGGTGCGGCGGTCTCCGGTGGAGTGGGCGCTGGATTGGCTGTGGGATCAGCCGGAAGTTTCCGTGGTGCTGAGCGGGATGAGCACCATGAGCCAGGTGGAAGAAAACCTGCGCTTCGCCGAGGCTTCGCGGATCGGGACTTTCGGCCTGGCGGAGCAGGAGTTGATTGCACAGGTTCGGGAGCAATACAGCGCGCGCACGGTGATTCCCTGCACCAAGTGCGGCTACTGCATGCCGTGCCCCAACGGGCTGAACATTCCCGCAAACTTCGAGCTGTTCAATTTTGCGCACTTGTACGACGATGTGACGGCCGCGCGGTTCCGGTACAAGGTGATGCTGAATGACGGCCAGCGAGCCGAATCGTGCATTGATTGCGGTGTTTGCGCGGAGTTGTGCCCGCAGAAGATCGCGATTGGGGAGTGGATGACGAAGGTAGAGGCGCTGCTGGGGTGAAGCGCTTGTCCGCCGGAGTTTTCATGGGCTAATAAAGGGAAATGGAAGGAACAGGTGCGAGCCTGTAAGAGTTATTCACACTATGAACTATATTTCATAATGCGGGATTGCGTACCCGCCCTGTGTCCCTCATCACTGCCACTCTATCCCCCCCAGAGATGAGACTCAAGCTAGCGGTTGAACACCCCCGGGCCGCGCTATGAGGCATACGGAATGAGTGAGCAGAAAACGGTCAGCAAAACAGTGATTTTAGATGGGAACGAGGCAGCCGCCTCGGTTGCCTATCGTCTCTCCGAAGTGGTCGCCATTTACCCGATTACCCCCTCGTCGCCAATGGCGGAGTGGGCCGATCAGTGGCGGTCTGAAGGGAAGAAAAATATTTGGGGCGCATTGCCCGTGGTCGAGGAGCTTCAGAGCGAAGGCGGCGCGTCCGGCGCGCTGCATGGGGCGTTGCAGGCTGGAGCCTTCGGGACGACCTTCACGGCGTCGCAGGGCTTGCTGCTGATGATTCCCAACATGTTCAAGATTGCCGGTGAGCTGACCCCGGCGACAATGCACGTGACGGCCCGCACGCTGGCGACGCACGCGCTATCGATTTTCGGCGACCACTCGGACGTGATGGCTTGCCGTTCGACGGGCTGGGCGATGCTGTGCTCGAACTCGGTACAGGAAGTTGCCGACATGGCGCTGGTGGCGCAGATTGCCACGCTGGAATCGCGCATTCCGTTCATTCATTTCTTTGACGGCTTCCGCACTTCGCACGAAGTGGGCAAGATTCTGCCCATCAGCGACGAGACGATTCGCGCGCTGGTGGACGACAAGTACCTGATCGCGTTCCGCAAGAATGCGCTGAGTTCCGACCGCCCGATCATTCGCGGCACGGCGCAGAATCCCGATGTGTTCTTCCAGGCGCGCGAGGCCTGCAATCCGTTCCACGACGCGGTTCCGGGAATCGTGCAGGATGTGATGAACCGTTTTGCGGCGCAGACCGGCCGCGCGTATCACCTGTTCGACTACTACGGCGCGCCGGATGCGGAGCGCGTGATTGTGCTGATGGGCTCTGGCGCCGAAGCGGCGGAAGAGGCCGTGGACCTGATGGTGAAGCAGGGCGAAAAGATCGGCATGGTCAAGGTACGGCTGTTCCGGCCGTTCGACTCGAAGGCCTTCCTGGCCGCGATGCCGGCGACGGTGAAGTCGATTGCGGTTCTGGACCGCTGCAAGGAGCCGGGCGGCGCGGGCGAGCCGCTTTATCAGGACATTATTACCGTGCTGGCCGAGCACGCATCCAGCCTGCCGTTTGCCGTGATGCCTACCGTGATTGGCGGGCGTTACGGGCTTTCATCGAAGGAATTTACACCGGCCATGGTGAAGGGCATCTTCGACGAGCTGCAGAAGAAAGCTCCGAAGAACCACTTCACGATCGGCATCAACGACGACGTGACGCACACCAGCCTGACCTACGACGATTCGTTCTCCACCGAAGATCCGAAGACGGTGCGGGCGCTGTTCTACGGTCTTGGCTCGGACGGCACCGTGGGCGCAAACAAGAATTCGATCAAGATCATCGGCAGCGAAACGCCGAACTATGCGCAGGGCTACTTTGTGTACGACTCGAAGAAGTCGGGATCGATGACGACCTCGCACCTGAGGTTCGGGCCGAACCCGATCCGGTCATCTTATCTCATCACACGCGCCAGCTTTGTGGCCTGCCACAACTTCAGCTTCCTGGAGAAGATGGACATTGTGGAAGCGGCTATGCCGGGCGCGGTTTTCCTGCTGAACTCGCCGTATTCCGCGGCCGAGGTCTGGGACCATTTGCCCAAGACCACACAGCAGGAGATGCTCAAGAAGAAGATCGAGTTTTATGTGATAGACGGCTACAAGGTGGCGCGCGAGGCCGGCATGGGCACGCGCATCAACACCATCATGCAGACCTGCTTCTTTGCCATCAGCGGCGTGCTGCCGCGCGAGGAAGCGATTGCGCAGATTAAGAAATCCATTCAGAAGACCTATGGCAAGCGCGGTGAAGCGGTGGTGGCAAAGAACTTTGCCGCCGTGGATCATGCGCTGGCGCACCTGGAAAAAGTGGAGCTGCCGGCGGCTGCATCATCGGAGTTCGATCTGATTCCTTCAATCTCCGGCAAGGCGCCGGAGTTTGTGCGCAACGTGCTGGGCCAGATTGCCGGCGGTCACGGCGACCTGCTGCCGGTGAGTGCGATTCCGGCAGGCGGCGCGTTCCCCACGGGCACGGCGCAGTGGGAGAAGCGGAATATTGCGCAGTTCATTCCGGTGTGGGACAAGGACCTTTGCATTCAGTGCGGCAAGTGCGTCATGGTTTGCCCGCATGCAGTGATTCGCGCCAAGGTGTACAGCCCGGAACTGGGCGACAAGGCACCGGCGACATTCCAGTGGGCCAAGCCGAAGTGGAAGACGATGGACCAGGAGCGGTACACGTTGCAGGTGGCGCCTGAAGATTGCACGGGCTGCGCGGTGTGCGTGGATGTTTGCCCGGTGAAGAGCAAGAGCGACGCCAGCCACAAGGCGATCAACATGGCGCCGCAGGCACCGCTGCGCGAAGCCGAGCGCGACAACTGGGACTTCTTCCTGAGCCTGCCTGAGGTGGACCGCAGCAAGCTGTCGCACAGCCAGGTGAAGGACATTCAACTGTTGCAGCCGCTGTTTGAGTTCTCGGGCGCCTGCGCGGGATGCGGCGAGACGGCGTATGTGAAGCTGCTGACGCAATTGTTCGGCGATCGGCTGTACATTGCGAATGCTACCGGTTGCTCGTCGATTTACGGCGGCAACCTGCCGACCACGCCCTACACCAGCAACAGCGAGGGACGCGGACCGACGTGGGCCAACTCACTGTTCGAGGACAACGCGGAGTTCGGCTTCGGCATGAGAATCGCGCTGGATCAGCAGAAGATTTTTGCCGAGACACTGACAACGCGGCTTGCGCCGGCGATTGGCGACGAGCTGGTGACGGCCCTGCTGACGGCTCCGCAGAAGACAGAGACGGAGATCGGAGAGCAGCGGAAGCGCGTGCTGGCGCTGCGCGAGCGGCTGGCGGCCAACGAGAGTTCCGATGCGCGCAACCTGCTGGCGATTGCCGATACGCTGGTGCGCAAGAGTGTGTGGATTCTGGGCGGAGACGGATGGGCGTTCGACATCGGTTTCGGCGGACTGGACCATGTGCTGGGATCGGGCAAGAACGTGAACGTGCTGGTGCTGGACACCGAGGTCTACTCGAATACGGGCGGACAGATGTCCAAGGCCACGCCGCGCGGCGCGGTGGCGAAGTTTGCCGCGGCCGGCAAGCCGAACAGCAGAAAAGATCTGGCCATGGAAGCGGTAAGCTACGGCTCAGTGTATGTGGCGCAGGTGGCGCTGGGCGGCAACGACACGCACGTGGTGAAGGCCTTCCAGGAGGCCGAAGCGCACGAGGGTCCGTCGCTGATCATCGCCTACTCGAGCTGCATTGCGCACGGGTACGACCTGATCCACGGGCTGGAGCAGCAGAAGCTGGCCGTGCAGTCGGGCTACTGGCCGTTGATGCGCTACAACCCCGGATTGCGCGAGGAAGGCAAGAATCCCTTCCAGCTCGATTCGAAGGCGCCGTCGATCCGGCTCAAGGAATACACGTACCGCGAAGCCCGCTATACGATGCTGGCGCGCAGTAATCCCGAGCTGGCAGCGGAACTGCTGAAGGAAGCGCAGGACGATGTGGAACGCCAGTGGAGGGTTTACTCCGCACGGTCCACGATGCCGGGCCGTGGCGAGACGCCGCACATTGCGCCGGAAGAGAAACCAGAAGATAAAACGGCGGCCGTAACTGCCGGAGGTGCAAAATGATCGATTTTTCAACACAGTACCTGGGATTGAAGCTGAACGGTCCTATTGTGGTTTCATCCACGCCGCTTTCAGAGTCTCTGGACAACGTTCGCCGCATGGAAGATGCAGGCGCTTCGGCGATTGTGCTCACCTCGCTATTCGAGGAGCAGTTGGAGCTTGAATCTCGGGCGCTGAACGAGGATCTGGACCGCGGCACGGAGTCGTTTGCCGAGTCGCTGGGATACCTGCCCGACCTGAAAGATTACCGCATGACGAACGAGACCTACCTGGAGCATCTGCGGCGCGCCAAGGAAGCGGTGAAGATACCGATCATGGCGAGCCTCAATGGCGCTACTCCCGGCGGTTGGGTGCGGTTTGCCAAGGATATGGAGCAGGCCGGGGCCGACGCCATCGAGCTGAATACCTACGCACTGGCGACGGACCGCAGCCAGACTTCAGCAGAGCTTGAATTGCAACTGCTGGAACTGGTGGCATCCGTTACCGGCGCGGTTAAGATTCCCGTTGCGGTGAAGCTGTCGCAGTCGTTCACCAGCATTCCGCACCTGGTTTCGCGTCTGGAAGACGCGGGCGCGCGCGGCGTGGTGCTGTTCAACCGGTTTTACCAGCCGGACTTCGACATCGAGACGCTGGAGGTGCGGCCCACGCTGCACTTCTCAACGCCCTCGGAGTTGCTGCCGCGGCTGCACTGGGCGGCCATTCTCTACGGGCACATGAACATCGATCTCGCGATCACCGGCGGCGTTCACTCGGCCGAGGATGTGTTGAAGGGGATCATGGCCGGTGCGGGCGTGACCATGATGTGTTCGGCGCTGCACATTCACGGCATCGAGCATATCCGCAGGGTGCTGGCAGACATGCAGTACTGGCTGGAGAAGCGCGAGTACACGTCGCTGTGGGAGACGCGCGGCTGCCTGAGCCGGCGCTCCGTGCCCGACACATCGCCGTTTGACCGCGGCAACTACATCAAGACGCTCAGCTCGTACAGCCTGCGTCAGACGGTGGCGGCGTTCTAAGAACTGCAGGCAAGAGTTAGAAAGGAAATGGGGCTTTCGTTCCTGGGGCAGGCTTTCACTAGCCATGCCGCAGAGGCGAAAGCCCCCATTCTTTGTGGTGGAGATCGAGCAGTTTATCGATCGCTCTTCCAGATGGCGCGAATCGCGTCTTCATCGCCGAGCCCCTCCGGCGTTTTCGGGCTTGGGTCATTTGCGTAGTACCAGCGGCGGTGATCGAGCGGCGAGCTTTCCGTCCGGCTTCCGGGCATTTGCAGATAGCCGTTGGGATCGGTTTTCCTGACCCAATCCCAGGCATAGCGGAGCCACTGGGCGCGATAGGATTTGGTCTGGTGCGCAAACCAGGAGATTTCGTCATACCCCCAGATCCAGAAGGCGCCAGGTACTTGTCGTCCCTCAGTCTGTTCAGCTTGCCCTGGATGCTTGCTGACGCCCCAGTTATCGAATTCGACGAGATACGGCAGGTGCTCGCAGGTCCAGCCGCTGAAGGTTCGCCCGCCCTTGCTGTGCAGGAAGATGCTGTCGACGTAGCCAACCTGCAGAATCGCCTCCTGCGGCTTGTCGGGGACCTCCTTGATGCGCAACGGGAAGGCATGGAAGTCAAGCAGGAGTTGGCCGTCGCGCACCAAGCCGCCTGAGGGAACGTGGGCGTTGCACAGTACCATGCGGCGGCGCGCGTGCTGCGCGGCATAGGCGCGAACCAGCGCAAAGACGCGGGCGTAGTGGGCGAGATCGGGATCGTTGTGATTCATGATCTCCATCTGGCCCCAGTGAATGCCCTCGAAGCCGAGATCGATGTACGACGCCGCAAGGAAATAGAACCAGAGCTGGGTTTCAGTCTGGCTAACGTCGGGAACGCCGCCATTTTTTCCCCAGGATCGCGTGCGTTGCGGCAGGGGATAGAGCATGGCGTCGTAGCGGAAGTTTCGCTTTTCGGCGGGCAGTCCCAGGGCGGTGAAGGCCCAGTTCGGCACCGGAACCTGCTCGACTTCCGTGGTGACGATCTCAAAGATGCAGGCTTCCAGAATCATCTCCGGGTCGGCGGCTTGGACCAGTGGAAGCTGCTGCCGGGCGCGCGCAAAATTCTGCAGCAGACTGGCCTCGCGGCCCCAGAGGCAGATGCTGCGCCCGATGTATTTTGCGCCGGTGCTCTTGAGCATGCGGATGTTGTCGTCAAGATCGCCGCGGCCGTTGAGCAGGCCCTCCATGGAAATTGCGCGGGAGAGATAGTTGTCCAGCACCTCGCGGGAGATGGTGCGGTCAAAGCGATAGCTGCGGCGGTGATGCAACAGCGGAAGAGCGCCGGAAGCCTTGTTCGTCAAAGTGAGTGCAGATGCGGCAAGAGAAGCAGCCAGGAACCGTCGTCTTTCCACGAGACCTCCAGAAGAGAGAACTACATTCCGCATGAATAGAGAGCCGCACCCATAATAACCTCAACAGGCGGCAGGCTTACTCAGCGGCGGCGAGAAGGCGCAGGACGGTCTCTTCAATCAGGCGGCAGGCATCGGGAAGGGCGGCGGTTACAGCGCTGCTGAAGACTTCGCCCAGCTCCGTTGCGCCCGCGCCGATGGTGAGCAGGAGAGCCTGGCGGGGCAGGGAATTGTAGAGTTCGCGGGTCAGGGCGAGCAGTTCGGCTGCGCCCTGATGATGGGTGGCCAGTCCCTGTTGATCGGGGGCCGGCGCGACGGGCGTGAGGTTGAGCGATCCGGGAGCGGAAGCGACGGAGCAATCGATGAAAAGAACAGATTCGGCGGGGGCTATGTCACTGGCGAGTTCGGGAGTCCATTGCTGGCGGGCCAGGACGCGCACCCGGGGTTCAGCGCGGAAGCGCTGTTCGGCCCAATCGGCAAGCCACATGCCGACACCGTCATCGCCGCGCAGGGTGTTGCCGCAGGCGAGGATGAGGCATTGGGCAGCGCCTGAGGTCATTGCAATCACCTAATGTCTGTTCGCAGATATCCCACCCTAGTCGCAATAACAAAGACGCGGCGAAAGTGGGGCAACCGGCTTTCAACGAGAGTGGAATACATAGCCTATATAAACATTTTCGCTCCCCGCCCTTCGCAATAGCTGCAAAGAACGGGAAGCGAGAATGGGGTCACAGAAGATCGGTTAGCGGATGAGCTGGTCGACGACTTCGCCATCGGCGGAGACGAGCGAGACGGCCAGCGGCATCTTGCCAAAGGCGTGCGTGGAGCAACTGAGGCAGGGATCGAAGGTGCGGATCACGGCCTCGATGCGGTTGAGAGCGCCCTCGGTGAACTTGCCGTCCCTTACGTATGATTTGGCCGCCTGAAGAACGCCCTTGTTCATGGCATTGTTGTTGTGGCCGGTGGCGACGACGAGGTTGGCCCAGGTGATGAGGCCGTTTTCGTCCACCTTGTAGTGGTGGCTGAGCGTGCCGCGCGGGGCCTCGATTTGGCCCGCGCCTTCAAGGCGGTTGACACCGGCGGTGGCGCGCACATGTTTGTCGAGGATGAGCGGATCGGTAAGAATCTGTTCAATCTTCTCGATGCCGTAGAGGGCCTCGACGAGCCGCGCGTGATGATAGAAGAACGAGCTCTCGATGGGGCCGTTGGACAGCTGCTTGTACTCGGCGAATTCCTTCTCGGCCAGCGGCGTCCCCATGGACTTGACGATGTTGAGCCTTGCCAGCGGGCCTACGCGGTAACTGCCTTCAGGATAGCCAAGCGGCTTGTAGTAAACGAACTTGGTGTAGGTGTAGGGCTCGACGGCTTCGCCAATGACCTCAGTAAAGCGGTTGGCCGTGATGCCATCCTCGATGATGTTGCCCTGCGGATCGATCAGGCGCAACGTGCCATCGGTAAACTCGATGGACTCGTCCTCATTGATGAGGCCCAGGTAGTTGGATGGGAAGTTGGCGAAGACCGAGATCTCCTGATGGAAGGTGTCGGCGATCTGCTTGTAGGCGGTAAGGGCCAGCGCGATGTTGGCGTAGGCCTCGGGCAGCATGGCAAGGATCTCGTCGCGCTTGGAGGCAGCCAGCGGCTCGGTGACACCGCCGGGAACAACCCATCCGGGATGGATGCGCTTGTTGCCGAGGAGCTCGATGATGTGCTGGCCGAAGCGCCGCAGACCGATGCCGGCGAGGCCCAGATCGGGCCTGGCCGCCGCCACGCCGAAGATGTGGCGTTTGGCGGGGTCCGACTCCATGCCCAGCAGAAGGTCGGGCGAGGAGAGATGGAAGAAGCTCAGGGCATGGGACTGCACCATCTGCGCCAGATTCAACATGCGCCGCAGTTGCGCGGCGGTATGCGGAATGCGGACCGACATGATGGCTTCGCAGGCCTTGGCCGAGGCAATGAGGTGCGAGACCGGGCAGATGCCGCAGATGCGGGCCATGAGGCTGGGCATCTCATAGAACGGCCGCCCTTCAGAGAACTTCTCAAAGCCGCGCACCTGCGTGACGTGGAAGTGTGCGTCCGCTACTTCACCCTGGTCGTTGAGTTGGATGGTGATTTTGCCGTGCCCTTCAAGGCGCGTTACGGGATCGATGGTGATCGTCTGGGTCATAACTCGGACTCCAAGGGGCTTAGGCTCCAAAGCGCGTGAGGGCTGGAATATCCAGCGGCTCTCCGGTGATCAGCGCGGTCAGCGCTGTGTGAAAGGTATCAGCCGAGGGCGGGCAGCCGGGCAGGAAGACGTCCACTTTGACAAACTCGTGGATGGGTCGCACGACCCGCAACAGCTTAGGCACCACGACACAGGGAATCTGCTGCTGGAGGTCTGCGTTTTCAATGTATGCCCGGTTCAGGATGGCTTCCGGGCCGAAGGGATTGCGCATGGAAGGCACGTTGCCGGCCACGGCGCAGTCGCCCATGGCGATCAGCATCTTGGAGTGGGCGCGAATTTTTTTGATTTTCTTCTCGTCGTCCACCGAGGCCACGGCGCCCTCGACCAGGGCGATATCGACCTCGTCGGGGAACTCCTTGGTATCCACGATGGGGCTGTAGACCACATCGACTAACTCAGCCAGTTCGAGGAGCCGCTCGTCCATGTCGAGGAACGACATGTGACAGCCGGAGCATCCGTCCAGCCAGACCGTTGCCAGTTTCAGTTTGCTCATTGCGCTTCCCTCATGAGATTCAATTGAGGCAGAAAATCGGGATACTTGGGATGATCGGAGCCGATCTTGCTCTTGTCAAAGAGGGCTCCGGTGGGGCACACCTGCACGCATTTTCCGCAGCGTGTGCAAGCTGAACTTCCCCAATCCTGGTGCAGGTCGGTGATGACAAGCGAGTTGATGCCGCGGCCCATGACATCCCAGATGTGCGCGCCTTCGATTTCCGCACAGACCCGGACGCAGCGCGTGCAGAGGATGCAGCGATTGTGGTCGGCGGTAAAGCGCTCGTGCGAGGCGTCGACGGTGAGTTCGGGGTTGCGATAGGGCAGGCGGACATGGGTCACACCCAGTTCCTGCCCGAGGGTCTGGAGTTCGCAGTGACCGTTGGAGACGCAGACCGAGCAGATATGGTTGCGCTCGGCGAAGAGCAGCTCAAGGATGGTGCGGCGATGCTTCTGCAGCCGCTCCGTGTTGGTGCTGACTTCCATGCCCTCCTGCACGGTGGCGACGCAGGCCGGCAAGAGCTTGTTGCTGCCCTTGATCTCAACCAGGCAGAGGCGGCAAGCGCCTACCTCGCTCAGGCCGTCGAGATGGCAGAGGGTGGGAATGTTGATGTCATTCTCCCTGGCCACTTCGAGGATGGTCTGGCCGGCGCTGGCGCTGACCTCCTGCTCGTCGATGATAAGAGTTTTGACGTCCTGCTCGACACTCATGCCAACACCTCCACGGGAGCTTTCATATTGCAGACGCCGGCCGGACAGCGCTTGTGCACGATGTGGTCAATGTACTCGTTTCTGAAGTATTTCAGCGTGCTGAGCACCGGGTTGGGGGCAGTCTGGCCGAGGCCGCAGAGACTGGCCTCCTTGACCGTGGAGCATAGGTCCTCAAGCAGTTCCAGGTCTTCCATGGTGCCGGTACCGTCGCAGATGCGGGAGAGCAGGGTGTGCATCTGTGCTGTTCCGGCGCGGCAGGGAATGCACTTGCCGCAGGACTCGGTCATGCAGAACTCGATGAAGAAGCGGGCCACGTTCACCATGCATGAGGTGTCGTCCATGACGATCATGCCGCCGGAGCCCATGATGGAGCCCATCTTGAGCAGGGCGTCGTAGCTGACGCCGATGTCCAGCATCTCGGCGGGAATGCAGCCGCCGGAAGGACCGCCGGTTTGCACCGCCTTGAAGGTGTGTCCGCCGGGTACGCCGCCACCGATGACATCGATGATCTCGCGGAGCTTGATGCCCATGGGGACTTCGACGAGGCCGGTGTTGGTGATTTTGCCGGTGAGCGCGAAGACCTTGGTGCCCTTGCTTCTCTCCGAGCCCATGTTGAAGAACCATCTGCCGCCGTTGCGCACGATGGGCGCGACATTGGCATAGGTTTCAACATTGTTGATGAGCGTGGGCTTGCCCCACAGGCCGCTCATGGCGGGATACGGCGGCCGGGTTCTGGGAGCGCCGCGCCGGCCTTCGATGGAGGCGAGCAAAGCCGTTTCCTCGCCACAGACAAAGGCTCCCGCGCCGAGGCGAATTTCGATGTCGAAGCTGAAAGGCGTATTGCCGATGTTATTGCCGAGCAAGCCGCGCCGCCGCGCGTCGCGCAACGCCGCCGTGAGCCGGGCTACGGCTACCGGATACTCGGCGCGTACATAGATGAATCCTTTGGTGGCGCCGACCGCGTAGGCGGCGATGGCCATGCCCTCGAGGACACGATGCGGATCGCCTTCCATGACGCTGCGATCCATGAATGCGCCGGGATCGCCCTCGTCGCCGTTGCAGACCACGTACTTGAGGTCGCCGTGGGACTTGGCAACCGTTCCCCATTTCAGTCCCGTTGGATAGCCGCCGCCGCCGCGACCCCGGAGGCCGCTCTCGGTGATGCGGTGGATCACGCCGCTCGGCGTCATCTCGGTAAGCACCGTCAGCAGCGCCTTGTATCCGTCGCGGGCGATATAGTCGTCAATTTTCTCAGGGTCGATGTAGCCGGCGTTCTCAAGAACTACACGGACCTGGCTGCCGAAGTGCTCGTTGAGGTCGCACTGCAACTCAGGCACCGGCTTGCCGCCCAGGCTGGCCACAACGGCTTCCGCATGGTCGGCATGCACATGCTTATAAAGGGTCTCATCCGGGTCCACGCGGACCAGCGGTCCGGCCGAACATGGTCCCATGCAGCCGGTGCGGCGGACGAACACGCTTTTTCCGGATGCCTCCGCGGCCTTGACCAGCGCATCGCGCAACTTCTCCGCGCCCTGGCTGGCACAGGCAAGATCCATGCAGACGTTTACTTCAAAATCGTATTTCGCGTTCTCCTGGGAGACGCTTTCCGCTATCTGTTCGAGCTCCTCGATTGTCATTCCACCGCCCACCTTTCCAGTTGCTCGACCATCAGCTCAGCGGACATTTCGCCCGACACTTCGCCGTCGGACAGTACGACAGGCGCGCGGCTGCAGGCGCCCACGCAGCGGGCCGTCATCAGGCTGATTTGTCCGTCTGAAGTGGTTTGACCCTGGGGAATGCCCAGGTGCTTTTCGGCCGCGTCTATAAGCTTGTCGGCGCCCTTGATATAGCAGGCCGTGCCGGCGCAGATGGTGATGGTGTGCTTGCCGGGCGGCTTGAGGCTGAAGTAGTGATAGAAGGTCACCACGCCGTAAGCCTGGCTCAACGGCACACGCAACGAAAGTGCAACGAAACGGATCGCATCGTCGTCCAGGTATCCGAACGAAGACTGCACGGTGTGGAGCGTTTCAATGAGAGCGTGACGGGCAAAGCCATTCTTGCGCATGGTTCCGTTCACGATTTTCCATCGTTTATCGTCGCTTGGCAGCGGCGGAGGGATGAATGCTGGCACAATTCCTCCAGGATATGGAACGAAACGCGCAGCGAAGTGCCGCCGCGCTGAGTTCCACGTCTATTTATCTTGTACTTGCAAGAGCTTCTATCTCTCCGTGACCACGGTCACCTGGAATTTTTGATTATCCCACCCTATGGCATCCCTTGAAAATGTCCCAAATCGGGAAAATAACGCCTTGCGGGAAGCACGGGGCCGGAAGTTGGCGTTGCTCATACCGGAGAGTATAGAGCCCGCTTATTGGGTAGGACGCAGCTGAATCTGGTAGTCGCGGTAATCGATGGTGACGACGGTCTGGCCGAAGAGGAAGCTGTTGGAAACGGCTCTGGCCTGGGTGGCCTCGGCAAACCCGTAGATGTTTGTGTACTGGCGCATCATCTGTGTAGATCCGGTCAGGTAAGAAGCGCTCTTGGACGCAAGTCCTTCAAGTTGAACGATGGTGCCATCCCGGGCGTCCACCCACAGGGTTCCATCGACCAGGTAAGGGGCCTTGCGTTTGGGGATCAGGCGAAGGAGATAGCAATCCCGCCCAATCATCGGCTGTGTCCCGCCTGCCTGCAATTTCATTTCATAGTTTGCGGAGGTAATCCACGATCCCTCGCGCGTGCCGGGCAGGTTGATTTGTTTCTCATTGTCCAGGATGGAGCCCAATACCATGCTTCGTATGATCTGCGAGCCGGACTGCGAGAGGATTGCGTAACTCTTGCCTGTGTCCTGGCGATAGGTGGTTTTGACTGTCATTTCCGCTACTGGATGGACTTCGTCGTGGTTTCTGTAAACGGCATAGTGTTCGGTATCGGTGTAGCCAACGATACTGTCAACCCGGGCTTTGACCGCGGCATCAACTTTCTGAATGATGTAGGCGCCGTCGGGCTGCTGGGCGGGAGCGCAGATCGATCCCATGCAGCAAAGCAGGGAAGCAGCCGCGAGGGCTGATACTGCGCGAAATCGCCTTGAAGGCATCTGTTGAGACTCCGGCTTCATTCTATCTACGAGATTAAGCTTAAATATTTTTTTAACTTGAGCTACATGGAACACATGAGGAGCGGGGGATGAAAGGAGGCATTTCTTCGTGGGCTAAACAGGCTGCGGACTCCCAGGTCTCAAAATCGAGACCTAGGCCACCCGTTCGTCCAGTTTGTATAAAACCAGGGCTTACTAACGTGCGTTGGCCGGGCTACCTGTCGGTGCAGGAGTAGCAGGGGTCGATGGAGGCCTGGATCAGGGGCGTGTCCGCAAGCCGGGCTCCCATGACCATCCAGCGGACGGCGGGCATGTTGGCAAAGGTCGGCGTGCGCACGTGCACACGGCTTGGGTTTCTGGAATTTTCTTTCCAGGAGACGCTGTACATGACCTCGCCGCGCGGGGCTTCGACGCGGCTGGTGGAGGTGGTAGTCACCAGCTTGGTGAAATCGAACTTGCCGTCTCCGGCGAACAGCTCTCCGGGCGGCAGTTTGGTGAGAGCCTGGCGAAGAATCTTGCAGGTCTCCATAATTTCAAGGGCGCGCACCAGCAGACGGGCGCGGACGTCGCCGTCCTGCTGGACGGGCACGTCGAATTCGAGTTCGGAGTAGGCGGCGTACGGAGCGGCGCGGCGCAGATCCTGGGGCAGTCCGGAGGCGCGAGCCGTGGGCCCGACAACGCCGCAGGAGAGGGCTTTTTCAAGCGTCAGAACGCCGATGCCGGCGCAGCGCGAGCGGGCCGTGGAACTGGTGGTGAAGATGGGGATGACGGTGCGGAGCATCTCGGCCTCAAGAGCCTCGACCATCCTGAGCACGGCCTGGGGATCATCGATGTCGCGATTGACTCCGCCGACGCGGTTCATGGAGTAGTTGACGCGGTTGCCGGAGATGGCCTGAAGCACGTCCATGACTTTTTCGCGCAGCTCAAAGCAGGTCATGAACATGGTCTTGAAGCCCATGAGCTTGGCGGCGATGCCGGCCCAGAGCACGTGGGAGTGGAGGCGTTCGAGCTCCGCCACGACGACGCGAATATATTGGGCGCGGGGAGGCGGCGTCATGCCCGTCAAACCTTCCATGGCCTGGCAGAGGGTGAGGGTATGGATGTTGGAGCAGATGCCGCAGACGCGCTCCATCAGGGCGATGACCTGAACGTAGTTGCGGGTTTCAGCCAGGTGCTCAATGCCGCGGAAGTTGAAGCCGATGTGCAGTTTGGCGTCGCACACGGTTTCTCCGTCGCAGATCAGGTCGAGTTTGTAGGGCTCTTCCAACGCGGGATGGTAGGGACCCATGGGGATTTTGTAGCTCATTTGGCCTCCTCGCGCAGATTCACGCCCGGCGTGTCTCCCTGGCGCAAAAGCAGCGGTTCGTATTCGCGTCCGGTGAAGTCGATGCCGAAGCCTTCATGAATCTCGCGTTCAATCCAGTCCACGGCCTCGCACTGGTCGTAGATGCTTTCGATGGATTTGCCGGCAAGCACAAAGGGAAAGCCCAGCAATTGGCCATCGAGGTCCCAGTGGTACTCCAGGCGAAAACCTTCGTCCTTGGGCAACTGGTAGGCGGTAATCGTGATGAAGCGGGCTTTGACGGCGTTCATGGCGGCGGAGAGTTCGCGCACCGTCATGGCGCCTGGCTCGAGCCAGTGGACGCCGCCTTTGTCGACCATGGAAGCGGTGATTCCCAGTTTTTCCGGGATGGATTCAAGCAGGGTCATTGCGCGCCTCCAGGGGCGGGGTCCGCGGGCTGGCTGCCGGCCGCCGGCGGGGTTGCCGGGACGGGTTTTGGGGCAGGCGGCTTGCGCGTGACAGTGTACGAGTTTTTCAACGCGCCAATGGTGAGATACACCGGCGGAGTTTCAGAATCCTGGATTAACGCATTGGCTTTGCAGCCATCCACGCAGCGGCCGCAGAAGGTGCATTGGCCGGGATCGTAGCTCCAGGTGAAGGTGCCTTTGGCGCTGGTAAAGGATATGGCGCGCGCGGTGCAGCGAAAGCGGCAGATGGCGCAGCCGGTACACAGTTCAGGATTGAACTGCACCAGGCCGCGATAGCCCTTATCGACCTTGGGCCGCGCGGGAAAGAGCATGGTCCGGGAGCCGCCCCACAGGTTCTTCCACAGCATGGAGAGAATGTTCATGACCTGAACCTCATGAAGAGCGCGGACGATATGGCCAGAACCGCGAAGATCAGCGTGCATTGCCAGTAAAAGCGCACGGTGGTATCGATCTGCAAGCGCGCCGTGGCGGCCGCGGTCACCGACAGCAGCAGGACAACGCCGAAGGAGAGCGCGACAAAGACCAGGGCGGCGAGCCACACGGTAGTGAAGTGAGGAGCGATGAGCGTGGCTACCAGGCCGGTTGCGGCAACCCACTCCAGTCCATGGGAGAGCTCCCACATGGCCAGTTCCGGGCCGGCGTATTCGGTCATGGGGCCGGAGTAGATTTCCTGCTCGGCGTTGGGCAGCGAGAAGGGATTGATGTGCAGCTTGGCGGGGAGGCAGACCAGAATGGCCACGACGCCCAGAATCTGCATGGGCGAAGCGGGCAGGTGGGCCAAGGCCTCAAGGCGGAACGTGTGCTGCGAGGCGGCGATGGAAACAATGGCCAGCAGGAAGACCACGTTATAGGAGACGCTCAGGACGGCTTCGCGCGCGGAGCCGATTTCGCCGAAGATGGAGCGCGAGGAGAAGCCGGCGGCGATGATGCACATGGAGGGGAGTTCAAGCAGCGCCAGCAGCAGGATCAGGTCGCCCTCAAAGCCGCCGGAGGAGGGCAGAACGGGCAGGAGGCCAACCGCGCCCGCCGCGGCGGATACCGCAATCAGCGGCCATGCCCGCATCAGCAGGCCGCCCACCCCGCTACGGGGAGGGGTGGACTTGCCCAGCAGCTTGATGAAGTCAAAGAAGGGCTGCATGAAGGGAGGGCCTATGCGGCCCTGCATCAGCGCCACCGCCTTGCGCTCCACCCAGAGAAAGAACCAGGCGAAGGGCACGGCGAAGAGAAGTCCGGGAAAGATGAGAAGACGCGCGAGGGCAGTGATCAGATTCATGGTTGAGCCTCACTGACCGGGGAATCGGCTGCGGATTTTTCCTCTGTTTTGCAATCGCAATGCGCGCAGGAGCACGAACCTTCCTCACCGGCCAGGGGCACCATGACGGACTCATCGGGCCAGCGCTTTGCGGCTCTCTCGGCCAGGATTCCGGCGGCCGCGGCGATGCCCTGGATGATGGCGTCGGGACGCGGCGGACAGCCGGGCACGAAGACATCGACGGGGAGGTGCTTTTCGAGCGGCCCATCGAGGGTGCGGCTGTCAATGAAGACGTTGGTTGTGGCCGGGCAGGAGCCGATGGCGACCACGGCCTTGGGTCCGCAGACCTGTCCGTAGACGGTCTTGATGGCCTCGACGGCGTTGTGTGTGACCGGGCCGGTGATGCAGAGAATATCGGCGTGGCGCGGGCTGCCTTCCAGGCGTACGCCCAATTGCTCGGCGTCGTACCGCGGGGTGAGGCTGGCTATCAGTTCGATATCGCAGCCGTTGCAACTTCCCGAGTTCATATGGAAGAGCCAGGGACTGCGGCGGCGGCTGTAGCACATCAATCGATTCCAGAGGTTCATGGTCTCCCCCATTGCAGCATTTGCAGTGCGTTCGGCCATGCTCCGCCAACCAGGAGCAACACCACCAGAGCGACGATCACGGCTTGCAGCAGGAACGGCTCCTTCATTGGATGCGCCGGAGCAGGCGGCGGACTCGGCTCGCGGGCCGGTCCCCACCAGATGCGGGTCAGGGCCAGGACGTAGGCGATCAGGGCCAGGATCGACGAGACGATGAAAACAGCCAGGAGGACGGGGTTGATCTCGAACGCGGTCATGTAGAGTCTCCAGCGTCCGACGAAGCCGAGGGTCGGCGGAATGCCGAGCATGGCCAGCATGCCAAAGAGGAAGCCGAAGGCAGCGACCGGGTAGCGAACCGCGAGACCGGTATGATTGCCTTCCAATGCGCCGTCCGCCTCGGGACCGCTGAGGCAGACGAAGAGCAAAGCCTTGGCCAGGGCGTGGTTGGCGGCCGCGAACACAACGCCGTTGATGCCGAGCACGTTCAGAGAAGCGACGCCCAGCAGCAGGAAGCCGATGTCTTCGACCGTGGACAGGACCAGCAACCGTTTGAGGCTGCGCTGCGTAAGCATGAGCAGAGCAGCGAGGAACGAGGTGGCTGCGGCGGCGACCAGCAGAAATCCCTGGGGAGCGAGAAAGGCTGGAACCGACTGCGCCGTGAACCAGAATTCGCCGAAGGCGGCCATATCGACGACGGCGATGATGAGGCCGAGGACCAGGGCGGGAACTTCGTCGGCCAGAGTGAGCAGCCAGAAGAAGAGCGGAACCGCGGCCAGCTTGACGCAGACGCTGGTCAGCAGCAGCGCGCGCGCCCAATCCGCCTGCCCGGAACTCATCAGCAGGTCGCTGGCAACCAAAGACGAGGCAGAGAGGACGACCACCGCGAGGTAGGTCAGCTTGGCCCTGCGCGTCCGCGCTGTTTGCCAGACCATCACCACGGTGACAAAAGCTCCCAACTCCAAAAGCCCGAGACGAAGCTCCGGATTGGCAATCGTGAGACCCGCAACTGCGAAGGCGCCGGCCAGAAACATCAGCGGCGCGAGTTTGCGGCCCTTGGCGTGACTCAGAGCGGCCAGAACCAGGGCAACCCCAGCCACGGCACAGGCTGCAATCAACAGAATGGGCACGCCGGCCGGCGCAATAGCGTTGCCGCCGGTAAAGGCCGGAGCGAACCAGCGAACGCTCGCCAGCACCGCTGCCGCCAGAACCACGATGAGAAGCAATGCCTGCCGCTCCATCCAGGAGACGACGACGCCCAGGCCACGCGAGGCAGCCTGCAAGCCGTCCCAGACGCCGAGATAGACGCGATCCACGTTGGACCAGTGGAAGAATTCATGCCAGTTCTGCAGGAAGATGCTGGAGAAGTCGCTGGCGGTGAGCCTACCCTGGTCGGAGAGCGGTTCGCCGCCGGTAAAGATGCCGCCGCCTGCACCAGCCAAAGCCGCTCCGCCAGAGACCGTGACGGCAACCGGGGTTTGACGCGCTGCGTAGGCGATGGCGTAGATGAGGCCGCCGAGAACGAGAGAGACCAGCGCCAGTACCAGGCCGCCGGTGGTGGAGAAGCTGCCGGCATCGGCGGAGAGACCGAACCACGTGACCTGCACGGCGCTGAGCTTGAGCGCGCCGAGGATGGGATTGAGCAGGTAGTTGACGGCCAACTGCGGCGCGATGCCCAGGACGACGCTGCCCGCGGCCATCAAGCCCATTCCCCACACCATGGTGGGCGGAGATTCGTGGGCGTCCTTCGTGGCCTGCGTGAGCGGCCCCAGGAAGACGGCGCTGGTGGCTTTTGCGCCCAGGAAGACGGTGCCCAGGCTGACCGCCCAGGCCACCATGGCGGGAACCGCCCATCCGGCCTGCAAAGCCGCTGCGTAGAGCATCCACTTGCTGGCAAAGCCGCTCATGAGCGGAATGCCCATCATGCTGCCCACGCCGATGAGCCAGGAGAGCGTGGTTTGCGGCATGCGCGAAGCCAGACCGCCGAGCTTGTTCATGTCGCGCGTGCCCGCGGCGTGCTGTACCGAGCCGGCCGTCAGGAAGAGGCCGCCCTTGAAGAAACCGTGATTGAGGCAATGGAGCAGGCCGGCGGCAATGGCCAGCGGCGTGCCGATGCCCAGGCCCATCATCATGTAGCCGATCTGGCTTACCGTGGAGTAGGCCAGCATGCGCTTCAGATCGGTCTGCACCATGGCGTACATGACGCCGACGGCCATGGTAACGGTGCCGATCCAGACCAGCGTTGCGCCCCAGGCGGCAGGCCATACGCCAAAGCTGTGCATGCGCGCGGCCAGATAGACACCGGCCGTGACATAACAGGCTGCGTGCAGCAGGGCGCTTACCGGTGTGGGCGCCGCCATGGCCTCGGGAATCCAGGTGTGCAGAGGCACTTGCACTGACTTGGCCACCAGCGCGATCAGCATGAGCAGAAAGATTCCGCCGGTGAAACTGTGGGCAACGGCGGGGTCGGTCCAGAGAGCGCTTCCGGTGCGGAAGTAAATGGCGACGATGGCCGCCAGCAGGCCGTAGCCCGCTATGTGGGTCATCAGCAACACTTTACGAGCGCCGTGCACCGCCTCGGGGTTGGTGTACCAGAAGCCCACTAGGCTGAAGGAGCAGAGCCCCGCCACCTCCCAGCAGAGGTAAAAGACAAAGAGGTTGGCGCTGTAGACCAGCCCGATGAAGCCGCCGATGAAGATCAGCATGGCGCAGTAGAAGCGGGTTGCCGCCTTGTCGTGAGCCATGTAGCCGATGGAGTAGAAGAGCACGATGGCGCCCAGGCCTGCGCCCATAAAAGCAAAAAGGACGCTGAGCGCGTCCACATGAAAGACCAGGGCGAGCGGCCCATCCCACTGCAACAGGTTGAGGTCGACGGCTTGCCCTGCTTTGACCAGAGGCACCATGGCAGCGACGGCGAACACGGCCGGCAAGCAGGTGAGAAAGGCCAGAATCCCTTTTGTCCGGGCGGAACAGAGCTTGGCAACGAGAATCTGCAGCACTGCGCCCAACAGAAGCGAACAAGGAGCTATCAGGATAAGGGTCGCAGCTGTCATGTCTGAATGCTAGTGGGAGACGTGTCCAGGGGATGTGATGGGTCTCACATGGAAGGCCGCATAGGATTCACGTGGAAGAACGAGTATTGCAATGTGGGACGCGAAGAGTGCGGCCTTGCGGAAACGCTGAAGATGAATGGACAGAACAACGTGAGTGGCGTGGAGGCGGCCGCTGGGGCAAGCGGATTTACGGAGGCATCCGCTTCATTCGTCTGAACAGGCTCTTGTTCAGAATTGGTCCGGGGTATGCTCCTGGGCGTACCGGACCATGGCGCGCAGGTTCTCCGGCGGGGTATAAGGCGATAGCTCGCAGCCGGCGCCGACGATATGAAAGCGCCCGCAGGTTTCATGACACCGCCGGACCGCGGCGCTGACGCGCTCCGGAGTTCCCTCGAGCAGATCCGAGATGGTGGATACATTGCCGAGAATCAGGCGATTCGGCCCCAGAACAGCGCGGGCTGCCGGCAGATCCACGGGAAAATCCAACTCGTAGATATCGACCGGCAAAGTGGCCATCTGGGAGATGAGCGGGCCGGTGTTTCCGCACATGTGCAGGCGGAGGATGGTCTCCGGATGGCTCTTGCGGATTGATTCCAGGACGCGGCGCTGCCAGGGGAGCAGAAACTTGGCGTAATGGCGCGGTCCGATCATGCTTGCGGCCGCGTCGCTCATGCCGATGGTGTCGGCTCCCGCCTTGATCTGCGCGTCGGCGTAGACAATGGCTACTTCGGCGGTGAAGTCCATCAACTCCTGCACAAACTCCGGATCGTCGATGAAGTCCGTCATCACATGGTTCAGGCCGCGCAGCTCGGCGGCCAGCGCCAAGGGGCCCTCGATCCAGCCCACGATCGAGTTTTCGCCTCGCAGTTCCTTCAGGCAGATTTCGATGGAGTGGATTCTGTCGTGCATCCGGCCGCCGCCCAGGGGATTGGGGATGCTGAACTCCTTCAGCCGGGCCTTGTCGAGCAGAGCCGCTTGTTCCTCGCGGATGGCCGGACCCTGGTTCTCAAACCAGCCGACGCTGCCTTCGCCGGCGATGTCGATCACTTCGCGCGCCGGGTCGGAACACATCAGGACACAGTCGATGGCGAAATCCCTGGCAAACTTGAGCTGGGCCTCGGCCAGAATGCGGCCGTCCTTGGTGTAGTCGATGTAACGAAAGCCCGCGTACTTTGCGGCGAACATCATGGCCATGGGTTGCGCTGGCAAGCGGTCCACCGGCTTGCCCTCAATCACGCTTCGAATCCGATCAATCGAACGCATCCTTGCTCTCCCGCGCCGCCGGATCGCAGTTCGTGCATCCAGCCATCCATTTCAACGCACGGGCAAGATTGAGCGCTCACTTGCAGCCTGCCCGGCTTCCAAAGACGCGACCATGTTACGCGCGACGCGATCCTGCTGTCCACGTCCGCGGCGGAGCGGCGAGTTTGCCACGCTCTATTGAGGCAGACGGGGTGGATGGGCGATCATGCGCTATGCATGTCCGCGGCATGAGGCCTCCCCTTGACTGACAAGACAGAACCGAAACTCGAACGGCGCGCCGTGCTGGTGTGCGGGGTGGTGCAGGGAGTGGGATTCCGGCCGTTTGTGTACCGACTGGCGCAGGAAGAAGGGCTTGCGGGGTTTATCGGCAACGATACGGACGGAGTGACGATCGAAATTGAAGGGCCGGCTGTCGGGGTGGAGGCATTCTTGCGGCGGCTGCGCTCGGAGGCTCCGCCGCTGGCGCGGATTGACTCGGTTGCCGTGCGGGAGACGGCGGCGCTTGGTGAGGCGGGATTCCGGATTGTTGCCAGCGAGGTGTTGGGGCGGGTGAGTACGGGAATTCCGGCGGACGCGGCCACCTGCCCGGACTGCCTGCGGGAGTTGCTTGACCCGGCTGATCGGCGCTATCGCTATCCATTTTTGAATTGCACGAATTGCGGGCCGCGATTCACGATTACGCGGCGGATTCCTTATGACCGTCCGCAGACATCGATGGCGCGGTTCAGGATGTGCGCGGCCTGCCAGGCGGAGTACGACGACCCGGGGAACCGGCGGTTTCACGCGCAGCCCAATGCGTGCTGGGAGTGCGGGCCGCGCGTCTGGCTCTTGCAGGCGGCAGAGTCCGAGGCGATCCAGGGCGAAGAGGCAGTGCAGCAGACGCTGCAACTGCTGGCCGCGGGAAAGATAGTGGCCATCAAGGGGATTGGCGGGTTTCATTTATCTGTCGACTCGACGAATGAGGCGGCGGTGCGGCGGCTGAGAGAGCGCAAACACCGGTATGGCAAGCCGCTGGCGGTGATGGTGAAGGATGTGGAGGCGGCGCGTGCGGTGTGTGCGCTGACCGGCGAGGAAGAGGCGCTGCTGCAGACCTCAGCGCGGCCGATTGTGCTCGCGAGGGCGCGCACAGGCAATGGGATTGCGGCAGGCGTGGCACCGGGGATTCCGTGGCTGGGCGTGTTTCTACCCTATGCGCCGCTGCAGCATCTGCTGTTTGCCGATGCGCGGATACGGGCGCTGGTGATGACCTCTGCGAACCTGAGCGAGGAGCCGATTGCGATTGACAACGACGAGGCGCGGGAGCGGCTGGGCGAAATTGCGGATGCGTTCTTGCTGCACGACCGGGAGATTCTGCAGCGCTGCGACGACTCGGTTGAGGCGGTGGTGGATGGTGCTCCGCAACTGATCCGGAGGGCAAGGGGATTTGTGCCGCTGGGTGTGGAGTTGCCGCTGAATGCGCCGCCGCTGCTGGCCGTGGGCGGGCACTTGAAAAATGTGTTTGCGCTGGCGCGCGGGCGGCACATTTATCAGAGCCAGCACCTGGGCGATCTGGAGAACCTGACAGGGCTGGAGTTCTTCAAGGAGTCGCTCGCGCACCTGATGCGCACGTTTGAGATTGAACCGGCGACGGTGGTGCACGATCTGCATCCGGGATATTTATCGACGACATGGGCGAAGGAGTGGGCGCACGAGCGGGGGGCGGGGTTGATCGCCGTGCAGCATCACCACGCGCATGTTGCAGGATGCATGGCCGAGCATGGGCTTACAGGACCGGTGATCGGGCTGGCGCTGGACGGCACCGGCTACGGAACGGATGGGCGCATCTGGGGCGGGGAAGTGCTGGTGAGCCAGCTGGATGGATTCGAGCGATTTGCGCATCTGGAGTATGTGGCGATGCCGGGGGGCGATGCTGCGGTGAAGGAGCCTTGGCGGATGGCGCTGGGGGCGCTGCATGCGGCGGGGTTTGATGTGGAGTCGGAGCAGATGCTGGCGTTACTCGGCGCAGAGCGGAACGAGGCGCGCGTGCTGAAACGAATGATCGAGCGGGGCGTGAATACTCCGCTCACGTCGAGCCTGGGAAGGCTGTTCGATGCGGTAGCTGCTGTGGTGTTGGGGCGACGCGCGGTGGACTATGAGGCGCAGGCGGCGATTGAACTGGAGGGCATTGCGGTCAGTGAGCCCGACCGGTTTGAGCAGGGAGATTACGTTCCGGAGTTGCATGAGGCGGATGAAGGTTCTGCCTGTGAGGCTGTGATTCGAACCGGGAAGATGTGGAAAGCAGTGCTGGAGGACCTTTGGCGCGGTGTGCCGGCGAGCCGCATATCAGCGAGGTTTCACGCAGGGATTGCGGAGGGGTTTATCAATGCGGCAGCGAACGCGCGCATAAAGACCAGCATCAATGTGGTAGCTCTGAGCGGCGGGTGTCTGCATAACCGGCGACTGGCGCGATTGCTGCGCGTTGGGCTGGAGGCGGAGGGGTTTCAGGTGTTTCAGCACGTTCAAGTCAGCCCTGGGGATGGAGGGCTGAGTTATGGACAGGCTGCGGTTGCGGCGGCGATGCTGGCGCATGGTGAATAGAAGGTGTCCAGATAAAGGGGAGGATGCGATGAACAAAGAGCTCTTTGCAAAGCTATTCAAACAAGGGGAAGTGATCGATTCGGGTGGCCCGGCCAATCGAGAGAATCATGCGCTGTTGAAGATTCTCGAGATTGGAGAGGATTTGGTCTACTATCAGTCTCTCAAGAGTAAGAGCAAGAATCACGTGCGGTATTCGCACATAGATGTGATTATCGAAGGCTTCGACAGGATTGATCCCAAATCGATTCAGCCTTCGATTCAGCAGGTTTTTGTTGATGCGGGTCTGTTAAAAAACTACTCAACTGAGAACTACATCTATGGATTCGCAAGGGAGATTAGACGACGCCTTGGTACGCTTGAAGCTCCTTTTCTATCTTCGGGAGAGGTGCTCGACGATCCGGGCAATGCGGTCCAAAGCAAAGCCGGTGAACCGCTCACCGAGGGAGCATTTCTTCGTGTGCTGGTTGATAGACATGAGAGGAATTCCGAGGCCGTTCGGCTATGCAAGGAGTTGAAGGGCGTTCAATGTGTCTGCTGCGAATTCGATTTCGAGAAGTTCTACGGTCCAATCGGAGAAGGGTTCACACATGTTCATCATCTTCATCCGATGTCAAAGACGAATGGAGCTTATGCGGTAGACCCGGCAAAGGATCTCGTTCCGCTCTGCCCAAATTGTCACGCCATGGTGCATCGAGGTAAAAAGCTCCTTACGATTTCAGAATTGAAGAAGCAAATAGAATCCGCGCGAAAGATATTGATGAACAACATGGCGACGGCGAACCCTACTACAGTAAATCCAACGTCCATTCCATAGTGCACATCCCGACCCGTGGGTCATTCGACTGGCTTTGGCGAAGATGCGTGCCATACTCCGCCCAGGATGCCAATTCATGTTCCATGCGAATTTCAAACAGTTGTATTGAGTTAGCCGGAGATGCGGACCAACTGCTGGGCTTCTTCGCGGGGGCCGAGGATGGACATGCGGGGGATGCGGCCGCGGACCATGGCGACTTCGTCGCAGCGATGCAGGCGCGGGCACATCTGGCAATCTTTGAAGACTTTATCGGGAAGCTCGGCCTTGTCTTCGACGGTGCGGAAACCGTATTTAAAAAAGAAGTCGGGAATGCGCGTGAAGAGGCAGGCGGACTGGATGCCGTGTGTTTCTGCTTCTTCAAGGAGAGCCGCAAGAATGCGGCCGCCGGCGCCCTGACCCTTGGCTTCAGGCTTGACCACGATGGAGCGTACCTCGCAGAGATGCGGCCCGTAAAAGTGCAGCGCGCCGCAACCGAGAAAGACACCGCCATCGGATTCGGCGACGGTGAAGTCGCGGATATTTTCGCAAATCTCAGCGAAGGCGCGCTTGAGCAGCGTGCCGTCGCCGGAGAGCGAGTTCACCAGGTCGTAGACGTTGGTGGCGTCCTGAAGCAGAGCCTTACGCACCAGCATGAACGGCCTCCGCTGCATGGAGTGGGGCGATGCGGGCAATGCGTTCCGGCGCGGCGGCAAGAGCCTGGCGCACGCGCTCGCGCGCGGTTCCGCCCACGACGTCGTGGCAGTCGAGCGTGGCTTGGAGTGTGACGGCGGAGAAAAAGTCCTCAGCGAACTCGGGTCCGAAGGCGCGCAGTTCATCAAGGGTGAGTTGGTTCAGCTCGACGCCTTTTTCCAGGGCGAAGCGCACGGCGTTGCCGATCTTTTCATGCGCGGTGCGGAAGGGAACGCCCTTGTGGACGAGATAGGTGGCCGCGGCCATGGCATTGAGGTAGCCGGACTGCGCGGCATGGTTCATGGGTTCGCGATTGAATTGAAGGGCGGCGGTGAAGCGCGCCACGAGAGTAAGCATCCGCGGGACAAAATCGACCGCGAAGGCCGGCTCCTGAGTTTCCTGCATGTCTTTATTGTAGGCCAGAGGCAGGCCCTTGAGCTGCAGTGTGACGGCTTGCGCCGCGCCGTGAATGCGGCCGACCTTGGCGCGAATCAGTTCAGTCAGATCAGGGTTCTTCTTCTGCGGCATGGCGCTGGAGCCGGTGGAAAAGGCCTCGGGCAGCGTGACGAAGTTGAACTCCGCGGTTGCGAAGAGGGTAATCTCCTCGGCAAAACGGCTCAGGTGCAGGCCGACGAAAGTGAGCGCGTGCAAGTACTCGAGAATGAAATCGCGATCGCTGGTGGCGTCGATGGAGTTGGCGGTGGGAGCGGTGAAACCCAGTTCGCGCGCGGCGATGGAGCGGTCGAGGGCGAGAGTTGCCCCGGCCACCGCGCCTGAACCAAGCGGGCAGTAGTTGAGCCGCGCGGCGCAATCACGCAGGCGGGCGGCATCGCGGAGAATCATTTCCACGTAGGCCAGAAGCCAGTGGGCCACGAGCACGGGCTCGGCGCGCTGCATGTGGGTGTAGCTGGGCATGACGGCGTCGCCGGCGGCGTGGGCCTGCGCGACCAGGGCATTGGCCCAGGCGGCAAGCTCTGCGGCGACGAGGTCAATCTGCGCGCGCACATAGAGGCGCAGGTCGGTGGCGATCTGCTCGTTGCGGCTGCGGCCGGTGTGGAGCTTGAGGCCGAGCGAGCCGATGCGTTCGGCCAGAGACAGCTCCACGAAGTGATGAATGTCTTCAGCGGAGGGGTGATTGCGCACCAGGGCCTGACCCGCTTCAGAAGCGTGGTTGGCAGCAATCGCATCCAGCGCCGCGCGCAACTCCGTTGTTTCATCCTTGGTCAGGATATGAGCGGCATAAAGAGCCGAAGCGTGCGCCTTGCTGGCGGCTACCTCCTGAGGGAGAAGCCTCCAGTCAAAGACTATGGAACGCTGCCACTGTTCGAACTCTGCATCGAGCGACTCGCGAAAGCGGCCGGACCACATTTTCCCGGATTGTTGTTCGTTGGACATTGATTTAAGCGCACCTCATGCTATTCGTTTTCCTTGCCGCTGTTGAGTTGGGGCATTTCGCTGCCTTTGCTGAGCGTGAGGAGGCCGGCTTTGGCGTAGGTGAGGAGCTTCTCCCGGGTGTCGGTGATGTCAAGGTTGCGCATGGTGAGTTGTCCGATGCGGTCGCGTGGGGAGAAGACGGATTCAGTCTTCTCCATGCTGAGGCGCTCGGGATGGAAGGTGAGGTTGGGCGACTCGGTGTTGAGAATGGAGTAGTCGTTGCCGCGGCGCAACTCGAGCGTGACCTCGCCGGTGATGGGCTTGGCCACCCAGCGCTGGGCAGACTCTCGGAGCATGATCGCCTGGGAATCGAACCAGCGGCCCTGATAGAGCAGGCGGCCGAGTTTGCGGCCATTGCTGCGGTACTGCTCAATGGTGTCTTCGTTGTGGATGCCGGTGATGAGGCGCTCGTAAGCGATAAAGAGCAGGGCGAGGCCCGGGGCCTCGTAGATGCCGCGGCTCTTGGCCTCGATGATCCGGTTCTCAATCTGATCGGACATGCCGAGGCCGTGGCGGCCGCCGATGCGGTTGGCTTCGAGCAGGAGGGCTACGGGCGAGTCGAATTGCCGGCCGTTGAGGGCGACGGGTGAGCCCTCTTCAAAGCGAACGACGACCTCTTCGCGCTGGATCTCGACATCGTCGCGCCAGGATGCGACGCCCATGATGGGGACGACGATCTTGATCGAGGAAGAGAGCAGCTCCAGGTCTTTGGCTTCATGGGTTGCGCCAAGCAGGTTGGAGTCGGTGGAGTAGGCCTTCTCCGCTGACATCTTATACGCAAATCCTGCCTGCTGCATGAAGGCAGACATCTCGGCGCGACCGCCTAATTCGTCGATGAAAGCGGCGTCGAGCCAGGGCTTGTAGACCTGGAGACTGGGATTGACGAGCAGTCCGTAGCGGTAAAAGCGCTCGATGTCGTTGCCTTTGAACGTGGAGCCGTCGCCCCAGATGTGAACATCGTCCTCCTTCATGGCGGCCACCAGCATGGTGCCCGTGACAGCGCGGCCAATGGGGGTGGTGTTGAAGTAGGGAACGCCGGCGGTGGTGATGTGGAAGGCCCCGGCCTGCAGCGCGGCAATACCTTCGCGAACCAGCGGGCCGCGGCAGTCGATGAGGCGGGCCTTTTCTGCGCCGTATTCAAGGGCCGCGCGCGGGATTGCCTCGTAGTCGGTTTCGTCGGGCTGGCCAAGGTTGGCTGTATAGGCGTAAGGGATGGCGCCCTTCTGCTTCATCCAGTGCAGGGCGGCGGAGGTGTCCAGCCCGCCGGAGAAGGCAATGCCGACTTTCTGGCCGATGGGCAACGATTCGAGAATTACAGACATGCTTGCGAAAACCTCAGAAAGAATTTAACTGTTGATAACTCGCTGCTAATTCGCTTCCTGAAAACTAGCTACGTTTGCCAGCCCGCCAAGCAGAAGCAGCAGCAGCGCCTTCTGCGCGTGCATGCGGTTTTCGGCCTGGTCGAACACGATGGACTGCGGGCTGTCAATCACGGCGTCGGTGACTTCATCATTGCGGCGCGCGGGCAGGCAATGCATGAAGACGGCGTGCGGCGAGGCCTTCGCCATCAGCGCTTCGTTCACCTGGAAGGGCCGGAAGATGGGAGCGCGCTTGGTGGACTCGTGCTCGAAACCCATGCTGACGCAGACATCCGTATAGACCGCATCGGCGCCTTCGACAGCGGCCTGCGGGTCCTGCAAGAGGCGAAGCTCGCAGCCGTTGGCCTGGGCGATATCGCGCGCAATGGTGACGATCTCGATGTCCGGCGAGTAGCCGCGCGGCGTGGCGATGGTGACATTGGCGCCCAACTGCGCGCCGGCGAGCATGAGCGAATGGCAGACGTTGTTGCCGTCGCCGACATAGGTGAAGTTGAGGCCGGCAGCGGTACCGAAGTGCTCTTCGAGGGTCATGAAGTCGGCCAGGGCCTGGCAGGGATGCTCGAAGTCTGAGAGCGCATTGATGACCGGAACGCGGGAGTTGGCTGCCATCTCGGTGATGGTGTCATGAGCGTAGGTACGCAGCACGATCACATCGACCCAGCGCTCGACGTTGCGGGCGATGTCGGCGATGGACTCGCGCTCGCCCAACGGTGAGTTAGTCTGATCGACGAAGATGGCGTTGCCGCCCATGGTGTTGATGCCGGTCTCGAAGGCAAGGCGGGTGCGCAGGCTGGCTTTCTCAAACATAAGCACCATCTGCTTGGCGTCGAGGGCATGACGGTACTCGGCGGGCGAGCGCTTGACGTCGTGGCCGAGCTTGAGAATGGCGCGCACCTCGGCGCTGGACAGATCGGCGATGGAACACATGTCTTCGCCGGCAAGCCGCGCGGCGGCGGCAAGAATATCGGGGTCCTTCTGGACGGGAACTGCGGGAACGCTGCGTTCGACGGTTGCTCTGCTAGCCACGATGATGTCCTCCTACGGATGGAGCTGCGCTGTGCGCGGCGGTGTATTCAGTGAAGATTTCGTTCAATGCGGCAATGGCGGTGTCCACGTGTTCGCGCTCCAGAATGTAAGGCGGCAGGAAGCGCAACACCGTATCGCTGGTGCAGTTGATGAGGATGCGGCGCTTGAGCATCTCCGCGACGGCGAGCTTGGCAAGGTCGGCGGAATCGAGCTCGGCGGCAATCATCAGGCCGCGGCCGCGCACGTCCACGATTGATTCGTGGCGCATGGCAAGGACGCGCAACTGATCCTGGAAGTAGTTGCCGACTTCAGTTGCCTGAACGAGCAGGCCTTGTTTTTCGATGCAGTCGATGACGGCGATGGCGACGGCGCAGGCCAGCGGCCCTCCGCCAAAGGTGGAGCCGTGCATGCCGGGGTGGAAAGAGTGCGAGACCTCTTCCGTGCACAGGACCGCGCCCATGGGAATGCCACCGGCGAGCGGCTTGGCCAGGGTGGTGATGTCGGGCTGAATGTCGTAGTGCTGATAGGCGCACCACTTGCCGGTGCGTCCCATGCCGGACTGAATTTCATCGGCGATGAGCAGCGCTCCGGTGGAACTGGCCAGTGCGCGGGCTTCTTCAAAGAACTCCGGCGCGAGAGGCCGGACGCCGCCCTCACCCTGGATGGCCTCAACGAGGATGGCGCAGACCTCGGTGGAGAATTTGGCGCGCAGGTCGGCGACGTCGTTGAAGCGGACGAACTCGACGCCGGGAACGACGGGAGCAAAGGGCTCGCGGTACTTGTCCTTAAAGGTTGTGGACATGGCGCCGAAGGTGCGGCCGTGAAAGCTCTGCTCGAGGGCGAGGAATTTGGTGCCGATGTTGATGCCCTGGCTGCGCTTCAGGCCGGCATGGGCGCGGGCCAGCTTAAGCGCGCATTCCCAGGCTTCCGTGCCGGAGTTGGAGAAGAAGACGCGCTCCAGACCGGTGCGCTCGGCAAGGCGCAGGGCTAGTTCCGCTTGTCCCTCGTGGAAGTAGAGGTTCGAGGTGTGGATGAGCGAGCGGCTCTGGTGGGCAATGGCTTCCACGATCGCGGGGTGGTTGTAACCGAGAGCATTGACGCCGATGCCGCTGAGCAGGTCGAGATAGCGTTCGCCTTGCTCATCGATGATGTGTACGCCCTGGCCACCGGTAAAGAGGATGGGGTTGCGGTCGTAAGTGGGAATCAGCAGCCGGCTTTCGGCCGCGCGAACTTGATCGAGTTTTGTCAATTCCATTTCTCCTCAGGCAACCATGACTTCAGTGCCGTGGGCTACGCGGGAACTGCACAGGTCAGGAAGGCAACCGGCAGCTTCGGCGGGCAGAATTCTTACGCGTTTGACGCCGTTCAACAGAGCCTCGCGGCAGGCGGCCAGCTTGGGCAACATGCCGCCGGAGATGACGGCGCTCTTGGCCATCTCGGCGATCTGATCGATGGAGAGCCATCGCAGCACTTCGCCGTTTGCGCCCTTGACGCCGGGAACGTCGGTAAGAAAGACGAGGGCATCGGCGTGGCAGGCGATGGCGCAGGCGGCGGCCATTTCGTCGGCGTTGATGTTGTAGTATTCGCCGTCAAAGCCGAGAGCCATGGAGCAGAGAACGGGCACGCCGTTCAACTGCCAGATGGCTTCAAGCCAGCGGGGATCGCTGGCGGCGATTTCGCCCACGTAGCCTAGATCAGGCGCGGTGCGCTTTTTGCGGGCGCGAAACAGCAAGCCGTCGCCGCCAGAGAGACCGACAGCGGGCTGACCGATGGCGCCGAGGGCGGCAACAAGGCCCTTGTTGACCTTGCCGGCGAAAACCATGAGAGCAATGTCGCGGGTCTCGGCATCGGTGACGCGGAGGCCGTTGATGAACTCGCTCTGCTTGCCGAGCGCCTTGAGCATGCGGGTCAACTGCACGCCGCCGCCGTGGACCACGGCTACCTGGTTGCCGTCGCGCACAAGATCGGCGATGGCGCGCGTGCAACCTTCCAGGAGCGACGGAGTTTCAAGGCCAGCTCCACCCAATTTGACGACGTACTTCATTCCGGGCCCTCCGGGGCGAATTTCATTCCAGACCCTCTGCTTCGCGCCAGCCTAGCATTACGTTCATGTTCTGCACGGCCTGCGAGGAGGCGCCCTTCAACAGGTTATCGAGACAACTGACGATGACGGCGCGGCGGCCATCGGCGTCAAGCTGGAAGCCGATATCCGCATAGTTGGTTCTGGCCACGTATTGAATCTGTGGCAGCGATTTGTCGTACAGCCGGACCATGGGACTGCCGGCAAAAAAATCGCGATACACGTGGCTGATGCTGGCTGCCGTCTGCGTTTTGCGGAAGCGGACGTAGATGGTGGAAAGAATGCCGCGGGGAATGGGCAGCAGGTGGGGCGTGAAGACGATTTCGCCGGAGTCGATGCCGATCTGCTCCAGCAGTTCGCCGGTATGGCGATGGGTGAACGCGCCATAGGCGGAGAGGTTGTCTGCCGCGTACATGAAATGCGTTTTGGCCGTGGGCGCCTTGCCCGCACCGCTGACTCCGCTTTTGGAGTCGGCCACGATGCCATGGTCCAGGTCAATGAGTCCGGCGGCTACCAGAGGCTTGAGGGTCAGGATGACGGAGGTGGCGTAACAGCCGGGGTTGGCCACCAGGCGCGCGCCGGCAATCTGCGCGCGATGCAACTCAGGGAGGCCATAAACAGCCTGCGCCTGAATTTCCGCAGCTTGCTGGGAGCCTTCATCCTCAAAGCCATATACGGCGCGATTGGCCGCTTCCTCCAGCCGCCAGGCGCCGCTCAGGTCAATGACGCGCAGGCCGCGCGCCAGCGCCTCGGGAACCCATTCGCGAGACTGCTCGTGAGGCGTGGCGAGGAACAGGAGATCGACGCCCAGATCGGCAAGAAGATTCCACGAGAACGGCTGCATGGTTAGCTGGCCGCTGAAACCGCCGGCCAGCTGGGGATGGATTTCGGCCAGAGGCACGCCGCCGCGCGCAAGGTCTTTCTGGTCCACGCGCCCGGCAAAGGCCGGAGGCGTGCCTTTCAGGCGGGGATGATGCAGCAGGAGCCTGGCCAGTTCAGCGCCAGCGTACCCTGTAACTCCGACAACTGCGGTTTGTATCGTATTGGTCATGACTCGAGCATGGTCCTCAACCGGGCTTCCACTTCGCCTGCCCGGCGCGGGTCGGGACAGATGACCAGGACGGTGTCGTCGCCGGCAACGGTGCCCACCACCTCCGGCCATCCCTCATGGTCCAGAGCCGCGGCCAGCGGCTGGGCTCCGCCCATCACCGTAGCCACGACCACCTGATTCATGGCCTGGCGCGCGCGCAGGCCGAAACTCTCAATCATCTCTTCAACGGAAGGCGGACCGTCGTCCTGGACGGCCTGCCCGGCCGCGCCATGGCTTCCGTTGCCGTTGGGCAGCGCATAGCCGCCGGGGCCCTTGGAGAGGCGCAACTCGTGAATGTCCCTGGAGAGAGTGGCCTGGGTGACATGAATGCCGCGGCGGCGGAGTTTGCGGCGCAACTCGTCCTGGTTGGCTACCAGGGAGGTGGACAGCAGTTCCCGTATTGCGTCGAGGCGTTGAGTTTTCATGTGCAGTTCCCAGTTTAAATTGCCGGCAAATCAAAGGCGCGGTCCGCAAGCGGAAACCGCGCTCGTATAAATATACAACTCCAATGGATAAGTATGCAAGAAGCGGGAAGCAGGGAACAGACACTATTGAATCGCCACTTTTTTGCGGCGCTTTTCCCGGTACATGGCCTGATCTGCCCGGGTCAGCAAATCATCGAGAGATTCGTGCAGGTTTTCTTCAGAAGTGACGAAGCCAACACTGAAGCTGAGGGGCAAGCGCCGGACGGTCTCGGCATTTCTCTGCACGGAGGACTCCTCGAGGCGCTGGGCGACGAGGGCGATCGACTCGCGGCTGAATTGGCCGGCAACGGCGAACTCGTCGCCGCCTATGCGCCCCAGCACGTCGGTTTCCCGGAGTGTGGCCTGGAGAATCTCGCCGATCTCGAACAGGAACTTGGAGCCAGTGGCATGGCCGAGGGAGTCGTTAATGTGTTTCAGGTTATCGAGATCGATATAGAGCACGGAGAAGGGCAGATTGGAACGATGCGCGAGGCGAAGCGCCTGCTCGGCGAACAGGTAGAAACCACGGCGGTTGTACAGGCCGGTCAATTCGTCGCGCAGGGAGAGGTTGTGGATCTCGATTTCCATGCTGTTGATGCGCCAGGCAAGGAACAGCAGCAGGGCCAGGGAGACGATGGCGGCCAGGGAGGCGAGAATGGCGGTGGCGTAATGCGCGGGCATCCGGTTGGAATTGATGAAATGGGCTCTGGCCGCTTCCCTGAGGAAGGGCAGTAGAAGAAGGATGGGCGAGAGGATTCTGGCGATTCTGCTGCCGATTCCGCGCCCGAGGTAGATCGAGAAGATACCTTGTTCCGTGCGGCGAAAAAGAGCCACCAGGGTCATCAGCATGAGGCAAACGAGGGTCAGCGGCGAGGTCAGAACCGTTGTGGAGGGTCCGAACGTGCGCGTGACGCCGAAGATATATCCCGACACCAGGATCAGGACCAGCAGGCAAAGGCAGAAGATGGTCAAATCGGCGAGATGTACGGCAAAGCGTTTTCGCGCGCGGACAAGGATGATTGCGACTCCCAGGAGCGCAAACCCGGCTGCGGAATGGGGGGACATACTTTCAGCAAACAGCGCCCCCCGATCAGAGGTAAGCAGCGATCCGACACCAGGCGCGACATGAAATCTGTGTTCGATGAGAGCGGCAGAGGCCAGGAGTGCTACAACGACAGCGAGAACCAGGCTAATGCGGTGCATCCGCCTGGAATATCGCGGTTCAGAGATCTGGAGGCTGAGCGCGCAGAGGATCGCTGCGAGTGCCGATTCGGCTTTCATGAGTTGCCAGCCGTAGGGCATGATCCGGCCCAGCGCGGGGATGAGCCACCCGGCAAGACTGATAAGAGCCAGCACTGCCACGATGACCAGGCAGGCGCGCTTGACCGAGGCCAGTTGTTTGAGCAACGCCGGGTCAGGCTCGCTGGAAGGCAAAACGGGGTCTATATTGGGCATCGTTGCACGGTAGAACCAGGAAGTTTGCGTGTGAAGAGGATATTTGGTTCTGGTAATAGTTTAACGCTTGAGGACTCTCTGAAAGACTGAATATGAAAGGTTTGGTGGATTGAGCCAGGTGTATTTCAGAATCATCCTCAGGAAATGAGGGCCAACCCTGGGAGACTTCATGGCTTGGCAGCATGAAGGTTAGCCGCCATCCGGCCCCGGAAATCTGAACGGCGGCAAACCGCTTATAGCTCAGCGCTGATACACTCTCCATTGGCCGCGTGTTGACCTTGTATGCGCTGCCTATTACAAGCCCATGACATCAACCACGCCGATATCCACTATCAATGACCTCTTTCGCCGCGTATCCGCGGCAGCCAACCCACGCGCCGTGCTCTGGCAGGACGAGTTTGGCCTATGGCAACCCATTTCCTCCGACCAGATCTACCAGCGGGTGCGGTCGGTGGCCGAGGCCTTTCTGGGCTGGGGCGCGAAAAAAGGCGACCGCATTGCATTAATTGCCGAGAACCGCTGGGAGTGGGCCATCACCGACTTTGCAGCGCTGGCAATGGGCGCCGTGGATGTGCCCATCTATCCCACGCTCACCGGCGAGCAGGAGGCCGTGCTGATCGCCGACGCCGGCTGCCGCATTGCCGTGGTTTCCACGCGCCAGCAATACGACAAGCTGAACGCGGTCCGCGGCCAGACGCAACTGGAGCGGATTGTGATGATGGATTCCGCCGAGCCGGAGGGCGCCATTGCCTTCAGCTCGCTGCTGGCCGGGGCCGATGCCCGCGGCAGCCAGCATGACCCGGTGTTCGACGCACTGGTCCTGGCCGCCGAGCCAAAGGATCTGGCCACGCTGATTTATACCTCCGGCACCACGGGTGAGCCCAAGGGCGTGGCGCTCACCCACGGCAATATCGCCGCGAACCAAAGCATCGCTCCCCTGGATTTTAATTTTGATGCCACAGACGCTTGTATCTCCTTTCTGCCTCTGTCGCACGTTACAGCGCGCGCGCTGGATTACGTCATGTACTTTGCCGGGGCGCAGGTGGCCTATTGCTCAAAGTTCGATAAATTGCCTGAAGCCATGCACACGATCCGGCCCACGGTGTTTGTGGGTGTTCCTCGGGTCTTCGAGAAGATCCGCCAGGAAGTTGAGCGCCGCGCGGCGCTGTCTCCGGTGAAGAAACGCCTGCTTGCCTGGGCGGTGAAAGTGGGCGCATGCCATCGCGACACGGTATACGACGGACGCCGTCCCTCTTCGCTGCTCTGGAAGCTGGCCGACAAGCTGGTCTATTCCAAGGTGAAAGAGGCCTTCGGCGGCCGGGTGAAGATATTTGTTCCCGGCGGCGCGCCGCTGGGCATCGACACCGCCAGATGGTTCGCTTCAGTGGGGATTGCGCTCTGGGAGGGTTATGGCCTGACGGAAACCTCGCCGGTGATTGCCCTGAACACGCCCATTATCCACCGCATGGGCGCAGCGGGCATGCCCCTGTCAAACTTGGATCTGAAGCTGGCCGAGGACGGGGAACTGCTGGTCCGTGGTCCGTCGATCTTTTCCGGCTACTGGCACAAGCCCGAGGCCAGTGCTGAGTGCTTTGACGCGGAAGGCTATTTCAAAACCGGCGATATTGCTCGTCTGGACGCGGATGGGTTCTTGTTCATCACCGACCGCAAGAAGGAACTCCTCAAGACCTCGGGCGGCAAGATGGTCGCGCCCCAGCCCATTGAAAGCAAGCTGACGACCAGCCTGCTGGTGGCGCAGGCCGCCGTGGTGGGCGACCGGCACAAATTCATCTCCGTGCTGATTGCGCCCAACTTTGTTGCGCTGGAGGATTGGGCGCGGCACCACGGCATCGATACAAAATCCCGTGTCGAACTGGTGGCCGACAGCCGCGTGATTGCGCTTTACGCCGAGATTGTGCGGGAGGTGAACCTCACTCTGGCCAACTTTGAGACTCTGAAGCGCTTCCGCGTGGTGGCGGAGGAGTGGACGATCGACTCGGGCGAACTGACGCCCTCAATGAAGCTCAAGCGCCGGGTGATTACGGCACGATATGCGGCGGTAATTTCCGAACTCTACGCCGACGAAGCAACCTCACGCGGCGAATAGGCGAGACAAATTTGCCGCTGAACAGCCTGCGCTTGTTCCACATCCGCTGGAGCGCTCCGAAAAAGGGCGCTCCCCCGGCGCCCACGGCCAGCAGGCTGCCAAAGAGGATGACGGCGTCGATGTTGAGGCGGCCCGCGCTTGACCAGTAAGCATCCGGTTCCAGATTCAGCCACAGCGCAAACTCATCAAGGGTGAGCGCGGCGCCCACGCCGAAGCCGACCGACATGAGGCGGCTGAAAAAGATTGAGAGCTGGGAGTGCGACCGGCCCAGGTCAAGCAGCCATCCGTAGCCCACCAGCAACAGGATGAGAATGCCCCAGACCAGGTGGTGGATGTGGAGGCCATGCACCATCACCCACTGGAGCCGTCCTTCATGGTTCACAATCCGGTAGACCACGATCCGAATCCCGATAAAGGTGATCAGGAAGGAGACCGAGGCGATGAACATGCGCCGCCGGGGCCGGTCGGGGATGGTGGAACGGATCAGGAAACCCAGCCGGGTCAATTGCAGCAGCACCAGAAGTACGACGATGACCATGCTGGCAAAGGCCAGCAACAAGAGCGCTCCAGTTCCGGGCATACCCTATTGAACCATTGCGGCGGGGTTTTTCCCAACGGGGAAATGCATGGGGTAGAAATCTTTGCCGAGAGTGAGCGCGGTCACGATTTTGCTTTACAGTGGCGGAGTACACTAGGTAAGGCGTTGAGACCGGCGATTTTCCGTCTTGTGCGCACACTTCAGGGACAAGTTCCCGGCCCGGCTCAGAGAGCCGCGCGAATTCTACGAGGAGATTTACGATGCGAGTAGCTTTGCTGACCGGTGGCGGCGATTGTCCCGGACTGAATGCGGTAATTTACGCGGCTGTGAAGAAGGGCATCAACCACTATGGGGATGAGTTCATTGGCTTTCTGAACGGCTGGCGGGGCGTGCTGGACAACAACTTCATTCCGCTCACGCTGGAGAACACAGACGGAATCCAGTTGAAGGGCGGCACCATTCTGCACTCTTCGCGGACCAACGTGAAAAAGATTCCCGGTGGCATCGAGAAGGTTCAGGAAGTTCTAAAGGCCAACAAGATCGACGCGCTGATTGCTTTGGGCGGCGACGACACACAGTCGGTAACCCTGTTCCTGAGCGACAACGGCGTGCCCAGCGTGGGCGTTCCCAAGACCATCGATAACGACATCAGCGGCACCGACACCACCTTTGGCTACGACACGGCCGTGATGATCGCGACCGAGGCGATAGACCGCATCCACACCACCGCCGACTCGCACAATCGCGTGGTCGTGGTGGAGGTGATGGGCCGCGATGCCGGCTGGATCGCCTATGCCTCTGGCGTGGCCGGCGGGGCGCATGTGATCCTGGTTCCCGAGAAGGAAATCGATATCGACCATGTGTGCAAGCTGCTGAAGTACAACTACGATCACGGCAAGCACTACGGCGTGGTGGTGGTGGCCGAGGGCTGCCATCTGCCCGAGGTTGGCCAGGTGATGGGCTCCGAGCAGGTTGATTCCTTTGGCCATGCGCGGCTTTCGGGCATCGGCGAGGCGCTGGCCGAGTTGATCGAGAAGAAGACCGGCTTTGAGACCCGCTCCGTGAACCTGGGCCACACCCAGCGCGGCGGCGTTCCCACCGCCTACGATCGTATCCTGGGCCAGCGTTACGGCCTCCACGCCATCGATATGGTTCACGACAAGAAATGGGGCCGCATCGCCGTCCTCAAGGGCCTGGATATCACCGACATTCCCATCAAGGACGCCATCGCCACCAACCGCCGCCTGGATCAGCGTTTCTTCGACGTGATCGCGGATCTGGAAGCGAAGGTCTAACAGCAGTACGATCAAGGGCATGCGTAAAGCCATCCTCATTGCGAGGGTGGCTTTTTGCTTTGCGCCTGCGCCGCGGCCTCCGCGCCAATACGTTAAAGTGGGGCTGTGCTTTACCGCCTTTACAAGCCGGAGGACTTCATCGCGCTGTACGCGATCGAGGAGGCGTGTTTTGAGCCGCCCTTCTGCTTTGGCCGCCGGTACATGCGGCAACTCATCGATAGCGCCTCCTCGGCCACCTGGATTGCAGAGGAGGACGGGAGGATGGCAGGCTTTGCCATCGTGGAGTGGTCAGAGGAAACAACGGGAACGATTGCCTACATTCAAACCCTTGAAGTTGCCCCGGATTGGCGGGTGCAGGGTGTTGGCGGCGAGCTGCTGCGCCGCATCGAAGGCTCCGCGCGGGACGCGGGCTCGCAAGCGATCTGGCTTCATGTGCACGCCGAAAACGATGCGGCAATCCGGCTCTACCATGCGCATGGTTATCTGTCCGCGGGCAGGGAAGAGAACTACTACGCACGGGGCAACGCGGCGCTTGTCTGTATCAAGCCGCTGGAGAATGAGGCGCCAGGAACTGAGAGTTGAAGCAGCTTGCCGGAAACAGAGAAACTGTAGCGGAAATGCCCATATTTACAGATACGCGTAAAATAGAGATACATCCCCATGTCCATTAGCAATCCGAATCTCCCCAAATCGATTCTTGCCCTCAGGGCGTATTCAGCCCAGATGTTCATGCACGATCTTCTGGCCGGGATCACGGTGGGGCTGGTTGCCCTGCCGCTGGCGATGGCCTTCGGCATTGCCTCGGGAGTCACTCCGCAGGCGGGCCTTTACACGGCGGTGGTGGCCGGCTTCCTGATCTCTGCGCTGGGCGGTTCGCGCACCCAGATCGGCGGACCGACCGGGGCTTTCGTGGTGATTGTGGCGGGCATTGTGCTGCGCTTCGGCATGAGCGGCCTGGCCATGGTGACGTTGATGGCCGGCATCCTGCTGCTGTTGATGGGCCTGACCGGCCTCGGCGCGGCGGTTCGCTTCATACCGCGAATGGTGGTGATCGGTTTTACCAACGGCATTGCCGTGCTGATTGCCTCCACCCAGATCAAGGACTTTTTCGGATTGCACACCGGCCCGGTTCCGAGCGAGTTTCTGCCGCGCATGAAGCTGCTGGTGGAGCATTTTGCCAGCATGAATGAAGCGGCGCTGGGGCTGGGCCTGGGCACGCTTGCCATTCTGCTCTTGCTGCCGCGTATTACCAGGCGGGTTCCGGCATCGATTGTTGCCCTGCTGGTTTGCACCGGGGTGAGCGTCGTGTTTCACCTGTCCGTGGAGACAATCGGCAGCAAGTTTGGCGGAATCCCGCGCGGCTTTCCGCCGTTTGCGATTCCCGATTTTCACGCGGAACACATTCTGCCGCTGATTCCCTCGGCCTTTACGGTCGCGGTGCTGGCGGCGCTGGAGAGCATGCTCTCGGCGGTGGTGGCAGACGGCATGACCGGCGACCGGCACAACCCCAATGTGGAACTGGTGGCGCAGGGAATCGCCAACATGGTCTCGCCGCTGTTCGGCGGCATTCCCGCTACCGGCGCCATTGCCCGCACCGCGACGAATATCCGCGCCGGCGCGCGCTCGCCGGTCGCCGGGATCGTGCACGCGTTTACGCTGCTGCTGATTCTGCTGGTGGCCGCGCCGCTGGCCAGCTACATACCGCTGACCACGCTGGCCGCGGTGTTGTTTGTAGTGGCCTACAACATGGGCGAGTGGAAGGAAATCGGCGCAATTCTTGAGATGGATTTCACGGCCATCTCCGTGTGGCTGGTCACCTTTGCGCTCACCGTCTTTGCCGATCTCACCGTGGCCGTCGGTGTGGGCCTGACGCTGGCCGCGCTGCTCTATATCTACCGGGTTGCTGAAACCACAACCGTGACTCCGGTGACCGACGAATACATTCGCGACGGCCTGCCGCACGTGCTGCAAGGGCGCATTCTGCCGGACTACGTGACGCTGCTGCGGATTCACGGGCCATTCCTGTTCGGCACAACCGAGAAGCTGGTGGAGGCGACGGTGAACCTGGAGGCATTTGCTCCGGTGGTGATTGTGCGGCTGCGCAACATGACGGCGATAGACGCCACCGGCATTCACGCCATAGAGACCTTTGCCAGGCGCCTGCACGATTCGGGCCGGATACTGTTGCTTTGCGGAGCGATGGAGCAGCCGTCGAAGCTGTTGCAGGGCGCGCGGTTTATTGACCGCGTGGGGCGCGAGAACATCATGCCGAATATTCAGGCCGCGCTGGACCGTGCCAAAGCGATTCACGCAGCCGAGCCGGATGCGACGGCTTGAGATTCGTGCCCTGTCCTGCGTGCTTCCAGCAATAAGATTCGCTCGATACAGCGATCCCGCACAGAGTCACGAGGTATTGACTTGAACGTGCGGGTTATTAAAGACTGAGTTCGATAGTCCACGCGTGCAATGGGAGAGGATGCCATGTTTGACAAAGGCCGCGGCAAATCTGCGGAAAGCGCATCTCCTGACGGCGTGAAGCGAGTTCTTCGCCAACCCTCCATCAAGGACATTGCACGGCTCGCGCGCGTATCGCACCCCACGGTTTCCCGCGCGCTGCAGAACAGTCCGCTGGTGAATCCTCGAACTGCCGAGAAGATCCGGAAGATCGCACTTGAATCGGGATATCGCGCCAGCGCCGTCGCGCGCGGACTGGTGACCAGGCGGACGCGCACCATCGGACTGGTGGTGACAACCGTTGCCGATCCCTTTACCAGCGAAGTGGTAAGCGGCATTGAGCAGACCGCCAACGATCATGGCTATAGCGTCTTTCTGGCCGACTCGAACGCCGATCCGGAGCGCGAGAGAAAGGTCGTCCAGGCATTCGCTGAGCGGCGCGTGGACGGAATCATTGTTACCTCTTCGCGTGTAGGCGCTTTGTATCTTCCGCTGCTTTCCGAAATGATGGTTCCGATTGTTCTGGTGAACGATCAGCATCCAGGGGCATTTGTGCACTCGGTGATGATCTGCAACCTGGAAGGAAGCCGTGCGGTGGCCAACCACCTGGTTGAGTTGGGACACCGGCGAATTGCCTATTTGGGCGACAAGTTCGGCTATCAATCGGACGCGGAGCGGTATGCGGGTTATCGGGAGGCTCTGCATGCAGCCGGGATTCCGCATGATCCGGAGCTCGTAGTGCATGGCGACGGCAAACCGGAGGCAGCCATGCGGGCCATGGATACACTGCTGGCGCTGACGCATCCTCCAACCGCGGTGTGCTGCTATAACGATATGTCGGCCCTGGGAGCGATGCGGTCGATTCACATGCACGGGTTGCGCGTGCCGGATGATATTTCCGTGGCAGGGTTCGACGACCTGTTCATTGCGTCCTACACACAGCCGCCTCTGACGACGGTTCGCCAGCCCATGCGGCGGATGGGGCAGATGGCGATGGAGAGCCTGTTCAAGCTGATGTCAGGCGAAGAACAGGAGGTCAAGATCAAGGTGGAAGCCGAGTTAATTGTGAG
>Ga0302320_10001835_pt1 | contig 50668 bp, 22 predicted proteins | sample Bog_T0_3_FD_202130 | JGI IMG/M metagenome (GOLD analysis project Ga0302320, IMG submission 202130) | Peat permafrost microbial communities from Stordalen Mire near Abisko, Sweden - Bog_T0_3 | ecosystem: Environmental > Terrestrial > Soil > Wetlands > Peat | place: Sweden: Abisko, Stordalen Mire... | reverse complement strand
GTAGCTCAATTGGATAGAGCACCGGCCTTCTAAGCCGGGGGTTGTGGGTTCGATCCCCGCCTCGCCTACCACGGATCACAAAAGGGTTGCCAATTTGGCAACCCTTTCTAAGTTTGAGACTGTGGGGGATTTTGTGTGACCCTATCGGCTAAAGATACTCCTAGTGGGGCTATCTTCGGCAATGTGCCAAGGGCCAACCAACTGGGGGCGCGGGCATCGCAGTGCAACTGTCTCTCAAACCAAAGAGGCGACTCAATCTCACCTACCCTTCCCGCGTCTTGCAGCGCGTCATTTCCTTGGGTAGCGCGGCAAAAAAATCGGGACCGCTTCACTTTGTTTCTAGTGAAGCGGTCCCGATGGTTGCTCAAGCTAAACGCGGATCGGCCTACTCGAGGGTGACCGACACGGTCGCATTCGCGTTCACAGATCCGGACGCGCCCGCGAGCCCTGCCGCCGGAGTCGCGGTGATGGTGGCTGTTGACGTGACGGGCGTTGACGTCGACTTGGAAGATGTGCCACCGCACGCGGAGACAAATCCCAAGCCGACAAAGAGGACAACCAGCAACATGAACATGGAGAGCCGGTTGCGCTTCTTGAAGCCCAAGAAGCAGAGCGCCGCCGCCAAGGTCGCCGGGAAGATCGGCCTGAAGTCCTGGCGGGCAACGGCAGCCGTCGCGGGCGGTGTAATGGTGAGCGTCGTGGTGACTGTTGTACCCGCAGGCAAACCGGTTGTCGCGTTTTGGGCAAAGACCGTTACAGGATTCGGGTTGAAAGTGCAGGTATAGCCGGTAGGCAAGCCGCTGCAGGAGAAGGCGATCGAGCTAACAGCGAAGTTGTTTACCGAGGTGAGGGTGATCTGCGTCAAACCGACGGTTCCCGGCTGAATAGTCAGCGAGGAGAGCGAGAGATTCATGTTGAGGCCGGGGTTCTGTCCAGCGGGGTTGACCGCGAATGTCTGCGTCAGCGGCACGGCCGCGGCAAAGGTGAGATTATCGCCGGGCTGTGAAACCGTGATGGTGCACGGGCTGACGGTGGTCACATTCGCAAACGTGACCTTTGAACCACTGACCGTGCAGACAGACGTGGTGCCTGAAGCGTACGTGACCGCAAATCCGGAACTCGCCGTCGCGTTGAGCGTCAAGGTGGCGCCGCCAACCTGCGTTCCCGGATTAGCCCAGGTAATGCTCTGCAAGGGTAGCGAGGAAAGAACCGGAATGGTGATCGTTGCCTGTGTGGCGGCCGAGTAGTTGGTGTTGCCCTGCTGATTCCCGTCGAGGACGAGATTTGCCGGGGATGGCAGGATTTGGTTCGCCACCAGCGCGAGCGTCGTGGTTGTGGTTCCCTTATTGACGGAACTACTTAGGATGGTGAAGGCCACGCCGTTCTTCGCATCCGGGCTGATGGCGATCGGATTACCCGTAGCGCCGCCCGTGGCCTGGATTTGGATTGTCGCGCATTGAGTAATGACAGAGCACGACACAATGTAGTGGAGGGGCGTCGTGACCGGAGTGAAGGTGATGGTCTGGCTCGCCTGGTTGACCACCAGGACTTGCTGAACCTGCGGCGAAGCCAGATAGTTCGCATCGGCAGCCTGGTTGGCATCCAAAACGATGGTGCCCGCCTGGGTGACCGTCAGTATGGCCGATGAGGTGTTGCCGGCTACCGTCGTGGCGGAGACGGTTCCCGCGCCCGTGCTGCTCGCGTCGACCGTAAAGACCACTGGTGTCGAGGCGCCGCCGCCAATCGCGCTCAGGTTAACCGTCAAACCAGATGAATACACGACCGGCGAGGCTGGCGGCGTAAAGCTGATCGCCTCCGATGCCTTGGCGACGGTGAGCGTCAACTGGACCTGCGCAGCAGAGTCGTAATAGGTGCCGCCCGCCAGGCCGCCGGCCTCGTTGGCGTCGATCACGATGCTGCCTGCTTGGGTTACTGTCAACGTGGCCGACGAGGTTGTACCGGTCACCGTGGTGCTGGAGATGGTTCCGGCGCCCGTGCTGGCCGAGTCAACCGTGAAGGCCACGGGATTGTTCGACCCACCGTTGGTAACGCTCAGCACGATCGTCTTGCCGGGCGAGTAGGTGGAGGTAGTTGTTGTGGGCGCCGTAAAGGTGAGCGTCTGCGGGGTCGTCAAGGCGAAGCCGGTCACTGTTGCGGTTCCCGCGCCACCGTTGCTGGTATCGGTGACCGTCAACGTTGCGGTTTGTGTGCCGGGCTTTGTTGCCGTGAAGGTGATGGTGGCTGGATAGCTGGAAGCGGAAACCGGAGTGGAGAAACCGGCCGAAATCGTCGAGCACGTGGTGCCGGCCGTAGCGACGAACTCCGTGTTCGTGGATGCAATGGCCAGGGTCGCAGCCGTTCCGCAGCCAAAAGCGTTGTCGACGACCGTAGCTGATGTGTTGACCGGGGCGCCATCGTACTGAGCGTTGGGCGCCGCCAAGTCATTGAGCAGCGCTTCGCCAAGGTTATCGCCGCCGGCGTGATAGACCACCACCCACTCATTGCCGTTCGCGTCGAGCTCCATTCCCTTTGCGCCGAGCGCTGACACCACGTACTGATGTGCGGTGTCAGGACCGCCAGCTTGGGTGTTGGGGATGGCAAAAGTCCCGTCGTTCTGGTCTGCGTAGTAGATGGTGCCATTAGAAGTCACGGCCACGCCATCCAACTGATTGTCATAGGCACCGGGAGAGGCGATGGTGAGGGTCTGTAGCGTTGTAGGTGTCGCTGCAAAGCCCGTTCCCGCTGTGTACTTCAGCTCGTAGAGGCTGGAACTTGCGGCTTCAAGGTTGCTGAAGTTCGTCCCGCTGGTGTAAACACCATCGGTGAAGAACAGATTGCCCCAGGGATCGAAGGCGATCTGGCTGATCGAATTCACATCGGAGTAGAGCAGCGTTGCGGTACCGCCAGTTTGGCAGCTCGCGGGACATTCGTAGATAGCGCTTGGCCCCGGTGATGCTGGAACGGTGACCATGTAGAGGTTGCCCGACGGATCGAAGGCAATCGCCTTAACTCCTCCGCTCCCTGCTGTGGCAACAGTACACAAAGTCGTATCGGTGCCGGTGCAGTTCGGCGGAGCGGTATCGGTGAGCGTGGCATAGACGCCCTTCACGTACGGAATCTTCAAAACAGAATTCCCGTAAAGATGCGACATGTACAGGTTGTTGTTACTGTCGATCGTCAGCCCACCCGGCCCGCTGATAGACGCCTGGCTCAGCAAGGCGCCGGTGCTCGCGCTGACGAAGTCCACCTTGTTGCTATAGCTGGTCCCGACCACAATTTGGTCGTTCTGGGTGACGGCAAAGCTTCCGCCCGCTGGATTCTGCCCATCGGTGAAGGAGCCGGTCTGGTAACTCCAATTGATCTGGTTCGTCAGCAGCGCGGGTACGTCGGCCGCGACCACGGTGTTACTGATGGTGACAGTCGCCTGCACCTGGGGCGCCGCGGCATACTGCTTGCCGCCGCTGGCGCCGGCCGCCTGGTTGGCGTCCACCAGGATGGCGCCAGTGGAGACTGCCGAGAGCGTGCTGCCGTTGATGGTTGCGCAGGTGAGGCACGTCGAGGCCGGGTCAATGGAAAAAACGACGGCGTTACCGGATGCGCCGCCTGTAGCCGACAGCGTGATCTGCTGGCCAACCTGCAACGAAGCGGGTGGGTTGAAGCCAGTGATGGTCTGTGCCAGGATCGCCGACTGTGTGGCTGCGCCGCTCATGTTCACACTGAATGTGACAGCCGGAGTCGTGACATGAACGGTTGCAGTACCCGATTGTGATCCGTTGGCAGTGCCGACGGGCGGGGCGAAGGTGGCCGTGAATTGGCAAGACATACCTGGAGCTCCAGAGCTTCCGCTGTCGCATCCGTCGCTTGCCGGTGGAACCAGAGTGAACATGGTGTTGGTGGGCGCGGTAACGTCAGGAGTTGCCAAGGTCGCGGCCGAAGTGCCGTCGCTCATCAGGTAGACCGTTCCGGAGTTTGTTACGCCATCCTGGACGGTACCGAGGTTGATGGAGGCGGCAGTGCGCTGGATAGCATAGACCGCCTTGCCCGTCCCGTCGGTTGTGAACAGGTCGCCCAGAGCGTCAAGAGCAATGCCGAGCGCGGAACTTGGATTTTTCTCGATCGCTACCGCGCTCGCGGTGGTGAGTGTCCCGCTGACATTGGGGATCCAAACGATGTTTCCGCTTGCCCGGTCTGAGACCACCAAGCTGCCGGATGGATCGACCGCAATGCCCCACGGCGAGGTGATGCCCGGTGGCGTCACCGTGGATTGTACGCCAGCCATGTCCACAAGAACGTTGCCATTGCCAGTGTCGGCAACGTAGATATTGTTCGATGCATCGACGGCGACCCCCCACGGGTTCTTCAGCCCCGTAATCGGAACCGCGGTCTGCCCGGTGATGAGGTCATAGCTTACAACACGGCTGTTGCCGAGGTCGGCAATGTAAAGTCTGCCGTCAGGTCCAACAGCCAATCCGCTTGGCTCATTCAGCGCAATTCCGTCGAATACCGCCGTGGCTGGTATCAGGGTGGATTGTGAAGCAGGAGCCAAAGTGCCGCTCACGTTTGGAATCTCGAAGATTTCGTTGTTGGAGAAGTCGGCGATATAGAGGTTGCCGTTCGCGTCGAATGCCGTTGCGGCGGGCTCGGCGAAGCCTGAGCCAATCGACGTTGGCGCGGTCCCTGCCGGCGATCCCGCGGGAATCCAGAAAACTTTCCCTGCGCCTTCATCGGCTACAACCAAATCTCCGGTAGCATCCACAGAAACTGAATAGGGCTTGGTAAAGCCGCTTCCATACGCTGTCCACACGCCGGGATCGAGATTAGCCATCGCGCCCTGGCCCACGCCGGCGAGCGCTACCGTTCCGCTGGCGCTGTTGGCGGAGTCCGTGATGGTCAACGCCGCAGTGCGTGCGCCGACCGCGGTGGGCGTGAAGTTCAAAGTGACGGGAAATGACGAGAAAGCCGCGGCGGTCAGAGGCCCCGAGGCGAATGTACCGTTTCCTCCGCCGAAGGTGGTGGAGCAAGTGGCGCTGGCGGCCGCGGTGAATTCGGTCGAGGATACGCCAAATCTAGTGACGGAAAGCCCCAGCGTCGGAGGCGTAGTGCAAGTGGCGGCGCTGTCGAAGATCGTGGCGCTGACTGCTGTTGCGGCGGTGCCTGTGGGAGAGGCGCCAAGCGAGAAGCTGCCTACCGGGATGAACGACACAACGTCGCCGCCGTTGTAGGGAATTCCGTAGAGGTTGCCTTGAGAGTCGATCGCAAGGCCCTTTCCGCCCTGCGTGGCAACCATATAAATGCCGCTGACGTTGGGTCCGCCCGATTGTGTATTGGGAATCGCAAAAATGCCGTCGGCGTTTGTTGAGAAGTACAATGTGCCGTTGCCCGCGACAGCCAGGCCGCTGATACCGTTGCCATAGCCGGCTGCGTTGGTGTAGCTCTCCACGACGGTTGGCGAGCCAGCATAGGATCCCGCGGAGAGCGGGATTTCGTTTAGTTTGGTCGCTTTGCCTTTGGAGTTGTTGCCATCTACAAAGAACAGGTTGCCCCACGGATCGATTACGAACGCACCAACCGGATTCGGGTCGGCATAAATCAGCGTCGGCGTGGCGGATGAGTTGGAGAGGCAGGCAACATTGCACTCGAAGATCGCGTTAGGGTTGGTGCCAGGAAGCGTATTCGATTCAAAGAAGAAGTTGCCTTGTCCATCGAAGGCCATGCCGGCATAACCGGAATTTCCCGATCCGGCGAGGGTGCCGCTCATGAACGCCGAAACCGCGGGCGCAAAGAGGCAAGGCACCGTATCCTGGGTGCCGCCAAGGCAGTTGGAGGTTGGAGCCGTTGTGAAGCCGACATATTGGCCAGTCGCCGCAATGTAGGGAATCTTGTAAACGTTGGCGTTGTAATTGCCACCGAAATACAGATTGCCGTAGCTGTCGAGCGCGGCGTTCGAGGCGCCCACGCCGGTCGCCAACTTGGTGTCCGTCCCGGAAGGGGTGATCTGAAGAAAATTGGATGAATATCCGTCACCGACGAGGACGTCGCCGTTCACGCCTACAACAAATGTTCCCCCCACGGGCTCCTGGGAACCATCCCAACCGCCGCCCGTAAGCGCACCCAACTGCACGGGCGTGCCGGAGACCACGATGGGCGAGGAACTCCCGCCAGCCATCGCTGGATTTGCACCTAGGCAAAGGGCCAGCAGAGAGAACAGGGCTACCCATGTTCCCGCCGCAAAGAACCGCACTGGACTCGTCAATCTGTTCAAAGTGGTTTGCATTCCTTCTTCTCCCATCTGGTTTCATTCCCGAAACTGGGAATCGGTGACGGTCCGGTTTGTTCCGTATCGTCCTTTGCCAACATCAAACTTGCGTTAAGATCTGCATCCAGTATCTGCCCAGGTGCGCGACCCGGGAACACAACTCGTGTCCTCGGGTTCAACGTCGATTGCCTCTTGAACTCCCGCACCCTTCGAGTTCTCATGTACCGGGATGTTCTCGCGGTTTGAATCCCATTTTGGTTTGCGCTAACTGTGAATATCCCTTTCCATCTCACGCACGATTCAGCCGCGAAGGCCGAATCTCTTATCTTCCAATCGACCGGGAGAAGCAGGGTGAATCTACGCAGGAAAAGGACCCCGAAAAACCGCCGGCAACCTCCGGCACTTCTCCGCGCGCTGAACAGCTACGTTAGGTCATCTGGAACTGCGCGCGGATTATCCTACAAATTTGGTAACGGTACACCGTACTCGACAAAATTTGCCATTGTCAAGTGAAAAACAATTGCGTACGGCGAAATGAGGCATGCGGCAAAATCGTAGCACGGGGGCTGACGCCGGTTCGCATGAAGGAGAGGAATCTAGTTGCTGCTGTTGGCAATACATGCCGGGACGTGCCTGATCGGCATTTTGGCCGGCCCTGCCGATCATGCCGGGACCGTCACAAAAGGCAAATTCATGATACCGTTATCGTTGTCTCCTGGCCTGGAGGCGAACTGGGCTGCCCAGGACATGGAGTAATTCTCGATCTCGGCTACCTCGCGCCGGTTCAGGTCCGCGCGGATATACGTAATCCTGCAGATTCAGCCGGGGCAGAGGGCTTAAGATCGGATGCCAGCATAGAAACGGGGAAGAATAAAGGGAAGAGGCAGGGCGATGAAGACGTTGGGGCGGCGGTCGGCGATTTGGCTGGGTGTTCTGGGAAGTTTATGGATGGCGGGGTGTGGGGGCAGCGGGGGTGGGACCACAACCACCTCCAAGACTACGCCGGCAGTGACATCATGGCCGGCGGCGAGCGCAATCGCCTTCGGCCAGACCTTGGCCTCGTCAACCCTGAGCGGCGGCGCGGCGTCGGTAGCTGGAACCTTTTCCTGGACGGCGTCCGCGACGGCTCCCGCAACGGGGACGGCCAGCGAGAGCGTGACCTTTACGCCCGCGGACACGGCCGACTACAACACGGTTGCGGGCTCCGTCAGCGTGACGGTGAACAAGGCGACGCCGGCAGTGACATCATGGCCGGCGGCGAGCGCAATCGCTTTCGGCCAGACCTTGGCCTCGTCAACCCTGAGCGGCGGTGCGGCGTCGGTAGCCGGAGCCTTTTCCTGGACCACGCCCATGATCGAGCCCAGTGGCGGGACACCGAGCGAAAGCGTGACCTTCACGCCCGCGGACACGGCCGACTACAACACCGTAACGGGCTCTGTGAGCGTGACGGTGAGCCCGGCCCGGCCCACCGTCACGGTGACTCCGGGCTCTTCGAGTATCACCGTCAATCAGAGCCTTTCAGTGACTGTGACCGTGAGCGGGGGCAGCGGCAACCCGCCGCCGACCGGCTCAGTGACACTGAGCGGTGGCGGCTTCACCACGCCCGCCGCGATCGCGCTGGCAGGCGGCAGTGCACCAATCAATATTCCCGCCAACTCGCTGATCGCAGGAACTGAAACCCTGACCGCAACCTACACGCCAGACGCCGCTGCCTTATCCACGTATGCAAGCGCAACGGGAACGGGATCGGTGACCGTGAACTCGGCCACCGCCTATGTGCTCACCGTTGATTCGGCCGCCCCCTCGAGCGGGGTCTCGATCACCGTCTCTCCAAATGACAACAACGGGGCAAGCTCGGCAGCAACGCCGTTTACGCGCACCTACTATTCCGGCACCCAGGTGACGCTTAGCGCAGCCCTCACAGATAACAGCTACTCGTTCGTCTCCTGGAGCGGATGCGCTTCGACAAGTGGGTCTGGCGGCTTCAACTGCATAGTCACCATCAACGCAAACACCACCGTGACGGCCAACTATAGCGAGGCGGGAATCAATTCGATTGCCGTTTCGCCCAGCACCGCAACCATTGGAACTCAGCAGCAGTTCGCCGCTGCGGTGAATGGCACTGGCGCTTACAGCAATGCGGTTACCTGGTCGTTGACCTGTCCCTCCTGCGGCAGCCTGAGCCCCGGCACGCTTAGCTCGGCCGGCCTCTACACCACACCCTACCCGGCTCCCACCTCCGTTACCATTACGGCCACCAGTACCATGACCGGGTTTACAAACGTGAGTGGTAGCGCCACCGTGATCTTGAGTCCGCCGCCCACAGCTGCCGGCCCGGCGCTCACGGTGAATGTCGGCAGTCCAGGTAACCGCATCAGCCCGGACATTTACGGCATGGACGCGTATTTGCTTCACGCTACCGCAGCCGACGCCGCCGCGGTGGCGCCAGCCAATATCGCCGTCGATCGCTGGGGCGGAGACTCCACCGAGCGCTACAACTATCAGTTGGACGTAACCAGCTCCATCTCCGACTGGTACTTTGAAAACCAGGGTGGCACCGGTGGGGATGGGTGGCCCACGATCAGCGGAGTCAAGGCATTCGACGCCTTGGTCGAGAGCAATAACAGCAATGGGATCAAGACTCTGGGTACGGTACCAGTACTTGGATGGGTGGCAAAGGATAGCACCTCATGCAGCTTCCCGGTGGCCACCTACCCCGGCCAGCAGAAAGTGGACACTTCGCGCCAATGCGGTAACGGCGTATTGGCGGTCACCGGGGCCAATATAACCGGCAACTCTCCTGCGCTTACCAGCATCGCGGAGCCCCCGCCCGCGCCACCTGTAGCTTCCGCGGCAACCACTGCCTGGGCAGAGGCCACGTGGGCGGGCGGCTGGGCGCAGTATCTGGTGAACAAGTTCGGCGCTGGCAATAGCGGTAAAGGCGTGGCCATCTATGACCTGGACAACGAGCCAAGTTGGTGGGATGCGGGGGACTTCGACGTACATCCCCTGCCCTTTACCTACGACGAAGTGACAAGTGGCGGCATTGGCACTGCCTTGGCCATCAAGACTGTCGATCCCACCGCTCTGGTTAGCGGCCCGGTGATGGACTATTGGTGGGATTATTTTTATTCCAAGAAGGATGTCGAGTCCGGATGGAACACAGGCCCCTGCTACAAGCCGTGGAGCAAACCGGCAGATCGGGCGGCACATGGCGGCGTCCCGTTCATCGAGTACTATCTGCAGCAAATGGCCGCTGCCCAAACCACCTATGGGGTGCGCCTGCTCGACTATGTGGATATTCACACCTATTTCGCGGCTGATTATCCCGCCGGCAGTGGAATTTCGGTCGCCTTTACGACTGCCGGAGACACCGGGATGCAACTGGCGAGGCTGAACTCAACGCGCGCCTTCTGGGATCCGGCCTATACGGATTCCAGCAACAATTTTCCTCAGCCGAATTACTCCACCGACCCAGGTTCCTTGAGCTGCACCGTGCCGCAGCAGGCGCCACAATTGATTCGGATGATGAAGACCTGGGTTGCAAACGACTACCCCGGCACCAAGCTGGCCATCGACGAATACAACTGGGGCGGAATGGAATCCATCAACGGCGCGCTGGCGCAAGCCGATATCCTGGGCATCTTTGGGCGTGAAGGCCTCGATCTGGGCGCCATGTGGCCGACAACCGATCCGTCGGCGCAAATCCCTGGCATGATGGCCTTCGCCATCTATCGCAACTACGACGGGAATAAATCGACCTTTGGGAACACGGTTCTGCCATCCACCAGCACCTCCTCCGGCAACGATGCTGAAGGGCAGCTCGCCGTCTATGGCGCGCAGCGGAGCTCCGACAGCGCCATCACCGTCATTGTGATCAACAAGACTTACGGCTCGCTAATCTCGACGATCAGCCTCGAAGACTTCGTAGCGGTAAGTGGAGCGATGGCGCAGGTGTACCAGTACAGCAATGGGAACCTGAATGCGATCGTCCAAAAGACGGGCGTGAGCGTAACGCCGCCGTCAGGAAGCGGGACGGCGAGCACGATCGGCAATTACACGTTCCCGGCGCAATCCATCACTCTTTTTGTGGTGCCGGACTAAGTGGAAGGAGACGATTCTGGAGTGAAATTCTCGCGCCAGACGGCACGATTTCGGGCCAGGGCCGGTCGGGCATGTGGACTGACCAGACCCCGGCTGCGGCATTCGCGCATCGGGGGTCCAGTAGGGGATTTCATGATATAGCAATCATGCCGGGGGAGCAGCGGCGTGGTTCGCGGCGAAAAAGACGCCATCCGGCTCTGGAGCGGCGGTGTGTTCACTGGAGTCCGATGGGCGCTTCCAGCCCTCGTGGATGAGGCACGGGCGGTTCTGAGTCTCGCCGATTACGCAGCGTACCCGGGAGACTGTGGCCGATCCGAAACCCGCACAGCGGGCCGCGAAGACATAGGCGGATTCAGGTGGGACGCAGAAAATGCGGGTAAAGAGTGAATCGGTTTTCCTCTTGCCAAGCGAGTTGCCTTTGAGACTTGATGGCCGCGGTGGCGATCCACCTCCTCAGACGAGGGTCGCAGGCGGGGGAGCCGCGCCGCTCGACATTTCAGCGCCCGAATTCCCCGCTCCCCATTCCTCACGGTGACGCGATCATGATTGCCGTGTCGAGCGCTGATCTGTATCTGAGAAGCCAGGGAAAGCATACCCCGCAAAGCCGTGAAGAGCTTCAAAAAACAGGCAAACCTGCGGTATCGATCCCATTGTCGGAAATCTCGGAAAGAATTCACTTGACAGACTCCGACCCAAAGCGACAGAATTCCCTGTCATCGATAAGGAACCAGAATCCGCGTCCGAATACTCAAATGCAAAAGTTGGGTGTGCAATAACCTAGGTCCGGTGTGAGGGCTGAGAACCAAGTGTCAAAGACACTACGGAATGTAGCCGACGGGGGGACTACTATGAAGTTCTTTTCAGGGAACAGGCCGACTGCCTCGTTGCTGGTGATGCTAACCGCGGTGCTCCTGCTGGCGCAAACGGCGATGTATGGGCAAGCAACAGGAAATGTGACTGGCATTGTCGCGGACACGACAGGCGCTGTCATACCAAGGGCCACGGTTGTGTTGACCGACCAGGAAACGGGAATCAAGCGCACCGCGATCAGCAACGGCGATGGAGCTTTTGCATTCGCCAGCGTTATCCCCGGCCTCAGTTACCAGCTCACGGTGGCGGCCGATAATTTCGCCTCCTGGCAGTCCCAGCCGTTCGCTGTGCGCGCGGGAGATCAACTGGGCTACAAAGACATCCACTTGAAGGTGGGCGCCGCGGCCGCGGCGGTTACTGTGGAAGCGCAGGTAGATTCCGCTGTGGCCGCGCTCGACACGGGCGAGCGCAGCAGCATCATCACCTCCGAGGATCTGAGCAACCTTACCATCGTCGGCCGCGACGCCGGCGAGCTGGTGAAGATGCTGCCCGGATTTGCCATGTCAACCGGCGATCAGAATCTCTTCAATCGTCCCGGATACAACAACGCTGTTGTGGGTCTGAGCGGCCCCACATCGGCTTATATAGCCAACGGCTCAGGGCCGGCCGGCATCGCTATCGTCAGCGACGGCGTTTCGCTCACCGATATTGCCACCAATTCTGGGTCAGTGCAGCAGATGAACATCGAGATGGTCAAGGACGTCAAGGCCTCCAATTCATCGTATGGACCGGAATACGCGAAAGGGCCGGCGCTCATCACCTCCTCGACAAAGACGGGCGCCGCCATGTATCACGGCGAGGCTTATTTGGCGGCTCGCAATGCGATTTTGAACTCCAACGACTGGTACGACAACTACCTCCGCCAGTCTCGTCCGGACGAGCAATATTTTTACCCCGGTGGTAATTTCGGCGGTCCGCTGCTGCTTCCGTTTACGAGTTTTAATCGCAACAGAGACAAGCTGTTCTTCTTTGCAGGATTCGAGTATTACCATCAGGTCTTTGAGGCCGATCAACAGGCGATCTCTGCCTGGGTGCCTACCGCGGCCGAGCGTCAAGGCGATTTCAGCGCCGCTTCGCTCGATGCCGAACTCTGCGGCGGACGTCCCGATGGCCTGCCCAACCCCAATGCCATTCAGCCCATGTGCTATGTGGATAGCTTCTTGCCGAATGGAACCGCCGTGGCCAACAACAACGCCAATCCTTACATCAATAGCGCCGGCGCGGCGCTCGTGAATTGGTTCCCCGCGCCCAATGCGGACCCTTTCACCAATCCCTTTGGTTACAACTATATTAAGCAGCTCCAGCAGAACCAGAACGGAGGCGTGTTCCGGGCCACGCTGCAATTTAACATCAATCCCAACAATAACCTGTTCCTGGTCTATGGACTACAGAAGGAAATCGACGAGGATCCTGTCGATCTCGGCTCCTTCCCCACCGGTTCGGTGCCTTATCCTGGCGGCATTACCACCGGAGACGTTTCCAACGTCCTGGCCGCGCGCTACACCCGCTCGTTCGGTTCGAGCGTGACCAACGAGTTCTCTGCCGCGATGTCCTTCGTCAGCCTGCCCGGAAAGATGGGTAATCCGACCGCGGTAGACCGCTTTGACATTCCGGGAAACGGCGGCCTCGGTTTCAATTATCTGGGCATGTACAAGAACAACAACGACCTTGCCGTACCCGCCATCGCCAGCGGCGGCGGGAACGGCTATCCGAACGTGCTGATGCCCGGCGGGTTCTATAACAACCGAGTCCACACGAAGAAGGTCGATCCGATCCTTCAGGACAACCTGAGCTGGCAGTTGAAAAACCACTTCCTGCAGTTCGGTTTCTACGGGGAGCAGGGTACCTACAACGGAATCTCCAACGTGGGAGCATATCCTCAAGGCGAATACACCTTCAATGTCGGCAACTCGTACTTCGAGTATTCGTCGACCAACCAGGCGCCGTATAACGGCTGCGTGAACCCGAACCCGGCCGGCAACCTGCGCAATTCCGGCGCTGCGTATCTGGGGAGCTGTTATAACCCCACAGCGCTGATGTATGAGGGGTATGCCGATTCCTTTAACCAGTCCAATTTCACGCCCAATGTCGATATGCGCTACACGACGGTGGCCGGTTTTGCTATGGACACGCTGAAGCTGCACAATCTCAGCTTGATCTTAGGCGCGCGCTTCGAGCATCTAGGCCCCTGGACGGACAGGCATAACAATGGCATGGCGACATTCTCCGACAGCCTTTACAGCACGCAATGCGGCGGATACACGCGCAACTGCTCCAGTTCTGGCGACCCGGGCATCACGTGGGCTTCACAGAATACCGGCGTGTCGAACTCCGTCAACTCCCCGCCAACCATCTTCGTGACTCCTCGCGCGGGGGTGTCGTGGGACATCTTCGGAAAAGGCAAGACCGTGCTGCGCGGCGGCTGGGGCATGTACCGCAACCAGGAGCAGTTCAATCCTTACGCGCTGGCTGCGTCCACGGCCCAGGGTTACAAATTCACAAACCTGCAGGGAGCGTTGACCTTCAATCAGATCGACAGCCAGTCGCCCACTGTGCCTCCAGATTTCAGCGCCTATGTGCTTTCGCCGTCCGATACCGTTCGTCCCATCTACTACGAATTCAACGGCGGAATCGATCAGGCCATCCCCGGAGTCGGGTTCCTGCGAATGGGGCCTTCGCACCTGTCGATTGCGTACGTAGGCAACGAAAGCGTGAATCTGGGATCGTATAGCGGAGGCAACAGCTACAACAGCGCGTCGGACATCAACATTATCTGCGGCATTGAGACGGGTTGCCCCACGAATAACAACCCGAACATGGCGGGCGCGGGCGACAACCTCTTCAATGTCAGTTATGCAAATATTCCGACCAATCTGACTTCGCTTTACGGCAATCCCGTCATCGACGGCATCGGCGGGCTGGGTACGCCGGAGTACGATTTCTACCGCCCCTACCCGTTCTACCAACACATCTACCAGCTCAAGCACAATTTCTACTCGAACTACAACAGCGCGCAGGTCACCTGGGACAAGACCGGGGGCATGATTACGTGGGGCGCCAACTACACATTCGCCAAGAACCTTGCCACCGCCTCATCGTACAACAACCAACTCGTCGATCCGGTCAACCTGCGCAATGACTACAACCCGGTGCCGTACGATCGGACGCATACCTTCAATATTCACTACCTGATTGACCTGGGCAAGCGCTACAAGGGCGGACACAGGCTGATCTCCGATCTTGCCAACAGCTGGCGGATCTCGGGAATTTCTTCGGTAACAAGCGGTACCCCGCTGACCTCTCAAAACGGCGAGAACTTCAACTTCGGATACGCCGGGTTTGCGAATGCCGTGCAGGTCCCCAACGCCAACCAGGCAGATCAGCAGAATCAACTCCAGTGCCAAAACATTTACGGCATCCGGCCTGACAAGAACGGCTCAACGTATTGCGTCACATACATGAATCCAGTTGTGTGGCTGGGTACGCCGGACGTGCAAATGATGCCTGGGCTTGCGCCGGGTGTCAGTCTCAAGGGCGGGTCGCATGCGCACCAGTTCGTCAACCCGCTGGCTTTTGAAATACCGCAGCCTGGGACCAACGGAGTGTACCGGCTGCCCTACCTGCGCGGTCCGTATTACATGGACCACGATGTGTCGGTCTTCAAGAGTTTCCCTCTCGGAGAGGGAAGGAATCTGGAGCTGCGGATGGGTGCTTTCAACGTGTTTAACCATCCACTGGTTTCGTTCAATAACAACAACACCAACAACATGAATCTCAGCATCCAGGACGGGATCGTTGGTCAGCCGCTGACGCAAAGCATGCTCACCTATCAGGATTTCGGCGTCGCGAATATCAAGGTCGGAAACAGACTGGCGGAGCTGGAGGCTAAGTTCACGTTCTGATGGTCCTTGTCCGGGCAACCGCCGCGCGAATCGGGTGCGGCGTCCGGGAGGGGAACTGGCAAATGGCCGGCAAGAGCGGTATGGCTGGCCAAGGAAAATTAAGAAGTGCGGCATCCGCCTGCCGCCGAAGCCGCATAGGCGGGCGGACAGTTAAGCCGCTCGTAACGGGATCTCTGGTTGAGCTTGTCGGAGGGAGTGTATGGCCATCGAATCTAAAGTCATGTTTCGTCGGGGTGCACGGATTGCGTGCCTGGTTTTTCTTGCCGGCCTGTTGCCAGGCGTTGCCGCCAAGGCGCAGTTGCCCATTAAGGCGCCGGCCCAGGTTTCGGTGGGCTCGGTCGTTCCCTTCAGTCATGGCAGTACCGGCGTTTGGGTTCAGATCTATTCGATGAAGCAAGACCCGCTGTATGGCCATATCCTCATGCTGGATTCAGCCGCCAGCGTGATCTACGATATGGCGCCGGGCGCATCGACGCCAACGGAGATCGTAGGCCCCGAGCCATCCAACAAGAACGCCTCCGATTGTTCGCTGTTGGAGTACAAGGGCTCCTACTGGAACGCCGCAATTGCGTTCGATAAGTGGGACAACCTTTATGTCACCGATCGCTATGGCTCTTCTGTCCAGTTCTGCCGGGTACCATACGACCCCAGCTCGGGAACCTGGCTTTTCAGCAATGCGGATATCTGGACTGGTCCCGCTTATACCAACGCCAGCGGCCAAACGGCTGCGATCCCGCCCCAGGATCTCCAGGTGGGCGATGACGGCGTCACATTCTATGTGAGTACATCCTCTACCTCGTCGATCTTCAAGTACACGGTGAATCAGAGCGGCACTGTCAGTTCCGTTACGCCCTTGGCCACGGGCTTGGAGGCCGGAGCTACCCAGCTCGTCGTCGACCACGCAGGCAACCTGTATTTCGTTGAGAACCAGGGCGCGTATCCCAACAATGTGCATGGTATTCGCGAAATTGCCGCTGGCTCCGCACCCCTCGTCGGCGACGGAACCGGAGCGGCCGAATCAGCATTGCCGCGGATTGACCAGGGCGGCTGGAACGGTATTACCGGGATGTTCATTGACCCACAGGGGAACATGTATTTCGGCACCGCGAACAACATCTCATACGGCGGGCAGGCGGATGGCGTTTTCATGATTCCCAATGAGGGGACGCCGTCGGCCCCGAAGCTGGTGTGGGCCGATACGGTGATGGTTTCGCCGGTTGATGGCGGATACCCCCCCTTGGTCGATAAAAGAGGTTTCGTTTGGATCGCGACCAGTTATAACAACAACTGGTCGCCCGCCGGCGTGAACGGGCCGCAGTGCGACACCACGAGCGTGCAGACCGCGGCTGCAACGTGTTTGACATCGACCATAGTTGTGTGGAAGCCCGGCGCTCTCGGCCTGGGTACGTCCACGGTGGGTGGGCCAAGTGCTGTGCCGGTCACGGCATACTCGGAGGCAGCAGGCGGCGGAACGTTGACGTTGACCGCGAAGAACTCCTTCACTGAAAACGAAGTGGTCACGATCTCGGCAAAGTCGGGCGATCCCCTGTTTGCGCTGAATGGACTCAGCTTTTACGTGTCAGGTACCGGCTTGAGCAGTACGGCTTTCGAGATTTCGACGAGCGCTTTAAGCGCGGGCGCGAGCGGCTCGACATCCGCCACGGCCACCGTCAACCAGACGCAAGCCCTCTATTACATGTTCAACCAGCCCACCACGCCGGCCACCATCGCGTTGGCGCAGCCAAGCAATGCAAGTTTCCAGGCCGTCGCCAACAATCCAATGTTGAATGTTCCGCCGCCGACAAATCCGGTGATGCCCTGTACAGCAGGTACTTCCTATCCGGCCTTCAGCGCCAACATGACGACAACCAGCTCCTATAGCTGGTGTCCATATTACGTGCAAGTGAATACAACCAAGGCTGGCCCCGTGGAGGGCGAGGTGCAGTTGCTCAACTCCTCCGGCGGCGCCATTGAAGGCAGTAACGCGTACTTGAGCGGTGTCGGGCAAGGTGCGGCAGCCTCGGTGGTGTCTTCGGCCACAGTTCAGTCCATTGCTTCCGGGCTGAACTCTCCAAAGCAAGTCGCGGCCGATCTTTGGGGCAACATGTATGTCGCGGATTCTGCCTTGAAAGCCATTGAGAAATATCCTGCTGGCACCACCAGCCCGACATCGGGCAAGGTTTTCGGCAGCGGCCTATCGGCCCCCAGCGGCGTGGCCGTTGACGGCGTCGGCAATGTCTTTATTGGCGATTCCGGAAACATCTACGAGATTCCTTATATTGGTGGCGCCCTGGCTACGTCTCAGCAAACGGAGATTGCCTCCGGTTTGGGTACAGGCAACTTGAATCTTGCCGTCGACGGCGAGGGCGATCTTTTTGTGGCGGACGAAGCCAAAAAACAGGTGGTCGAGATTCCCAATCCGCAGACAGAGCTGCTGCTCGAAAGCTATCCGCAGATCACGCTTGGATCGGGTTTCACGGGTCCATCCGCGATTGCCACTGACAGCTTGGGAAATGTGTGGGTAGCTGATGGAGCGAACCTGTGGGAGATTACGATACCTTGGGGAGGTTTGAAGAAGGTTGCAGGCAACCTCCAGGCCCCGGTGACGGGCTTGGCCGTGGACCCGTCGGGCTCGGTCTTTCTTGCCGAAGCCAATGGACTGGTGTGGATTCCCTACAGCACTACTACAGGCGCACTGAATGTTAACAGTCAGATTCTGCTGACAAGCGGCCTTGGCAGTGGCCCTGCGATACCTTGGGGCGTGGCGCTTGACGGTACCCAGAATGCTTATGCGACGTACGGCTCCGGGTCAACCGCCGGCCTGGCGCAGCTCGGCATTGGAGGCACGTTCAACTTCAGCAACTATGGAGAGGTCAACCCCAATGTTCCGTTCGAAGTGGATGCGCAGATTCTCAATCTGGGCAACACACCCCTGACGGTTTCCGACAGCCCAACCGTAGATCTGATCTCGGGCGCCGGCGCCAGCGATTATACCGTGACGGCGGCAACGCAAAACTCGCCGGCCTGCAGTTCTTCCACGAGTACCCCACCGGGCGGCTCCTGCTACCTAGGTATGGTTCTTCAGGCACCGTCGGCTGGTGCGGCCGCCGCGTCGATCTCTGTCGTGAGCAATGCCGTGAATGCGACGTCAGGCCTCAATATAGCCGTGTCGGGCAACGTAATCCAGGATCTGCGGCCAGCAACCACAGCGTTGATTGCTGTCACTCCCGTGACCACCACGGGGTGCGCGGGCGCAACTTATCCTGGGTGCAATAAGATCCAGGTGACCGTAAGCGCCGGTGCGGGCTATGGTACGCCGACGGGGACCGTGACGCTTTCAGTGGGCAGCGCCAACGGCAATCAGCCCCAACAAACCCAAACCCTGAATAGCGCAGGCGTCGCAACATTTTCTTACAATGCGCTGCTGGGCGGAACCTACACCGTGAATGCGGACTATAGCGGTGGCGGCAAAGCAGGCGCCACCCAGAACACATGCGCGACGAATGCTCCGTGCTTCGCTGGGAGCGCCATCAAGTCCACGTTCACAATCGCCAGAGCAATCCCGACAATCACGCTCGGGGTGCCCGTGACGAACAGTAGTTGCCTGAATTACACAACGCTGACCAATGGGACTCCGTCGTCGAGCTGCGCCGCCAACTCGAAATTCGTGACTGTGTGGGCCGGAAATACCTATGTGGGCTGGACAAACCCGGTTTTCGTTTCTGCGATTTTGACTTCGTCCGTGGGCGCGCCTACCGGAACCATAGCCTTCTCGCAGAATGGACAGCCTGCCGACCCCAGCCAGGGCGTCAATGGGGCCATTGCGCCCAACGGCAATGGCGTTGCGACATTCGCATTGCAGAATCTGGGCAAGGGAGTCTACAACCTGACGGCAGCGTACAGCGGCGACGTGAACTACGCCCCCCAAAACATTACGTTGCAAACGTTCTATGTAATCGTTCCAAGCGTTCAAATCACTCAGTCCGGGGGAGCCGTGAACATTACGCCAGGGACCCCCGCAACGGTGACTCTGACCCTCATGCCGCTCGTGGGGTTCACCAGCATTGGCGTGAGTCTGGAGTGCAACTCGTCCGATGCGCCTATCAAGCTGGCTGCGACCACGCCTGCAAGCACGTTGCCCCAGTACTCCGAATGCACATTCAATTACGCCAATCCCAGCACCGGTAGCGAGCCGGTCGGCACGAGCGGCCCCACGGCGTCGACCATCGTAATGACCATAAGTACGAACGTAGCGGTCAACGGCGGCGCAACGGCTTCGATCGCGAGGCAGCAGGCGCCATGGGCGCTGGCCGGCTTGTTCGGACTCGGTTTGGCCGGGTTGATCGCGGGGCGCAGAAGATTCTACCGTTGGATGGTTGTCATCTGCGCAACGACGATGCTCTCCGGCCTGTTGGTGGGCATAAGCGCCTGCACGAACGCCGGGTACTCAACGCCGCCGCCTGCGCCAAAGGTCGCGACGCCTGCCGGAACCTATAACGTGCAAATCATCACCTACGATCCGGAGGCGCTGATTCAGAACTCTTTGACAACGCCGATGTTCACTTTGCCCGTGAATGTTCAATAGGGGTTGCGGAAGTTGGGCACAATAAGCAGTGCTTTCCGGGAGTTTGAGGCGGCTCCCGGAGAGCCAAGAACAAAGCTAAAAGCCTCGGCTCGGGAGTGGGCGGGAGCCACTCGCGGGAGTTTCATACGAGATCGCTTGGGGAGGAATGCAATGGCCACCACGTCGTTCACCGTACTGCGCAGGTTTGCCGGCTTTGCGTTGACGCTGATGCTGTTTAGCTTGTGCCTGACTGGATTAGCCACAGGCCAAGGATCGCCGCTGGTGACCGCCAGTTCTGCCGCCGGTTTGAATCACCCCACTGGGTGGGGGATCATCCAGGAGACGGCGATAGACAAGGCTGGCGACTGGCTGGTTGTGGATTGGTCGAACGGCGCGCTGTATGAGTTTCCAGCGGGCGGAGGAGCGGCCATAACGCTTGGCTCCGCTACCCCGTCGTCGAGCCTTGGGGGCGGCTATCAAAACCCCGTCGTCGCCATCGACCCTGGCAATAATCTCTACTTGGCGGCCAACTACAACAACTGCCTGGTGCTGTTTCCGTGGAACGCCACGACGGGTACCTGGACTGGACTCAACGATGGAGCCGCTAACGACCTGTCGCCCAGTAATCCCACGACGACGATGTGTACCAACTCTGGAAAGAACAACGAGCCCGAAGCATGGGCGCAGTACGGCATCCAGGATTTGACGGGCAGCGGCATCATAGGGAACTACGGCTACTTTCAGCCGTGGGCTGTTGCCATCGGCAACAACAATAATTTGATCGTTGGTAATACAGGCGGCAATAACGGCGCTGACATTCAGGGTTTGGCCGTTACAGGCGCCTGGTCCAATCCAACGGTGGCTGGATGGAACTGGGTTCCGGTTACGGGCCTGACGGCGCGCCCGATTGCTGTTGCACAGGATCCGGAAGGCAATGTCTACTTGGTTGAGGACTCCAGTTCCGGCGGGCTCCCCGGCGTACTTGAAGTCCCGGCGAACACAACTAACGGACAATACACGTCAGACGCAGGCCTTTCCCGCGTCGACCCCAATCTGCCTGCCGTGAAAGGCGTCATTACCGATGCCGCCGGCAACCTGTACATCAGCGATGCGCAAGTTGGCGTCGTCGAGGTCCCCAATCCGTCGGGAACCCCGCAGACATCCTCGGCGGTCCTGATCGCCGGCGTGCCTGCCGGAGGCGCCGTTGCCATCGATTGGGCGAACAATTTCTTGTATGTTCCCACCTCGCAGACGCAGCCCAACGGCCAGGCCGATGTGGCCAAGGTCGGCTTTGGTTATGCAGAGTTCGGATCTTCCGCCATAGGCAAGACAGCCGCCGCTGGATCAAATGTTGTCTTCGGTTTTAACGGCAGCGTCACGCCTGCGAGTTTCACCATTATTGAGGATGGCGTACAGAATTCGGATTTTGCCATCACCGGCGGAACCTGCACCACTGGAGTAGCCTACGCGTCTGACAAGAGTTGTCTCGAAAACATCTCGTTTACTCCGAATTCCGTAGGCAGCATCTCCGCCAAACTGCTGATGCTTGACGCGAAGAGCAATATTTTGGCGTCCATGGTGCTGCATGGCGTTGGGCTGGGCGCGAACATCCAAGCGACTCCCGCGCTTCAGTCCACTTTTGGCTCCGGCTTGAAGACTCCGGCCCAAGTGACGACCGACGCACTCGGCAATGTCTACATTGCGGACTCGGGCCTGGGCAAAGTTCTCAAGTACGCTGCGGGTTCCTCCACCGCGGTCTCCATTGGTACTGGTTTGACTTCGCCCACAGGCGTTGCAGTCGATGGCGCGGGCGATGTCTTCATCGCAGACAGCGGCACCGGCAGCGTGTACGAAGTTCCCTTCGGTCCGACCGGCCTGAATGCAAAGGGCCAGGTGACCCTGGCGAGCGGCTTGGGTGCTGCTGGACTGCAACTGGCCACGGATGGGTTGGACCACCTGTATGTCGCCGATCCGAGCAAGGGGCGGGTTGTAAAACTGAGCGATATCGGCGCCTCGACCACCTCTAATCTGGGACAGGCGGAAACGACGCTGGCCACAGGCTTTACCTCTCCCTCCGCGGTGGCCGTGGATGCATCTGGCAATGTCTACGTAATCGACGGCGTGAATCTTTTCAAGCTCGTAGGCGGCGCGGGGGCTCCAGTCACGTTGCTGAACAATCTGAGCGGCGCTACAGGTTTGGCAATCGATCCTTCCGGCGCTGTCTATGTTTCATCGGCAAGCGGCACCACGCGCATTCCCTCCGTGAGCGGCGCATTGAATCCAGCCGGGGAGACTGCGGTTGCCTCAACAGTGAGCAATACTTCGTCGGTCGCTCTTGACCGCGCGAGCAATATCTATCTGGTCCAGGCTTCGGGCGGCGCCATCACCCTTGTGAGCGCCAACGGCACATTGAGCTTGTCCACGCCTCCTACACTCACCTCCTCCTCAAATGCGATCGCCACCATCACCAATACCGGAAACGCGACGCTGACAGTGACCGGCTACACCAGCACCAATTCGGTGGATTACTCGGCTGCCGATACGTCAACCGGCGGATGCAAAGCAGGCAGCCCGGTGGCGGCAGGCGCCAGTTGCACTGTGAACGTCATCTTTGCTCCGGGAGCTGGAGAGCAAGGGACTCTTACCAGCCAAATCGGAATCTCGAGTACTGCCGTCAATGCGCCAATCGTGATTAACGCCACGGGCGTGGGACTGGCGCTGACCAACTCCGCAACCACCGTTGCTGGGGGAGCCAAAGCGGCTGAAGTGGTCAATACTCCCCTCACCATAACTGTGGCTCCGAAGAGCGGCGCAGGGATACCCACCGGGACAGTCACGGTGAGCTACACAACCTGGACTGTAGTCAATGCGAGTACGGGTGTTCCCACCATCACACCGCAAACAGCAACGGCAACGTCGAGTCTGACGAATGGCGTGGCTACGTTCACGCTGTCGCCGGTATTGGCCGGGACGCAAACCGTGACCGTGTCTTACAGCGGCGATCGCGTCTACGGCCGGTCAACAGGTACGATGTCCGTCAACGTGGCGAAGTCCGCAATCACGGCGATTAAGCTGCCCACATTCCCCGATAAGACGGATATCAGCCTGCCGTACGTTCCGGCAGGGACTGGCAGTGGAACCGTTCCGTACAACGGAGATGAAACCCCCTTCCAATACAACTTCATCATGGCAGTGAACACCGCCGCGGGCGTTCCCACCGGGCAGATTACGGTGATGGACAGCGTGACCGCGTGCCCGCCGGGAACTTCCGCAGCGGGAATCGGCACCGCAACCTGCGTGCTGCCCGGTTACGCGACCCCGGGAGGATACTCGGGTGTGGCATGTCCTCAGTCATCCGGCTCCGGAGTGCTGACCATTGAGAACGCTGGCACGCCCACCGGCGCACAGGCATCGTTCCCAACAAGTTGCTTGTGGTTCGTGCCCCAGGGTGTCAGCTATTCGCCGGTGATCTTCACCCACTACATCGCTCCGGTGTACAGCGGGGACGCGAATTTCCTGGGCTTTACCGGGCCGACGTCAACGTTGCTTCAGTCTGTCCGTGGGCCCATGGTGCAAATTACCCAAACCGGCAATCCGGCGTCACAGACTGTGGCTCCGACACTGGCGGTGCATGCCGGATCCTCGGCAAGCATGAATCTCACTCTCACCTCGATCCTCGGTTACGGGATCGCGGGACTGAACTCCACGTTGAACGCTTCTAACCTCCCGGTTTCGCTGACCTGTGACAATCTACCGCCACACACACAGTGTTCGTTCAGCTACCCCAACCCGGACCCGACTGTACCCAATGCTGTTGACATCCCGTGCCCCTCTGGCGCAACCACGACTCAAATTGCCAACGGCTCGGTTCAATGCACGGCGGGACAAGTGAGCGTGACTTTCTACACCGATGTGACCGCGGGTACCACGACCAGCCAGAATGCTCGCACGACCTCTGCCACGCTGGCGGCCTTCTTTGGCTTTGGAATGATCGGGCTCTTCTTCCGGCGTAAGGCCTTTGAAAAAGGCCGGCTCCTGATGATGGTGCTCCTGATGATTGTGGGGGGGGCGCTGGCGGTCAGCATTACTGCCTGCAACACCACAACCTTGACCTCCGGGGCCTCGCTAAGCACACCGGCTGGAACCTATCCGGTGACGATCACCGCGGACGAAGTGGGTACGCTCTGCGTCTCCTCGTCCGGCAACCAGGGCGACAATTGCATCGTTCCAGGGAGCGGTGCAACATCGAATAACGGCCAGCTGATTTATGGCTCTCAAAACCAGGTATCTCTACCGTTCTACGTTAACGTGACCGTGCAGTAGGCACGAATTGGCACGGAAGTCAGGACTGTTTCCATCGCGCCGCGCAAGCGGCGCGATCTGTTTCAGATCGAATCTTTCAGCCAGAATTGCACCGCCGTGGCGGACAGCCCTGGTTCAGTCTCGCCGACCCTAGCCGCGCAGCATGCCCTCTACGATGCGCCAGCGTTGCGCGGCTTCCCACCACGGCATGCAAAGTACGCTTGCAGGGAACCCCGGTTTCAGCGGAGTGGAAACGCGACGCGCCTCTCGCGCCGGACATGCGCAATTGGCGTGCGCAGACCGGGCAATGCGTGGATGAAGACGAGAATTCCGTTGTACCGGGCAGCAAGTGGCGCATGCTCAGCCTAGGCGAAAATATGATTGCACGATCCAGATAAATTGATTTAGTATCCACTAGCCGCGAGTGATCCGGCTGAATGGGCAATCTTGCTGGGTACTGTGCGTGGGTCTCGGTGGCTGCTGGCGCCAAAGGATGCTGACCCGCGAGTACATTGCAGCGCAAAGTTCTTTTCATGCACTTATGCGGGGTTGTCAGTTAGACCGGCCATCCCCTCCGCCAGTGGCGAACCAAGGAGAAATCTTATGATGCGATTCGGAGCGGCTTATCTGCTGGTATCGGCGGCACTTGTAGTTTCAGGGTGTGGGGGATCGAGTTCAGGGATGTCGAACCCGCCACCCCCGCCAACCGCACCAACGGTCACTGCTATCACGCCCGCCAGCGGAACCACTGCCGTTGCTGTGAGCGCAGCCCTCACTGCAACCTTCAGCCAGACCATGAGCGCCGCGACGATTACTTCTTCCACCTTTACGCTGACCGGCCCGGGCAGCGCCTCCGTTTCCGGAACCGTCACCTATGCCGCTACCGGCTCGATTGCCACCTTTACTCCAGCCTCCAATCTGGCGTATAGCACGCAGTACACAGCCACGATTACAACGGGCGCACAGAATTCCTCGGGTACCGCGTTGGCGGCAAATTACACGTGGACGTTTACCACCGCGGCAGCTCCGGTGCCGCCAACGGTTACATCTGTCACGCCCCTCAATGCGGCCACAGGCGTACCCATTACGTCGGCTCTCACGGCAACCTTCAGCCAGGCGATGAACCCCGCGACGATTACTTCGTCCACCTTTACGCTGACCGGCCCGGGCAGCGCCTCCGTTTCCGGAACCGTCACCTACGCCGCCACCGGTTCGGTTGCCACGTTTACGCCGGCCGCCAATCTGGCGTATAGCACGCAGTACACAGCCACCATGACAACGGGCGTCCAGAATTCCTCGGGTACCGCGCTGGCGGCAAATTACACGTGGACGTTTACCACCGCGGCAGCTCCGGTGCCCCCAACGGTTACTGCTGTCACGCCCCTCAATGCGGCCACAGGTGTTGCTATTACCTCAGCCCTCACGGCAACCTTTAGTCAGGCGATGAATACGTCGACGATCAACTCCTTGACATTTACTGTCACGGCACAAGGCGGAACTGCAGTTGCGGGAACTGTCACGTATGCCGCCAGCGGATCGGTAGCTACGTTTGCGCCGACCGCCAATCTGGCCTATCTAACCTATAACACCCAGTACATGGCCACCATCACAACCGGAGCGACGAACTCCACCGGAACCCCGCTGGCCACAAGTTATAGCTGGACATTTACGACAGTAGCTGCTCCGGTACCCACGGTCACCGCAGTTACACCCGCAAGCTTAGCCACGGGCGTGCCCATCAATGCGGACCTTACGGCAACCTTCAGCCAGCCCATGTATGCACCCTCAGTCGATACGGCGACATTTCTTCTGACCGCGGCCGGCGGCGCACCGGTGGCGGGAACAGTGACCTATGCTGTTCCCGGTTCGATTGCAACGTTTACGCCGGCCGCCAATCTGGTTTATGACACGCAATATACGGCCACCATCACTACCGGAGCTGAGGATTCGGCCCTCGCCCAGCTTGCCGCGAATTACACGTGGACCTTTACGACTGCTCCGAATCCTAACCTGGCGACGATCGACTTCGGAACGGCCGATCAGATCATCCGCGGCTTCGGCGGATCGACGGCCTGGCTGGGACAACTTACCACCGCCCAGGCTAATGCCCTATTCAGCCCCAGCAGCGGCCTGGGCCTCAGCATTCTTCGCGTGCGCATCGATCCCACGGGCACGGCCGCGAACAACTGGGTTCCCACCGATGGGAACTGGAGCCAGGAAGTCGCCAATGCCCAAGAAGCCGTCAGCGCCAATCCGAATGCTATTGTTTTCGCGAGCCCCTGGACTCCGCCCCCCTCGATGAAGACCAGTTCTACATCCCAGCCCTACTACTCCGGCACAGCCGCCTGTAGCCCTGGAGCCGGATACTGCGGCGGCTATCTGAACCCGTCGAACTATGCCGCCTACGCCACGTACCTGGAGGATTTTGTCACCTATTTCAACGCCAATAGCACCTTCAATTTGTATGGCATCTCCATGCAGAACGAACCGGACTATTCGGCTGCCTCTACCGAGAATTACGAGTCGTGTAGCTGGACCGCCGCGCAGATGGATACCTGGATCGCGGGCAACGCCTCCGTGCTTACAGCGAAGCTCATCATGCCGGAGTCATTTCAGTTCATACAGGCCCAGTCCAATACGGCCCTCAACGACTCGAAGGCTGAGAGCCTGATCAGCATTATCGGTGGCCACCTCTATGGAGTTTCGCCTGCCCCGTACTCTCTTGCCGTGCAGGACGGCAAAGATCTCTGGATGACCGAGCACGCCCTGACACCGTCGGGGGCGCAGCCCACCATCACAGACGCCCTCCTCGCGGCCGGAGAGGTTCACAATTCCATGGTGACGGGCAGCTACAACGCTTATGTCTGGTGGTGGATTTGGGACGACCCGAACGACGGCGTCAATTACGGCCTGATCAACTCCAGCACCACCAGCCCCGCTCCGACGTACTACGGCTACGCGCTCGGCCAGTTCGCCAAGTTCATCCAGCCGGGCTACTACCGTTATTCGGCCACGGCCAACCCATCGACCAATGTGTATGTGTCTGCCTATGCTGGATCTGAAAGCGGAACGCAGCACTACGTGATCGTGGCGATCAATGCGAGTACGGTTGCGACCAGCCAGGCCTTCACCATTCAGAACGGGACCGTCTCCTCGCTGACGCCCTACCAAACCACTTCCAGTGGAGGGTTGGTGCAGCAGAGCGCGGTAACTGTATCGAGCGGCCAGTTTACTTACACCCTGCCCGCGCAAAGCATCACAACGTTTGTGCAATAGCAACGGGCTTGTTCCTGCACTTTGAGCTGCGTGAGGACACGTTCGCGCAGTGGAGTACTCCCGCCGGAAACAGGATTGGATTGCATTTTCAGAGCCTGCGCGGCTATTTGTATTCTCTGGCGAAAGAGTCAGCGTCGCGGTTAAGCTCTTCTGGGTTGGCGGCCTTTGAGTCAAGGACGATCCGGTAGCGGAAGACGGCAGACTGGCCTTTCTCAAGGGTGAAGTTCAAGGGCGGTTGTTTCGGATCGAAGACGCTGCGGCCGAGCGGGTTGGCGGCGAAGAGTCCATAGCCACGGGCGTGCCAATAAGTTGGATAGCCGGGATTGGCTGGATTGTCGATGATGGCAACCGTAACTGTATGGCTGCCGGTGTGGCCGGTGAGGGCGCACCAGCGGCCGCGGGTTGCCCACGCTGCTGTGCCCTTTACTCCCTCGCTGGTGAGGTACTCGCCGCTGGCGGGTCTTGGGCCGCCGGCTGGGGCGGCATCGACTTTGGTGGGGTTGCCGCTGGCGTCCAGAAAGATGCCGCCTTTTTCCTCCGGCGACTCAAGCCAACTGGCAACGCGCAGGCCAAACAGTCCATCCTTCGCGTCCTTGAAGACGGCCTGATCCAGCGCCTTGAGTGTGATGACTTCATCGATCACGCGCGCATGACCGCGGCGCATGAAGACATAGCGGGTGGTCTGGTCGAGAATCTGCTTGTCATCGCCGGTAACCCAGACCGATTCGACGACTAACTCGCCGCGATCCGCGCCACTCTTCGTGGACACAACTCCGGTTTGAAGAATAGATCCCATCTTGGGGCGCTGTTCCGGCTTGATGGCATCGGAGTTATTCCAGAAATCGAAACCGTTGGTGGCTTCGTAGTTGAACCAGAGGCCGGCGTGATGGGGGTGGTCGACGCGTTCGCCGGGGCGGACCTCAAGCGGATAGCCGCGGGTAATGGTGTCGCCATCCGCGTCGATAATGGGGTAGAGAACCGGCTTCTTCAGCGTAGTGGGCCAGATGTAGGAAGTGAAAGCCGCGCCATCGATGGTAATGTCGACGCGGCGATGCGCCTCATCTGCGACGACCTGCACTCCCTTCGCAGCGGGCGCGGCAAAGGCGCTGGCTAAGACCGCGAAGCTCGCGGCGATAAGAGCAACCACAGCGAAACGAGTTAGGCCTAACTTATGCAAAAACCTCGCCTCCTGCCATAACTTTCTGCGTCCTGTCGTCGTAGGTAACTTTCTGGCCGGTCTGGATGGCGGCGATGGTCATGCACAGCGCGATCGAGTGGCTGTAACCGGCGTCGATGGAGGCGTTGGGTGTCTTGCGCGAGCGGACGCACTCCATCCAGTTGCGCATGTTGGCCGAGGTTTGCGGATCGCCTTTCATATCGGCCGCCGTGGAGACGGATTCGGCTTTTTCGACGAGCGAAAAGTTGGGCAGCAGGTTGGGCTTCAGGCCCATGGCAGCGGCTTCTCTGGCGCTCAGGCCGCCAGTGGGCGTCACCGTTTGCTTGTCCATGTCAATCATGCCGCCGTTGGAGTAGTAAAGCTCCTTGACGCCGCCAGCGGAGTTGGTGAAGCGCGAGGAATACTGGACCTGGAAGCCTTTGGTGAGATCGTCGAGGGGGCCATAGTCGAAGACCGCGGTCATGGTATCCCAGTTCTGGCGGCCGTCTTTCCACAGATAGATGCCGCCGTTGGCCACCACGCTGCGTGGATGGCTGAGCCCGCTGAACCAGTGGACGGTGTCGATCTGATGAACGAGCCACTGGTCGGGAATGCCAGACGAATAAGGCCAGAAGAGGCGGAACTCAAGATACTTGCGGGCGTCAAAGGGCTCGAAGGGATTGTTCAGCAGATAGCGCTTCCAGTCGGTATCCTGCTCTTTGAGCAGCGGCACAACGTCGGGGCGGCGCCAGCGGCCGGGCTGGTTGACATTCCATGTCATCTCCACCATGACGATGTCGCCAAATGCGCCGGACTTGATGTATTCCGCGGCTTTTTGATAGCTGGGAGTGGAGCGGCGCTGCGTTCCAACCTGGACGATTTTGCCTGTCTTCTTCACGGCGGTGAGGAAGGCGCGCGCATCGGCCATGGTGTGGGCCGTGGGTTTCTCCACATAACCGTCGCGGCCGGCGTTCACGGCCTCCACACCGTGCAGCGCGTGCTGAAAATCGGCCGTAGCGATCAGCACTGCATCGATGTCTTTGCGGGCGTAGAGCTCATCGTTGTTGCGTACGGTATCGACAGGGCTGCCGCTCAGCTTCTGGATGTACGCCGCGCCCTGCTCGCGCCGTAAGCTCCACAGGTCTGAGATGGCCGCGAACTCGAAGTTCAACTCCTTGGAGTGCTCAAGAAAGGCGGGAATCAAGGCGCCCTTCATGCGGTCTCCGCAGCCCACCACGCCCACTTTGACTCGGTCATTTGCGCCCAGGATTTGGGCGTAGCTTTTGGCGTTCCATGAAACTGCGGTGGCGGCCAGCGCCGCCCCGCCTGCTTTCAAGAAGCTCCTGCGATTTGTATCTTTGAAGTGCACGCGCGAATCCTCCCTGCGATTGGTTGTGAGTCCAGACAATGCAAGCAGAAGATCGGAACGTCCTGCTGAAAGAAGGTGTGACAATCTGCACGGCCTTTGACCTCGCCCGCCAATGGAACATTCATGGTCAGACCACGAGGTAGCGGTTGTCAAGGGGAGGCGCAAATTTTAGGCACTCACAAGAATACAAGGGATCGAGCATCGCGCCTCTTTTCAGGGCAACGCGCATTGCGTTTGTCAAAAGCCACGGGAGGTTTTGCGGGAAACGCTTACTTGGTTATCTTTTGCCTTAGCGCGGAAATCTCTTGACATGTGTGGTCTGACCTCGATATAGATTTACGCCGGAAGTTGATCCACAAATTCTCGGCGCGCAAAAAATGGCCAGACCCGATATCGAGCGAGTTGGAGTACCGAACCCGCTGAACAAGTAGGGTTCTTGCGTCGCTGCCATCAAAAAAACGATTTGGAGGCTTCAATGTTAAAGAAACGGTTCCAACCAATCATGATGCTGAACGCGTGGTTTGTTACCTTTTTTTTCATTGTTTTATTACTGTTTGCCGCGAACGGGAATGCCCAGACCGCGGGAACGGGAAACATTCAAGGCGTGGTTGCCGACAGCAGCGGAGCTGTGATTCAGGGAGCAACAGTAACCGCCGTCAACATTGCAACCCAGACGAAGCACGAGGCAAAGACTGAGGGCAATGGGCTGTTTAGCTTTCCTAACCTTGCCATCGGCACATATTCGGTGGAAGTGACGGCAGCAGGTTTTGAGCGCTACCGCCAATCGAATATCGTTCTTGACGTAGGCAGCAGCATCGCCATTAACCCGGTGATGAAGATTGGCGGAGCAAGCCAGACGGTTGAGGTCCAGGCCGCAGGGCTTGCGCTGCAGACCGAGGACAGTTCGCTGAAGCAGACCGTTGACGAAAATACTCTCACGGAGATGCCTCTCAACGGGCGGGAGATGACCCAGCTCATCACCGTTACGGGCGGAGCAGTCAACGCAAACGAGAACAATGACGAATCGGGAAGCAAGACGTTTTTCAGTTCCGCCGTAATCTCGATTGGCGGCGGTCAGGGCAATGCCACCGACTACCGGCTTGACGGCGGCGATAACAACGACTACATGACCAACGTCAATATGCCGTTTCCTTTCCCGGACGCAGTAGCCGAGTTCAGCGTGGAAACAGCGGCGCTAGGCGCACAGAGTGGCCTGCATCCCGGCGGCCTGGTCAACGTGGTTACTCGCTCTGGAACGAACCAGTACCACGGGTCGGGGTTTGAGTTCATTCGTAACAACTTCATCGATGCGACGAACTTTTTCTCCACGACAAAGGACACGCTCCACCAGAATCAGTTCGGCGGAACCTTTGGCGGCAAGATTATCCGCGACAAACTGTTCGGCTTTGTGGCCTACCAGCGGTGGATAAACGCTCAGACGCAGAACAACACCACGGCCTATGTGCCGACGGCTGCGAATCTCGCGGGCGATTTCTCGGCGTCTGACTCCGGCCAGCTTCTGGATCCTCTGACTGGCATACCCCTTGTCGGCAACAAGTACTCCGCTACGCCAGGCGTCACCTGGAAGCCGAGCCCCGCCGCGCTCAAGCTGGTGGGCTACCTTCCGACTTCGACCGCTGCGAATGGCCTGGTTACCTTTGCGATCCCCTCGCAGGTGCGGGATAACCAGTTCGTCACGCGCGTGGATGCGACGCTGACCCCTAGCAACAGCCTGTATGGCCGGTATTTTCTTGAAGGCTACCAGAGCCCCGCATTCTATTCGCCGACCAACGCCCTGCTCACGGCCAACCCGGGCAACTCGGAGCGCGCTCAGTCGTTTACGCTGGGCGAGACCTACACGGTTAGCAGCAATCTTGTGAACTCTGCCCACGCCACAATCATGAGGCGGCGCGACAACCGCGGCCCAAATGCCGGCGGCATCAATTCAACCAATGTCGGCATCAATGTCAACGACATGACAACCGTCGGAATGCAGTTATCGGTGTCGAGCAAGTGGAGCATTTATTGCGGCACCTGTTCCGCGGCTCACTTCAACGTCAACACACTGGCGCTAGCCGACGATATCAACTGGGTGCACGCCAAGCATCAGCTAGCGTTCGGCGGGGAGTGGGTGCAGACAGAACTCAACGTCAGCAACGTGTATGAAGGGAACGGAACCTTCACCTTCGGCGGCAACTACAGCATCAAGGGGCCCGGCGGGAAAAGTCCTGGCGGCGGCACAACAGCAGACCAGAACCTCGAATTTCTGGTCGGCGCGATGAGCGCCTATGGGCAGAGCAAAGCGCAACAGAATGCGCTGCGCGAGCCGATTCCAAGCCTTTACATCCAAGACACCTATCACCTGACCAGCAAGGTTGTGCTGTCAGGCGGTGTGCGATGGGATCCGGAGTTCGTTGCCACGGACTATTTCAATCGTGGCTCGGTCTTCAATATGAGCGACTTCCTGGCCGGCGGCCCGATCAGCACGGTCTATCCCAATGCGCCTGCCGGATCGCTCTTCTATGGCGACAAGGGAGTATCCAAGGCCTTCACGCAGAACTCGCCCTGGCAGTTCTCGCCGCGCCTTGGCGCAACCTTCGATCCCAAGGGCAACGGCAAGATGGTCATTCGTGCCGGCGCGGCGATGGTCTATGACGAGCCGAACCTGTTTACAGGGCAACGCAACCAGCAGGATCCGCCCTTTGCCCAGACGGTGAACAACACCCCGGTCGGTGTTCCATTGAGCTTCGACAATCCGTGGTCGAACGGCTCAGTGACGACCAATCCGTTCCCGCTGCCGCAGGTGCCGACGTCCACGGTGGCCTTCCAAAAGGGGTCGCAGTACATCGTGCTTCCCGCCAAATTCCACTCGCCTTACATGCTACAGTGGACCGCGAGCGCGCAGCGCGAGTTGGGGCGTGGCTGGCAAGCCCAGGTCGACTATGTAGGCAACCACACGGCCTTTGGCCCTTATGGGCTTCCAATGAGCCCGGCGGTTTACACTCCTGGGACAGACCCCTACGTTGGTGGAGTCGACTCAACCGGTAATTATGCCGCGCGATTTGCCTTGACGGAAGCCAACGCCACCTGGGGTCCGTACTATTCGGGCGGCGGGACCGGCTCCATGTACATTATGGCTGGAGCGAATGCCAGTTATAACGGCATGGTGGCCAGCATCCAGCATCGGTCGTCCACCTTCGTCTTCCTGGCCAACTACACCTGGTCGCACTGCATTGACATCTCCGACAACGCGGCCGACGTCAGCACCATCACCGTCCAAAATCCAGCCAACATCAAGGGAGACAAATCGAGCTGCGGATTCGACTTCAGAGACGTCTTCAACACCACCGTCGTGGCATCCAGCCACTTCAACTCCTTGCACGGCATCGCGTCTGGGGTTGTGAACCACTGGGAGATTTCGCCCCTGGTGCACGCTACCGACGGCAACCCGTTCACAGTCACTTCGGGTATCGACAACTCGCTGATTGATGTCAACAACGACCGTCCCAACGTGGCCAACGCGAGTGCAATTTACTCGGGTGCGAAGATCAAGAGCGGCGCTTCGACGAACGCACAGTACCTTAATCTGGCGTCTGCCGGCGCTTTTACGCAAAACCCAGCAGGAACCTTTGGAAATTCCGGACGGTTTGCTTACCGGGGACCGAAGTTCTTCCAGGCCGACGCCGCATTGACCCGCTCGTTCCCGTTGAACGAAAAGCTTGCGATGAACTTTCGGTTCGAAGCATTCAATCTGCTCAACCACCCTAACTTTGCTGCTCCGGGAAGCTCCTCGGGGTACCTGGCATCCAGCACGGCTCTCAACTCCAAGACTTTCGGCCAGGTCACATCCACTACACAAGGTTACGGCGCCAGAATCTTCCAGGGCGCTGTCAAGATCACCTTCTAACCCAGTTGCCTTGCTCGCTTGTGACCTATGTGGGCAAGGCAACCACGCAAGTCGAGTCGATGACGAAATGCAAAAGAAGAGTGGCCTGATCCCAGCAACGCCGGGATCAGGCCACTCTTCTTTTGCGTTCTAGTCATGGCGAGGCATTCAGCCAAGGGGGTGTTAGGGCAGGGAAGGCGCGCGCATTCCGTCGATGGCGGCGGTGAGGTCTTTGGATAGGGCTTGCTGAGCATCTTCCGTCAGTTTGGCGCCATGGCTGGTCAGATAAAAGACATCGATGGCGGTCTCGCCTTCCGTGTCAACCAGCGCTACCGTGATGTTGCACTCGTGCTGGCTGAGCATGAGGGCAATCTGGCGGAGCAGGCCGGGAACGTCCTGCGCGATGACCTGGAGCAGCGTGGAGTGGGTGGAGGACTCGGAGTCGAATTGAAGCCGAGTGGCGACCTCGACCTTGAGGTTGGCGGGATGGTTCATGTGGCTGCGGGCTTCGAGGAGCTGATTGACCGAAACCTTTTGCGCCACCACGTCGTGGAGATTGGCCAGGAACCGGTCTTTCTCGCTGGGGTTCAGCTCCAGGGTGTGGAAGATGTCTGTGAAGTGGAAGCTGTCTACAATGACGCCGGCTTCGTTGGAGTAGGCGCCTGCCTTGACGATGTTCATGCCCCAGGCAGCCAGCGCACCGGCGACATCGGCGAAAAGGCGGCTCCGGTCACGGGTGATGACGGTGAGGTCAAAAAGCTGGCGGTTGGGGCGCAAGTCCAGTTGGACGGGATCAGCGTCGAGGTTGAGGGCCATTTGGAAGTGATGGCGAATCTGCTCGGGGAGGCGGGTTTGCAGGTAGCGCTGGGGCAGCCCTTCGAGGAATTGCTTCAGATCGTCGTACTGGGTGGCCTGCACCATGGAGCGGATGCGGTTCAGCAGGGTGGGGTCGATCGCTGCGCGGTAGCGGACCTCGTCCACCGAGCGGTCCATGAAATTGGCGGTGGACATGTAGAACTGCCAGAGGTTCTCCGCTTTCCATGGCGTCAGGGCGTCCGGGTTGACGGCCTTGATGTCTGCGAAGGTCATGATGGTGAGCATTTTCAAAATCTGGGGGCTGACGATCTTCTCGGCAAATCCGCGCACATTCTCAAGGTCGAAGATGTCGCGGCGCATGGCATTCGACATTTCAAGATGGAGGCGGATGAGGTTGAGGATGGCCTCGCGCTCCTCGGAGTCGAAGTCCAGGCGGGCAAGGAAGGCATCGGCCAGCTCGACGCTCTGGGTTGCATGTTCGCCGGTGCGGCGGGCCTTGCCGGTGTCATGCAGCAGCAGCGCCAGCAGAAAGAGATCCAGGCGGTCGATCTCAGGCATGAGTTGGGCAAGGCGCTGTTCGTACTCGTGCGCGGGCTGGCGCAGGCCATGCACGTTGTCGATGGTCAGGAAGGTGTGCTCGTCGACGGTGTAGCGGTGATAGCTGTCGCGAATGACCAGGGCGTCAATGCCGTGGAACTCGGGAATCAGCATCTCCAGCACGCCGAGCGCATGCATGGTCCTCAGTGCGTGGGCCGCGTGCGGTCCGAGAAGAACCTCGCGTAGAGCGTTCCAGAGATAAGGCCCCTCGGGAATATGGATGGCCAGAGCGGGCAGGGCGTCGGTAATGCGGTCTTCCGCAGCCTGCGAAAGTGTGTACCCGTGGGTGGCCATCAGGGAGAAGATGCGCAGGATGGCGCTGGTGTCGTTGAACTGCGCGCCGGGCGCGATGTCGATGCGGCCCTGGTCGAGGAGAAAATCAGTGCCGGCAATGGGGCTGCGGCGGCGGCGGAACTGGCGGTAGAAGCTTACCGGGGCGGGCAGGTGCTCCATGAGCAGCGCCGCGCGGCGGTAGACAATGCGGGCGTGCCGGTAGTACGTCCGCATCCAGTAGGCGGGGTCGGCGGTGCCGCGCGTCTCAAGACCGATGGAGTTGGCGGCGGCTTCGTCCTGGGATTGCCAGTCGAGCGTGTTGTCGTCGCGGCCGTGGCGGAAATGAAGAAAACATCGGGCGGCGGCCAGAAAGTCGAAGGCTGCCTCGGCGTCGCCGCGGGCGCTCTGGAAGACGCCGCCGCGCTGGCGCGGCCACTCCTTGGTCTCCTTGAGGTGGAAGAGGAGGGCAAACCAGACGGCAAGGTGGTAGTCGCGCAGGCCGCCCGGACAATCCTTGATGTTGGGCTCGAGATGAAAGATGGTGTTGCCAAACTTTGCGTGGCGATTGCGGGCAATCTCGCCCAGCTTCTGTGTAATCGTGTTCCACTCGCTCAGCACTAGGCCGGGGAGAACGGTTTGGTGCAGCTGCTGGTAAAGCGGGAACTGGCCAGCGAGAAAACGGCGGTCAAGGGTGGCCAGCGTGAACTCGAGGTTGTCGGGGTCGAAGCGGCCAGCTTCCTTCACTGTGCGGGAGCACGGGCTGGCGCGCAGGCCGATGTCCCACATTCCCTGGATGATGGCCCGAACTGCCCCTCTGGAGTTCTCCTCGGTCTTTTCATCCGCAAAGGCAAACATCACATCGATGTCGGAGTAAGGGAATAGATCCTTGCGCCCGTAACCGCCCAAAGCGAGCAGGGCGGCGTTCTGCGCGGGCTGGCCGGCGAAGACACGGCGCCACATTTCAATCAGGATACGGTCCACCACCGCGGACCGGCGGCGAATGGCGGCGGTGCCGTCGCCGGTTCGCTCACAGGTCTGGCGGACAAGCGCCATCTCCCGTATATACTGCTCCCGAAGATCGTCAACCGCCAAAGCGACTGGATTCGTCATGGTTTGTGCGTGGCCTGCCGAAGCAAGAAAGGATTGTTAACAGCATAAGCGATGTTGGCGGGGATGGGACAATTTTGGTTGCATGTGACGGGAAAAAGGCTGGATGCACGCGCGGAAGTGGAGGCGGCAGTGAAGCGGTGAGAACTCGGGGTGGATTAAAAATAGCACCAGGTGCTACACTATGTTTATGCAGGATCGAGCTGGCGGGGTGGGCGGGCTTTCAAGACAGCCTGGTTTTCCAAGGCGGCGCGGAAAGCGAACATCTCGGATCTGGAGCTTTGTTCAGCCATCCGGCAGGTGATGCTGGGTCAAGCCGACGATTTGGGCGGCGGAGTCTTCAAAAAGCGGCTGGGGAAGAACCTCTACCGCTCCATCGTGGTTGCCAGAGGTGGCAGGTATTGGGTCTATGTCTATCTGTTTGCAAAGAAAGATCGGGCCAATATTGGGGACGACGAGCTGGTGGATTTCCGTGCGCTGGCTGCTTTGTATGCTCGGAAACAACACTCTGACATCGCAAAAGAATTGCGGTTGAAGGAGCTGGTGGAGATTTGTCATGACAACGAATCGCAAGTACAAGAGTGATGCTTTTGAAGCGATCCATAGCAGCGTTTCCGGTATGTATCGAGCCGGGACGATCGATCGGGCGACGATGCGGGAGTTTGACGCATCCTGCCTTTCGGTTCCCACGCAGATGGAGCCCCGCCGGATCAAGCGGATTCGCGAGGCGCAGCGTGTGAGCCAGCCAGTGTTTGCGCGCTACCTGAACACCAGCGAGTCAACAGTGGAGAAGTGGGAGTCTGGCGCGAAGAAACCCAGCGGCATGGCGCTCAAACTGTTGGACATTGTTGAAAAGCACGGGCTGAAGATGCTGGCCTGAGAAAATAATTATCGGCGAAGGCGATGAAATCTAGCCACAGGAAGTCACCGCGCCGAGACGCGGCGAGGATAGGGCGCCAGTCCAAGTCCCAGGTCTCTGAAGCGAGACCCGGGGTACCCGCATGAAGCTTAGAGCGGAAACGCGACGAACTTGTCCGTGCAGTAGGCGGGGACTCCGCTTGAACGGGTTCCCTGGACTGTCGAGTCCTCTCCAGCGGGCAGTTGCAGATTTGTTGGGCCGGGGCCCAGACGAATATCGGCATGATTCATTGAGTAGCTGTAGGCGGCCGCATCGGTCAGCAGTACGCCATCGAGAATGGCGGCGACGCGGTGGTCCTTGTCGTATCCGTTAAAGGAGATTTTGCCTCCACCGGAGATGCGGAAATCGTGCAACGTAATGTCGCGCATGGTGGGCGGCGAGTCGCCCTTGGGGGTTCCGGCTGCCGTGTAGCCGGTGTCGAGCGTAATGGGGTTGGGTGAGTAGCGGATGCAGACATCGTCGTAAACGACGTCATGCGTGAGGCCGCCGCGTGAGCCGTTGGACTTGATGCGGATGCCGTTGTCAGGACCGTCGAGAGATAGATCGAAGACGCGGATCTTGTTCACCCCGCCATCGGTTTCGCTACCGATGGACATACCGTGTCCCCAGTAAAAGTGATTGTGGCTGACGGTCATGTTGGTCACGCCGCCGGGTCCGCCCTTGATGGCGACATTGTCGTCGCCGGTGCGAATGAAGCTCTGGGTGATGGTGATATTCTTCGACCCATTTCCGGGATCGACGCCGTCGGTATTGCGGGCCAGCCGCTGCGGCGTATCGATCTTCAATCCCCATACAGTAAAACCGTCGCCGTGGTTGTAGACGACATGGAAGTTGGGCGAGTTCTTGAGGGTGATGCGATAGAGGGTGAAGTTGTCTGCGTAGTCCGCAACGATGAGACGTGGAACCTGCTGACGGCCACCGGTGCGCGCCTGTTCGGCCAGATCCCACCAGGAGAATTTGGAGCCAAGCATCTTCTCCCCACCGCGGCCATCGATCGCGCCATCGCCCATGACACCGGCTCCGGAAACATGATCGACAGAGATCAACGGCTTGCATCCGTGGCCGGATTCCGTGACCAGGCCGCAACTGCCGGGTGCGGTGGCATAGAGCGCTGGATCGCGCGAAGCAAAGAGCATAACGCCGTGGCCCACAATCAAGGTCACACCCTGGCGCAACTCGATTGGGCCGCTGAGAAAGGCATTGGTTGCGCCTTGAGCTTGCAGCAGGACGCCCCTCCCCTTGCCGCAGTGGTCGATGGCCTTCTGGATGCGGGTGGTATCCAGCTTGGTTTCGTCGGCTTCAGCCAGAGAGTGGCCGCTGGTTTGGAGTTGGGCATCGAGCGCGGCGCAGATTGCCGGTGCTGCCGGTTCTGCAACGGTCCGGGTATCCTGCGCGGCAAGGAGCGGACTCAAGCAGAGCGGCAAAGCGCTGACCAGGATGAGCGTGCGTTTCGTCATGAGAGATCCTTTGCTCAATGCGTTCCGATCCAGCCTTGATAAACCTGAAACGACCCAAAATAGCGTTCTGGCGGACGGCGTGATAAGCCCCGGACCGGAAAGCTGCCGGGCCGGGGCTTTGTTTGCTGCTTTCAACTGTAGCCGCCGAGCCAGGATCGGCTCAGGCGCGGTTTGGCGCGACAGCAATCAGAAAAGCTAAAGCGCCGTTTCCCCGCGCTCGTCGTTGCGGATGCGGATGGCTTCCGCAACCGGGCTGACAAAGATCTTGCCATCGCCGATGCGGCCGGTGCGGGCGGCGGCGATGATCGCCTGGATGGTCTTTTCCTTCATATCGTCGGTGACGACGAGCTCGATTTTGACCTTGGGAAGAAGGTCGACCGTGTATTCGCGGCCACGGTAAAACTCGGTGTGACCCTTCTGGCGGCCATGGCCGCGGGCCTCCAGAATAGTCATGCCTTCAATGCCTGCCTCGAGCAGGGCATCCTTGACCGCATCCAGCTTCGAGGGCTGGAGAATGGCTTCAATCTTGATCATATGCAAAACGCCTCGTTTGACAGCGTAACAGGCGGGGCGGCTGGTTGGGCCATTCCCCGCCAATTCTTTTTAAGAACCCTGGATGAATTCTGGACCCAAGGTCAGGAGTTGAAGTCGTAACCTTCCTCGTTGTGCTGGGAGATGTCGAGTCCGGCGGCTTCCTGATCGGGCGAAAGGCGGAGCCCCATGGCCTGATCGACGACGAAAAGCAGGACCAGCGTTCCAACAATAGAAATGCTCCAGGCGATGCCCACGCCGGCGAGCTGGTTGAGCAACTGGCCCCAGTGGCCGTCAATGGCGCCGGAGGGAAGTGTGTGGCCGGCTGCGTCTTTGAAGATTGGATTGATGACGCTGGCGGCAAAGAGGCCGGTGAGGATGGCGCCGAGGGTTCCGCCTGCGCCATGCACGCCGAATGCGTCCAGCGAATCGTCGTAGCCGAAAAAGCTCTTTACCATGAAGACCATGAAGAAGCAGAAGAAGCCGGCGATGAGGCCGATGGCCAGCGCTGAGAAGGGCTGCACAAAGCCCGAGGCTGGGGTGATGGCCACTAGCCCTGCTACCGCGCCGGATATAGCGCCGAGGGCCGTGGGCTTGCCGTTGTGAATCCACTCGGCGACCGTCCAACCAAGGGCTGCCGCGGCGGCGGCAAAGTGGGTATTAACGAAGGCGCTGGTAGCCAGCGACCCTGCGCCGAGGGCGCTGCCGGCATTGAATCCGAACCAGCCCACCCAGAGCAGGCAAGCCCCGATAAAGCTGAGCACCATGGAGTGGGGCTGCATTTTGGTGTGGGGGTAGCCGACGCGCTTGCCCAGGTAGAGGCAGGTGACCAGAGCCGAGACGCCACTGGTGATGTGCACGACGGTTCCGCCGGCGAAATCCAGGCTGGGGAAGTGACCGCCGGCAGCGTTCAGCAGGCCGCCCACGCCCCAGACCATGTGAGCCATCGGGCAATAGACCAGCAGGGACCAAAGAGAGAGGTAAACCGCCATGGCGCCGAACTTCATACGTTCGGCAAATGCGCCAGTAATGAGCGCTGGAGTGATGATGGCGAACATGAGCTGGTAGACCATGAGAGTCTGCTCGGGAATGGTGGGCGCGTAGTCGGTATTAGGTGTGAGGCCCACGCCGCGCAGAAAGATGTGCTCAAAGCCGCCGATGAAGGCGTTGCCGTGGCCAAAGGCTAGCGAGTAGCCGACGACGGCCCAGAGGATCGTCACCAGGCCCATCATGGCGAAGCTCTGCATCATGGTGCCAAGGATGTTCTTTCGCCGCACCAGGCCGCCATAGAAGAGCGCCAGACCGGGGCCGGTCATCAGCAGGACCAAAGCTGCGGAGACCAGCATCCAGGCATTGTCGCCGGCAGTCTGGGCATTGGCCGTGGCGGTCTGAGTGTTCTGGAGAGCCTGTTGGAGGGCGGCGATCTGCGCCTGCGTGGCAGGAGCAGACGGGTCTGGGGTCAGGTTGGGGGCCACGGCCAATGCCATGGCCGGACTTGCCATAACGGCTGACAGGAACAGCAGTCTAAGGACGCGACGACACATATTTGTTTTCACTCCCGAGAAGATGCAGAGGGCCGAAGCCATGCGATGTGGCGAAGTTCCGGCCGCCATTCCGGACGAATTGAACGAAGCCGCGCGGGCTATAGCAATTTCGGAATTGCTGTAGACCGGAACCTCACACTCAAGTGGCTTTTTCCTCAAGAAAAAGCCACCTTTCAAAGCACTCAAAAGGACTACGTTCATTCCGAAATTGCTCTAGGTAGCGTGGAACGTTTCAAGCTGCCCTCGGAGCACGATTCAACGAGGACACACGAGCGCGTAGGCGCCCATTCGCTGAAGTGTGATATTTGCTCAAATGTTAAATGATTTTCATAAGGATAAGATAAAAGCCTCTGGCAATTTCATCGTTTTTGCGCTAATACGCATTTTTCCGTTAGCCGCGCTACAGGCCGCTGGGGGCTAGCGGCCTGTTGCGAAATGACAGGGCTCTCGGCGCACTTGCGGCAGGTTTGCGCCGGGGAAGACGGTTCCAAAGCCTAAATCGCGGTTTCGCCGCGTTCGTCGTTGCGGATGCGGATGGCTTCCTCGACCGGGCTGATGAAAATCTTTCCGTCGCCGATGTGGCCGGTGCGGGCGGCGCCAAGGATGGCCTGGACGGCCTTGTCCTTCAGATTGTCGTTGACCACCAGTTCGATCTTGACCTTGGGGAGAAGGTCAATCGTGTACTCGCGACCGCGATAGAACTCGGTGTGGCCTTTTTGGCGGCCATGGCCGCGGGCTTCGAGAATGGTCATTCCTTCAATGCCTGCCTCGATCAGTGCTTCCTTGACTGCATCCAGCTTTGCGGGCTGGATTACCGCTTCGATCTTGAGCATGTACGGATTCCTCGCTTGAGAGCTTGACGTTGTGCGCCGGCTCGACTTTGGCATCCCGCCTTAGCCACAAAATCCGCTGCTGCGGACGGCAAAGGTCGTATTCCAGCCGGGTTGAATCAACTGTTGAAATCGTAGCCTTCCTCGTTGTGTTGGGAAAGGTCAAGGCCGGCGGTTTCGTCGGCCGCTGACACGCGCAGGCCCATCGTCTTATCGACGATGAAGAGAAGCGCGAGTGTACCGACAATGGCCATCGACCAGCCAATGCCCATGCCGATGGCCTGGTTGGCGACTTGATGCCAGTTTCCGTCGATGGCGCCGGCGGGGTTGGGATGGCCGGAAGCATCTTTGCCAAAGACTGCGTTGATGGCCCCGGAGGCGAACAGGCCGGTCAGCAGCGCGCCCATGGTGCCACCTACGCCGTGAACGCCAAAGGCGTCCAGGGAGTCGTCGTACCCGAAGAATTTCTTGACTCTGAAGACCATGAAGGGGCAGATCACGCCGGCGGTGAGGCCGATGAGCAGGGCAGACATGGGCTGCACGAAGCCTGAGGCCTGGGTGATGGTGGCCAGTCCGGCAACCGCTCCAGAGATAGCGCCCAGGGCGGTGGGCTTGCCGTTCTGCATCCACTCGGCGATGACCCAGCCGATGGCGCCGGCGGCGGCGGCGAACTGGGTATTGATAAATGCGCTGGTGGCAAGCGGGCCCGCGTTGAGCGCGCTGCCGGCGTTGAAGCCAAACCATCCAAACCACAGCAGGCCGGCGCCCACAAAGCTGAGCACCAGCGAATGAGGCGGCATATCCTCATGCGGGTAGCCGGCGCGCTTGCCGAGATAGAGGGCGCAAACCAGGGCGGCAACGCCGCTGGTGATATGGACTACCGTGCCGCCGGCAAAGTCGAAGACCGGCCAGCGGCCTCCGGCGATGTTGAGCATTCCGCCGACGCCCCAGATCATGTGGGCCATGGGGCAGTAGACCAGCAGCGACCAGAGAGAAAGAAAGACGGCCATCGAGCTGAACTTGACCCGCTCGGCAAATGCGCCGGTGATCAGGGCTGGCGTAATGATGGCAAACATCATCTGGTAGACCATAAAGGTCTGTTCGGGGATGGTGCCGCCATAGTTGGGGTTGGGAGCGAGCGAGACCCCGCGCAGAAAGGCGTGCTCAAAGCCGCCAATAAAGCCGTTTCCGGCCCCAAAGGCCAGCGAGTACCCAACCAGCGCCCACAGAACGGTGATGAGGCCCATCATGGCAAAGCTCTGCATCATGGTGCCCAGGATGTTTTTGCGCCGGACTAGGCCGCCGTAGAAGAGCGTCAGGCCAGGCGCTGTCATCAGAAGTACCAAGGCGGCTGAGATCAGCACCCAGGCGTTGTCGCCGGAGGTCTGAGCATCGCGAATGGACTGTTCGAGGGCGGCAACCTGAGCCTGGGTGGCGGGAGGCGAGGGACGAAGGTCGGGAGCCACGGCCATGGCCATGCCTGGGAGTCCCAGAAGGACGAGCAAGATGAGCAGCTTGGTTGTACAGCGAAACATAGGAATCAACTCCCAGGAATCAGGCGATCGATGGACAGCCACACACTTCGGCTGAGACCAGCCGCTATGCCGGATGACAGGAAAGATGGTCCGGTGCGCGGCGCTCGACAGGTGCAGATCGCAGCCAGAATCCGGGTAGCGGCGAGCAGCAAGTCGAGTGAGACATTTGCCGTTACAGGATGTATTGGGAGGAATTCTACACAGACTGTATGGAAAATGACAAATCTTCATGGAATTTTTATTTAAATTAAGGTAAAGGGTGAACCAGTTTTGAAGGTTCTATAAGCCACCCGACTCGGTACCCTGTGGCCGTTGGCCACAATCGGAATGGATATTCGGCTTGTTGAGGTTTCTCCCGCGGCGCTTTCATTAGTACCCCCCCGCCGCGAAGCGGCCAGATTGAAGCTGCTTTTTCAGATTCGCGTCGCCCGGAGGTATAGTAGACCTATGGCGGCGGCGGCAGAGCGAGATCGTTACCTTTTCGGAGCTCTTGAGAGTAGTGCGCGAAATCGCGCCAAACTACAGGAAGTGAGTTACGGCTACGAAGAGCCGGAGGGCATTATCCTCACATCGATGGATTATGCCGTCAACTGGATTCGGAAAAACTCCGTGTGGCCCATGACCTTCGGCCTGGCTTGCTGCGCTATCGAGATGATGTCCATGGGCGCATCCCGCTTTGATATTGCGCGTTTTGGCGCTGAGGTGTTCCGTCCCTCCCCACGGCAGTCGGATTTGATGGTGATCGCCGGCCGAGTCTCGCAGAAGATGGCCCCCGTCATTCGCAGACTTTATGACCAGATGCCAGAGCCGAAATGGGTGATATCCATGGGTGCGTGCGCCACCTCCGGTGGAGTTTTCAATAACTATGCGCTGGTTCAGGGCGTCAATCAGGTGATACCTGTGGACGTATATGTTCCAGGGTGTCCGCCGCGGCCCGAGCAACTCTTGTACGCGATTACGCTTCTACAAGAGAAGATACAACGCGAGCCACGCAGCCTCTTGAAGACGCTGAATGTCGTGTGAGCAGATGTCGGTGTGCGAAAACTTACCGGACGAAGAATTACCAAGGTAACCATTCGTGGCACGCAAATCGTAATTGCAACCCGATTAAGAATGCAACTTGTTGAAAAAAAGTGTTCTGCAGGAATCGTCCTATGGTACGTTTGATAGTGCTATATGGACGCCTTTCGGTCCGTTTTTAGTGCGGGGTCGAGTCAGTCCGAGCCGAAATTTACGCTCGCAAACAGCCATTTCCATTTGTTCATTCAGCTTGATTGCGGAGGAAAAACGCATGTATGCTCGTGTTTCGAAGTCTGTGAGCCGGGTACTTGTCTTGGCAGTTGCGGCGATGATGCCCATTGCCCTGGCAGCCCAGACCCAACCGGATGCGAAAGCCGCCCCACCCACGAACGAGTCGTCACGGTGGGACATTTTTGCCGGTTACAGTTACCTTTCGCCCCATGGAACAGTGGACACACCGCTACCAAATGGCGTAATCGTTCCGGCCTCGTACGATTCCATCGATGTGGGTGGGATCGGTAGCGTCTCATATTTCTTCAACAAGTATGTTGGTCTCCAGGGGGAAATCGCAGTTCATGAATATGGCGTTCAGAACACGAATTCCGTTCCTGAGACCGGCACCACGGGCAACAACGGCGGCTTTACCACCGTGGCGGGCGGAATCGTCGCACGCTACCCCAGAGGGAACATTACGCCGTTTGTGCATGGGCTGTTTGGTGGGGCTCTGATCGATGGCCCAACCCACAATCCTTTCACCTGGGGTCCCGATGTGACCGTTGGTGGCGGGTTGGATGTCGAGACGCACTACTTTAATCATCATCTCGCCATTCGCATCATTCAGGCCGATTACGAATACATGCACGCCAATTTTGGCGATGGCACTTGGGGAGGAATCGCCAAGGTCAACGCAGCTCGCTTGAGCGCCGGTCTTGTCTTCCATGTCGGCACCATCGTGCCGCCGCCCCCGGTGGTTCTGGCTTGCACCATCAATCCGACTTCGGTCTTCCAGGGCGACCCGGTTTCAGTTTCCGCGTCGGCCGGCAATCTTGATCCGAAGCTGAATGCGATCTATACGTGGAAAGGAACCGGAGTAACCGGCAACGGAACCTCGGCCACAGTGGCAACAGGTTCGCTGGCGCCGGGTTCTTATGTTGTCAGTGCTGAAGTGAAGGAAGGCAAGCCCGGCAAGGAAGGCTTGAAGCCTGGCCAGACTGCCGACTGTTCCTCCAACTTTACGGTCAAGGCCTTCGAGCCGCCGACCGTAAGCTGTGTCGCCAGCCCCAGCTCCATCAATCCGAATGACAAGAGCACAATCACAGCCACTGGCGTGAGCCCGCAGAACCGCCCGCTTACCTATAGCTTCGCGGTTGCGCCGGGTACTGGCGCTATCACCGGCAGCGGCGCTTCCGTCACTTACGACTCGACGGGTGCTCCCACCGGCACGGTAGGCATTACGTGCAACGTCTCCGATGACAAGGGCGGCAGCGCAACCAGCACCACCTCCGTCACCATCGTACCGCCACCCGTGAAGCCGATCCCGCACGTAACCGCACTTTGCCCGATCACCTTCAGCAAGGACAAGGCGCGTCCGACCCGTGTGGATAACGAAGCCAAGGCCTGCCTCGATCAGGTGACCGACGCTCTCAAGAACGATTCGACTGCAACCGTTGTGGTTGTGGGCGAAGCGGATGCCAAGGAGAAGACGCCGCCCAAGAGCAAGCATGCCAAGGTGAAGGACTTCGCAACAGAGCGCGCTGCCAACACCAAGGACTACCTGGTGAACGAGGAGCAGAGCGGCATTGATGCCTCTCGCATCATCGTTCGCACCGGCACTGCGGATAGCCAGTCGGTGGAGAACTACCTGGTACCCGCGGGAGCAACCTTCGAGAACGATGTGCAGGGAACCACCCCGGCCGATACAAGCGCAGTCAAGATCGTCAAGCGCAAGACCATCGGCGTGGTTGAGCCCAAGGTACATCACAAGAAGAAGGCTGCCGAAGCCGCAAAGTAGGCCAGGCCGCCTGCTCGGGAACAAACCAATCCGTCAAGCCTTCCATGACTCATGGAAGGCTTGACGAACACAAAGATCGAGAACACCTCCTGCAATCCTTAGAGGCTGACCGGGAATCCGGTCGGCCTCTTCAATTTTTATGCGTATTCTGTATACATACTTCATTCAAACTGGGGAGTTTCATTTCTTCAATGAACAGTTCGCGCATGCATCTTGATCTCCTGTGCCGGCGCGGAGCCATTGCGCCTCTTCTTGCTGTGATCTTGTTTCAGTTCGTTGCAGAGCGGCTGCCGGCGCAGTCGTTTTGGAGTTCGGTTGGGCCTGCTGGCGGCGATGCCCGTACCTTGGCTCCAGTTCCGGGGCAGCCCAATCATCTCTATCTAGGTGCGACGAACAGTTGGATCTACGAAACACTGGATCAAGGCGTTACCTGGCATCGGCTTTCCCGTGTTGAGCCTTCAGAAGAACTGGTTTTGGACAATATTCTAGTCGATGCGGCGAACCCTGCTGTCCTCTATGCAGGCGGATGGAGGGCCGAGCAGCGCGATGGCGGCCTGTGGGTAAGCCGGGACAAGGGCAGGCAGTGGAAGGTCGTGGAGGCATTTCGGGGCCAGCCTGTCTTTTCCCTAACGCAGGCTCCCTCAAATCCAAGGCTGCTGTTTGCAGGTACCCTCAGCGGAGTCTTCCGCAGCAGCGATGCGGGCGCGACCTGGCAGTTGATCAGTCCGCCGGATAGTCATGAGATTCACGAGGTCGAGTCGCTGGCGGTGGACCCCGTTGACCCGAAGATCGTCTACGCGGGCACATGGCATCTGCCCTGGAAGACCGCCGACGGCGGCAAGACCTGGAAGAACATCAAGAAGGGCGTCATCGAAGACTCCGACGTGTTTTCCATCATCGTCGATCCGGCCAAGCCGAGAAATGTTTTCCTGAGCGCGTGCAGCGGCATCTACAAGAGCGTGGATGGCGGCGATCTCTTCCACAAAATCGAGGGCATTCCCGCCTCGGCCCGCCGCACCCGCGTGTTGATGCAGGATCCAGAAATGCACGAGGTTGTCTACGCCGGCACCACTGAGGGGCTTTATAAAACCGTGGATGGCGGCAAGACCTTCAAGCGCATGACGGACCCCGATGTGGTTGTGAATGATGTCTTCGTCGATCCCGCGAATTCGGATCGCGTGCTGCTGGCCACCGATCGCGGCGGCGTGCTTGCGAGCAATGACGGAGGAACTAGCTTTGCGCCTGCGAACCAGGGGTTTTCAGGCCGCAAAGTTGCGGCCCTCCTTGTTGATCGCGCCGATCCGGCCCGGCTTTATGCGGGCGTAGTGAATGACAAGAGCTACGGTGGCGTCTTCGTTTCCAAAGATGGCGGCGCTGGCTGGGATCAAATTAGCGATGGGTCTGGCGGTGGGCTAGACGGGCGCGACGTATTTGCTCTTGCGCAGGCGGCGGATGGAACTGTGGTGGCCGGCACCAGTCACGGCATCTTCGCTCTGGTATCGGATTCCGCGGGCAGTGCACCCGCCTGGCAGCCAAGAAACACCATCAAGAACACCGTGCTGAAGGCAGCCGTTGAAACCCACGGCGGAGAACACGTCAACGTCGAGAAGCAGGTGAAGAATCCGGCGTTTGAGCTGGAGAGCCACGTGAATGCGCTCGAAGTGTCGGGCGATGTCTGGCTGGCCTCCACTGGCTTTGGACTGCTGACCAGCAAGGATCAGGGCGCAAGTTGGCAGGGTGGCCTGGTCATGGGTTCAAACGCCTATCTGTCGGTCACCGTGCACGGAGAGCTGATGGCGGCGGCGCGCTCCGATGGTGTGGTCCTGTCCACGGACTCCGGCGCGACCTGGATGCCCATGGGGATTCCCACCATGCTCACCCGCATCCATCGCGTCGCTTTTTCAGGGGATGGCACGCTCTGGTTGGGCGCGCGCGAAGGTGTGTACTTCACCCACGACAAGGGCAAGACGTGGCAGTGGTTCGAGCGGCTTCCGTTCCGCGATGTGGACGATCTCTACTATGACGCTGCCGCCAACAAGGTGCTGGTCAGTTCGCATACCAGCGATCAGATTTATTTGATCGACCCAAAAACGATGAACTGGAAGCTCTGGCAGACCGGCTTTCGCATCGCGCTGGTTCGCAACGCGGCAGAGCGGGTGGTGGCGGCGTCGCTCTACAACGGCGTCCTGATGGCGCCGCAAGCGGCCGCGGCGCAGACAGGGAAGTGATCTGCCGCACCGGTATTCTGTATCATCAGAATATGCAGACTGAGATCGCGAATCCGCGCCTCCCCATCGCCTTTCGGACTCACGACCCGCGTCTTGAACCGATTGCCGCCAAAGTCATGGCCGGCGAGCGGCTCAGCTTCGAAGACGGCCTCGCGCTCTACGGCTCGTCCGACGTGCTGGCCGTGGGCTGGCTAGCCAATCATGTGCGCGAGCGGATGCACGGCGACGTGACCTACTTCAACGTCAATCGCCACATCAACCCCACCAATGTCTGCGTGGCGGCCTGCAAGCTCTGCGCCTTCGGGCGCAAGAAGGACGACCCGGCCGGCTATACCATGGCGCTCGAAGAGGCATGGGAAACGGCGGCCTCTGGTTATTCCGAGGCGGTTACTGAGTTCCACATCGTCGGCGGTCTTCACCCCGACCTGCCGCTTGAATATTTTCTCGACCTTGTGCGCGGCCTCAAGCTGCGCTTTCCCGAGGTGCATATCAAGGCCTTCACCATGGTGGAAGTGGCCTATCTGGCCCGTCGCGCCAAGCTCACCATCGAAGAGACGCTAGTGAAGCTACGCGACGCCGGCGTAGATTCCATGCCCGGCGGCGGAGCCGAGATCTTTGCGGCGCGCGTGCGCTCCATCATCTGCGACCACAAGATCGACGGCGAGGAGTGGCTCACCACCGCGCGCCTGGCCCACAAGCTGGGCTTCAAGTCCAACGCCACCATGCTCTACGGCCACATTGAAAACGATGAGGACCGCGTCGATCACCTGCTCAAGCTGCGCGCCTTGCAAGACGAGACCGGCGGCTTCCAGACCTTCATCCCGCTGGCCTTTCACCCTGAAAACACGCCGCTCGACCATCTGCCGGTCACAACGGGCCTGACCGATATTCGCCAGATCGCCGTGAGCCGCCTCCTGCTCGACAACTTTCCGCACATCAAGGCCTACTGGCAGATGCTCACGCCCAAGATCGCGCAGATTTCCCTTCGTTTCGGAGCGGACGATCTTGACGGTACCGTGATCGAAGAGAAGATCTACCACGACGCCGGCGCAACCACGCCACAGGGCATGACCCGCAAGGAGCTCAGCCGCCTCATCACCGAAGCCGGCCGCATTCCCGTCGAGCGCGACACCCTCTACAAGGCCGTCACGCGCACCGAAGATAGCTTTACGGTGGCGGTGTAACAGGAACTGACCACTAGTTTTCAGCTATTAGCTCCGCCGCGGCGTGGGAGAAGTTAGATTTACGTCCGAACAGCCGGGCGGGCAGCCCATCAGATAAAGAAATGGGGAATGGCGAAACCAAGCATTGTCATCACGCTATAAGTAGACACAAACCTGACCGTGGTAACGAGCAAAACAACAAGAGGACTGTAGGACTCTTTTCTCTTTTCGCGGCTCAAGACGATCAACGAGCCTAGGATCTGCAGTGCCCAAAGCAGCACTCCCAAATAGATCACAATTGACAGAGAGAGATGACCGCAGCCAACCAAAGCTCCCCCAAGGAATGGGATTGGTAGGCTAATGAGCATGAATGTGAATGGTAGCCGATTTCTCTTTGTAAAGAACGGTTCCCACTCCAGCTCCTGGACCCTTCCTCCTTGATCTGGCCGCCGCATGATAAGCCGCACGGGAAGACCCGTTTCAGCAGTAATTGTTTGTGCCAGCTTCTGCGCTCCTCCGTGAGTCAGGGCGGTAAAGTCGGGAATGCTATTAGCGTGTTCTTCGCCTTTTTCATCTCGGAAGATAATCTCCTTACTTCCACCCTTGGCGCAATTTATGCTGTAGATACAAATCAGCACCTCACGTGAGTGCGGCGGAATCGGGATTTCAATCGCTTTTTCGCCGGTCAATTCAGATAAAGAGTCTGGCAGTATCTGGATTCGATCAGGAAAGAACGCATACCCGGCTATGCCAATGGCGTATAGCTTTCGTTCTAAAGAGCCATTCATATCTCTCCGATTGCGGCGGATCGGTTCGTCAGACTTTGGCCACCCGCCAAGAAAGCAACCAAACCAACAATCCCAACGGTGCAATGGAGCCCTATAAATCGCCAATGTGTACAGTACCAGCATGAGCTAAAATCGACAAAAGGTATCCATTGAATCAGATTTAG
>Ga0302320_10001834_pt1 | contig 50685 bp, 48 predicted proteins | sample Bog_T0_3_FD_202130 | JGI IMG/M metagenome (GOLD analysis project Ga0302320, IMG submission 202130) | Peat permafrost microbial communities from Stordalen Mire near Abisko, Sweden - Bog_T0_3 | ecosystem: Environmental > Terrestrial > Soil > Wetlands > Peat | place: Sweden: Abisko, Stordalen Mire... | reverse complement strand
GTATTTCCGATCTCGTGCGCTCCCCTCAGTCGACCGGATTAGTTGCGAAGACAGACAATTCCGGAGTGAAGCCCCGGTCGTTCATCTCCAGAACAGCCTTGATCATGTGGGCAATGTCTTCAACATGAAGTTTACTGGGATTATCGACCTGCGGAAACCCTGCCCTGCGAGCGAAATCGGTGATCACTTCGCTCGGATTGACGAGAAAAACGCGCACATTGTACTTGCGGAGCTCGGCGCGCCAGCACTCGGTCATCCCGCGCAGGGCGAATTTGCTGCCGTAGTAGGCCGTGCCTTTGGGCGCGCCACGCAATGACGCAGTGGACGAAATATTAATCAGGTTGCCCCGCTTGCGCTCCTTGAAAAGCCTGGCCGCCTCGCGCGACATGAGCATAACGCCGGTCACATTGGTAGCAAAGATGGCGTCGAAGCTGGCGCGGTCCTGGTCGATCAGTTCCTTGAGCACGCCGATGCCGGCATTATTGATCAGGACGTCCAGGTCGCCGAGCTTCTCTTTGACCACCTGAAAGGTTCGCAGGACGTCGGCCTCGTTCGCAACGTCCGCCTGTATGCCCACGACGCCCAGCGAACGCGCGGCTTCGGCCAGTGGCGCGGGGTCGCGCCCGGTGATCGCGACACGTGCGCCCGACTGCGCAAGTACCTGTGCCGCCGCCCGGCCGATACCACTCGAACCACCGGTAATCAGAACAACTGAGTCTTTGAGATCCATGTCTTCTATGGTAGGAGAGTCTTCAGGTTCCAGTCGGCACATAGTCCGGGAGGCGCGGGCCCGGCTTAGTATCCATCGCCCGGTTTAATCCGGTTTAATCCCACCGCCTTTCAGGCGGTCCGCTTGCAGCAGCCCGTTCCACGCCTTCGACAATGGAGGAATGGCGGAATACAGGCATAGCACGCACGCGGTTTACGATTTGAAGTATCACGTGATCTGGTGCGCGCGACCTGATCCGGCAGATCTGCCAGACGCGGGACGTGGTGATCGTGAGAGGGGCGGTATCGCCGGATCACATACATCTGCTGTTGTCGGCTCCGCCAGTTCTGTCACGGCGAAACTGGCGCAGTACATCAAGGGCCGGTCCAGCACGAATCTGCAGGCGGAGTTCCCTGAACTGCGAAAAAGGTATTGGGGCCAGCATATGTGGGCGCGCGGCTATGGCATTACCAAGTTGCGCCGGGCTGTGACCGGGGAAAGCAAAGCCGATTGCGGGGGCCGGGTGCGCCGTGGGTACTTATGGTCCAACTCCCTGTTTCCTTTTGGGATTGTACGCATTCCCAGAAAGTGCCCTGTTGATATCGAGAGTCCGCGACATGCCGTTCAGGTTCAACGACCGTGCGCCGCGCCACGGCGATTCGCCAGACAATTCGGGCGGGCACCGCCGGCCGGATCGCTCAATTCCTGTGGGTTACCGGGATGAAGCTGGTGATTTCCATTCCTATTTCAAACATGCCGTCCTGACGGGAGTTGCAAAAACGGGCTTCGGCGCGGATCGCTTTGTTCCTTTTCGCGTCCGCGAAGGAGATGGTGACCCGTTGACCGGGCCACAGGGAACGGTTTGCCAGCAGGCGAAGCCCGGATTTCGAGACATTGATAATTCGCGCCGCGAAAGGTTCAGGATCGTCGGGCGATTGGACGGCAACCGGGGTTACGTTGCATGGATAGCGGCGTTCGCGCCGGACATCGAAGGCCGAAAGATCTGGTAGGGAATACTCTTCCGGTTGCGCTTTTTCGGCTTCGTCGCCGTAGAGGAGAGTTTCAGTCATATTCTTCAGGATCGGCAGAATCGAGGAATTTCTTTAGGGACGAGGCGGTGTCCCGCGTTCAGCCGGCTACTGCGCGAGTACGACAGATTTCGAAGACAGCCCGGTATAAGTTCCCGTGGGATCGTTCTTGACCTTGGCGCCGCTCGTAAACCACACCTGCTGCGCGATCAGGGCGATGTAGCTTGCGGCGGAAGTGCCGTTGGAGAAGGTAATGTTCGTGGTCGGAAAATAAAAAGTGCCGGTGATAGCCATGGAGGCGCCGCCGGTAACGGCCGCGTCCTGGGAAGACGTAATCGATCTGTCCTGAAAGAACAACACCCCCTGGTAGGTGCCGGAAGTGGGCGCCGAGAAGGTAACGCTCACACCGTTCTGGATTGCCACGGAATCGTAAGTGGAGTTGGTACCGGTGAGGTAAAACATCACTCCATTGCCGATGACAGTCTTCCCGGAACCGTTGAATGACAGCCCGCCGCCGTCGATGATGTAGTTACCCGAGGAAAACGTAACATTGGTCGCGCCGTTGCCTACGTAAATGCCTCCGCAATAGGTTCCCGGGGTGAGTACTGCGTTGGTGGCGGGATTGGTTGTCGTGGGGTGGGCGGTACAGTTGCCCAGTGGCGGCACCGGCAATGAGGCAAAAGGGTCGGTGGCCGCCGCCGCTCCAGTGTTGGGGGCCGGCGTGGCACTACCGCCATTGCTTATGTCGGTCTTGCCAACTACGTCGATTACCGACGCGGTGACTGTCGAGCCGGTTACGGTAAGGGCGCTGCTGCTGTTTGAATTAACGGCGATACCACAGCCGCTGGCGTCGACCGAGGCGCCGTTAGTGGCCGAAAACGCGCCGGACGCCGATTTATTGAGAGCGTAGATACAGTAGGTCGACGCGGTGCCCGTGATTCCGGCTATTGCCTTGGCCGAGATCGTGGTATGGGCGGGCCCTCCGACAAAACGGATCATTCCGTTATTCAGAATTCTCTTCACGGTGACGGTAAACGCAGGAACGGTGACGGACGAAAGGGTAACGCCGGAAATAGTAGCGGGATAACTCAGAGTCACGGTGTCGGACGCCGTTGCGCCGAAACCGTTGTCCCGCGCGTAGACGCAGGGAGTGCGGCCGTCCGTGGTAGTGCAAACGTAAGACGCGATGGGAGTCGCGCCAGTGCCAAACGTATACGTGGAGGTGGCGTTGGTCCCCTGCTCGATGCTCAGGATGCCGGCCTCGGCGGCGGCATCGGCGGCGGTCTGCGCCATTTGGAATTGCGCATAGATCTGGCCGCCGTCGATGGCCAGGCCGAGCGCGCCGAACATGAAAATGCCCATCGCCACTACCAGCAGGATGATGGCCTGTCCACCCCTGGGTCCGAAACTGGGTTTCAAAAGACGATGACCCCCTGCGCGGCGCTCCCCAGCCGCAGCGTCTTAGAAAAATAGTTGGTCAGGGGATCGTAGGGATATACGACGGTGATATTCACATACTGGCCAGGATCGTTGGATGCGCCGGGATAGGTGACATTGATGACCAGGCGGCTGGTGGTCAGCAAGCCCGCACTGGCGAAGTCTTTCACCACGGTCAGAACCTGGGCGGGATTAGCGGCCGGCCCGCTGGCATCGTTGCTTGCGGCGCCGACGGCGCGGCTGCTGCCATGCACGATGGCGTAACGCACACCGGCGCGCGCCGCATTGGCGACGGTCGCGTACACCAGCAGCGCGCGGCCCATCTCAACAACGAAGAGGAGCATGATCAGCGTCATGAACGCCACGAGGCAGAACTCGATCATGCTCTGTCCGCCGCGCCTGCTCACTGCAGCATCCTCATCACAGTCTTGCGGTGGACGGTGGCCGACGGCAGAGTGCCGGTGATGCCCAAACCCGGGAACAGGAACAAGGGGATCAGCGGTTTGTACGTATAAGTCACGTCCACGGTGGCGAGCGTGTAGGTGGGTGCCTCGGGATCGAAGAGTGTGGTGCAGGCGTTAGCGGCGGTGGTGCTGTTGGTGCAAGTGGCCACGACGATGGAGGCTTTATTCAATAGCGACGCGACGTCACTGGCCACCAGCGCTTTGATCTGCGTGAGCGTGGCGGCAGACGGCGCTCCCGGCGACGCGCTGGACATGACCATATATTCGGCGCCGGCCCGCGCGGCGCCGGCTACGGTAATCCACGCGAAGATGAAGCCCCCGAAGTTCACGGCATTGACGGCCAGCAGAAAAACCAGAGGAACGATGACAGCGAACTCGACCAGCGCTTGCCCTCCTCTGTGGGACGGGATAGTGCCGGGCGGCGGCGCGGTTCTGGCGGGCTGAGCGGGAAGCGCCGCGAGGAATGTCCTGAACTCCGAACTCTCGGCCTTGTCGCGAAAGGCGAATTCGACGCCCACGCCGTCAGGTCCGTGCCTGACGACGCGCGCGTGAACGCAGGTGGTAGCTGCCGGAGCAGTGGTCCCATCCTCCTGCTCCGCGCGCAGAGATCCCTGCAGAACGATGCGTACGATGGTGCCCGGGTACCAGCGTTCCGGCGTATAAATATATGCACCAGCCTGGCTGATATCGCGGAGATTACGTCCTTCGGGCGCCGAGCCATCCCAGTAATGCACGATGACATCCGGCTGTGTATATCGCGGGGCAAACCTGGGTTCCGGCGCTTCCCGGAGCAGCCATTGTTTTACCCGGACCCACCCACGCCTCCACATATATCCTCAATTCTCCCGTTCCAGGGAAGCGCCGGTGTTCGATTCCTCCTGCAATATGCTTCTTATTTCTTCCGGAGCGCAGATGAGTAATTTGTCGCCAATCTGGGTATTCGAGGAATAAATCGAGCGCGACTTCAGTTCCAGAATGCTGGCGCAACCGATCCGAATGGGCGAGATCCGGAACGGGCCGAGATGCTCTACCAGATGAATCACCCGGTTTGCCGCATCGAGGTAGATCAGGTCGATAGCAAACAGCATGCCGATGGTGTGAGTGCCGCGGCAGGGAACCAGCCAGACGCCGTCGTCCGGCTTCAGCCCGATCTTGCCGAGGAGTCCCCTGAGCCGCCTGATCAGCGTGTCGGCCGGGGTGACGCGCAGGCCGAGGAAGGACTCGCGATTCCGATTGAACACGCACAAAGTCCGTTTCATCGTCTGTTTACCGAATATTCCTTCGCTTCCCGGCCGTTGCCGATCGGGATACACGCACTTTCGCCGGCTGCCGTCGACGCGAAATCCATTGCCGTCCGGATTTCGCGTTGACGGAGGCGCCTAGGTTAACTTCTTGCGGCGGCGCTGGATCAAGAACACCAGTCCGATGACAAACAAGATGCCGGCCACTACGCGAATAACGGTTACCGTATCCATACTGTTCTCCCCTTTCTTTTCGAGTCTCAGCCGGCATAACGCCGGATCATTTCAAATACTCCGAAAAACCTTCGTACATCAAAATCATGGAAGGGCCCAGCGTAACCAGAAAGAGCGAAGGAAAGATCAGCAGGACCAGAGGAAACACCAGTTTCACTGTGGTCTTCGCCGCTTGCTCCTCCACTTCCTGACGGCGCCGCACACGCAGCGTCTCGGCGTGGGTACGCAGCGTCTTGCCGATACTGGTGCCGAACTTATCGGCCTGGATGAGTAACGACGCCATGGAGCGAATGGAATCCACCTCGGTGCGCTCCACCAGATGCTTCCAGGCTTCGGCCCGCGGGCACCCGGCACGCTGTTCCAGAGCGACCAGATTCAATTCGTCGGCAATGCCGGGCTGGCTGATGCGCAGTTCCTCCGCCGCGCGCATGGTGGCTTTGTCCATGGTCAGCCCCGCTTCAAGGCAGATGACGATCAGATCCAGCGCCTCCGGAAGGCCCAGGCGAAGGCTGGTCTGCCTGACGGCAATACGGCTGCTCAGCCAGTAATCGGGTACCAGAAACCCGAGGCCCGCCGCCAGTCCGTATACGAAGAGCGGCGCATAATCGTAAACCCCCGTGACGGTGGCGAGGATGCAGAGAAGACCCGGTACGAGCACTCTGGCGCTGTAAAAGACGTTGATCCACGACGTTTCCCGATAGCCGGCGCGGATGAGGCGCTTCTGCACCGTCGAGACTTCCAGCGGATTTCTGGGCAGGATCTTATGGAAAGGCGCGATAAACTTCTCGATGCGGGAAACGCGGCCCGTCCCGCTGTTGCGTAATAATTCGGCCTCGGCGGGCGGAAACGCCACCCGCGACAATCTCCGCGGCGTCTTCCCGCGCCCGAATAGTAAGACGCCGAGCCCGGCGAGCAACAGGAACGCCGCGGGGAACGCGAGCAATGCCAGCCTCATATCAGATCCGAATTCCCACAATCTTTCGAATAACGATGGCGCCCAGCACATCCATACCGATGGCGGCGTAGAGCAACTTCAACCCCACCGGCCGCTTCCACAGGACGCTGATTCCTTCGGGACTCACGATATACATGCCGATCCCCAGCACCACGGGAAGAAGCGACAGCACCCAACCGGTCATGCGCCCCTGCGCGGTGTGGACGCGCACCTGCATTTTCAATCTGAACCTTTCGCGTATGGTCTGCGCCACCTTCTCCAGAACTTCGGCGAGATTGCCGCCACTGTCTTTCTGGATGAGGACGGCGGCCACAAAAATACGCAGGTCCTGTACCGGGGCTCTGTCGATCAGATTCAGCAGCGCGGTGCGCACGTCGACACCATAGTTCTGCTCTTCGAAGCACTTGCGCAGTTCGACGCCGATGGGGTCCGGGCACTCGCGCGCGGCGGAGCCGAGGCAGGCGATCAGACTGTGGCCCACGCGCAGACCGCTGACCATCATACCGAGCGCGTCGGGTATCTGCTGTTCGAGCTTTGACAGCCTGCGGGTTCGGCGGGAGCGGACGTAAAAAAAGGGCAACGGGAGGAAACCCGCCGAGAGAAGCAGCGCGGGTGGCGCCGCTTCGAGCTGCCAATAGAGGATATATCCGAGAACGGCGGCGCCGGCCAGAGAGATGGACAGCAGGGATCCGATCGACAGCGTCACGCCGGATTGATACAGATAAAGGCTCGAGACCGGTCCCAGATTCATTCTCGTCATCCAGCTGTTGAGCCACGGGATGGAACTCATGGTGGGGTTGTCTTTGCGGATATCGGCCATTCCATCGCCGGCTTGCGGGGACGCGATCTCCCGATCCAGCGCGGCGAGTCTTAAGCCGACACGCCTCGCTCGGCTGGCGCCTCCCGCCATGGCGATCAGCACAGCGGCGGCGAAAATGCCAAGACAAATGCACAGAATCACCGGCAGCATGGTCAATCGACCTCCACGGAGCGCTCAAAGATTTCGGCCGGCAGCAGGATGCCTGAAACGCGCAGTCTGTCGAGGAACTTTGGACGAATGCCGCTGGGCTGGAACGATCCGACCACAGCGCCATCCGGGCCGATGCCTTTTCTGACGAAGTTGAAGATATCGTGCATGCTGATCACGTTCTCCTCGAGACCGGTGATTTCGGAAATGGTGACCACCTTTCGGGTGCCGTCGCTCATACGCGATATCTGCACGACAATCGAAATGGCGGACGCGATCTGCTGGCGGACGGATCGCTCCGGCATGTTGACGTTGGCCATGGCGACCATGGATTCGAGGCGTGACAACGCATCGCGCGAAGTGTTGGCATGGATGGTTGTCATCGAGCCCTCGTGACCGGTATTCATGGCCTGCAGCATGTCGAAGGCTTCGTCGCCGCGCACCTCGCCGATGATAATGCGGTCGGGCCGCATACGAAGACTGTTGATGAGCAATTGCCGCTGGCGCACGCCGCCGAGCCCCTCCACATTGGGCGGCCGTGTTTCCAGCCGCACGACGTCCTGGTGTTTGAGCTGCAGTTCGGCGGCGTCTTCGATGGTGATGATGCGCTCGTTGGCCGGAATGAAGCCCGAGAGGATGTTCATGAACGTGGTCTTGCCGGCGCCGGTGCCGCCCGAGATCAGGATGCTGATCTTCGCTTTGACGGCGGCGGCCAGGATCTGCATCATCTGGGTGGAAATACTGCGCAGTTGCACCAGCGCGTCCGCCGCAATGGGGCCGCTGCCGAAACGCCGGATGGACATGCAGGGACCGTCGATCGCCAGAGGAGGGATGATGGCGTTCACGCGCGATCCGTCGGGCAGTCGCGCATCGACCATGGGCGAGCCTTCGTCCACTCTGCGGCCCACGCGCGAGACGATGCGGTCGATGACCTGCATCAGGTGCCGATCGTTGCGGAACTTCGCGCCGGTCTTCTCGAGAACGCCGCGGCGCTCTACGTAAATCGCGTCCTTGTTATTCACCAGGATGTCCGACACGGTGGGATCCCTGAATAACGGCTCGAGCGGCCCCAGCCCGAAGACTTCGTCCATCAGATCGCATTCCACGCGCTCTTTCTCGATGGCGTTCAGCGGTATCTTGCGGATGGCGATGATCTCCTGAATCATGGTCGCCACGGCGGTCCGGGCTTTTCCATCCACTACCGAGGATAGTTTTTCGAGGTCGATCCGCGATAACAGAGTGGCATGCAAATCGACTTTTAATTTCTCCAGATCGAGGATTTCCATCTACCGTTCCGCTTGTACCGGCAAGGCCTTCGAGCCAAATAAGCTGAACCGCTTGACCGCTTTTCTTTCCGCGTCCGGAGGTTTGCCGCAGGCCGACTTCGCCATCTGCACGAGTACTCGGGTTATGGGGGAATCCTCCATCGCCAGGGGAATGCCGGCGTCCTCGGCGGCTCGCGCAGCCTCGTAGCCGTTGGGGATTCTCCAGTTGATGGGCCGCGCCAGCGACTTGGTGGCGCTGTTTTCGTCTATGCCTCCGTGGCGCGAATTGAACCGGTTGAGAATTATCTCCAGCCCGCGGCTCCGGTCCTTGGCGGAAAGGAAGGAGACGATACGATGCGCGTTCCGCAATGCGGGAAAAGTCAGCTCCGTGACCAGATAAATGGTGCCCGCAATGGTGAACAGAAGATCCAGCATGCGGCTATGGCAGTTCCCGGCATCTACCACCACGTAGTCGAATTCCTCGCGCAGAATGCGGAACAACTTGTCGGCGCCCTCGGTCGGGACGCGAGCGACGTTGTACTCCTCCGGAGACGCCAACACCGCGAGCCCGGAAGTGTGTCGACCGAGCAGTGTGGATAGAAACTCCTTGTCCAGGCGGTCCGGGTTCTGCAACGCGTCCACCGCCGAGAAACCCGTGGTCATGCCGAGGCCCAGGGCGACTTCACCCAATTCAAAATCCATGTCGACAATGACGACTTTCGCGCCCGATTCCCGAGTCAGCGCCAGCGCAAAGTTGGCCGCGATGGTAGTGATGCCTATGCCCCCTTTGGAGGGCACAAAAACCAGCGTCTTGCCTAAGGCTTTTTCCCGATTGCGCTGGCGGGCGGAAGCGCGGGTAAACGCTTCGGACACGGCATCGGGCAATAGCGGATCGAGGAGAAATTCACGCGCCCCCGCCTGCATGGATCGACGCATCAGGTTCGCATCGCTCCGGCTTGAGGCGGCCATCACGGTAATCGAGGCGTCGCGGCCGCAGATGCCCTCTATGGCACGCAGCGCCTGTTCGGTATCGTCATCCAGATCCACCACGGCGACAGCGCAATCCAACTGTTCGATTTCGAGCAGTTCGCCGGGCGACGGCCAGGCCGCGAACTCTCGCGCGATGGTGAATTGCGGACCGCCCAGTGCCGTTGCCAATGATCGGCGGCGCTGCGCATCCGGCACGATCAGTGCGACGGAGAGAGCGTTCGATATAGTGGAATCCAGAATCCCGGGCATGGTCTCCCACCGGTGTGAATGCACACTGGCATCCACTTTAGGGATTCGCGGGCGCGCTATTCCGCTCAATGGCTTACACGCTGGCGGAGTCCAGGCTCACCGGCGGATTGTCAGCAGTTGTCTACACCGCCGCTTCCAACAGTGAACACGCGATAACGCGGCACAAAAGTCAACTGGAGCGTGCCCAATGCGGCGAGGAGGACGGTGATCGCCTGGAAATCGAATCGAGTTGCCATCAGGGTGGTTACGTACGAAGACACCAGCAGCAAGGCGCACAGCGCAATGAAGATGCGTGGCGCATCGCGCAGGAGAATGGGCGCGGTGACGACGATCGCGATGATGGCCAGGCCGCAGTCATAAATCGGCACATACACATTCAACACCAGCGTCCAGGTGAGTGTCACCGCCCAAAGCCAGGTAACCGGAGCATCATCGCCCCATTGCCTTGCATTGGACCATAACCAGAACAAATACAGAGCCGCGGCGCAGGCCCCGGCAACGGCTACTGCCTCAAGCAGCGGAGCTTTGCGCCCGATGGTCAGCGAGAATGCCCCTACATCCACGTAGTTATAAAGCGGCAGGAACGAGCGGTATCGCGCGTATCCCATCAAGACACGCGGATATACGAGCCAGAGGGCGCGGCCTTCGATCAGGGTAGCGATCCCGACTATCCCGCCCGCGCCGAATCCGAAGCCCGCTAACGTTTTATAACATCTGGCGACCAGTAACATCGGCAGTACCAGGATCAGGAGTGTGGGCTTATACAGGCAGAGAGACAAAGCAAGACCACTCGAATATCCACGGCCCGCGTCGTGGAGGCAGATTGCCAGGGCCATCCCGAAAAAGCCGATCGCACTGATCTGGCCCCCGAGTAACATCCACGATATGAAGAACCAGAACGATAATGCGTAACAGCAGAGTATGGATTGGGCGAGACGATCTTTTCCGATAAACCTTGAGAGGAGGAGACGAAGACCCGAGAGGTAGAGGACAAGTGTGGCAATCGTCCAGAGCCGGTACGCTGTCCAATAAGAAAGCGCCGCCAGCGGCCGGAACAGCACTGCCACCCAGGGCGGGTAAGCGAAGGAACCCCAGGCGCCGGGCCGCATCGGCAAGAGCTGTTGGAGGATGGTTTTTTGCAGGCCGTAATCGTAGAGGCGTTCCGCTGGATACTCATTCAGTATTCGGCCCGCAGCGTAGAAATAGAGAAAGTCTCTGGGCTCGCTCCGGCGGAAGGACTGACTGAACGCTATGGCCACGACGGCCGCCAGGAACAACCACATGACCAGGTTCAAGCGCCGCGCGCCGTGAACCAGAGGGCCGGGGATCATCGGGCCCCTGTTTCCTCGACGATCAGCTGGTATAGGTGGTCAGTTTGTTGCCAACGGACGTGAAAGCCGTGGCAATGGTGGTGGCGAATGTTTTCATCGTGGCAGTAGCCGCCATGGCTATCAGGGCTACCACTACGGCGTATTCGACAATATCCTGTCCGCTCTCGTCACCGATCAAACTGGCCAAGCCGTCTTTCAGGCTCTGTATCTTAAGGAAAAGCTTCAAAGTTACGTCTTTCATGCGACTGATCTCCTGCCCTTGTCAATGCACTCGGAGACCCACAGGGGGAGCTTGCGGGCGCACCATTCCACTCAATGGCTTAGCGTCGTGCCGCGTCTGTCTTCAGCGATAAGTTGTAAGCGCTTGTCTACACTGGCGCTTCGAACAGTGAACCGGCGATAACGACAAATGCTGTGGATTTGAGCTAGTTCATCGAAAAAGATGATGGGATCGCTGGTTGGTCGCTCAAGTGCACCTTAGCCGAACGATCCGGACCATGCGAGAACTCAGGCGCTCACCTTGACAAACGTGCGGCAGCCCGCCACGCAGGATGTAATAATCCTGGCCGTCGCCACGGCGCTGACTCGTTTTGCATTCAGAAGTCATTATTTGTATGACGTCGATTCGGTCAACTTCGCACTGGCCTTGAAGCGATTCGATACAGCCGTCCATCAACCGCACCCGCCGGGCTATTTTCTCTACATATTGCTCGGCCGCGCGCTCCATCCGATCTTTCGCGACGCCAACACGGCGCTGGTGGCAATCAGCATAGTCTTCAGTTGCGGGGCGGTGGCGATGATTTATGCGCTGGCTGGAAACTGGTTTGGGAGAAAGCCCGCGATATTCGCCGGCGCCATCTTTGTTTTCTCTCCGCTCGCGTGGTTTCACGGCACGGTGGCGCTCACCTACATTGTCGAAAGCTTCTTCTCGGCTCTCACCGGGTATCTTTGCTGGGGTATTTACGGCGGAGCCGCCCGGTTCGCGCTGCCCGCCGCCGTGGTTGTGGGCATCGCCGCCGGTTTCCGCCCGTCCTCCCTCCTGCTTCTCGGACCGCTTTTCCTTTTTTCCGTGCGTAAGGCCGGCTTAAGACAGGCCATGCTCGCCGTGGGGATGTTATTGCTGACCCTGCTTGCCTGGTTCGTCCCCATGATCCGTATGAGCGGCGGGGGTAGTGCTTACTTCTCTTCTCTCGTATCCCTCTGGCTGGGGGTGCCTTCGAAAGAAACGCTGTTCAATTCCACGGTGTTGAACTCGATGGCCCGCGCTGTCTTCATCGCCCTGATTTACTTCCTCTGTTTCGGCTGCGCGGCGATTTTGCCGATGTTGCGGGGTCGCGGCAATACATCCCTCAACCGCGGCAAGACGGTGTTCACGCGGATCTGGATTGCGCCCAGCCTCCTGTTCTTCACCTTTATCTATCTCAAGTTCGTCAACAGCGGCTACCTTTTGGTGCTGGCTCCGCCGATTTGCGTATGGATGGGTCTGTGGGCGTCCCACTGGTACTCGGATCTCAGGCTGAGCATCGCTCGAAAAATTTTGCTGACGGCAGGTTGCGCCGCCGTGAATACCGCAATTTTCATTGCCGCCCCCGTGTATTGTTCTTACGGAGAGGTTCGCCGATTTGAGACCGAACTCAGGGAGATTAGCGCCGCCGTGCCGCTGATAGCGCCCAGCAGGGATACCATGATCGTCGGCTTCGATTCCCATTTCCTTGGCTATCGCCACGCGGGATACTATCTGCCCGGTTACCTCACCATCCAGTTTCCGGAGGTACAACTCGGCGCGGGCAGGCGAATTTTCGCCATGGAGCAGCGGGATACCTGGCTCGAAAACGGGCTCGACACCACTTCGATCCGCCACTTCATCCTCTTCCCGCTTCCGCCGGGCGTTAAGGAGTACAGCGAATACATGACGCTGGTGTATAAACGCTTCCCTGCCGGCGCATTGCATATGGTCGCGCAAGGCGGACGCGAGTACGCCATCGGATCTGTCGCGGACCTGCGGTTTCTTTTCCCCGATTCCTTGTCGAGTGCTCGCGTGCATGTCGACGAACCGCGACTACAGCCGCGGCCATGAGTGGACAACCGGCTACGGCCTCTCTATCGTGCCCGGGGCTAACCCGTTGAGCCGAAAAGCCGGCAGTCTCGGCTCAGGGCTGGCCTTGGGAGTGCCTCTACACAGGCGATGCCAAGCGTCGCCGGAAACGCCTCGCTGCTGGTGATTGAGGCCGGAGCCGCTTCGATTGCCATCGCGATCGCCGCCGCCTGGCCGGGGATCGGCAACCTGCGGGTTTTTGTTATGGCGGAACGATGGTTCGGCCGTCTGGCGCGCAAACGTGGATCAGCGGTGGCGGCGGTGGGGGCGACGGCTCTCCTGATCCGGCTGGCGATTCTCCCGTTATCGCCCATTCCGCAACCATTCGTGCATGACGAGTTCGCCAATCTGCTGGCGGCGGACACCTTTGCGTCGGGAAGGCTGACGAATCCTACGCATCCGCTGTGGGTCTACTTTGAAAGCTTTCACATCACGCAGAAACCCACTTATATGTCCATGTATTTTCCGGCGCAGGGTCTGGCCCTCGCGGCGGGCAAGGTGTTGATGGGCAATCCGTGGTTCGGGGTCTGGCTGAGTGCCGGGCTGATGTGTGCCGCCATGTGCTGGATGCTGCAGGGGTGGCTGCCACCGGGGTGGGCGCTGCTGGGCGGCATGCTCGCGGCGATTCGTTTGGCTAGCTTCAGCTACTGGATTGACGACTATCACGGCGGAGCGATCGCGGCCATCGGCGGGGCGCTCGTGCTGGGCGCTTTGCCGCGCATCATGCGTACTACTCGTATTCGCGACGGATTGTGGATGGCGCTGGGAGCGGCGATCCTCGCCAACAGCCGCCCTTACGAGGGCCTGCTGGTGTGCGTGCCGGCGGTGTGCGCGCTGGCATGGTGCGCTGCCGTGAAAGCCCGCCCGGTCCGGTGGGTGCTGCTCAGGCGCGCACTGGCTCCCGCGGGGCTGTTACTGGTGGTGGCGGGCATGATGGCCCACTACAATTACCGCGTCTTTGGCAACGCCCTTACGCTGCCTTATCAGGTGAACAGGGCGACCTATGCGTCCGCGCCCGTTTTCGTCTGGCAGGTCGCCGCGCCGGCGCCCCTCTATCGCCATAAGGTTATGAGGGACTTTTATGCCGGATGGGAAATGAAAGATTTCCTGTATTCGAAAACGCCGGCCGGTTTTCTGCATGGAGCGGCGAAGAAACTGGGTATCCTGGTGTTCTTCTTCTTCGGGATCGCATTGCTGGCTCCGCTGATCATGCTGCCGCGCGTGTTACGGGATCGCCGTCTGCGCTATCTGCTGGCCGCCGGCGCGATTTTCGGGATCGGCCTGGTGTTGAACGTCTGGTTCTTTCCCCACTATGCCGCCCCGTTTGCGTGCGCGGTATACGCCATCCTTCTGCAGGCAATGCGCCACCTGCGCGTCTGGCGCCCCGGTTCGCGGCCATTGGGATTGGCGATGGTGCGCACGATACCCCTGGTGTGCCTGCTGCTCGCCGGACTTCGGCTCTATGCGGAGCCCCTCGGGCTTTCTCTCCCGCGCTGGCCGGTGATGTGGTACGGCACCGCACCGCTGGGTCTGCCGCGCGCCCATGTTGCGGCGGAACTCAGTGGCCATTCCGGTCCGCAACTGGCGATTATCCGCTACGCCCCCGAGCACGCGCCGTTCGACGATTGGGTTTATAACGCGGCCGACATCGACGGGTCCAAAATCGTCTGGGCGCGTGAAATGGAAGCCGGAAACAGCCGGGATCTACTGCGCTATTTCCGCGGACGCACGGCGTGGTTGGTAGAGCCGGATGAGAATCCGCCCCGAATATCTCCTTATACGAGTGTCAAATGATTGCAAAACGGTATCATGCGCGCGCCCAGGGAGCGATCGCGATCGTCCTGCTGATGGCTACGCTGGCAGTCTGCACGCTCGCCAGTTATTACTTTCTCGTGAAGCGTGACTCCGGGATTCCATCTGGAATCGTTATGGACGAAAACCGCTTTGCCTGGATACGCGCGATGCTTCCTGTGCGTGGGACCATCGGGTATCTGAGCGACACCGGCGGGATCGGACAGGATCCGAGGGTCTTTTACCTCACGCAATATTTTCTGGCGCCTGTGGTAGTGGCCGCCGACGCGGGGCACCGGTTGGTGGTGGCCAACTTCGCTTCGCGCGCGTCGATCGCCACGTTTGCGGCAGCCAACGGTCTGACGGTGGAACGCGACTTTTCGAACGGTGTGGCTCTGCTTCGCAGGGCGCGGCCATGACAGCCTTGTGGATCGGCGTGCTTCCGGCGGCAATCGGCTTCCTGCTGGTACGAGGCCTCGGCTCCGGCGTCCGGCGTTACTGCCTGCACGACTTGTTCAGGCTGATACTCGGGGTTGGCATCGGTATCGGACTGTGCTCCGAGTGTTACTTCGTGGGTCTGGTTGCGGGATGTTTCGTCCTGCTGCCGGAAATCCTTCTGCTGTCCGCCGTGGGGATTGGTGTAATTCTGCATCGCCGGAACGCGGGATGTTGCTTTTGCAAAGCCGCACCTCCGCCGCGACGGATACCTCGGCTCACCTGGATGCTGGCCGGCGCGCTGGGCCTCCTGCTTTTGCTGGACCTGGCTGTTTTCGCCTGGGTATGTGTGCGAACTCCGCACGGCGGTTGGGACGCGTGGGCGATCTGGAATCTGCGGGGGCGTTTTCTTTATCGAGCGGGCGGCACTGCTTGGCAGGACGGTTTCACGGAGGCCCTCGCCTGGTCTCATCCCGACTATCCGCTGTTGCTGCCGGCCTTCGTTGCTCGCGGCTGGAAGCTGCTGGGCCACGAAAGCAGCTCCATACCCATCGCGCTCGGCTGTTTTTTCACTTTCGGGTGCGCCGGGCTGATGACGTCATCGCTCGGTATTCTGCGCGGCGCACGACAGGGCACTCTGGCCGGTCTGGCGCTGGCGGCCACACCTTTTCTCTATGTGCAGGGCGCCATGCAGTGCGCCGACGTCCCCCTGGCATTCTTCATACTTGCCACGCTGGCTTGTCTGGCCGTAGCGGATCGCTTTCGCAGCCGTGGTTTCGCCGCGATGGCTGGCGTGGCGGCGGCGCTTGGCGCGTGGACGAAGAATGAAGGTCTTCTTTGGTTCGGCGCGATTTTGCTGGCCCGCGCCATCATGACGCACCGGCGGCTGATGCTGTCCTTCCTCGCGGGCGCTTTGCCGGTTCTTGCCCCCATTCTGTTCTTCAAAGCTCGCATCGCCACCGCGAGCGATATCTTCGGTACGGCGGGCAGGGTCGGCATGATGGCGCGCGCACTGGACCCGGCCCGCTACCAGCTGATTGCGCGGGAGGCGTTGCGGCATGTCCTGAGCTTCGGCCCCCTGTTATTCGGCGCGTTCGCCATTCTCGCGGTCTACGTCGCGGTCGCGGGTCTGCGCCGCGACAAGCGGGATCGCGACGTTCTTCAAAGCGGTGTTCTGGCACTATCGCTCACCACACTTGGATATGGCGCGATCTACCTGTTGCGGCCGCTCGACCTGAGCTGGCTGCTCGATACCTCCGCGGACCGATTACTACTGCAACTGTGGCCGGGTATGGTGTTTGTGGCGTTCCTCGCCTGCCGCGCTCCGCGCCAGCCACGTTCTTCGGTTTCAATGCGGACCATCCGCCTCGAAGAGAGCTTAGTTGGGCGCTGAGGTTGGCAAGCCCAGCGTGTCGTCCTGCGCCGGATCTTTAATGAGGCGATGCAGATAGGTTCTGGAGATTTGCAGACTGCGTGCCGCCAGAGTCTTATTCCCCTGACATTCCTGGATTGCTCTGTGCGCCAGTTTGAGTTTGTAATCCTGCATTTGTTCTTCGAACGAACTGCCGGGCAGCGAGTCCCCGGCGCACGCAAAGTCCGCTGGTTGCATGGCGATCGGGAGGTTTTCCGGTTGAATAGTGTCGTCGTCGCTCAAAATGATGGCGCTCTGAATAGCATTCTCCAACTCACGAATATTTCCCGGCCAGTCGTAATCCAGCAATACCGCCATGGCGGCGGGCGCTATCTGGATGACGGGTTTCTGATAAAGCCGCGCGTATTTCGCCAGAAAATGCCAGGCCAGTTGCGGGATATCCTCAGTGTGGTCGCGGAGCGCGGGCGCCGCGATGCCGATGACGTTGATTCGGTAATAGAGGTCCTTGCGAAAGGTTCCCTCCTCCACCATGGCGGGCAGATTTCTGTGCGTGGCGAAGAGCAGCCGCGCCTGTAATGGGATCAGATGGCTGCTTCCCAAGCGGCTGAATTCTCTTTCCTGCAGTACCCGCAGCAGCTTCACCTGCGTGTGCGGGGTGAACTCGCCGATCTCGTCAAAGAACAAGGTGCCGTTTCCGGCCTCTTCGAGGTAGCCTTTTCTTCTGCCGGCGGCGCCCGTGTAGGCGCCCTTTTCCGCTCCGAACAACTCTCCTTCGAGAAGGGTTTCCGGGATAGCGCCGCAGGAAACCGCCAGAAACGGGCGTTCCTTTCGATTGCCCCGATCGTGAATACAACGCGCGATCAGTTCCTTGCCGGTTCCGCTCTCACCGGTGATCAACACCGGAGCGTCGAGATCGGCAACACGGCGGATCAGATCGTAAACCATCTGCGATCTCGCACCGGACCCGATCAGCCCGCCGTAGCCGGAAGCGGGGGCGTGCCGGCGCACCGTCTCCATCTCGCGCCTTAACAGGGCATATTCATGTGCCCGGCGGACCACAATTCTCAACTCCGGCAAGGCCGGCGGCTTGCGTATGTAGTTGTAGACCCCGTGCTGCACCAGATCCATGGCAGTAGCCCGGCTGTCGTCGTCCGTCATCAACACCACGGGTACACCGAGCTGGCGGATTTCGTCGAAGTATCCCAGTTGCTGTTGAATCGGGTATGAGACGGAATCGAGATCCAGGATGACCACGTCGCACTGCCCCTGCGAAACGATCTGCCTGATCCTGTCCATGCGGCGTTCGAGGAAAAGAGAAAACTCGTCGCCGATGGTCGGCGCCAGCAGCAACTGCATCTCGGCGTCGTAGGAATACAGCAGCAGACGAATCATGGCAGGTTCACGAAACTATTAATGAGGTGCTTATTTCGAGGTTTATTCTCACGTTTATTTTCGAGCGTAACAGCCAGACTCCGACCCCACAATTATTCCGGTGTCTTCGTGGAGATACTACTCGAGCGTTGACTATAAGCAGTTGGTCACACCGTGGCTGGCTGGCGCGACGTAACTGAATGAAACGCATAGCCCGGCCGCCGTGACCGTTCGCGGGCGTTCAAATGCACTGACCGAGAATGTGCAAGGCGTCGCCTGGGGTGTTGCCGAGTGAACCGGAGAATAGCGATCATTGTCTCCTGCGCTCTGGTGTTGTCCATCTGCGTCAGTTATCTGGTCTATCGTGCATTTGGCGACGGGACGATGGCAGGAAATGCGCCCAAAACGGTGGAACTTGTGGTAGCCGCCCGGGATCTCGCCGTTGGCACTCTGCTGCGCGATGCGGATCTGAAAATCGCCGCCTGGTCAGGTTCGTTACCTAAAGGTGCGATCCTCCAACTCGCCGGCGGCCTGAACCGAGGCGTCGTTTCCCCCATCTACGAAGGTGAGGCGCTTACGGAAAATCGCTTGTCGTCCAAAGGATCGGGTGGCGGCCTGGCAGCAACCATCCCGCCGGGGATGAGGGCGTGCGCGGTGAAAGTGAACGAGGTGGTGGGGGTGGCGGGATTCGTCGTACCCGGCGCACGCGTCGACATTCTGATCACGGGGCTTCCCCCCGGAGGCAACAGCCTCGATGGACCGAAAGTAAGGACGCTGCTGCAGAATATCCAGGTTCTTTCCGCCGGCACGAATTTCCAAAGAGATCGGGAAGGGAAGCCGGAACAGGCGCAGGTGGTCAATCTGCTGGTGACGCCCTCCGAGGCTGAGATTCTTAGTCTGGCGAGCAACGAAACACACATTCAATTGGTCTTGCGCAACCCTATGGATACCGAAATTTCAACCCCGCCAGGCACAGTCATGTCGGATCTCTTCGGCAGTGTGCGAGCCCCTGTGCCCGTTGCGCCCAGCGTCCCGCCGAGCGCCGCGGCACAGAGGGTGACGGCGGCGGTGCCGCATGCGGTTCCGGCCGCCGCGCCCCCTGCCGCTCCCGGTTCCTATACGGTCGAAGTCTCGAACGGCGGCGTGCACACCGTGACCAGATTCGCGCGGCCTCCAGGTCCACAGTGAGAACGGCACCGTGAGAACCGGGCGATGTTATCGGCTGGCGAGGCTGTCGGCCGCTTGTATGCTGGTCCTCGCCTTCGTGAGCGCTACCGGCGGTCAGGAGCCGGACCCGGCGGCTTCGACCGAACTGATCCTGACCGTGGGAAAATCCACCGTCATCGAAACCACCTTTCCCGTCGAACGTATTTCCGTGGGTTTTGGCGACATAGCCGAGGCTGCGGCCGTTGGCCCGCGCGAGTTGCTCCTGAGCGGCAAAGCGCCGGGAGTCACCAGCCTGGTCGTCTGGCAGGAAGGGGGGCCCAGGCGGCTTTTCAACGTTACCGTGGTCGCCAGCCGCCTTCTCTCCGATAACCGCGTCACAGCTATCCGGGGTCAGATAGAACGGGAACTACCCGGACAGACCGTCGATTTGAGTTTTGAGAACGATACCGTCTTCCTGCGCGGGACGGTCCACGATATTACCAGCGCGGAGCGCGCCGTGGCCATCGCTGCAACGTTGGGAAAAACGGTGAACCTGCTGTACGTGGATGTGCCGCCGCCCGAGCCGCAGATTCTGCTGAGGGTGAAGTTTGCCAGCGTCGACCGCAGTCTCAGCACGCAACTCGGCCTGAACATAATCAGCACCGGCGCGGCTAATACGGTTGGTTCCGTGGGCACACAGCAGTTCTCCCCGCCAGCTGTGGGTCTCCCGGCCGGCGGCTCTGTCCTCGCGACCGTCGCCGATGCTCTCAACCTTTTCTTTTTCCGTCCCGATCTGAATCTGGGAGCCACCATTGAGGCCCTTCAGGTAAAAGGGCTGCTGCAGATTCTCGCCGAGCCCAACGTGCTGGCGGAAAACGGCAAACCGGCGAGCTTTCTGGCCGGCGGCGAGTTTCCTTTCCCAACCGTAAGTTCGGCGGCGGGGGGCGTTCCTCAGGTTTCGATTCAGTTCCGCGAGTTCGGCATACGTCTCAGCTTCCTCCCAGTGATCACGCCGCGCGGGACCATTCATCTGCAGGTTTCGCCTGAAGTGAGCGCACTCGACTTTACCAACGGACTGTCGATCAGCGGATTCAACGTTCCCGCTTTGACAACCCGCAAACTCAGCACGCAGGTGGAATTGAGCGAGGGCCAGAGTTTCGCCATCGGAGGACTTCTCGACAACCGGACCACCGATACTTTTGAGAAAATTCCGTTTATCGGGGACATTCCGATTCTTGGAAAGCTGTTCCAATCCAAGTCGGTATCGAAGACCAACACGGAATTGATTGTGATCGTGACGCCCGAACTGGTGCGCCCGATCCCGGCGGGTCAGACATTACCAGCATTGCGTTACACAACCCCGTTTCTCAAACCGAATACCGACGATTATCCGCGCACTCCTGGACTCAATACGACAGGTCCGGAACCCGTCACGCCGCCGAGGGACTCGATGCCTATCGAGAAGCTGATGTTGAGTCTGCAGCCGGTCGCTTTGCCGGGTCAACCACCGCCCACGGCCGCAGCTTCAGGATCGACTGAAACCAAGACGCATTGAGTCTCGGCCTCTGCCCTAGCCTGCGAAGGGGTTTTGCAAAACGAAAAATGGGCAGACGGCTACATATGAGCCGATCCGCCCAAAACCGAAACAAACCTGGTCGAGAGCATTCGTGCTCGACCCAGCGAGTCCTGTGGATAACCGCGGTTGTTTCCACGCAGCCTCCGTCCTCACTACTTTTCTTATCGGCAGTTTTTGGGCCGAACTCCAGCTCTCGACACGCAGTCTATGAAAATTTTCTCCTCAGTTGGAAATTGAACCGTTTGCTCCCATGGGCCGCGGCGTGGGCAATGCCGCGACCGATGATCGAATGATGGGTTTCGGCCCGATCTCGCTGCACGTCGGCGGCGCAGGGGAGGTGCGGTTCAGAGACATTTCAACGAAGGATCTCAACGGGAAGCGCGAGCCCGCCGAGGAAGTATCGACGCACTTCCGCATGCAGCGGCTGAACGACTTTTTCTATTCCTGGGGTTTGTGCGAAGGTCCGCATCGTTGGCGATTGCCAGAGCGCGACGTCGCGCCCGCTCGGAGAGACCACCCTCGGCCAGTGCCTGAATTCGCCATGCGATCCTCCGAAACAGGAACTGCTTGTGATTCGATCGGGACTCCTCGCCGAACGCCTCCAGGTACTTCTTGCGGAGTTGGCCGACTGTCATCCGGCTCAGCTCGTCAATCTCTTTCCGCATCGCGGTCTCCATTCGGTTCTCCGTTCTTATAGCCGTTAACCTCGTGTCCATGACGGCTCGAAGTTTCGGAACAGTCAGGTCGGGGAACCGCGCGCCGAAGTTGGTCGCGATGACGAAGGTAGCCGGCGGTAAGGAGGCTGGCGATGGATTTTAGGTCTTCTGTCGGGACGCCCAAGACGATATACCTCTTTGTGGATTGGCACCACAACGAAAGTCCGCCTGGCGGTCGTTCCGCTGTCGATTGCTGAAAAGTGCGCGGGCACCCTTCGCTGTAAACATACGCAGGGAGTTCGAAAAGTGTAAACCGAGATACGAAACGCGTTAACCGCGTGGAGGCACTCTCTGGAATCTCACGTGAACTTCAGCGCAATCTGAACCAGGCGGGGCGGCTGGGCTTACTACTGGGCCGGAAAACCAAGCTTTGCGCGGTTTTGCGACCACCAGTCCTTCCAGAGTTCAACGTCGTATTCCCCGGCGCGACCGTAGCGCAGGGCCAGGGTTGTTGCCGCAATCTTTTGAGCGGCCGGATCCTTGCTCTCCAGTAGCTCAGCCACCATCGGCAAAGTATCCGTTGTTCCAATCCTGTAGAGCGCGCCTGCTGCGGCGGCGTCCATCCCTGGAATGTCCGCATGAAGCGCAAGGAGTTGCCGCAGCGGGGCGATCCATCGGGGGGCTTTTGTTCCGGTGACAGGATAGTGGCCGATCGCAAACACAATTTCAGGAAAACGGGGATTGGACCGCAGTACGGAAAGTTCATTGACCACCTGTGTCATGGCGTCGGCGGAATCCACGCGAAGGGCAACGACCAGGCCTGCGGCGTGTTGCCAGGGAGACGAGGACCCGATGAGCGGCGCGATCGCGGTAAGCACCTGTTGCTGAGTGGGGCCTTCGGAATTCCCAAGGTAAAAGCTTGAGAAGAACATTTCATCGACTGCACGGTAATCCGGATCCGCGAGAGACTGAAACCATCGCACCTGATACGCCAACAATGCGTCATCGACCGCAGCGGCATTGAGCACAACGGGAGCGGCAGCCGTATCGGGGCCGGTTAGCGGAAGAAACAAGTTGTCGAAGTTGTAGTAGGGCACTCTGCCCCGTCGGGGAATAATCTGATAGCCACTGGCTCCCGATTTCAAAAACCAGATTCCGGTCTTGCCCACCATGGCGGGCGCAATCCAAATACAGGGAGCCCCTCCGCCACCACCCCCTCCACTTCCGCATCCTCCCGTTGATTGCACCGCAATGCTGGCCAGAACGGTTAATGAAGAGGGTTGCCCCTTGATTACTTGAGTGAGCCGCAGCTGAACAGTAACATCACCAGCCAGTGCGCCGCCCGTTTCCGTAATGCGCTCTACCGTCGCGAAGGCAACGAGGTCAGCGGTCCGCCCCAAGTAGGTTATCGCGGTATCGGGTTGTGACCGGGCGGGAGGCGCGCACGCCCCCAGGACCAGACCGATGACGAAAACTCTGAGACAGGACATCGGGAAGACGCTTCAACTTTACCTTACCCGGCTCAATACGTGAACTTCAGCGCGATCTGAACCAGGCGGGGCGGCTGGGCCTTGATCACCTGACCGAAAAGCGCGCTGCTAACGTCGCCTTCAGGCCATTGCCCAAAGACGGTATCAATCAGCCGAGTGCGGCAGGACGAACCTGTAAACCCGCGCAGGGAGTTCGAAAACTGTAAACCGAGACAACGACCGCGTTAACCGCGTGGCGGCACTCTCTGGAGAAACGGAGAAAGTGGGCCAAGCCATCGCACGGGCGACCCCAGGCACGATCCACAACGACTCTCCACTGCCGGAAACGGAGAACGGGATCGTCTGGAAATATGTACAGGTATTGGGGATATCTTGCGAAGTGGAAGAATGCCGATGGCGTCAACCAACGGGTAGTCGACGTTCGGAGGGAAACAATTTGGCTCCGCAAATACGGCCCAGTTCGAGCTTCGTCTCCTGAGAGTTTTTACCGCCCTATATAACAAGGAAGAGGCGCGGTATTTATTCCTCACTCTTATCCGGCTGTCAACGTACGCCGGCGGGTCGCGGGGGTGGGCCAAGTCCCGCTGCCTCAACGAGACGAGCCTCTGAGCGTACCGCATGCGCGGTGCATTCAAAAGCTTCCCGCCCGGCGGGATTACTGGAACGAAGGGAGCGCTTCGGGAGATCCAAAGGGAATACGTTCAGCGCCTGAGTACCGGTCCATCGGCGGCCAGGTGCCGCCTTGAGGCTTTGGGGAAGGTGCTGGGGTCAGATTCGGACCGGTCGCGGGAAAAGGTCAGGTCCGATTGCCAGGCTATACTGAGAATGTAAGCTCACGGGATCCGCAACGATCCGCCCCACCTCCTGGAGATTCCTCCCAAAAGAGCGGCCCTCACGCTCTCGAAATAGCGTCCGGTTTCACGACTTACGTAATTTCACTTTGCAATACCTATGCATTTTGGCGTCAGTGACGCCGGAGTGCAGTCAAAGAGTTCGTAAATGAAAATCGAGCACTGGCCCATTACACGGCTGAAGGCTTATACCCGCAATCTCCGCAAAAACGATCATGCGGTCGAACGGATGGTGGAATCCATCCACACATTTGGTTTCAAAATCCCCATTCTCGCGCTCAGCAATGGCGAGGTTATCGACGGGAATCTCCGGCTTAAGGGAGCGCAGAAAGCCGGGATGGAGGAGGTTCCGGTCGTCCTCTGTGATGAGTGGAGCGATGCCCAGGTCAAAGCATTTCGTCTTCTCGTGAATCGCTCGGCTACCTGGGCGGATTTTGACGCCGAACTGGTCGCACTGGAACTCGAGGAGCTCAAGGCCGTCGATTTCGATCTTAGCCTTACCGGCTTCGACCCGCAAGAAATCGACGAATATCTCTTCGGCGACCTCGCCGGCGGGAAAGATGAGGAAGCGCCGGCGGTTTCTGAACAAGCCGTGACCCGCCTGGGTGACCTCTGGATTCTGGGCACTCATCGTGTGTTGTGCGGCGATGCGACTTCCACCGAGGGGGTCGATCGTCTGTTCGGATCGGCCGCGCCGGCGCTCATGGTGACGGACCCGCCCTACGGAGTCGAGTACGATCCGGGATGGCGCGAACGCGCCGGTTTGGGGAAGCCACGGCAGTCCGGTGCGGTGGCGAATGACGACCGGGTCGACTGGACCGCGGCCTATCGCTTATTTCCCGGCGCTGTGGCTTACGTTTGGCACGCCGGGGTGCATGGATCGGAAGTAGCGGCGGGCCTTGAAGGCGCCGGCTTCCGGATTCGCGCCCAGATTGTATGGGCGAAACAGCATTTCGCCTTAGGCCGGGGGGACTACCACTGGCAACATGAACCCTGCTGGTATGCCGTGCGGGAAGGAAAATCTTCGGGGTGGTCCGGAGACCGAACGCAATCGACCCTATGGCAGATCGCGAACCTGAACCCTTTCGGGGGATCGTCCGAGGAAACCACTGGCCACGGTACCCAGAAACCGCTGGAACTGATGCGCCGGCCGATGCTCAATAATTCTGTTCGGGGGGCAATCGTCTATGACCCGTTTCTTGGTTCCGGCACTACGCTCATCGCCGCCGAAACAACTGAGCGCAGCTGCTACGGTCTCGACATCGATCCCCACTACGTGGATGTAGTGGTCCGACGGTGGCAACAATCGACGGGAAAATCAGCCGTGCTCGAATCAGACGGCCGGAGTTTCGCCGAGGTGGCCGGGGCTCGAACGGACGTTAGCGCGGGGGAACAGTAATGCCGCGCCCCAAACTAAAACCGACCGATGAAAACCGAAAAATGGTCCGCATGATGGCGGCGTGTGGCATTGGCCAGGAACAGATCGCCGCGAGAATCGGGATTCGGTCACCCAAGACGCTGCGCAAACATTACCGCGAGGAAATCGACCGCGGGGCGACCGACGCGAACACGCTGGTGGGCCAGGCGCTTTATAGGATGGCTACGTCCGGCGAGCATCCGGCGGCAACCATCTTCTGGCTCAAGTCACGCGCTGGATGGAAAGAAAATCGCGGATTTGAGCCCGGGGCTATCCAGCCGGCACCCTTCATTGTGGCCTCCGAAAGAGGAGGGGTATGAGTATGATCCGGCTCAAAACCTCCGCAATGGGCGGTTTTCAATCAGGACGCGCGCTTCCGCGTTCTGGTGGCGGGACGGCGATTCGGGAAAACGTATCTCGCTTTGGTCGAGCTTTGCAGGGCGGCCTGGTCTCCTGGCCGCCTTGCCTGGTACGTGGCGCCGACTATCAAACAGGCGAAGCGCATTGCCTGGAATCCGCTCAAGGAAATGACCCGGCCGTACTGGAGGTCGAAGCCCAATGAAACCGATCTGAGAATCGAGTTGGTTGCGGGCGGCACGATCTGCCTGCGCGGCGCCGACAATTATGATTCGCTGCGCGGCTCGGGACTCGATTTTCTGATCCTCGATGAGTTCGCGTCATTCGCCCGCCAGGTGTGGCCCGAGGTGCTGCGTCCCATGCTGGCCGACCGGCAGGGGCGCGCGCTCTTCATCGGGACGCCGCGCGGTCACGACCACTTCTATGACCTCCACGAAACAGCACGTAACCAGGCGAACTGGTCGGTCTTTCAATACACGACCTAGCAGGGCGGTAACGTGGCTGCCGGGGAAATCGAGAGTGCGGCGCGCGAGATGGACGAGCGCACTTTCCGGCAGGAGTTCAAAGCCAGCTTCGAGAATCAGACGGCAGGACTGGTTTACTATGCGTTCGAGCGCACTGCGAATATCCGGAAGGCGGAGTTTAATCCCCGGTTACCGGTGTTCTGGGCCCTCGACTTCAACGTCAATGCCATGTGCTCGGTGATTGGACAAAGAGACGGGGAGCGGATACAGGTGCTCGATGAAATCGTTCTCGCCGACTCGAATACGCCCGCAGCCTGCGAGGAGTTTCTCAGGCGTACGGCCGGATGGAAGTCACAATATAACGGTCCGGTTCAGCTCGATATCTACGGCGACGCCACGGGGAACGGTCGCGCGTCTTCCGCTTCAAGAACCGACTGGCAGATCGTGAAAGATGTTTTCGCCACGAAAGGCTACGGGTCTGTAAGGCAGTTCCATGTTTCGTCGGCAAATCCAGCGGTGAAAGACCGAGTGAACTGCATGAACGCGGTGCTGCGCAATACCGTGGGCGAAAACCGCCTTACGATCGATCCACGCTGTCAGCAGCTGATTCTCGACTTTGAGAGAGTCCAATGGAAAATCGGTCCCAGCGGCAACTCGCTCGACGACCTCGATAAATCGGACCCGGCGCGCACCCATGTTAGCGATGCCCTGGGCTATATGGTCGCGCGTGAGTTCAGTATGCGATCGAAGGGCGGGTCTATGCCGGGAGTCCTGCGATAGTTTGTGCCAAAGGGCCATGCCTGTCATGTCCGCGATGTCATCGCGGACGACGATTCGAAGCGGGCTTTTCGGCTGCAGGGCCGGAAACAGAGTCCGGCATCTGAACTACTTTCGCCGGCTTGCGTTTAATCTCGCGCGCTTCGGTGCGGCAGGTGAGTTCGAATCTCCTGCCCCCGACATTCCGCATCGCCCGCCTGGGCTCGCCGCTTGCAGCCGCGGGTTTGGCGTCGACCCGGGGAGCGGATGCGGTCGACTCCTGCATTTGGCCTGGAGCGTTCACAAACGGACCGGGCATCTCGATCACTTCCGCCGGTCCACGTTCGATCATGCGCGATTCGAGGCAATACACGACCTCGTATCGACGGCCGCCGATGTTGATCGTTGCACGGCTCCTGTGAGTCTCGTCTGGGGGATTCGGGCGCGGGGTTAAGGGCTCGGCGTCAGGCATTGCGGTCAGTGTGGCACAAACTCCCCCGATGGGGAACCCATGGACGCAAACTTTGAGTGCCCGCCATGAATGAAAGGGCCCGACAGGAAAAGCGGCCGGAATTAAATCCGGCGGCTGAAGACGAGCTTCGCCTGGCTCAGGCTTTGATGCAGTAGTTGCGCTCCCCTTCGCCGGTCCTCGAGGAAACAACCGTCAGGTTCATCCTCTTGCCCAGCGTGCCTGAGATGAAGCCGCGCACGGAATGCGCCTGCCAGCCGGTTGCCTGCATGATCTGGTGCAAACTGGCTCCGCCCGGCCGATTGAGCAAACTAAGGATCGCGTTGGTCTTGCTGCCCTTGGCGTAAGGCTCCGCCGCCGCAACGTGGGGCGTTTGGGGCGCAGTGGGCGTGGCGTCAATCGCCTTAATGGGTGGTTGCACGGATTGCGCTGGCGGCACTTCGCCGAGGCTCTGAATGGCTTTCCAGATCCGGGACACGGCGGTCGGGCGATCCTTGAATTTTCTGACCGGGGTCGCGCCCGGCAGGCTGTTCCAGATCTCGATCAGCCGGGCGGGAGGCCAGTCGGCCGCGAGTTTGGCAAGTGCGGCGGCGCTGGCGAAGCGTTCCGCGCCCGCTACGGAGGCAGCCTCTCGTGCCGTGAGATGGGCGGTAATATTGTTGGTTTCGTTTTCAATCGTAAACGTCTTCATGGTGTTTGTCCTTGCGCAGCGTTTGCCGCGGTGACCACATTCATCACTCGGGTCGCGGACACACGCAAGCAAATTCTGTGAGGGGCATGATTGACACGCAGATGCAGACAAGATGCCAAGGAACCACCGCGTCTCAGGCCGAGTCGCGCGGCTTTTCCAATAGGTTGGTGATCTGATGAAACAGGCGCCGCTGTTCGCCCCAGTCGACCCGATTCACGACAGGCCGCAGTGTTCTCTCGCTGAGGTTGCTGGTGCCGGGCAGAAAGAGGATCTTTTCCTGAATATCCGGAGCCAGATCGAGCAGCTTCATGATCTGGGTCATGCGGGCTCTCGTCACCCGGCCGAGCCGGGCCAGTTCGGCATAATCCCGCATTGTTTTATTCCGCACCAGCCCCTCAAACCGGATGGCGAGCGCCATAAAGCCGGGCGATCCGGGGAATGGAGCCGCCAGTTGCTTTGCCACCGCGCGGTCGTTGCTCCGGTGAAAAAGCTTTGTTTTCCCGCCGCCCCTTTTTGTGAGCGCAGAAATCCAGCGCATAGGTGATCTCCTGGTTGCCACTCACGCCTGCACCTCCACCGCGGTCATCGCGGACGGATGGAACCGGATCGAGATTTGCCGGGCGGCTCCGTCGTAGCCGATCCGCTCGACCACGGCTTGTATCTCCTCGACCTGCCGGGTGCGGTCCATCTGTTCCCACTCGGCGGGATCGGAGAGTCCGCGCTGTGCTTCCCAAATCCGCCTCAGAACCGATTCCTCGATGCCGCGTGCGGGAAGCGATTTGGTCGGACACACTGCCCAGCCCTTGCGCTGCGCGTTCAGGCACACATAGTAAGGGTACTTACGATCCTTACTCCCCGAATACGAGTACACCATCCGCGTCGCGCAGCAGTCGCAATAGAGCAGACCGCTGAGCAGAGCCAGATGTTTGTTGCGCGATCTGCCACGCGCAGAGGTCGTACGCTTCGCGATCAGGTTCTGCACCCGTTCCCAGGTCCCGGGCGCAAGAATAGCTGCGTGTTCGCCCAGGTAAGACTGCCCCTTATGCCGGATCACGCCCGTGTAAAGAAGGTTGCCCAACAGCCGCCGCAGCGAATTCATGGCAAACGGCCCGCCTGTGCGCGACTGACCCGTCTTGCGCACCCAGCTCTTGAGCCGCCACCCCCGCCGCTCGGTCTCCGCGAGCGTCCTTTGAACCGAACCATGCTCCTCGAACAGCGCAAAAATGGCCCGCACACGCTCGGCCTCCTCTTCGTTCACCACGAGGCGCCCGCCGCCCGGATCCACGTCATAGCCCAGCACCGGACAACCGCCTACCCATTTCCCCTTGCGCCGTGCTGCCGACATTTTGTCGCGCGTTCGCTCGCCGATCAGTTCACGTTCGAATTGCGCAAACGAAAGCAGGATATTCAGCGTCAGCCGTCCGAGCGATGTGCTGGTGTTGAACTGCTGGGTCACCGCAACGAAGCTCACCTTGTGCTTTTCGAACACGCTCAGCATGCGGGTGAAGTCCAGCAACGAGCGGCTTAGGCGGTCGACCTTGTACACCACGACACAATCGAGTTCACCCGCTTCGACCGCAGCGAGCAGCCTGGCCAGCGCGGGCCGGTCCATGTTGGCGCCGGTGAAGCCACCGTCGTCGTAGAGTTCGGGCAACGCGATCCAGCCTTCGCGCCGCTGGCTCTGAATAAAGGCCTCGGCAGCTTCGCGCTGCGCGTCGAGTGAGTTGAATTCCTGATCGAGACCCTCTTCAGTCGATTTCCGCGTGTAGATCGCGCAGCGGAGCCGTGCGGGTGAAGCCTTTGGAACGTCGTGATTACTTTTTTGCACGCTTCCGCTCCTTCCGCTCCACGCCCGCCGCGGGCGTAAGACGCGTAAGCCCAAAGAATGCCAGGCCGTTCCAGCGTGTGCCGGTGATGGCAACCGCGACTGCGCTGGGCGAGGCATAGTGCCGGTTCTCATACCGGAATCCCTTCGCGAGCACCTCGACCAGGATAGTCCGTCCCTTCCACTTCCGGGTGAGCAATGTGCCAGGCAGCGGCAGGCGGCTATCCTGTTCCCGGCGATTCCGGTCTCCCACTGTGCGGACGCGCTCGCCGTCCACGGTAAAGAAGTCTGGCGGCGCCACCATGCGCAAGTCGGCATCGCGCGCGATCTGCTGCGCCCGCCCGCGTGCCCGTTCGGAAAGATCGCCTTCGGCTAACGCCTGCAAACGCCAGGCGATGCGCCGGAACAGATGCTCCCGGTGCCGGACTCTTGTCTCTTCCTGAAACACCTCGCGATACTTTTGGCGCAGGGCCGCGAGCGTCGCTCGGCGCAGGCTCTCGATCTCGATCAATACCGCATTGTCCACAGTTTTGGTTTCCTCTCGTCGGCCGTCAACCACAGACCCATGAACGCTCTTTGGCACCCCACAAGCAAGTGCAACCTGCGAAGGGCACGGAAAAGCCGCAAGCCTCATTGCCGCCTTCTAAGGTGTTCCCTGTAGTTGACTTATCGGCGCGAGAATTCCGCTGCCGCTGGCCTTCTTCGTGGCGGCTGTGGGCGACTTCTCGATCGGTTGGCCTTGGTCTTCGAGCGAGACTCTTCCGGCGCGACGTGGGCGTTTGCGGAACAAAGGGTGCGGCGAGGAGAGAGTACCCGCAGCTTCTAAGACCGGGAGCGGCGTCGCTGCGGTCTAACGTTGGTACGGCTCTCACTCGCTTTACCATCACGACGAACAGCACCCGGCATTTGTCCCACCCGCCCACCCAGCACACCCGCCAGCCATCAATGTCATCACCCAGTTCGACCGCACGGAAGAGTCTCAGGAACTTGGTTTCAACCTGCATAGTCTGCTCAGGACATGCATGGCTCTTGCAGCGGCGAGAAGTCAACATCGAAATCGAGGAAGGTTATTGTTCGAATTCAACGGACAGCCCTCTTCTCCGTCTCAGCTCCTTCGTGCTTCGGGCACTCTCGCGCAGGAGAAAACGCCTCGTGCGCCTGGGATACGGTGTCTGCGGTCGCGCCGTCGTATCGAGTCCTTCTCGCACCCCCGTGCTTTTACGATGCAGTAGGAATAGAAGTGACCCATAGGCGACGCGTGGCAGTCCTGGACTAAAGCGGTCGCACCTCGGTGCGTCAAATCGTCACCACCTATTTCCGAGGAAAATAGGGTCGGCCACCGTCGTTATGCACCTCCGCCGGAACTCATGGAGTTCCGATGATAAGACCATCACACGCTTAGATGAGCGCGCACCATTTCGTCGGTCAGTTCACCGATGGGACCCGCGGCGACGCGGCGGCCCTTGTCCAGGATGCAGAACTCGGTTGCCACGCGGCGGGCGAACGGCAGCTTCTGCTCCACCAGCAGCACGGTGAGCCCTTCTTCCTGGTTAAGCCTCAGGATGATGTCGCCGATTTCGTGGACCACATTGGGCTGAATCCCTTCGGTCGGCTCGTCGAGAATCAGCAGCTTCGGTTCGAGCACGAGGGCGCGGCCGATGGCGAGTTGCTGCTGCTGGCCGCCCGAAAGGTCGCCGCCACGCCGGTTCAGCATCTTCTTCAATACGGGAAACAGATCGAAGATACGGCTCGGAATGTTCCGGGCGCCATTCTTGCGTATACCGAGACCGATGCGGAGATTTTCCTCAACGGTCAGGTGCGAAAAAATCTCCCGCCCCTGGGGCACGTACCCGATGCCAAACCGCGCGCGCTGCTCGGCTGGGTACCTGAGCAACTCGTTCCCGTCGAATTCGATGCCCCCGGAGCGCGCCGGCTGCAGACCCATGACGCACTTGAGCAGCGTGGTTTTCCCCATGCCGTTGCGGCCCATCAGACACATGCGGGCTCCGGCAGGAACGATAAGGTCGACATCCCACAACGTGTGGCTGCCGCCATAGAACTGATTGAGAGCTTTAATTGTCAGCACGGTCACACTCCCCGGCCTCGATACACCAGCCTTTATACGCCAAGGTAGACCTCAATGACGCGTGCGTCCTGCTGCACCTTATCCATGTCGCCCTCAGCGATGACGCTGCCTTCGTGAAGCACCACTACGCGCCGCGCAATGGACCGAACGAAGGACATGTCATGTTCGACAACCACCACGGAATGCTCACCTGCCAGAGACCGCAGGAGCTCGGACGTGCGCTCAATCTCGTGAGGCGTCATACCGGCCACCGGCTCGTCCACCAGCAGCAATTCGGGGTTCTGCATCAGCAGCATGCCGATTTCGAGCCACTGCTTCTGCCCATGCGCAAGGATTCTTCCGAATTCATCGCGTTGGCCGGTGAGGCCGATGATATCGAGTACCTGGTAAATTCTCTCTTGTTGCACGGGCGAAATACGAGCCCGCAGCGTTTTCAGGAACGACCGGGTGCCGGCCAACGCCAGTTCGAGGTTTTCGAACACGGTCAACTGCTCGAATACAGTCGGCTTCTGAAACTTTCGCCCGATCCCCGCTCCTACGATTTCCGCCTCGGACATGTGGAGCAGATCGACGCCGCTGCCGAACTCCGCCGTTCCCGAGTCGGGGCGGGTCTTTCCCGTAACGACGTCCATCATGGTAGTCTTGCCGGCGCCATTCGGGCCGATGATGCAGAGCATCTCCCCAGGATCGACGTGGAGCGAGAGTTTGTTGAGGGCCTTGAAGCCGTCGAAGCTGACGGTCAGGTTTTCCAGCTGCAGTCTCTTGTTGCGAACGCTCACGCTTTCTTACTCCGCAAACGAAGAAGGCCAATAATCCCGCGCGGCAGAAACAGAGTCACCAGTACGAATATCGCTCCCAGCGCAAATAGCCATACTTCGGGAAAGGCGCCGGTGAGCCAGGTCTTCAGATAATTCACGAGGACGGCCCCGGCGATGGCGCCATAAAGGGTACCGCGCCCTCCCACCGCCACCCAGATAACGGCCTCGATGGAGTTGATGGGGGCGAATTCGCTCGGGTTGATGATCCCCACCTGGGGCACATACAAGGCGCCCGCGATGCCGGCGACTATGCCTGAAAAAACGAATAACCAGAGCTTGAAGGAATCGACCGGATAACCGAGAAACCGAGTCCGGCTCTCTGCGTCGCGGATGGCCAGCACCACGCGGCCGGCGCGCGATTCGACAATCTTGCGGCAAGCTGTGTAGGTGGCCGCCACGGCCAGGATGGTAATCAGCAGCAGCACCACGCGGGTGCGGTCGGAATGCAGGTCGAAGCCGAGGATGTCCTTGAAATCCGTAAACCCGTTGTTGCCGCCGAAGCCCATGTCGTTGCGGAAGAAGGCGAGCATCAGGGCGTAGGTGAGAGCCTGGGTGATGATCGAAAGGTACACGCCCGTAACGCGCGAACGGAAGGCAAACCAGCCGAACACGAACGCCAGCAGGCCCGGCACCAGCGCCACCATGGCGAGTGCGAAAGGGAAGTGGTTAAAGCCATGCCAGAACCACGGCAGAGACTTGTAGTTCAGAAACACCATGAAGTCGGGCAACACCGGATCTCCGTAGACGCCCCGGGTGCCGATCTGCCGCATCAGATACATCCCCATGGCATAACCGCCGAGCGCAAAGAAAGCCGCATGGCCCAGACTCAGGATGCCGCAGTATCCCCAGATCAGATCCAATGCCAGCGCCAGCATCCCGTAGCACAGGTACTTGCCGATCAGCGTGATCCCAAAGGCAGAGAGATGAAACGCGGACGTGGCGGGAACAACCTGGTTGAGCAGGGGCACCAGAACAGCCACCGCGGCGAGCACCGCCAGAAGCCATGTTCCTCCGCTATCGCCTCCCCGGCCCCCGCCACGATCGACCAGTGTCGTCCGTTTCCAGAGGCCGGGTGTCTGCTTGTTCTCACTCGTCACTTGCCTCTCCACTATCTGTCCTCCGCCGCCCGGCCTTTTTGCGGGAACAACCCGCGCGGCCGCGCCTGAATGAAAAGAATCAGAGCTATCAGAACGAAAATCTTGGCCAGCACCGCGCCGGCGTAGGGCTCGAGTAACTCGTTTACCATCCCCATCGACATGCCGCCGATGAGCGAGCCCCAGAGATTTCCAACGCCCCCGAACACAACCACCATGAACGAATCGATAATGTAGGACTGCCCCAGGTTGGGGCCGACATTCGTCAACTGGCTCAGCGCGACACCCGCCACGCCGGCGACACCCGATCCCAGCCCGAACGTCATTGCATCCACCCACTGAGTGCGGATCCCCATCGCCCGGGCCATGGCCCGGTTCTGCGAAACTGCGCGGATATCCAGTCCGATTCGGGTGCGCTTGAGCACCAGCAGGATCAGGGAGAAGACAATCATGGTGAAGATGATGATGTAGAGGCGGTTCCAGGTAATATCGAGCGCATCGTTGAGACGCAGCGAGCCGCTCATCCAGTCAGGTGTGACCACCGAGCGATTGTTGGCCGAAAAAATCGACCGCACCGTTTGCTGCAGGATCAGGCTCACACCGAAGGTCGCCAGCAGCGTCTCAAGCGGCCTTCCATAAAGAAAGCGAATAATGGTGCGCTCCATTAGAACGCCCACCAGCCCGGCCACGATAAACGCCGCCGGAATCGCCACCACGATGGAGATCCCAATGTGATCGGGCATCGCCGACTGAACGACGTAGGTGGTGTAGGCGCCGAGCATCATCAGCTCGCCGTGAGCCATGTTGATGACGCCCATAACGCCGAAAGTAATGGCCAGGCCCACGGCGATCAGAACCAGCACCGACCCGAGGCTCAGCCCAAAGAACAACGTCTCGAAGCCGGAGTAGAAGGTGCGCCAGTGGTCGATGGTCGCCACCGCGCCGGCGGCGGCCTTCCGCACGTTCTCGTCGCTTTCGACAAAGCTGCCGTCGCCGTTCTTACCGAGCAGGAGAGCCAGCCTGTTGCGCACGTCCTGGTCGACGCTGCTTTTGAGGGTGGCGATCGCATCGAGGCGCGCTTTGCCGTCCGGGCCCTCCAGCGCGGCAAGGGCCAGCGCCGTGGCGATTTCCTTTCTGACGCCTGAGTTCGTTTCCACGCCAAGCCGCTGGCGCAACAGCGCCACGGCGGGCTCGTCGAGCGACCGCGACATTTCCCGCACCGCGTCTGTCCGCACCGATGCGTCGGGGCTCGACAAGGAATAGTGCGCCACGGTCATTCTCAGGACGCTTCTCAAGCCGTTATTCGTGCCGATCTGCGTCATGTCCGAGGCGGCCGCCGATCCGGCACTCTTCAACGAAAGCGGGTCGATCAAACTCAGGGGATCCGCGTCGGCCGATTTGACGATAAAAATCTTTTGATCGCTGTTGCGGTAATAAAGACGGCTGTCGAGCAGTGCCGTGAGAACCGCGCGCACGCTCGGGTGACCGCTCTGGCCCAGCCGTTCCGCAATAGTCGCCTTGTCTGAGTACGAAGCCTCCCGCAACTCCCCGAGCGTCGAGAGGAAAGCTGCGTCTTTTGGAGATTGGGCGCGTCCCGGGACGACGCCCACAAGGGCGAGCAGCAGCATCGTCAGCCACTGCCCACCCGTGGGGAGGCGTTTCATTACTTGTAGTTCTGTCCCGAACACTTCTTGGTGACTGTATTATAGTTTCCGCACTTCAGAGTCACCCAATCCGCCTCGATGTTCTTGCTGCCGGGCAAAAAGTCGGACCAGGCATCGCCCGGCACTTCGCCGGCGGATTTCCATACCACGTTGAACTGGCCGTCGGCTTTCACCTCGCCGATGTAGACCGGCTTTGTGATGTGATGATTAGGCAGCACCTTGGCCGTGCCACCGGTAAGGTTGGGCGTCTCCATGCCAGGCAGCGCGGCAATCACCTTCTCCGGGTCGGTGGATTTAATCTTCTCCACCGTCTTCACCCAGAGATTGAAGCCGATGTAAGTCGCCTCCATGGGATCGTTAGTCGTGCGCTTCGGGTTCTTGATAAAAGCGTGCCACTGATTGATGAAGGCTTTGTTGGCGGGCGTGTTGATGCTTTCAAAGTAGTTCCACGCCGCCAGTTCGCCGACGAGCGGTTTTGTGTCGACGCCGGACAGTTCCTCCTCGCCGACCGAAAATGCCACGACGGGAATGTCTTCCGCCGAAATTTTCTGGTTGCCCAGTTCTTTGTAAAAAGGCACGTTGGCATCGCCGTTGATCGTGGATACCACCGCCGTCTTCTTGCCGGCCGAGCCGAACTTCTTGATGGCAGCTACGCGCGCCTGCCAGTCGGAGTAACCGAACGGCGTGTAATTGATCGAAATATCCGCGGGAGCCACGCCTTTCCCCAGCAGATAAGCTTCGAGGATCTTGTTGGTAGTGCGCGGGTAGACGTAATCCGTCCCTTCGAGCACCCACCGCTTCACGCCGACTTCCTTCATCAGGTAATCGACCGCCGGAATGGCCTGCTGGTTGGGCGCCGCGCCGGTATATATAACGTTCTTCGACGACTCTTCTCCTTCATACTGCACGGGGTAGAAGAGCAAACCGTCGTCCTTCTCGAAAACCGGCAGCACCGATTTCCTCGATACCGACGTCCAGCATCCGAACGTGACGGCAACCTTATCCTTTTCGAGCAACTGGGCGGCCTTCTCGGCGAAGAGCGGCCAGTTGGACGCTGGGTCGACGACTACCGCCTCGAGCTTCTTACCCATTACTCCGCCCTTCTTGTTCTGGGCGTCGATCATCATCAGGACCGTGTCCTTCAGCGTCGTTTCGCTGATGGCCATGGTGCCCGACAGTGAGTGCAGCACCCCGACCTTTATGGTGTCCTGGGCAGCCGCGCCTTTGGAGAATGCAAACCCGGCGATCAGCAGCCAGGCGCTCATATACACTGCGTTACGTTTCATAAATAGCTCCTTCATTCCGATTCACTCCGATCTTTCGGCAACCGTCCATTACATCTGGATCTGGAGACCGACACCCGCGTGCCAGGTATCGGCTTGCACCCTGTTGAACCTCTGATCCTCGTAGAACGTCATCACACGCGCGTTGAACTGCTTCATGACGTAATTGAAGTTGATCTCCGTGGTCTTCTGGTCGTAGTTCACGCCTGTCCCGTGAGTAAATTCCGCATGGGCATATTTACCGAGTATCTCGAACTTACCCGAATACCTCCTGCCCTTGGCGATTGTTTTCGGAAAGAGATAGCTTCCCAGCCCATACTCTCCCTGGCTCTTGGCGTAGTTCGCTTCGTACCCGCCCAGTCTGTTGTAATCGGCAAACTCGCTTTCGATCGAGAACGAACCGCCATTGGGCAATTTCTTTTCGAGAAGAAAATCGATGGTCGACGCCGTGTGGCCATCCTGCGCCTGCACCGCACCGCCAAGAGCGAGCAGATTCTTGTCTCCGTAGTACGTGCCGTTCAGATAGTAGCCGTCCTCCGGATCCCAGAAATCGATTTGGATGCGCGCCGCCCCGAGGACTCTCGAATTCCCGTCCGCTGTGCCGCCGTCGAACAGGCCAGCCGAAACTTTCACTTTTTTGGCAAAGTCGCCCCAGTACATTACGCCGTTGTCGCGGCCCTGATACTGCCCGGGATATCCGTCCTGAATGCCGTCGGTGAAGGGTAGCCACTCATGCGAGTAGAAGGGACCGTAGAGGTTCGCGCGATCGCTGGGCTCCAGGAAGCGGCCCGCCCAGATATTGAACTGGGGATTGATGGCGAATTGCGCCGCCGCATCCAGCACTTCGATCTTGTTGGTCACGCTGTCGTAATCGGTGTTGAACATGAACTTGATGCCGTCAATGACGGGTCCGTTGATATAGATACGGGCGTGATTGAGTTCGAACTGGTTGACGTCCGTGCCGCCCTTCGGCTCGCTGCTCTCGAAGCTGGTCTGTAGTCCGGCGCCAACCGTTACCGGCCCCAGATTGATCTGCGCCGACAGCGGGGCCAGCATCGGGATACCTGCCAACAAAAGCAAAATGGGGGCACTTCTTGTAATCAACGCCCGTTCATTGCGGGCACATCGTCTGGTCATCGGTGGGTCCTCTTCTCCAGGCGCGCAAGGCGTCCGGGTGTGATTTTGTGAAAGCCGTGCTTTTCAGGAACACATCAGCCGCACGAAGACAGTCGTCCACCATGCGTTGGGGGCGCGAACAGGCTCTTCGGTTGAAGCTGACTGAAGACGAAACAGGGTCTGAAAAAACAGGTGCGTCCGACGGGGGCGATCTGGTATACAAGATGGTATCCCAAGTGCCCGAACCATGTAAAGCGCTTTTTTGCGGCGCGACTCTCAGCGAATGGCAGGAAGGTTATCGCAAAGGCGAGATTCGCCCCTGCGACCTCCTCGAGACGTTGCAGGGCTCTGCGGGAGACCCAGCCTGGATTACGCCGTTCGACGAAGGGCGCCTCTGTTCGCAGGTAGATGAACTGGCCGGTCTGCTGGACCGCGCCGAAGGCGACATATCGCATTTACCGCTTTACGGCGTGCCCTTCGCGGTGAAAGACAACATCGATGTCGCCGGCTGGCCGACCACCGCGGGCTGTCCTGAATTCGCCTACGTTCCGCGTGCGGATGCTGCCGTGGTGCGACGCCTGCGTGAAGCGGGCGCCATCGTCGTGGGCAAGACCAATCTCGATCAGTTTGCCACCGGTCTGGTCGGGACGCGTTCGCCATATGGCATCGTGCCCAATACGTTTCGCCCGGAATACATCAGCGGGGGATCCAGTTCCGGCTCGGCTTCCGTGGTTGCTCGCGGACTCGTGCCATTCGCACTGGGGACCGACACCGCCGGTTCGGGCAGGGTTCCAGCGGGCTTCAACAATATCGTTGGTCTGAAACCGACGCGCGGCTGGTTCTCCACCTCCGGTGTAGTTCCCGCTTGCCGCACCCTCGACTGTGTTTCCATCATGGCCCTTACAGTAGCCGATGCGGATTGTGTTGCCTCGATTATGGCCGGCTTCGACGAAAGCGATCCTTACTCGCGTTCGAAGCCTGTAACCGCCCCGCTGAGTTTTCCCGAGCATTTGCGCATCGCGGTTCCCTCCGCGCCGGAATTCTTCGGCGACACGGAGGCTGCTTCATCGTTCGCCAAAGCTCTGGCGGCGGCCCGCGCTCTTGGCGCGCAAATCGTTCCCATCGATTTCACCCCGTTTCTGGAGCTGGCCAGGATGCTTTACAACGGCCCGTGGGTCGCGGAACGCTTGTCGGCGATCTCCGAATTCCTGAAACGCCAGCCGTCCGCCGTACACCCCACTGTGCTTGAGGTCATCAGCCAGGGCTACTCTTTCTCCGCCGCGGATTTTTTCGAGGCCGAATATCATCGGGCGGAACTGGCTCGAAGGATCGCAAAGGTGATGAGTGCGGTCGACGCTCTGCTCGTTCCCACCGCGCCGCGCTGCTACACGATCTCGGAGATACTCGCCGACCCGATCGCGCTCAATGCGCGCCTTGGTATCTACACAAACTTTGCCAACTTCGCGGATCTGAGCGCGCTCGCATTGTGCGCCGGCTTTAGAAGCGACGGACTTCCCGCCGGTGTCACGATCCTCGCTCCCGCATGGCACGATCGCGCGCTCACTTCCTTCGGCCGGCGTTGGGAACAACACTATGCGGCGGAGGGCGCCACTCTCGGCGCCACCGGCCGCCGCCTGCTTCAGCCTCAGACCGTCTCGTTGCCACCGCAACCGGCCGCCGTGCGCCTGGCTGTTGTCGGCGCGCACCTGCGCGGCATGCCCCTCAATCATCAACTTACGTCGCGCGGGGCGGCGTTTGTGGAATCGACGTCGACATCTCCCACTTATCGACTTCTGGCGCTTGCCTCCAGTCATCCGGCTAAACCGGGACTATTGCGCGTAAGGCCTGGCGAGCCCGGGGGCGGTGCTATCGCAGTCGAACTGTGGGATGTTCCATCCGGCGCTCTGGGCTCGTTACTCACGGAGATCCCGCCGCCGCTCGGCATCGGCAATCTCGAACTGGAGGACGGCCGGCTCGTGAAGGGCTTCATCTGCGAACACGCCGGACTGGCGGATGCCCACGACATCACGTCCTTCGGTTCCTGGACGGCTTATCTTGCGGGTTTGACGGAATAGCCACTTGCCACCCTGTTCCCAAACAGTCGAGACTGAAAGATACATCGTCATGTTTTCTGCCGTCCTGATTGCCAATCGCGGCGAAATCGCCGTTCGTGCGATCCGTACGCTCAAGCGGCTCGGTATTCGCAGCATCGGCGTCTACGCAGAACCCGATCGCAATTCCGCGCACGTTCGCGCGGCCGATACCTGCATCGCCCTGGGAGGCGACAAGCCGGCCGATAGCTATCTCCGCATCGACAAACTGATCGCCGCCTGCCGTCAGTCCCAGGCGGAAGCCGTCTTCCCCGGCTATGGCTTCTTATCCGAGAGTGCCGAGTTTGCCGCCGCCTCCGAAGCCGCCGGTTTGGTCTTCCTCGGCCCCACGCCGGACCAGATGCGCGCCTTCGGTCTCAAGCATCGCGCCCGTGACCTGGCTGCCGCCGCCGGTATCCCACTCGCCGCCGGCACCGGTTTGCTGTCTTCCGTGGACGATGCCCTGCAACATGCCGAAGCTATTGGCTACCCCGTCATGCTCAAGAGTACGGCCGGCGGCGGAGGAATCGGTTTGTCCCGCTGTGATACACCCGATGAACTCATCGTGGCATATGAGAGCGCGGCCAGGCTTGGACGGCGCTTCTTTCGCGAACAAGGCACTTTTCTCGAACGCTGCGTCCGTCATGCCAGGCACATCGAAGTACAGATTCTGGGCGACGGCAGGGGTAACGTAGTCGCTCTCGGCGAGCGCGACTGCTCGGTGCAGCGCCGCAACCAGAAAGTCCTCGAAGAGACTCCGGCTCCGGCTCTTGACGATGCCACCAGAGGCGCGTTGACCGCCGCGGCGATCCGGTTGGCCCGCTCGGTCGATTACCGCTCGGCGGGCACGGTTGAGTTTCTCTATGACGTCGCGCGCCGGAGCTATTACTTCCTCGAAGTCAATACGCGTCTTCAGGTCGAGCACCCCATCACTGAGATGGTTACCGGCCTCGATCTGATCGAGCTGATGTTGCGCGTTGGCGCCGGCGAGACACTCAATTGGGGGCCACTCAATCGCGCCCCGTGCGGCGTTGCTCTGGAAGTACGGCTTTACGCCGAAAATCCGGTCAGGAATTTTCAACCGTCTCCCGGCACGCTGACCGATGTCCATTTCCCGCCGGGAGTGAGAGTTGACGGTTGGGTCGAATCCGGAACTGAGGTCACCGGTCTTTACGATCCTATGCTGGCCAAACTCATCGTCCACGGACCCGACCGGGAGACCGCCCGATCGGATCTTGCCTCCGCTCTCGCGGCCACCCGCATGTACGGAATCGCGACGAACCTCGAATACCTGCGCGCCATAATCGACGACCCGCGCTTCGTTTCCGGTGGCGTGGAAACGAGTTTTCTGGATACCTTCAGCTTTCATCCCAACGCCATTGAAGTGCTGGTGCCGGGCATGTTCACTACCGTTCAGGATTATCCGGGAAGGTTGGGGCTCTGGGGCATCGGCGTTCCCCCTTCAGGTCCCATGGATGATTACGCGTTTCGAGTTGCCAATCGCATCGTGGGGAATGCCAGCGAAGCGGCAGGGCTCGAATGCACTCTGGCGGGACCGACACTGCGTTTTCATTGCGACTCGGTGGTGGCTCTGACAGGCGCGGCCAGTGCGGCGGAACTTGATGGTCAAGCCGTCCGCGCGTGGTCTCCCCTCCGCATCCGGGCTGGACAGACACTCGCCGTCGGCCACGCTGCGGAAGGTTGCCGGACTTATCTCGCCGTGCGCAATGGATTGGATGTGCCCACTTATCTGGGCAGCCGCTCTACCTTCGTGCGGGGGCAGTTCGGGGGCCACGCCGGGCGCACATTGCGCGTGGGTGACATGTTATCCATTGCCGATCCGGGTCTGCCGGGCTCCACGTCGCCCAGGCCTGTCGACCAACCACAGGCTTGGCCCCTCGAATTGATCCCGGATTATTCCTCTTATTGGAAGATCGCCGTGCTGCATGGTCCGCACAGCGCGCCCGATTACTTTACCCACGAGGCCATCGAGGAATTCCTCGCGGCCGAGTGGGAAGCTCACTATAATTCCAATCGGCTTGGTATCCGCCTGGCGGGTCCAAGGCCATCCTGGTCGCGTGATTCGGGGGGTGAGGCCGGCTTGCACCCTTCGAACGTGCACGATTGCGTATATGCCGTCGGCAGCATCAACTTTACCGGAGACACCCCCATCATCCTCACTCGCGACGGACCCAGCCTCGGCGGCTTTGTTTGCCCGGTGACCATCGCCAGCGCCGAATTGTGGAAGGTGGGGCAGATCAAGCCGGGCGATCGGATTCGTTTCGTTGCCATCACTCCCGCGCAAGCCGCCGCGCTTGAAGCCGTTCAGGAGGAGAGTATTCGCGCCTTGACTGCCGTGCCGTTCTCCGCCGCGCACTCCGTGCCTCCGGTAGCTGCGAGCGCCGTTCTGGGGAGCCGGGCTCCGGAGAAACACCATCCCAAAGCGGTATGGCGGCAGGCAGGAGACAACTGCATACTGCTTGAGTACGGCGACGACATTCTCGATCTTGCGCTTCGTCTGCGCGTCCACCTCCTGATGCACCGGATCCGCTCGCAAAACCTGCCCATTCGGGAGCTCTCGCCAGGCGTGCGCTCTTTGCAGATTCGCTATCATGCCAGTGATATTTCACAGGCCGGCCTGATGCGCCTTCTGTACGAAATCGAGGATGGACTGCCCAGCGTCGATTCGCTGAAGCTTCCCACGCGTGTGGTTCATCTTCCCATGGCCTTTCAGGATTCCGCCACGCTTGGCGCCATCGCACGCTATAGTGAGACGGTGCGTTCCACCGCTCCGTGGCTGCCGAGCAATGCGGAGTTCCTTCGGCGCATCAACGGACTCAGCAGCGTTCAGGAAGTCCACGATATTATTTTTTCCGCCCGCTACATGGTCCTCGGTCTGGGCGACGTTTATCTGGGCGCACCCTGCGCGGTCGCTATCGATCCGCGCCATCGCCTTCTCAGTTCCAAGTACAATCCCGCCCGTACCTTCACCGCGGAAGGAACCGTCGGTATCGGCGGCATGTATTTGTGTATTTACGGCATGGATTCTCCCGGCGGTTACCAACTCATGGGGCGAACGCTTCCCATCTGGAATAAGTTCGTCAAGAACCCTCAGTTCGCTCCCGGGCAGCCGTGGCTGCTGCGCTTCTTCGATCAGATCAGGTTCTACCCGGTCAGTGAGGAAGAACTCACTGTCGAACGAGAATCTTTTCGTGAAGGTCGCAGTTCCATTCGCATCTCCGAGGAGATCTTCGACTGGGCTTCGTATCGCCGGTTTCTGGACCTGCATGCCGACGACATCGGGGAGTTCCGCGCCCGCCAGCGAGCCGCATTCAAAAACGAAGTTGCCCATTGGATGCAGAGCGAATTTGCTCTTTCTTCCGCCACGCCCGACAGGACCTCCCTCGATGCGGCGATACCCGATGGGCACCGCGTGTCGGCGCAGATGCACGGGAGCGTCTGGAAGGTACTCGTCGAGCCTGGCGAACGCGTCGAAATCAGGCAGGCGCTGCTTATCATAGAGGCGATGAAGATGGAGGTCGTAGTTTTATCGCCCGTCGCCGGTGTCGTAACGGCTACCCGTTGCAAAGCCGGTCAACCCGTCCTGGCCGGCGACATTCTGGCGGTAATTCAGGGATGAAGGACTGTTATGCGTGAAGATCCGAGACAAAATCTGGCTTATTCCGTATACGAACAGCTCAGGTCGGAACTCTTCGACTTTCGCTTGCTTCCGGGAGATCGTTTCAGCGAAATCGAGGTCGCCGAACGCACTGGAACCAGCCGCACCCCCGTCCGCCAGGCGCTCTACCGGCTGCACCGCGAGGGCTTTCTGGAAGTAAGGCCGCGCAGCGGCTGGGAAGTGAAGCCCCTCAATTTCGAACAGCTCGATGCGTTATACGAGTTGCGCATCCTGCTTGAGCAAGGCGCGGTCAGGCGCATGGCGGCCCTGACGCCGGAACAATTGAAAGCGGCTCTGGCCCCCTTGCAGGCACGTTGGGTGGTTGCAGTAAAGAAGCGGAGTGCCAATGTCGCGGAGGTAGCCGCCTGGGACGAAGACTTTCACTGCGGCCTTGTCGCGGCTGCCAACAACGCCGAGTTCATCCGCGTTCACTGGGATGTCACAGAGCGAATTCGCATTGTGCGCCGGCTTGACTTCACTAAGCCCGAGCGAGTCAAGGCTACTTACGAAGAACACTCCTCTATCCTCCGCGCCTTGCGAGAGCGATCTTTCGAAGACGCCGCGGATCAACTCAACGTGCATATTAAGGTTTCGCAGGTCGAAGCCCGCAAGATCACCCTGTTCAGGCTCCAAAGCGCCAGGCAGAGCCTCGCAACGGAAAGATATGCCAAGCCTTCCGGACGTAGTCCGCTGCTTCGAAACGGATCTCGCCATGAGTAGTGGGACAATGCCGACGCTCAGGGATTGGCCCTGCCTCTCCGTCCTTCAACTCCTGCAATTGGCCGACAGTGCGTTGCCGGTCGGCGCAATGGCTCACTCGTTCGGATTGGAGACGCTGGTGTTTGACCAGGACATTGATAACGGCGTTCAGGACTGCGCTCTGTCTCTTGCCTGGTATCTGGAGGATTGCCTTTGCGAATCGCTGCTGGTGGACGCCGTGTTTTGCCGCGAAGCCCACAGGCGAGCGCTTCAAGGCCATCCCATCTTCGATCTCAACACTCAGATCAGTGCTCTCAGGCTGGCACGGGAATCGCGCGAAGCAAGTCTGGCGATGGGTCGCCGCTTCGCCGCGCTCGCAGCCACATTGCAGCCGGGCCCGGCACTCTCGAGTCTCGCAAGCATGGAAGAGTTGCATCACTCAGTGGGGTTTGGTTTCATTCTTGGGACCCTCGCAGTCGATTCCGATCTCACCGTGAGTGCATTCATCCACCAAAGCGTGCTCAACATTATCTCGGCCGCCCAGCGTTTGCTTCCGCTCGGGCAGATTCAGGCCAACCGGATAGCCTGGGAATTAAAGCCCGCTATGATCGAGGCGATGCAGCAAACCCGAAGCATATCTTTTTCGTCGGTTCGCTCCTTCGCGCACTTACCGGAGACGGCGTCCATGCGGCATTCGTGCCTGCCGACGCGGCTTTTTATCAGCTGATGACGCCTATGCCTGTTTTGGAATTTTCTCCGCACGCGTCGGCCAAACTGCATGAGCCCGCACCCCGTCATCGCCGGTGCCTGGAACTAAGGTTTAGCCTCGATGGCGATTCAACTCGCATGCACACGCCCGTTCAGGAGCCGCCATGGCGCGCCATTCGTGCCTTCCGGAATCCGCGCGGCCAGGCCGTCGTTCATCTGCACAATGTCTCCGGTGGCATTCTTTCGGGTGACGCGCTCCACCTTTCCATTGAATCCTGTGCGGCCACGCGCGCCCAGGTGACATCGGTCGGCGCCACTCGGATTTATCGCCATTGCCCCGGACGGCCCGAGGCTCGCCTTTCCACTTCCATTCGTGTCGGCGACGGCGCCACGCTGGAATATTTGCCGGATGTCGTCATTCCCTTTTCCGGTTCGCGCTTCAGTCAATCCACCGCCGTTTCACTGGGAGCCAACGCCGGATTCATCGGGTGGGAAACTCTGGCGGCCGGACGTATCGCCAGCGGAGAAGAGTTCGCATTCGATTCTTTTCATTCCGAGTCCGGTATCTGCTCCGAAACTCGCCCGCTCGCGCTCGAACGCTATTCGCTGACGCCGCGCTCGAAGGACCCGCGGTCCGTTTCGCGCTGGGGCCGGTTTCGTTATTCGACCACTTTGTTTGTATCTCATACCGGTGTCGCGCAAGCCCGATGGATCGATCTCGAATCCCGGCTGAACCAACTGGCCTTCGATCGGACCTCGCATGCCTCGCGTTGGGGAGTGAGTACTCTGGTCGCCGCGGGTCTGGTAATTCGCGGCCTCGCGCTCGAGGCGCATCACATAACAACCGGCCTCTACACCTTCTGGAATCTGGCGAAACAGGAGCTTTGGGGCGAACCGGCCGTGCCGCCGCGTAGAATTAACTGAAGACCAATCCCAATGCATCTGACTCCGCGTGAACAAGAAAAGCTGATGGTCTTTGTCGCCGCCGAGGTAGCTCGCAGACGCATGGCGCGGGGCCTTAAGCTGAATTACCCCGAAGCCATCGCGCTGATCACGGCCGAAATGCTGGAAGCCGCGCGCGACGGTAAAACGGTAGCCGAGATTATGGCTTTCGGCGCTACGATACTGAAGCGCTCCGATGTCATGCAAGGCGTGCCTGAAATGATCCACGATGTACAAGTCGAAGCCACGTTTCCGGACGGAACCAAGCTCGTTACCGTTCATGATCCGATCCAATAGGAGACAAATATTTATGATTCCAGGCGAATACTTACTGGCGTCGGACCCGATTGTCGCCAACCAGGGGCGTGCGGAGGCGGTTCTTCTGGTGCGCCACACCGGCGACCGTCCCATTCAGGTCGGCAGCCACTACCATTTTTTTGAAGTGAATCGTGCCCTGACATTCGATCGCGAAAAAGCGCGCGGCATGCGTCTCAATGTCCCGGCCGGAACTGGCATGCGCTTTGAGCCGGGGGAAGAAAAGCAGGTGCCGCTCGTCGCATTTGCCGGACGCCGGCGCATCTTCGGCCACCAGGGCAAAATCAACGGGGACCTATGAGCCTCCAAATCGACCGCCGCACCTACGCCGATCTTTATGGACCGACCACCGGCGATCGCGTGCGGCTCGCGGACACATCCATCGTCGTGGAAATTGAAAAGGACTTTACCGTCTACGGCGACGAAATCACCTTCGGCGGAGGGAAAGTCATTCGGGATGGCATGGGGCAGAACAGCACCGCCTCGCGACGGGGCGACGCCGGCATTCTCGATCTCGTCATCACCAACGTGATCGTCATCGACCATTGGGGCATCGTCAAGGGCGACATCGGCATTCGGAATGGACGCATCGTGAAGGTGGGCAAGGCGGGAAATCCCGATACTCTGGCCGGCGTCGATCCGGACCTCATTGCCGGCGCGTCGACCGAGGTCATCGCGGGCGAAAACATGATCGTTACCGCCGGATGCATCGACAGCCATATTCATTTCATCTCGCCGCAACAGATTTACGAGGCTCTGTCGAACGGCACCACCACCATGATCGGCGGCGGCACCGGACCCGCCACGGGCACCAACGCCACTACGTGCACGCCGGGCGAATGGAACATCGCACGCATGCTCGAAGCGGTGGAGAATTTCCCCATGAACTTCGGCTTCCTCGGCAAAGGTAACGCTGCGGGCGCGTCCCCACTCGAAGAGCAAATCGCCGCCGGCGCCTGCGGTCTGAAGCTGCATGAAGACTGGGGCACAACCCCCGCGGCTATCGATAACTGCCTCGCTGTGGCCGACCGTTACGACGTGCAGGTTGCCATCCACACAGACACCATAAACGAGGCGGGATATGTGGACGACACGATCGCAGCTATCGCCGGCCGAACCATTCACACTTACCACACGGAAGGCGCGGGCGGCGGCCATGCGCCGGACATCATCCGCATAGCCGCCGAGCAAAACGTCCTGCCCTCGTCCACCAACCCAACCCGCCCGCTTACCGTAAACACCATCGCGGAGCATCTCGACATGCTGATGGTGTGCCACCACCTGAACCCCATGGTGCCCGAGGACGTCGCTTTCGCCGAAAGCCGAATCCGCCAGGAAACCATTGCCGCCGAAGACATCCTTCATGATCTCGGAGTTTTCAGCATGATCTCCAGCGACTCTCAGGCGATGGGCCGCATTGGTGAAGTGACCACTCGCACCTGGCAGACCGCCCATAAGATGAAGTTGCAGCGTGGGCCGCTGCCTGGCGATTCCGAACGGAATGACAATCTGCGTGCACGCCGCTACGTCGCCAAGTACACCATCAATCCAGCTCTCACTCACGGAATTGCGTCCACCGTGGGATCCATTGAGCCAGGTAAACTTGCTGATTTGGTCCTGTGGAAGCCGGCATTTTTCGGCACCAAGCCGGAAATGGTAATTAAAGGGGGCTTGATCGCGTGGAGCGTCATGGGAGACGCAAACGCATCGATACCGACCCCGCAACCCGTGATTTATCGGCCCATGTTCGGCGCCTTCGGCAACGCGCCATATTCCACCTCGGTCACTTTCACTTCTCAGGCCGCCATCGATGCCGGTGTCCCCACTCGGCTGGGGCTTCGTAAACGCGCGCTGCCCGTGCGGGGCTGCCGCACTATTTCCAAGCGCGATATGGTTTTGAACAATGCCACTCCGCGACTCGAAGTGGATCCGGAAACGTACGAAGTGCGCGCCGACGGCGAACTTCTCACGTGCGAGCCGCTAAGCGAACTTCCTCTCGCCCAAAGGTATTTTCTTTTCTGAATTTATGTCTGAAACCCATTCTCAGCGTGCTTTTCGAATCGGCGTGGCCGGACCCGTAGGGAGCGGCAAGACCGCGTTGGTGGACCGGCTCAGCCGGCGTCTGCGCGATCGGCTCAGCGTAGCCGCCGTGACTAACGATATCTACACCCGCGAAGATGCCGAGTTTCTGATTCGGATGGGCGCCTTGCCCGCCGAGCGTGTTCGCGGAGTCGAAACCGGCGGGTGTCCTCATGCCGCCATTCGCGAGGACTGCTCGATGAACCTCGAGGCCGTTGCCGATCTTGAACGCACACTCGGGCATGTCGATGTGGTCTTCATTGAAAGCGGTGGCGACAACCTGGCCGCGGCCTTCAGCCCGGACCTCGCGGACGTATTTATCTACGTCATCGACGTATCCGGTGGAGACAAGATCCCAAGGAAGGGGGGGCCCGGAATTATCCGTTCCGATTTGTTGGTGATCAATAAGATCGACCTCGCTCCGTACGTAGGCGCATCGCTGGAAGTTATGGAATGCGATACCCGCAGGATGCGGGGTTCCCGGCCCTTCGTCTTTACTAATCTCAAGACCGACGAGGGACTCGACACTATCGTCGATTGGGCGTTCGAGCAGATCGGCTTGCCTCGTCGCAACCTGTTTGAGGCGGCAACCTACACGCGTCCCGTTAAACACACTCACAGTCATTAGCATCGACTGGTTGGGACGAGTTTGCTCTCGGGCGTCGAGCCCCGGCAGCGTAGGCGATGCCCTGTCGGTGGCGATGTGTGATGGCTGGCTCCCGCTCGTGGATTGGCGAAGCGGATTAGACTGGCAACCGACGGGCGAGTTTCCCTTGGCGGGCCCTGATCGGTATGGGTTGCGGCGTCCCAATTGTGATATGGGATCCCGACCAGGGTCTACGCAGGGTCGACGTCATCGGTGTTGGAATCGGGTGGAAGATTCTCGGTCATCCCTGAGCTGGCGGTTTCTATCATCAACAGCGAGACGCACTGCGACAGCCAATCGTGTCGGCATATCGCGGACCACATTGAACGCCATGATGACGAAGCTCGGCGTCTCACGCGGCGGTCTCTGAATCAAAGACCGCTGCGCCAGGCATAACCGGCTATTTTTGTTCTTCTCGGCCCGGTTGCCGGGCAGTGCGATCCCAAGATTCTTCCTTCAGGCTTTGCCTCGGGCCCGCACCAGTCGTTCCCGTAGGACGTATTCCCTAAGACTCAAGAAAAAAGCGTCCGCGAGCGTGCCCTATTGTTATTTGTTGGTGCAAGTTTTTATCGGGCCGAAGCTTTTCTTCCGCGGGTTGTGCTCAGACTTGCATGTTTCCGCACAGACCGATTTTTCAATTTGCTCTCGGGTCGGGCTGCCGCGTAACGACTGTGCGCCGAGATAAGCGCATCGGCCGCGTCCAGTTTCTCCTCAGAATAGCCCGAGCGGAGCAATGCCATCTCGATCAGCATTCGAATAAGCTGGGGTTCTGTTGCCTCCTGCACCTTCTTCCGTAATTCGAAACCGGGGGCGTCCGGTTCCTGCGATTCGTCGGCGTCGATTCCGTATCGTTCAATCATCGCCTCCCAATCCTCATACTCCATATGGTCAATGGCAGCGAACACAAGCATTTGATAGTCGTCGCGGCTGAGTGTCGTCGGAATCCTTTCAAGAACGGAATCGAGCAATCGACGGTTTGCGTCTCGATTCTGAACCCGCTCCTGCTCCCGGCGATTCCGTTCCTCTTCTCGCAACCGCTCGGCCGCTTCGTCTTCCGCACGATGGTCCGGGTTGCCATGCACTCCGCATTGCGGGTCGGCGCATACCTGAACAACTTCTCCGCGCTTTCCGGGTCCCTCTACCACGATTGCAGTGGTCGCCTTCGCGCATGGATTGGTCGGTTCGACGGCAGTGTACTCGTTCCGCGTCAATACCTTTTCACCGGATTTTCCGTTGCTGTGGTAGGCGTGCGTGATCTGCACCAACCCTTCTGTCCTCTGTTTCTCGCGAGCAATATGGGCGTCGATCTTCGACCGGAAGCACTCCCCGTCCAGGCACTTGTCATCCTGCTGGAAATCGTCGAATAACGCAGTATTCGCGCCAGTGCGCTTCAAACAGTTCACGCACGCTCCTGCGGCGGAAACCAGCTCAGAGTCCGCGCGGTCGAATACGGCATCGGCCAGCGTGAGCATCAGGTTATCTCGAATCCACTGCCCCAATTCCCGGGCAGAAATGGCCTGTTTCTCCTTCGTGCGCCAGTCCTCCCTGAACGTGGCGTTAAGCGCCTGGCGCTGCTGATCCTGTGGTAATCGCGCGATCAGCACCGCGTGCCCTGCCGTGATCTGGTTCGCCTGAAAAACCTCGGCGGCTTCCGGAATCAGTTCAGCCATGCGCAACCGCCCGTAAATGTGATTCACGGATCGGCCAGTTTTCAAGGCCAATGACGCGACGTCATAGCGTGGTTCGGAAGTCTCCAGCAGCGCACGATACGCCATCGCCTCCTGGTAGGGATGCACATCCTCCCGGATGGCATTCTCCACCAGTTGAAGCGTCA
>Ga0302320_10001831_pt1 | contig 50785 bp, 44 predicted proteins | sample Bog_T0_3_FD_202130 | JGI IMG/M metagenome (GOLD analysis project Ga0302320, IMG submission 202130) | Peat permafrost microbial communities from Stordalen Mire near Abisko, Sweden - Bog_T0_3 | ecosystem: Environmental > Terrestrial > Soil > Wetlands > Peat | place: Sweden: Abisko, Stordalen Mire... | reverse complement strand
AGAGCGCGGCGAGTGGCACAGCGACCATATGGCGCGCAGCACAGCGCGTCCGCCGATCAAGAGGAACGGCAACGCGACGACGAAAATCACGCCGTTCACGTGCCCCGGCACCGGATCCGGTTGCGACAGGGCCCAGCCGCAAAGCCAAGCCGCGACCGTGAGCGCCATCGCCGCCGGCAACCACAGTGCGCACCAGCGCAAGACTTCGAGCCTGCGCGACGCGGGTTCGTCGCCCCGGACGCAGGGCCACGCCGCGAACATCTGGAGGGCGAAACCGCCCAAGATCACGATCAGCGTGGCGAGCAGGGATTCACGTTCCATGCGTCGACTTCCTGTGAGCGGCTACTGCCCGCTCCAAGGCATCGATCAATTCCGGATCGACCGCACCGACGGCATCGACGAGAGCTGCGACGGCCGCATGCGGCCTGGGGCCCAGGAGACGGCCGACGGTATCCTGCGCACGGGCTTTATCCACCGCTGATTGCGCCACTCTTGCCTTGTAGACGAAGGCCTTACCCCGCCGTTCGCGCTGTATCAGTCCCTTGTCACGCAAACGATCGATGACCTTCGCAGTCGTCGTATACACGAGACCGTCCGGTTCACCGAGCAGCGCATGAACCTCGCGCACCGTAGCCGCGCCGAGTTCCCACAGCTTGGAGAGCACCGCATATTCCAGGTCGTCGGCCGGCAAGCGAAACGCGTCCATGTCGCTAGCCTATGACGCGCCGACGCGCGAAGCAATCCGTCCGTAGCGGACCGCACCACACCGCACCTGAGTGCGCCGGGTTGAGCCGCCGGCGGTCCCCTTGGCCGCGGGACACTTGCCGGGACTTGAACGAACTGCCGATGCAGCGCCATCAACGCAGCAGCGGATGGCTTCGGCCGGCTCAGTAGGTGGCACGGCCGCCCGATATATCGAACACGGCGCCCGTGGCAAAAGAGCAGTCTTCACTTGCGAGCCAGCAGATCGTTGCCGCCACCTCGTGGGGCTCCGGCTCGTGGCAAACGGCCTCGACGTTGTGGCCATCCGGTCCCAACACAAAAGCGCCATAGTAGTTCGGGTGATAGAACTCGCGTATTCCTGGTGGTCCGTTGTCTGTTCCCCCCGCCGCAAGCGCGGCCTCATAAAAAGCGTCAACCTGCCGCGGACTGTCGGCAAGAAACGCGATATGCAGAGGCCGCTGCGCCGCAGAATGGATCCCGAACCAAAACTCGGGTTTCCCGTTCTTGCCCAATCCCGCCCAACCGTGTTTCTCCGTGACGAGTACAATCCCCAAAGGCGACAGCGCCTTGCAGAAGAACTCCTTGCTCTTTTCGTAGTCGCTGACGGCCAAGCCGATATGGTCGATGATCATGGCTGGTTCTCTCCGCTTGCAGATTGCGGGGTAAAAGGCGGCCGCTTGCGTCGGCCGCCGCGTTTCGGCAGCATGCCACATGGACAAGCTCTTTATATCTGCGGACTCCCTGCTCCGTGACTCCATGGAACTCGCGCGGCGCATCGTCGCGAGCGGCTTTCGACCGAGTTTCCTGGTTGCGATGTGGCGCGGCGGCGCACCGATCGGGATCGCAGTCCAAGAGGTGCTCGAGTATCACTCCATCCATGCCGACCACATCGCGATCCGCACGTCGTCCTACCTCGGCATCGATCATCAGGCCAAGACCGTGCGCGTGCACGCCGTCGACTATCTCGTCTCGCGCCTGACCGCCGAGGACGAGCTGCTGCTCGTCGACGACGTTTGGGACTCGGGGCGCAGCCTGGATGCCGTGCTCGCGGAGCTCAAAAAGCGCTGCAAGCGCAATCTTCCCGAAAAAATCCGCATCGCCACGGTCTATTACAAACCCTCACGCAATCGCAGCACGCTCGTGCCCGATTATTATGTGCAGTCGACCGACCGCTGGCTGGTGTTCCCGCACGAAATCGTCGGGCTCACGCGCGAAGAGATCCTCGCGAACAAGCCGGTCACGGCGAATTTCTTCGACCCGGTCGCGCCGGAAACCGGCGTCCCCCAGCGCGCATCTCAAGACCCGGCGTGAAAGCTGCGGCCGAGCGCCGCGGGCTTGTTGACGAGAATGGTCTTCGGATCGCGGCAGATCAGCACGAGCACGACGATCGTCGCGAGATAGGGCAGCATCGAGAGAAACTCACTCGGCACGTGAATGCCGAAAGTCTGCGCATAGAGCTGCAACACGGTCACGAGGCCGAACAGGTAGGCGCCGCCAAGCGCGCGCCAGGGCCGCCAAGTACCGAACACGACCAGCGCGAGCGCGATCCACCCGCGTCCCGTGCTCATGCCCTCCACCCACATCGGCGTGAGCGCGGTCGACAAGTACGCGCCCGCGATGCCGCTCATCGCGCCGCCAAACAGCACCGCGCCATAACGGATCAGCGTGACCGGCTCGCCGAGCGCATGGGCCGTCTCAGGCGACTCGCCGACGGCGCGCAACCGCAGGCCGAGGCGCGTGGATTTGAGCATCCAGGCGACAGCGGCGCAGGCGCCGATCGACAGATACTCCGCGGCGTCGTAACGAAACAACAACGGTCCGATGATCGGCACGGCCGAAAGCCAGGGGATGTCGAGCGTCGGTACGCGGCCGATCGGCATCCCCACGAAACCGCGGCCGACGAAAGCCGAGAGGCCGATGCCGAACAGCGTCAAGGCGAGTCCCGTCGCGACCTGATTCGTTTGCAAGCTCAAGGTCAGGACCGCGAACAGCAGTGCGACGAGCGAAGCGGCGACGGCGGCCGCGAGATAGCCGAGCGTGAGGCTGCCCGTCGTCAAGCCCACGGCGAAACCGGCGATCGCGCCCACGAGCATCATGCCTTCGACACCCAGATTGAGCACACCGGCGCGTTCGGCGACGAGTTCGCCGATCGCCGCATAGACGAGCGGCGTCGCCGCGGCGACCGCGCTCACGAGGATCGCGATCCAGCCGCCGGAATTCACGGGCGCGCGCCGCGTACGCGAAAATGGATGAACAGTTCCGCGGCGAGCATGAAGAACAGCAGCGACGCCTGGAACACGCCGCTCACCGAGGACGGCAATTGCAGTTCGATTTGCGCCGATTCGCCGCCGAGATAGAGCGCCGACATGAGCAGCGAGGCGAACACGATCCCGGCGGGATGCAGCCGTCCCACGAAGGCGACGATGATGGCCGTGAAGCCGTAGCCCGGCGAGATCACCGGCTGCAGCAGGCCGATCGGACCTGCGACCTCGAGGATGCCGGCGAGTCCCGCCGCGCCGCCGCCGATCAGCAGCGCGAGCCATACCGTCGCATTCGCGCTGAAGCCCGCATAGGCCGCGGCGGCCGGTGCGAGGCCGCCGACGCGGAGCCGGAAACCGGCCGCCGTCTTTGCGCCGAACCACCAGGAGAGCGCCGCGAGTCCGAGCGCGAGGTAGAGGCCGCCGTTGACGCGCGTGCCCTCGATCAGTGCCGGCAGCAGGGCGTTGTCCGGGAGCGGCGGCGATTGCGGAAAATTCTGGCCCGCGGGATCGCGCCACGGGCCGTGCACGAGATAGGAAAGGAACAATTGCGCGATGTAGACGAGCATGAGACTCACGAAGATCTCGCTCGTGTTGAAGCGCGTGCGCAAGAGCGCGGGAATCGCCGCCCAGGCCATTCCGCCCAGAATTCCCGCGACGAGCATCGCCGGCAACGCCCAGGACCCGAGGTGGGCGCCGCCGAACAAGCCGACGCCTGCTCCCGCGATTGCTCCGATCGTTAGCTGGCCTTCGGCGCCGATGTTCCACACATTCGCGCGATAGCCGACGGCCAGCCCCAGTGCGCAGAGCATCAAGGGCGTCGCCTTGAGCAGCAGTTCGCCGATGCCGTACAGCGAAGTGAACGGCTCGACGAAAAACACCTGAAAGGCCGCAAGCGGATCCTTGCCGAGCACGGATAGCGCCGCGAATCCCGTGAGCAGCATGAGCGCAGCCGCGAGCGGCGCCGACGCAATGCGCATCAGGCCGGACGGTGCGTTACGGCGCTCGAGGCGCCAGAGCTTAGGCAACGGCGTGCGCCTCACCGGCGGATGCCGGCGCCGCCTCGAACACACCCGTCATCGCGAGCCCCACGCGCTCGGCGGACCACGCGGCGCTCGGCAGCGCCGCAGTGAGCCTGCCGCCCGCGATCACGGCGATTCGATCCGAGATCGCAAATAATTCGTCGAGTTCCTCGGAGAGCACGAGAACGGCGACCCCCGCATCGCGCAGGTCGATGAGCGCCTGGCGAATCACGAGGGCGGCACCGACGTCCACGCCCCAGGTCGGTTGAGCCACGAGCATGACCTTGGGCTGCAGGCGGATTTCCCGGCCGACGATGAATTTCTGCAAATTACCGCCGGACAGGCTCGCCGCGAGCGCCGCATCGCCGCCGCATTTCACGGCGAAGCGTCGGATCGTGGCGCGCGCGAACTCGCGCGCGGCGCGCGTTTGCACGATACCGTGGCGCACGAGGCCGAAATCGCCGCCCGTGAGCACGCTGTTGTCGGCGAGCGTCATCGCCGGCACGGCGCCGCGGCCGAGTCGCTCCTCGGGCACGAAGCAGAGTCCCAGACGGCGGCGGGCGCGCGCCGACAGGCGGCCCGCAGCGATGCCGCAGAGGCGCACGGCGCCGGCCGCGGCGGTGCGCGCCTCGCCGGAGATCGCCGCCAGCAATTCGCGCTGACCGTTCCCGGACACGCCCGCGATGCCAACGATCTCCCCGCCCCGCACGTCGAGGTCGATCCCATGCAAGGGCGAGCCGAACGGATCCTCCGGCTCCGAGAAGAGTCCGGCGAGCGCCAGGCGTACCTCGCCCGGGACGCGCGGCGTGAGTCGGCATTCGCCGAGTTCGCCGCCCACCATGAGCTTTGCGAGGCTTGCGTTCGACTCGGTGCGAGGCACGGCATTTCCGGTCACTTTGCCGCCTCGCAGGATCGTCGCGGTGTCGCAGAGTTCGCGAATCTCGTCGAGTTTGTGGCTGATATAGAGAATGCTGACGCCCTCGCCCGCGAGCCGCCGCAAGGTCTCGAACAGCACGCGCACCGCCTGCGGCGTGAGCACGGACGTCGGCTCATCCATGATGAGGAGCCGCGGCGACTGCAGCAGACAGCGCACGATTTCCACGCGCTGGCGCTCGCCGACCGACATGCCGTGCAAGAGCTGCGCCGGATCGATCGGCAAGCCGTAGCGCACCGACACTTCGCGGATGCGAGCCGCGAGTTGCGGCGCGGGTTCACGCTCGTCCAGGCCGAGTGCGATGTTCTCGGCAACGGTCAAGGTCTCGAACAGAGAGAAATGCTGGAACACCATGCCGATGCCGAGCTTGCGTGCCTGGGCGGGGCTTGCGATCGAGATCGCCTCACCCTCCCACTCGATGCGGCCGGCGTCGGGGCTGGTCACCCCATAGACGATCTTCATGAGCGTGCTCTTGCCGGCGCCGTTCTCGCCGAGCAGCGCGTGGATCTCGCCGGCGCCCACGCTAAGGTCGATGTGATCGTTGGCGACGAGCTTGCCGTAGCGCTTGGTGATGCCATGCAGCGCGAGACGCGGCACGGCCTGCGCAGCGACCCCGAAAGCATCGCTCATGGAGCGGGCGCTGTCGACGCGACCGCAAGCCGACCGGGCGCGGATGAGACGCGGGAAGCGGACGGCGCATGCGGCACCGTATCCCGCGGCACGCCGTCCTTCCAGTCGTCCCAGTGCTCCGCGATCGCCCGGACGAGCGGCATGCCCGCATGCTCGAGATTCACGGCCGCGATATGAAATGCGTGCGGCAGCGCCAATTGACGGCGCAAGGAATCGAGCACGGTCTGCTTGGCATACGGACGATCGAAATCCGAGCCGCTGCGCACTACCGCGACGCGCTTGAGATCGACCAGTCCCGATGCGGCGCCGCGCGTCAGGGCTTCGAGCGTCGCGTTGTCCTCTTCTTGGCTGGTGCAATAAACGCCCTCGCCCTTCGTCAATAACCGCATCCAACGGCGTGCATGCTCACCGAGCCGGCGGCCGGCCCACCAGGTATCGCTCGACAAGGTGTCGCATTGAACGACCGCGGGCGGCTGGTCGGCGGGTGCCGAATGATAGTGCCTGCGATAGGCACGAACATCATCGCTGTCCTCGAGAGGCGCGCCGCGCGAGAGGACGAGTGCCCGCTGCAGAAGATCCTCATCGAGGCGGTAGACCTCGGTCCGGTATTCGAATTTCGGCAACTGATCAGGCGCGGTCGTCAGCACGCCGAAATAGCCGGCGGACCACCCTCCCGGCATTTCGCGTGCGTCGATCTCGTGCGCGATGCCGCTGTCGACGACGTACCGCGCCCAGGCTGCGGTGCCGATCGTGCCCCGCGCCGGATCGATCCCGGCAATACCCGCAATCAGAAAATACGCACGGCGCAGATCGAACGTTCCGCTGTAAATCACGGCCATCAGCGAGGCTGCCGCATTCGCGTGGCCCATGCCGGTCGTCATTTCGCAAACGGCATCGGCATTGCAATGCACGTCGGGATAGTCGGCCGCGAGTCCGGGGACGGGGATATCTTCGAGGGGCGCGAGCGCCGTGAGCCAGGGCGTAGCCTCCGAGGCGAACATATTGATGACGAGCACTTTGACGGCGCGCGCCGGCCGGCCGCGTTGGGCTGCGGCGGCGGGGGCCGGAACCGGGACCGCCTCCGGGGCCTGCGTCGTCTGCGCAGCGCCCGCGGCGGCGGCGAGGGCCGCCGAAACCGCGAGCAGCGCGAGCGGCCGATTTTTACTGGCGCACGATGCCGGGTGCGGCACTAGAACTTCGCCCGGAACTGCGCGCCGATGATCCGTGGATCGTTGATGTAGCCGAGCGTATCCGCGAAATCGATACCACCGATGACGCGGATCTGATTGGTGCAATTGCGGCAGAAGATCGCGGCGTCGTACTTCTTGTCGGCCCAGGTGAAGCCGAGGCGCAAGCCGCCCTCGGTGAGCGGCGGCGCGACGAATTCCGTGGCCGCGTAGAGGAACAGGTTCATCGAACTGCGGTAGGTCCAGTCCGTATAGGCGTAAACCGCCGTGCCGTTCGCGAGCGGAACGTCATAGCGCAGCGACACGTCGGCGACCCATTTGGCGGCCTGCGGCAGTGGATTGCCGTTGATGAGAGCAAAGCCCGCGGTGTTGAGCGGGTTGGTCACGTGGCATTGATCGCCGGGCACGGCGAACGACCAATTGAAACAGGGCGCGACGGTGAGTCCAGGATCCTTGATTTCCGTGTCGTTCAAGCTGCCGGTCACATTGAACACGAGGTTCGGGAGCAGGTGGGCTTCGAAGTCGAGTTCTGCGCCCTTGCCGATGGTGTGGGCGGCGTTCAACAGCTCGGTCGTGTTCGGCGAACTCGACGAACCGCCGACCGCGGTGAGCTGCTGGTGGCTGACGTCATAGTAAAATACGTCGAAGTCGAACCGCGCTCGATGCTCGAACAACTCGGTCTTGATGCCGGTTTCGTAGGAAATGTTGGTCTCGGACCTCGCGAACTGAATCGCCGTGCCGGAGGCCGGTTCCTCGAAGCTCGGTGCGCGAAAGCCCGTTGCGGCGCGCGCATACCACGTAACGTCGGGATCGAACTGGTAGGAGGCACTCACGTCCCAGCTCAGGTTCGAGCCGCTCGCGGATTCGGCATTCGGCGCGAGCGGCGGCGGAACGGTGTCGCTGTACAGGACCGCGAATTCCTTGTGATCTTCCGTGAAGCGCAATCCGGCGCGCGCCTTGAACGCGGGGGTGACGCTAAATTCGAGCGAGCCGAAGATCGCTTCGGCGTCATTCTTCTGGCGCGCAACGGTCGTGTCCTGCAGCGTCCAGAGAAGTCCCGCGCTGCACGTAGCGACCGCGCTGCCGCCGGGCACGCAGTAGTCGTTGTCGGCCGCCGTGATCTTCTCGTAGAACAGGAATACCCCCGCCTGGCCCTGCAGCGGCCCATCGCTCTTGGACACCACGCGGAATTCCTGCGTCAACTGTTCGTGGTTCGCGACGCCCGAGGAGGTCTCGACGGCGAACGGTATGAAGCCGGGACCCGTGGCGACCGTGCAATTCGGGGCGCAGAACACGTTGCCGGGTCCATAGCCGCCGTCGATGTCGCCCTCGGCGAGATACTTCTGCACCGATTCGTAGCCGCTGATCGACTGCAAAGTCATGGCGGGCAGTTCCAAGGTCAGGTGCAGATTCGCCCCGATCGTGCTCAAGGTCGAACTGTTGGGACCGTCGGTATAGATCTTGCCGGGATCGAATCCGGGGACGAGATCATTCGTACCGTAGGTGATGATGTTCGCGCGGAACAGCGTCGATGAGCCGTTGAGGCTGCGCCCGTGCACGTTGAGCAGGGCCGTGAATCCGTCGCCCGGCTTCCACAGCAATTGGGCCCGAGCGCCCCAGTCGTTGAATCCGCCGAGGTCGGTCAGGTTGATCGGGTCATGCACCCAGTTGTCGCGATGCTGGCCCTGCAGCGAGAGGCGGAACGCCATTTGATCGTTGATCGGCACGTTGACGACACCCTGGAGGACGCCCGTGTTGTAAGTTGCATCGGACAGGGAGAAAGAACCCGAGGTTTCGCCGAGTTGCGGTTTGGCCGACTCGAGTTTCACCACGCCGGCGGGCGAATTGCGGCCGAACAGCGTGCCTTGAGGGCCGCGCAGCACCTCGACGTCCGCCTGATCGAAGATGGGAAATCCCTTGAGGGCGGGATTTTCCTGCACGATATCGTCGTAGACGAGCGATACGGGCTGCGATGCGAAGTCGTGATAGTCGGTATTGCCGTAGCCGCGAATATAGAAGCGCGGAAAGGCGCGCCCGTTCGACGATTCGATGTTGAGGCTCGGCACCTTGAAGGCGAGCTGCTTGACGTCGCCGCCTCCGTCACCCAACACGTCGAGCGGATCGCCGCTGAGCGCGGACACCGACATCGGCACGTCCTGGAGTCTTTCTTCACGACGCGTCGCCGTGACGACGACCGCGGCCAGCGTGTCTGCCGACGCATCGGCGCCGGCAGTGTCGGCGGCGACGCCGGCGGCCGGAGTCAGCAGGCTTGCGGCGATGGCGAACGCAGCGACGGGAGCGCTCCGCACCATCCGCGATGGCGGCAACGGCGCGCAGAGCGACGACAAACACCCGCGATTTGTTGTTTTCATCCCGTTCCCTCCCAAGGCTTGAGCGAGAAAAACGCAGCGTGCTCACTCCCCCCGCCTTGCACGCGTTCTTGTTCGTGGATCATTGCAACCCACTAGTGAATCGTTACACTACACACGTCATCCTACGCTGTAAAGAGTCGAGAACCTGCGGTCGCGAAGCCGCGGAAAACCACCGGCGACGCGTGGGAGGCTTGTTTTTTCGGGGAGAGTCGCCGTGGTTTTGCCCGCCGGCCTTGCGTGGTCTTTGATGATACTCAGCATGATCTGCTGGGGATCATGGGCCAATACGTTCAAACTCACGCGCGGCGTGCGCTTCGAATTGTTTTATTGGGATTACGCGCTCGGACTTTGCGTCACGACCTGGGTATTCGCGGCGCTCGTCGGCGTCCCGGGCCCCGACGGTCTCGCGTTTCCGGCGAGTCTCGCGGTCGCCTCGCCGACCGCGCTCGCCGAGGCCGCCGCGGCCGGCGTCGTTTTCAACATCGCGAATCTGCTGCTCGTCGCGGCGATCGCGATGGCCGGACTCGCGGTGGCGTTCCCCGTTGCGATCGGCACCGCCTTGATCGTCGGCACGGCGCTCACGTTTTTCGTCGACCGCAAGGGCTCGCCGCTCCTCATCGCGATCGGCGTCGCGTTTGCCGCGCTGGCGATCGTCGCCTGTGCGGCCGCCTACCGCGCGCAGGCGGCGAGCAGCACGGTGACCCGCAAGAGCGTGATCATCTGCCTCGTGAGCGGCTTGCTCATGGCGAGTTGGGCGCCGCTCGCGGCGGCCTCAATGCGGCCGCTGCCCGGTGCACTCACGCCGCTCGTGAGCCTCGCCGTGTTCGGCCTGGGCGTGCTCGTGTCGACCGTGCCCTTCAATCTGTATTTCATGCGCCGGCCGCTCAGCGACGCGCCGGTCACGATGGGTGCCTACACGCAGGGCGGCGTCGGTTGGCATTTGCTCGGACTCTTGGGCGGCGCGATCTGGACGATCGGCACGACCGCGAACCTCGTCGCGGGCAGCAGCGTCGGGTTCGCGATCTCCTACGCGATCGGACAAAGCGCCCCGCTCGTCGCCTCGCTCTGGGGGATTTTCGTCTGGAAGGAGTTCGCCGGCGCAGGTCCCGCTGCGAAACGCGCGCTCGCCACCATGTTCGTGTGTTATCTCGCTGCGATCGGCATTTTGTCGCGCGCTGGTTGATTTCGCACCGATTGCAGCCGAGGAGAAGTCCCATGTCGAACACCGAGATCACGGCTGAAACGCCCGCGGGAAATCGGGCCGGACCGCACGGCGAGTCTGCCTACGTGCTCGTGATCGGCAGCGCGAGCGTGGACGTATCGGTGATGACCGCGAACCTGCCCCAGCCCGGCGAGACCGTGATCGGCCACGGGTCCTTGATCGCGCCGGGCGGCAAGGGCTCGAACCAGGCGGTCGCCGCGGCAGCGTGCGGCGCGCCGACGCGCTTCGTCGGCCGTACCGGCGCCGATGATTTCGGACGCATGATTCGCCTGGGGCTCGCGGCGCGCGGCGTCGGTATCGAGGCGCTCGAGGCGCTCGCCGGCGTCGCGTCGGGACTCGCCACGATCAGCGTCGAGGATTCCGGCCGGAATGCGATCGTCGTCGTGCCGGGTGCGAATTCAGGGCTCCTGCCCGCCGACCTCGACGCCCTGGAACCGGTCATACGCGGCGCTGCCGTCGTCGTCCTGCAGTGTGAGATCCCCATGGAGACGGTGTACCGCGCGATCGGACTCGCTGCTGCCGCGGGAACTCCCGTGATTCTGAACCCCGCCCCCTATCGAGGCCTCGAGACTGCGAACATCGCGCGCAGCGTGAGCTACCTCGTGCCCAACGAAACCGAAGCGGCGCAAATGCTCGACCGGCCGATCCGCGGCTCACGCGATGCCGAGCAGGGGGCACTCGCGCTGCTCGCGCAGGGATTCCGCTGCGTGATCGTGACCTTGGGCGCGGACGGATGCGTCGTGGCGGCGGACGGTGCGACGCGCCATTACCCCGGACACGCCGTGACCGCCGTCGACACGACGGGCGCCGGCGACGCTTTCGTCGGCGCGCTCGCGGCGGCGCTCGCACGCGGCGCGACGCGCGACACCGCCGTGCGCCGCGCCTTGCTCTATTCCGCGTTGTCCGTGACGCGCGCGGGCGCTCAGGTCTCCTATCCGCTCGGCGAGGAGTTCGAGCGTGCCTGGAGCGCGTCGAGCTAGCCCGCACCCAACCGTCAGGCTTGACGCCTCGGCCGGTGTCGGGCTACATGGGACGCTTGATCCCCTAACGGCACGAGGACCGATCCCCATGCGACATTCGCTGCTTGGCGCGCTCGCCGGCGCCTCCCTCCTCCTGTGCGCGGCACTCCCCGCCGCCGCCGCGCCCCTGAAAGTCGCGTTCGTTTACGTGGGGCCGGTCGCCGACGGAGGCTGGTCGTATCAGCATAATCTGGGGCGGCTCGCGATCGAAAAAGAGTACGGCCCGAAGATCGAGACGACCTATGTCGAGAACGTGCCGGAATCGGCGGACGCGGAGCGCGTGATCCGACAACTCGCCGCGAAGGATTACGGTTTGATCTTCGCGACTTCGTTCGGCTACATGGATCCCGTGCTCAAGGTGGCGAAGCTGTTTCCCAAGGTGCATTTCGAACACAACACGGGCTACAAGACCGCCCCGAACGTCGCCACCTACGAAGCGCGGTTCTACGAGGGCGCTTACCTGCTCGGCGTGCTTGCGGGACGCATGACCAAGACCAACACCCTGGGATACGTTGCCTCGTTTCCGATCGCCGAGGTGATCCGCAACATCGATGCCTTCACCCTCGGGGCCCGCAGCGTCAACCCGAAGGCGCGCACCAAGGTGGTCTGGGCCGACACGTGGTACGACCCCGGCAAGGAGCGCCAGGCCGCCGAGGCGCTCATCGCGCAGGGTGCCGACGTGCTCTGCCAGAACACCGACTCGCCGGCGGTCGTGCAGGTCGCCGAAGAGAAACACATCTATGCATTCGGCTGGGACTCCGACATGGCCAAGTTCGGCCCTCATGCGCAGCTGACGGCCAACACCGAAAACTGGGCGCCTTATTACAGTGAGGAGGTCAAGAAGGCATTGGACGGCACCTGGACCGGCGATCGGCGCGTCAAGCTCGGGATCAAGGAGGGTGCCGTGGTGCTGACGCCGTTGAATTCAGCCGTTCCCGCGGAGGTCGCCAAGGTGTTCGAGGCCAAGAAACAAGCGATCGCCGCCGGTACGCTCGTGCCCTTCGCGGGCCCCATCAAGGACAATGCGGGTACGCTCAAGGTCCCCGGCCAATCCGCGGTGTCCGAGAGCGACTTGGTCGGCATGAACTGGCTCGTCGAGGGCGTGGATGCATCGATTCCGAAGTGAAGGGCTCCTCGGACTGCGTTCGAGCGGCATCTCGATCTGCAGTTTGGTCGCGGCGCTGCTCGTATGCAGCCTGCACGATGCCGCGTCGGCCGAGTCGCCTCCGGCGTCAGCTGCCGGCGCGGCAACACCCTACGACGCGAGGCCTTGGCTCGCCGATCTCGAACAAACGCGCACCGCGCTCGCCGACAGGTACGCCAACCTCGAGTGGGTGGTCTTCGAGCACGAGACCAATCTCGCACTGCTGTTTGCAGATACCAAGCTGCGCGTGAACTCGGCAGCGACGAGCACTGAGGCCCGTGCCGCCTTCGATCGGCTTGCACGCCAACTCGGCGACGGTCATGTGCGTTTCCGCTGGCAGGAGCAGGCGACCGACAATCAACGCCCGACTGCGGATTGCAAGGGCTTGGGCTACGACGCCGTCAAATCGGGTGTGCCCGTCGCCGCCTACCTGCCCGGCTACGCGCCGCTCGCCAACCCGCATGACGCGGTCTTTCCGGCCGGCATGATTCGCGTCGGAGCGCATCGCGTGGGCGTCGTCCGGATAGGCCTGTTCGCGCCGCAGGGGATCCCCTCCCTCTGCACGGCGGCGCTCGACGCCTTGCAATTGGAAGCCGCCGCGCCGTGCGACGACGCCTGCGCGGATCGGATCGAAGCCTGGGTGTCGGCGCGCATGACGGCGGACCTCGTACGCGAGGTTCGCAGCCTCCGGGCGCGTGGCGCCGAAGTCCTGCTCATCGACATCGCCAACAACGGCGGGGGCACGGAGTGGGCGGAAGCCGCCGCACGCATGCTCTCACCGATCCGCTTGAAATCCGAGCACGTTGGATTCGTGCGCGGAGCACACTGGGCGGGCGCGCTTTCGGCCCAGGAGGCCGGGCTGCGAACGGCCGCCACGACCGCCGACGCCGCCGACCGCGCGTTCTTGCTGTCGATGGCGAGCCAAGTCGCCGCGCGCCACGAAGAAGCTGCAACCCCCTGCGATGCGGAGCCGTTTTGGCGGGGCGAACGGCCCGCCTGCCCGTGGCTCGGCGACTCTTGGTTCTCCTCCGGCGCGATTGACAGCGACACGCCGCGCATCCACGGCAAGCCGTGGGCAAGTCTCGTGTTCACTCCGGCGAAGTTCGAGTACGAGGCCGGCGCGTGGCGCGGTCCGCTCATCGTTCTCGTGAACGGCAGCACTGGATCGGCGGCCGAGGAGTTCGCCGCGATCCTGCAGGACAACCGCGCCGCGCTGGTCCTCGGGGCGCCGACGGTGGGTGCCGGCTGCGGTCATACCGACGGCGGAACGCCGACCGTGCTCGAGAACAGCGGCGGTGTGCTGGAGTTGCCCGATTGCGCCAGATTCCGCGCTGACGGTTCCAACGAAGTCATGGGCGTCGAGCCGGACCTGCTCGTCGGACTTCGCGCCGCCGACGGCCCGCATCGCCAGGCGCTGCGCGTCGCGGCGGCGTTGCCCGAAGCCGTCAACCGCGCGCTGCGTCTGCGCAATGCAGGCCGCGTCCACCACTGACGACGCTCCGGTCTCATGCCCGACTCAGTCGGTACCAGGCGACCTTTCGTCGCCACCATGACTGCCGCAAGCACGACGAACAGCGCAAGCGCTCCGAACGGCAGCGCGTAGTCCTGCGCGAGGACCAGCAAATAGAGCAGCCCATAGCCAATTGCGGAGCATGACCCGGTCAGGATTCCCGAACCTACGCCCCTTGCGCCGCATCCTGCCCCGTTGTGAAATGCACTCCCCGGCTGAGGTACACGCGCAATGACCGAGTCCATCGAGTCTGTCGTCCTGGATGACTGGCACGTCCTGTGTGCGTTGAGCGATCTGACGGCCGGATCGGTTCGGCGCATGGTCCTGTTCGGTGAACCGCTGGCGGTGCTGCGGTTTTCCGACGACACGGTTGCCGCATGGCGCTACACCGACTCTCGAGTCGGTCCGGGCCTTCCCATCCGACATCATTGTGGCCACGTGTGGACGAGCCTCGGAACACCCTCGCACGAGCCATTCGACATTCCGGAATTTTTCGAGGCGGATCGGCGCCTCGCTTATTGCGGGAGCTTCGGGGTGCACGTGTCGGCTCCGCGTGCGGTCGAAAATTTCCTCGATCTCGGGCATTTTCCGTTCGTGCACCGAGGTGTGCTCGGCGAAGAGCCACGGACCGAAGTCAAGGACTACGAGGTGGAGGTGTCCGGGGACGACCGCGAAGTCATTGCAAGGCGTTGCCGCTTTTATCAACCGCTGTCCGCATTGTCCGCGAAGACGGGCTTCGAGGTCGAATACGTCTACCGCGTTCCTCACCCTTATTGTGCGGTGTTATACAAGTCCGCCGCGTGCGACCCGAGCCGCAACGACGTCATTGCGATCTTCGCGCGTCCCATATCGGAGGAACACATCAGTGCGAGCCTGTTCATGGCGCTCATCGATGTCGAGAGCACCGATGTGGGTTTGGCGCACTTCCAGCAGATGATTTTCGGCCAGGACAAGCCGATACTCGAGAATCAACGACCGCGGCGTCTGCCGCTCGACCCTACCGCGGAGATTTCCGTTCGCGCGGACCGAATGTCGGTCGCGTACAGGCAATGGCTCCACAAGCGTGGCGTTCGGTATGGGACCGTGCCGTGGGAGCACCCGCTCAGCCGTGACGAACCGGCTGCAGCTTGAGGGATCTGATGCACGGCGCAAGGAGCGCCAATCCGGCGACCGAAAGGAGGCCCACCACGATCGGCAACGGACCGTAGCTCGCGGCGGAAATCGCGAAGCCGGAGATGAAACCTCCCGCCGCGAAGCCCGCCACCTGGGCTGCGGCAATGCCGAGCGCGGCCCTGCCGGTGGTGTCCAGCGCCGCGACCAGCGCCATCTCGTAGACCGTTCCGTAGTTCCAGGCGATGTTGAACGCGGAGAGCGCCAGCGCGAGCGCGACGAGGCTCGTGCTGCGTTCGAATGCCACGACCGACAGCGCCAAACCGGCCGTGGCGATCGCGATCGGCCAAAAGCGGCCCCATCGATGACCCTGCCAGGCGGCCGCCACGGACCCGAGCAGTCCGGCGGCATTGCCGGCGGCGAGCGCGACGCTGATCGTCTCTGCGGTGATTCTGCGCGTCGCCGCATCGCTCTCGGCAAACGTCCAGAACGCGCCCGGCGCGGCGAACCAGACTGCCATCCCCAAGATCGCGAGGATTGCGAGGCGCCCGATCGGGCCGCCGGCGTTGACGTTGCGTGGAGCGCCGCCCTCGGCGCCATCCAACGGCATCCACTTGAGCATGAGCAGGATCGCCACGGGCACGATCGCGAGCGGCAGCAGCGCACCCGTGCCGTAGGGCACGCGATCGAGATAGCTCGAGCTTCCCAGCACCAGCGAACCGAACATCACGACGACCGTGAGGCCCACTCCGAACGCTCGGTCGGGGTTCCGGGTCGCTCCCAGCACCGCAAACGCCAGCGAGAACAAGACGCCTTCGCCGATGAGTCCGGTCAAGAACCGCGCCACGAGCAGCACCGGGAAGCTCCGGCTGAAAAACGCGACGAGATTGAGCGTCATGCAGGATATCGTCCCCACGACGGCGAGCGCCCGGCGGTCGACCCGCTTCAGCCAGAGCATGCAGATCATCGAAGCGATTGCGATACCGAGGTTCTCCGCGGCCGTGATCGACCCCATTTGCGCCTCGTCGATGCCGAGGTGGGAAGCGAGTTCGCCGAGGTAGGCAGGGAGTACATACAAAATCGCGGAGCCGGACGTATAGAGCAGCGCGCCGAGCAAGACCCGCCCCGCGTCCAAGTTCCGGTCGCGCGGCGTGCCCCTACGCATCGATCGGCAGGGGAAAGATTCCGGGCATCGTGATGAACCCCGGCAGCAACTTCACCCGGTCCAGCCAACGGCGAACGGCCGGGTAGTCGCGTCGCGCAATGCCGCCTTCTTCCGACAGCTGTACGTACGGAAAGACGGCGATGTCCGCGAGCGTCGGATGCGCGCGCTCACAGATCCAGCCCGTTGCACTGCGCTCAGAGAACCAGAGATGCTCATCCAACACCCGAAACAGCCGATGCGCCCCGGCGCGGCATCGATCGATATCGAGATCGTAGAACATGCCGTCGTGTAGCCGCGCCGCCGCCGCAGTGTTCGTGATGCCGTCGGCAAACAGGAGCCATGCAGACACGGTCCCGAGCAGCGCGGGGTCCGAACGCGGATACCACAATTCGGCGGGATCGTAGCGGCTCGCGAGGTAGACGAGAATCGCCTGCGAGTCGCGGAGCACATAGTCCCCGTCGGCGAGCACCGGCACCTGGCCGAGCGGGTTCAGGTCGAGAAACCACGGACTCTCGTGTTCTCGGCCCGGATAGAAATCGATTGCGTGCCGCGAATAGGGAACCGCGAGCAGGGCGAGCAACAACCTCACCTTGTAGCAGTTGCCGGACAATTCGTAGTCGTAGAGGGTGATCACGACGGGGAGTCCGCGTGCGCCGGAGGGGGGGCCGGCATGCGGAAGATCCGCTCGCAGGCATCGCGCAAGCGCGTAAGCTGCTGTGCGTGATGCCGGAGCGTCGGGATGCGCAGCTCCGCGCGGAGATCCCCGAGCAAAATTGCGTGCACACCGGTGCACTCGGCATCGATGGGCTGGATGAACAGGCGCACCTCCGTCGTCATCGCGTGCTTGCGCGCCACTGATTGAAAACTGTACGCATCGACCGATGACGTCGAGCAGATCTCATCGTCCATTTCCCGGTCGCGCAGCGCGCCCGACGGCCGAAAGCGATAGTGCGCGATGGCGGCCGCCACGTCGCCGGGGGGGGCCTTGATCGCGACGCCGTAGAGCACGACCGAGTCATCGGCATCGGCGGGTAGCGGAGCGGTGGCAGGAATGTCGTCCAGGAGGCGGGTCCAGATCAGACTCCCCGCTTGCAGCACGGGGTAGGCCCGAACGCGCAAACTGCGCGGCGCAGCCTTCTCGGGCTGTGCGGGAACCGCAGTGCAAGACCCGGAGCCGTCCGCAAAGCGATAGCCATGATAGGCACAGCGCAATTCCTGCCCGAGATTGACACCGACGGTGAGGCGCATGCCGCGATGGGGACAGCGGTTCGCCCAGACGTTGACGCCGCCATCGATGCTCCGCCAGACCGCCAGTTCGCGGCCGAACAGTTCGGTCTCGACGATATGCCGCGGCTGCAAATCCTCGCGACTGCAAATCGGGAACCAGCGACGGATCAACGCCGGATCGTCGACGTCGCTCACGTGGGTGTGACGCCCCGACGGCTCCAGAAGCCGCGATGGGCCGCTGCGATTTCTTCGGCCAATTCGGCGAACGGACCGCGCACCTCGACCTTGCGCTGCCCGGCGTCAAACACGACACGACACGGCAGATCCTGGGTCCGATTCTCGGCGTGGCCGTCGGTGATTTCCAGCAATCGATGCTCCGTCATGCCGAACACGACCGCACCGATATTCGCCCAGTAAATCGTGCCCGCACACATGCAGCAAGGCTCAACCGACGTGTACAGAACGCACTTCTCGAGGTAGTCGGGCGGGAAGTTTCGCGCCGCCGCTCGAGCGAGATTGGTCTCCGCGTGACCCGGACCCCCATCCGTGAGGAAGGTGTTCTCGCCCTCGCCCACCGCCGCGCCGGCTGCGTCGACGAGCACCGCACCAAAGGGGTGGTTGCCCTTCGCCTTGGCCTTTTCCGCGACGGCGATCGCAAGCCGCAGAAAATGCAGGTCGGCAGCGCTATTCATCGGAGACCTCGCATTGGTTAGTAGGCCGGGGGAGTTGCGCCCCTCGCCTCTTGCGCAACCGTACGTGACAGTCTCCCGTCATACGGCTCCCATCGCCCGGCCGGTGGCTCTGCCAAAGGAGCGCCAATGGGCGAACAACTGCGGCTGTCTACAGGCCACCCGCCATAGCCACTGGAAGCTGCGACCTTCATGCCGCGCGAGCTTCTTGTATTTACGACGGGCCCACCGCACCAAAGTCGCTTCGAAGCGGTCAAAGACTCTGAGCAGTGCCGGCTCGTAGAAGCGTCCATAGTAGTTTATCCATCCTCGCAATATCGGGTTGTCCACTGCGCTTGTAACTGCGAGCTACGGTGCACCACGGCATCATCCGCTTCGTTTCGCGTCGCACTCAGAACTTGTAGTGGGCGCCGACCACGAACTCGCGGGGCGGCGCATACACCTGCGTGGTCTCCGCACCGAACTGGTTCGTGAAGCGCGAGGCCACCTGAGCCCGGTCGAACACATTGTTGACGGCCAGCGAGAAGTCCCACGCATGCGGCGTCAGCACAAAGTCGAAGAACAGATTGAACATCGTGTACGAGGGTGCCGTGTAAATCGGGGTCTTGCCGAAGATCGTCGTCGCATAATCGCTGCGATACTGCGCGCTCAACCGCGACAGCAGAGATGACTCACCGCCGAGAGCAAGCGTATGGCTCAGATTGATCGTCGCAATCAGGGCGGGGAGGCTGGGTGGGGCGTTGCCGTACACGTCGAAATACGCCTTCTTGCGATACGACTGCAGCAGCGCACCATAATGTCCGGTCGGATTGGAGTAGGCATCGATGAAGTCGGCGTAGGTGACGCCCGGGAGTGCGAGAAACGCATTGTTGGCGAGATTGCCGGAATAGTTGTCGAGTGCGTCGTAGTGCGAGGTGATGCTGCCATGCTCCCAGGTGGCGTTGGAATCGACACGTAAATTCAACGGCAGCAGCGCCGACATTTCGGCTTCGAAACCGTATATCCGGACGTTCGGGATGTTGCCGACACCGCCCTGGTAGGGGATGAGGTCATCCCCCTGATACTGCATGTCCTTGTCCTCGTAAAGAAATCCCGCCAGATTCAGGGTCAGCGTCTTGTCGAGCAGCGAGTTCTTCGAACCGAGTTCGTAAGCGGTGATCGTTTCCGGCTGGAATTGATACGGTTCGCCGAAGGGATACCCGGTGATCGGACAGCCGCTGCTGGCCGGCGCGCCCGACGGGCAATTCGAGATGTTGCCGCCGCCCGGCTTGAATCCCGTCGAGACGCTGCCATACAGCAAGTTCACGGGCGTCAGGTCGTAGTCGAGCGCCACGCGCCAGGTCGGCTTGTCCGCGGTCTGCTCGTAGAAGATGGCATGGCCCGGCGCGAACAGGTCGTAATAATCGTCGAACCAGGTCGTATTGTGGTCGTGCGTGTACCTGAGTCCCGCCGTGAGTCGCACGGCATCGGTGAAATGCCAGGTTCCCTGGCCGTAGAACGACGCCGAATCGCGGTTTTCGACGCCGAAATTCTGGAAATAAAGCGTACCGTTATAGATCGCATTGGTGATGAATTGACCGAGCGCGCTGTTCGGGTTGGTCACGGTCGTCTCCGGCACCGCCAGCAAATTCGGCGCCGCCGTGCCGTCGAAGATCGGTTCGCCGCCGAACAGATTGTACTGGTCGTACGCCACGGTGGTGACGCTCTTGAGATAAAACGCGCCGACGATCCAGTCGAGCGCGCCGCCCGGCTTCGAGCCCAGGTTGATTTCTTCGGTGATGCTCTTCGAGTTGTGCTCGAACCACTCCACGTCGTGCGGCGAACCCTGGCTCGTGATCAGGGCCAGCGACTCACCATCTTCGTTGACCGACCCGTGATGGTTGACCTCCTGGTAGCTCGACAGGATCTTCAGCGTCGCCATGGGCAGATTGTAGGTGATGGTCCCGGCGGCGAGTTGTTGGTCGTAGATCATCTGACCCGGCCAGTCCGATGTCTGACGGTACGGGTCCGGATTCGGATCATTGATGTTCTTGCCCGAGGCTTCGTGCTGATTGGCCCGTGCGTATTCGGCGCGGAGCAGCACCGACAAATCATCATTCGCCTGCCAGAGGGCCTGCAGGCGGGCATGCCAGCTGTGCTGGTTGTTCAGATCGAAGTCCGGATTACCCGGCACGGCGATCGCCTTGACGTAGCCCCGCTGGTTGATCTGATCGACCGCCGCCCGGATGGCAAAGCTGCTCGACAGCGGGATGTTGATCGCGGCGGTCAGGTGTTCGAGGTCGTAGGAGCCCGCAGACGCGTCGACGAATCCGTTGACCGCGTCGAAAGTCGGCTGCTTGCTGATGACATTGATCGTGCCGCCGACGGCGTTTTGGCCGAACACCGTGCCCTGGGGGCCGCGCAGGACCTCGACGTGATCGACGTCCAGAAACCCCGAGTCGAGCGCGACCGGGAATGCGATGTAGATGCCATCCTCGTGGTAGGACACCGACGTCTGTGCCGAGTCGTCCTGCGGTACGTTGAATCCGATGCCGCGGATCGACACGCTGCGGTTGTAGCCCTCGCTCTGCGTGATCACGAGTCCCGGAACCTGGCCGTTCAGATCGATCGGATTGACGATGTTCAACTGCGCGAGGGAATCACCGGCGAGAGCCGTGATCGCAATCGCCGCCTTTTGCAAATCGATGTCCTGCTTTTGCGCGACGACCTTGATTTCTTCCAGCGTCTCGGGAGGTGCCGCCGCCTCGTTCACGGCGGCGTTGGCCGGACCGGCTTGCGCATGTTTGCCTGAAATTCCCACCGCGCACAGCCACGCGACGACTAGCGCCGTAAGCGTTGAACGAACCTGCATCGAGTTCTCCCCTGCAAAAAGAGCGAGCGGCCGAGCCCGCTTTCCGCCGCGATCTTCGGCAAAGCGAACAGGGCACCGACAAAAACCGCCGTTGAAGCGTTCATCCCCGCTGCCGATTTCCCGAAAGGTCTATGCCTTGTTACACACGATGGGATCGATCGGCGAAAACTCGAAGCTCAGAAAATATCCAGCCCGTTCAACGAGACCGCATCGAATATGTCATTCGGCCAAAGATGTGTCAATGCACGCCGCTCAGTGAATGCGCGCCCGGCCGAACGCTCGCAGCGCACTGCACGTTCGACGCGAGCACGCGCGGCTAAGGCATCCCGACGTGCACGATCGCTTCGGCGAGCTCAATCTCATCGCAATTCGCGCCCGGGCCGCCGCGGTCGACGACGAGAAACCGCGAGGTCTCGCCGATCGCGATCAGTGCGTGATGCCAGGTGTTGCGTCGGTAGTTCACGCCCTGGGTCCCTGAACTCCAAAACGCGCGGATGCCGCTCGCGAGCGGTGCAGCGCCCTGCTCCGCGACCACGACCAGAAACGGCCGTGCCTCGAGCGGAAAGAACGCCTGACTCGACAACGGATGTCGTTCGAGGGACCGCAACTGGAACGGCAGCGGCCGCGGACTCGCTTCGAACAGGCTGATCAAGGGCCTGCCGCCCGCGGCGGCGACGTCGACCCCCGCAAGATCGTCGTAGCGCTTGCAAGTCCCCTCGTTGATCCAGCGAAACTCGCGTCCGTCGGCTGCGATGACGTCGCCGAACGGCGCGAACGCCGCGGGGGTCAAAGGCACTGCGCGCAGATCGAAGCGGATCACCGGCTTGGCTGCGGTCATGGTCTCAACCCGGCCGTACCGGCGTGCCCAGGAACCGCACGCGGGACAGGCCCCCATCCGGATGAATATTGACGCGCACGTGTGACACCACGCCCAAGTCGCGCAGTTCCGCCGAGAAGCTCACGACACGATCGGCCTGAAGGAGCTGGGGTTCGAGCAGCACCGGCCAATAGAGACTTTCACTGCGCAGATCCCCGTCGGCGTCCGGACCCAAGCCCACGGCATTGATCGAGACCTGGTGGGGATAGTTCCCTTTGAAATGCGCGGTATCGACCTCGACCGTTTCGACGCGGCCCGGCGTCCCCAAACGCAGCAGCACCCAGTCGTAGCCCGGCTCGCGTCGACGGCGCGTCTCCCAACCGTCCGCCATGCTCGCGCCGCGCCCCGGCAGCAGGAGATTGCGCATGGACCCGTAATGCTCGTCGCTGCAGGCGAGCGCGCGGCCGCCGTTGAGTGCGGCGGCGAGATCGATGGCCTCATCGGCGACGAATTTGCTCCAGTCGCGATGGACGGTCCCGTAGGCGCGCAGCCGCGCCACGCCGCCGTCCGGATAGATATTGAGTTTCAAATGGGTCCAAACCCCCGTCGAAGCCGCTTCGAACAGGTTGCGGTGATCCCCGCGCAGCGCCGTCCGCGGCAACACTTCCGTCCAGCGCGTGCGCTCATCGGGCGGCGCCGCCGAGCGGGTGGCCTCGACCGATGCGAACGGCGGGTAATTTCCAGTAAAGAAGCGCGTATCGATCTCGAGTACGCTGAGCGTGCAGAGCGCCGCGAGACGCACGATGCAATGGTCGAAGCCGGGTCCCCGCCGGCGGCGGGTCTCCCATCCGTCCATCCACTTGCCGTGGGCGTCGTAGAGTCCGGCACGCCACTCCGGTTCGCCGGGTTCGAGCATGCGTTCGAGGGGCGCGAAGAATTCGTCGGTTGCGAACAAACCCGCGGCGCCGAGACGCGCATCGGCAAGATTAGTGCTGCGGCTCAGGAGCAGGGAGAGCCTCGGGGGCGGATTCTCGGGGGGTTCAGTCATGGCGGATCACGGTTGAAGCTGGTGCGCTATTGTGACACCGGCCGGCCCGGCCGGCGTACGCAAGACGTGCTCGACCTGGCGCAGACCCCGCGCGATGTCGGTATCCGCCGCCGCGAGCGCGGCATCGGCGAGGTCTGCCGCGGACACCGTGATCACGAGTTCGCCGCGGGCGATTGCGCCGCCCGAAGGACGTAAGGCCTGCAGGACTGCGATGCCCGCCAGATAACCCAGCGGCGCCTCACAGCGCGTCGCAGCCGGCACGCCGTCCATCGGCGGCCGTATCACGGGTGCTCCATCCGCCCCGGACGAGGGTTCACCGAGTTGTCTGCGGGCGTGGATCTCGCCCGCTGCGCCGGCAGCCACGTCGAACCCGGCCGCCAGCAGCCACTCGCGCACGCGATCGGCGCGTGACTCCTCGCGCGGCGTGGGGGACACGGGCAGCGCCAGCAGCCGCTCGCGCATGGCGGAGAGTTCCGCGCGCGGATCCGAGACGACGAGATCGGCGAGACGAAAGCCGGCGATCCGGCCGATCTGATGCAAAGCCGTGCGCTGCTCCTCGGGCGGTGCGCTGGCGAGTCGCCGCCCGATGTTCGCGAGTATCGACGCCGGGTCGTGACCCTTGACCGCCAGGATGAAGGGAAAGTCGAATTTTTCGAGATACGCCGCGTTGAGTTTCTGCAACTGCGCAAATTCTTCGTCGCTCAATGCGGCAAGTCCCGCGCGCGTTTGCTCGCGGGCGGACGCGGCGGTCAATTCGGCGCGTGCCCGGCCGCGCGCGCCGAGCTTCGGATGAGCGCGAATCAACCCGAGTTGCTCCTCCGGTGTCGCCACAGCGACCACGTCGCGCATCGCATCGAGCAGCGCGAGCCGCGCAGCGAATGGACGCCGCGACCGGGCCCGCTCGGGTATCCATGGCGAGTGCTCGAAGATACCCGCGAGCGTCGCGACGAACCCGGCGTCGGGCAGGGCATTCAGCGCGTCGAGAGCGATCACGGCGCCGGGCTCGCGCCCCGCGGCGCCGCGGGGGCCGGATGAGTCGCCATCCAGTGACGCGCGATCTCGATGCGGCGGCAAATCCACACATGCTCGTGATCTTGAACGTGGTCGAGGAAGCGTTCGAGTGCCGCGAGTCGCGCGGGGCGCCCCGCGATCCGGCAATGCAGGCCGACCGACAACATCTTGGGCGCATCGAGGCCGGCCGGATCGCCCTCGCGATACAGCGTGTCGAAGGCGTCGCGCAGGTAGTCGAAGAACTGCGTGCCGGAATTGAAACCCTGCGCCGTCCCGAAGCGCATGTCGTTGGTGTCGAGCGTGTAGGGCACGATGAGGTGCGGGCGCCCCATGCCGGGCACGTGCACCCAATACGGCAGGTCGTCGGCATACGAATCCGAGTCGTAGAGGAAGCCGCCGTGCTCGAGCAGCAAACGCCGGGTCTGGGGACTATCGCGCCCGGTGTACCAACCGAGAGGCGCCTCGCCGAAAATGGTTCGCAGCACCTCCACGGCCTCGGCCATATGCGCCCGCTCAGTCGCCGCATCCACCTGCTGATAGCTGATCCACCGCAAGCCGTGGCTCGCGATCTCATGCCCGAGTTCGCGGAAGGCCGAGGCCGCCTCGGGATTCCGCGCGACGGCCCGCGCCACGGCGAAGATCGTGAGCGGCAGGCGGCGCCGCTCGAAGGCTCGGAGCACCCGCCAGAGTCCCGCCCGCGAGCCGTACTCGTAGAGCGACTCCATGCTGAGGTGGCGCATCGGGAAGGACTGCGCGCCGATGATCTCGGAGAGAAAGACCTCCGATCCGGCATCGCCGTCGAGCACGCAATTCTCCGCGCCCTCCTCGTAGTTGAGCACGAACTGCAGCGCGATGCGCGCACCCTCGGGCCAGGCCGCGTGCGGCGGCTTGCGCCCGTAACCAACCATGTCGCGCGGATAGCTCACATCAGCCTCCCGCGCCATGGCCGATCCACATCAACACGGTGGCGCGCTCCTCGTCGGTCATGGCGGTCAAATTGCCGAGCGGCATCGAGCGTGTCGCGAGCTGCTTCTGGATTTCCGGCAGATGCGCACGCACCTCGGCAATGGTCTCGAACTTCAGGCCGTTTGGTGCTGCGGCGAAACCCGGCTCGGTGGGGTTCGTCGCGTGGCAGGGGACGCAGCGCTGCACGAGGATGGACTGCACGCGGTCGACGGCGACCTCCGGAGCGGTGCCGGCGGTGAGTGCTCCGGACCCGCCTGACACGGGCGCGAGCGCCGCCACGACCGCCGCGAGCGTCGCGAGTCCGAGCACGCCGGGCAGCGCGAGCGCGACGGCGCCGCGTTCGGCCGGTTTGTGTCGCGCGACGAACCAGGCGCGGATCGAGGCTCCCGCGAAGCTCATGGCGATCAGCACGAGCCAGTTGAACGCCGCGCCATAGGTCATCGCATAGTGATTGCTGATCATCACGAACAGCACGGGCAGCGTGAAATACGTGTTGTGCACCGAGCGCTGTTTGCCGCGCAGGCCCGGGGCCGGGTCGAGCGGCCGGCCGTCGCGTTTCGCGCTCACCATGTCGCGCTGACCGGGGATGATCACGAACAGCACGTTCGCGACCATGATCGTGCCGAGCGCCGCGCCGAACAGCATGAACGCACCGCGGCCGCTGAAGACTCGGCACAGTCCGAAGGCCTCGGCGCCGATGAGCGCCGCGAGCACGGCGGCAAGGGCGCCCGGCTGGCGCGCCAGCGGCGAGCGGCACAACCCGTCGTAGACGAGCCAACTCGCAACGAGCACACCGAGACCGAGCCCCACGGCCAGCCGTTTGGTGAGCGGCATCACGGCCGGATCGATGAGGTAGGCGTCGGCCCGCCAGAAGTACAGCAGGCACAGCAGCGCGAATCCCGACAACCAGGTCGTGTAGGCTTCCCAATAGAACCAGTGCAGCGTGGGCGGCAAGGCCGCGGGAGCGCCCCGGTATTTCTGCGCGCGATAAAACCCGCCGCCGTGCACGGCCCAGACTTCGCCGCCGATACCCGGGTCCGTCGTTTCCGGAAATACCGGCGGCCGCAGATGATTGTCGAGCCAGACGAAATAGAACGACGCGCCGATCCAGGCGATGCCGGCGATGACGTGCAGCCAGCGCAGGAATAGGGCCGACCAGTCCAGAAGATAGGCGATCATGACGGTGGCCCGCAGCGTGAGCAGTCGGCGGCCTCGCAGGCAACGGGAGCGCTGGATTCGGCCGCTGGACGGGTATCGGTGCCGGCGTCCGCGCTCGAGTCCAGGTCCTGCAGGATTTGCGCGGCCACCGCGACCGCGATCGCCGCAGGTGACTTGCCCGCGATACCCGGAACGCCGATGGGACAGACCAAGCGCGCGATGCGGCCTGCGCCCAAGCCCTCGCGGGCGAGGCGCGCACGAAAGCGGGCCGCCTTGCTCTTCGAACCGATGAGTCCCGCCCAGGCGAAATCGCCGCGCCCGAGAATCGCCCGACACAACGCATAGTCGAGCTCGTGGCTATGGGTCAGCACGAGGTAGCGCGCGCCCGGCGGCGCTCGAAGGGCGCTCGCGACCGGATCGCCGCATTCGACGCGGACGTGTCCGGGCAGATCGGCCGGCAGGAGTTCGACGCGGGTGTCGAGCCAGGTCAGCGCGAGCGGCAAGTCGCGAAAAACGCGCACCATTGCCTGACCCACGTGGCCTGCGCCGAACACCCAGAGCGGCGCGGCTTTGCGGTCGAGCCGCTCGACGAAGCGCACGCCGCCCTGCGCCGGCGCGGCGCGGGAACCGGCTTTCCGCTCGAGCCGCGGAAGCTCGCCGGACCTGCCGATCAGCCGCCGTGCGAGGCCGGACTCACCGAGCGTGCTCTCGAGCATCACCGGAGCGCCGCGGCTCGCTGCATGCGCCGTCTCGAGAAAGACGCGGTCGGCGCGGGTATAACGCTCGATCCAGAGTTCGACGACGCCGCCGCAACACTGGGCGAGATCGGCGGCGAGCACCAACCGCTCCACTCGTGCCACCGGCTCACCGGGCTCCAGCAGCGCGCGCGCCGCGACGATCGCCTGCCATTCGAGCTGTCCACCGCCGATCGTGCCGATGAACGCGGTGCGGGTCACGAGCATCACGACACCGGGTTCGCGCGGCGCCGAACCCTTGACGCTCGCGAGCACGACCCGCGCGACGGCGGACTCGCCCTCGAGCAGGCCAAGGAGGTCCGCCGGCCACGCCTCGAGCGCGCGCAGCCAACTCATTGCGGCTTGCCCGTGCGCGCGGCATCGATCGCGCGCAGCACCGCTTCGGGCGTTGCGGGCGCCGTCAGCTGCGGCAGGCAGCGCGCCTCGCCGCAGCGGGCCACGGCATCGCGGATCGCATGCAGGACGGAGATCGCGAGCATCAGCGGCGGCTCGCCCACGGCCTTGGAGCGATGGATCGTGTCCTCGCGGTTCGGCGCATCGGTGAACAAGGCGACATTTGCGAGACCGGGCCAATCGCGCGCCGTCGGAATCTTGTAGGTCGACGGCGCATGCGTCATGAGTTCGCCGCGCTCGTTCCACCAGAGCTCCTCGGACGTGAGCCAGCCCGCGCCCTGCAGAAAGCCGCCCTCGATCTGACCCAGGTCGATCGCCGCATTCAACGACCGGCCGACGTCGTGCAGAATGTCGACGCGCAGCAGACGCGTCTCGCCGGTCAAGGTATCGACGGCGACCTCGCTGACGGCGGCGCCGCAGGCAAAATAATAGAACGGCCGGCCGCGCATCGTGTTCTTGTCCCACTCGATCTTGGGCGTCCGGTAGTAGCCCGTTGCGGACAGCGAGATCCGCGCCTTGTAGGCGGCTCCCGCCAGCTCCGCGAAGGCGACCTTGCGCTCGCCCGTGCTCACGAGCCCGTCATGAAAGCGTACCGCGTCGGCGCTGACGCCGTAGCTCGCGCAGGCGTATTCGACCAGGCGTTCGCGGATCGTCCGGGCCGCGGCCTCGGCGGCTTTGCCGTTGAGATCGGAACTTGCGGAGGCCGCGCTCGCCGAAGTGTTCGGCACCTTCGAGGTGTCCGTGGCCGAGACGCGGATCGCGGCGAGCGGCAAGCCGAGTTCGCGTGCCACGACCCCGGCCACCTTCGTGAACAACCCCTGGCCCATTTCCGTGCCGCCGTGGTTGAGCAGAACCGTACCGTCCGTGTACACGTGCACGAGCGCGCCCGCCTGATTGAACATTGTCGCCGTGAACGAGATGCCGAATTTCACGGGCGTGAGCGCGATCCCGCGTTTGACGATGGGGCTCTCGGCATTCCAGCGCTCGAGCGCGGCGCGGCGTGCGTGATACTCGCTGCTCGCGGCAAGCCGCTCGATGAGCACCGGAGCGAGGTTGTCCTCCACGGTCTGTCCGTAGGGCGTGATGTTGCGCGGCGCCTCGCCGTACAGATTTGCGCGGCGCACGGCGAGCGGATCCAGCCTGAGCGTGCGCGCGACCTCGTCGAGGATCTGCTCGATCACGATCATGCCCTGCGGGCCGCCGAAGCCGCGGAACGCCGTATTCGACACCGTATGGGTCTTGCACCGGTGCGAGACGATCGCGACGTGCTCGAGGAAATACGCGTTGTCGAGATGCATCACGGCTCGGTCGTTGACCGGTCCGGACAGGTCCGCCGAGTAGCCGCAGCGCGAGGCGAGCATCACGCGGAGGGCCGTGATGCGGCCGTCGGACTCGAACCCCACGTCGTAGTCGGCGATGAAGTCGTGGCGCTTGCCCGTCGCGAGCATGTCGGCGTCCCGATCGAGCCGCAGTTTGACCGGTCGCTGCGTCTTGCGGGCGAGAACGGCGGCGGCCGCCGCGATCAGCGCGGGCTGAGTTTCCTTGCCGCCGAAGCCGCCGCCCATGCGGCGGCACTGCACGACGATGGCATGGGCGGGCCGCGCGAGCGCCTGCGCGACGATCTGCTGCACCTCGGACGGGTGTTGAGTCGAACTATGGATCAGCATCCCGCCATCTTCCTGGGGCACGGCGATGGCGATCTGCCCCTCCAGATAGAAATGATCCTGGCCGCCGAGCGCGACGCTGCCCTGCAGCCGCCGCGGCGCTCGCTCGATCATTTCTACCGGGTTGCCGCGCACGAGTTCCACGGAGGGCAGCACGTAGCTCTCGGCTGCGAGCGCTGCGCGTACGTCGAGGATTGCCGGCAGCGCTGCGTAGGCGATGCGTGCCGCACGCGCCGCGCGGCGCGCCGCACCGTGCGAGGTCGCGGCGACCGCGAACAGCGGCTGACCCGCGTACTCCACGAGATCCGTCGCAAAAATCGGATCGTCGTGCATGTGGCCCCCATAATTGTTTTCACCCGGCACGTCTGCGGCGCCGGCGATGGCAACGGCGCCCGCGGCACTCAAGACCGGGGCGAGGTCGCACTCGAGGACGCGGCCATGGGCGATGCTCGAGAGGCCGAAGGCCGCATGGAGCGTCTCCGGCGGCAAGGGGATGTCGTCGGCATAGAGCGCGCGGCCGCTGACGTGCAAATGCGCGCTGTCGTGGGCGGGACTGCGGCTCACACCCGCAAACCCGAGGCGCCGAGGCCACCGGCGCCGACACCACCGGCGCCGACGCCGCCGTGCTCCAAAAAGAATCGCTGCAGCAGCGCGCCTGCCGTGCGCAGCCGGTAGGCGCTCGTCGCGCGCAAATCGCTCAAGGGCGAGAAATCCTCGGCGAGAGCCGCCGCCGCCCGCTCGATGCTCGCCGCATTCCAATGCGCGCCGATGAGGGTCCGTTCGGCGGCGCGCGCGCGCGCGGGGACCGCCGCCATGCCGCCGAACGCGAGGCGCGCCGAGACGACGCGGGCCGCCTCGACGCGTACGGCGATGCCGGCGCAAACGGCCGAAATGTCTTGATCGTAGCGTTTGGCGATCTTGTAGCTCTCCACCCAGGTGCCGGCCGGCGCACGCGGCACGGTGACCGAGACGACGAACTCCCCCGGCGCGAGCGCCTTGCGCTGATAGCCGAGATAAAACTCCTCGAGCGGCAGCCGGCGCGATTGGCTGCCGCGGCGTAGTTCGAGTTCGGCGCCGAGCGCGATCAGCGCCGGCATGCTGTCGCCGATCGGCGAGCCGTTGGCGAGATTGCCGCAGAGCGTGCCCGAGTTGCGCACGGGCGGCGATCCGAAGCGCTCGGCGACTTCGGCGAGCGACGGATGTTCCGCAACGATCGCGTTCCAGGCATCGCTCAATGGCACGGCCGCGCCGATCGCGATCCCGCGTGCATCCGTGGCGATGCGCTTGAGTTCGGCAACCTCACCGAGGTAGATCACGGCGGGCAGGTCCCGCAGCAGCTTCGTGACCCAAAGGCCCACGTCCGTGCCGCCCGCAAGCACGAGCGCACCGGGGGCGGCGAGGACCGCGGCGGCAAGCTCATCGAGGTCGCGCGGCGCCTGAAATCCGGGCAGGCGCAGCGGAACCGTCCTTGCGATCGCGCCGAGGGCCGCGCAGCGTGCCGCGTCCGTCGTCGCGTCCGGTCCCCAGGCGGCCGGGCGCGGATAGCTGCCCATGCGGCAGCCGGCGGCGATGATCGGACGGTAGCCCGTGCAGCGACACAGATTGCCCGACAGTGCTTCGACCACTCGGTCACGACCCGGTGCCGGATCTTCCAGGTACAGGGCGAACAAGGACATCACGAATCCCGGCGTGCAGAATCCGCATTGCGACGCGTGCTCGTCGACCATCGCCTGTTGCACCGGATGCAAGGGTGCATCCACGGCAGCGAGACTCTCGACCGTCACGATTTCGCGCCCGTCGATCGTCGGCAGCAGTCGAATGCACGAGTTGACGGCCTTATAAGCGATGCTGCGCCCGTCGGCGGCCAATTCGCCGAGCGCGATCGTGCAGGCACCGCAATCACCTTCCGCACAGCCCTCCTTCGTGCCGGTACGATGCAGGACCTCGCGCAGATATTCGAGCACGGTCGTCGTCGCCGGCAAGCCCTCGGCCCGCACGACGTGGCCGTCGAGTATGAAGCGAACCGCGCCGGTCACGAGCGGCTATCCTCCTCGGTAGACGGAGTAACTCCAGGGCGACACCAACAGCGGCACGTGATAGTGCTCGTCCGGGTGGGCGATCCCTAAGCGGATGATGGCTTCCTCGAGGAAGGCGGGCACCGGCAGCGCGACGCCGCGCGCACGGAAGTACTCCGCGAGCCAAAAAGTGACCGTGTAACGGCCCTCCCGAAGGCCCTCGCCCGCCAGCAGCGGCGCACTCAGACGGCCATCCTTGCCCGTGACCGCCCGAACGAGCAATTTCGGTGCATCCGGGAGATGCTCGTGCACCTCGATGCGCATGCCCGCCGCGGGCAGTCCGGCGCTGGTATCGAGCACGTGAGTCGTCAGCTGTCCCATGCCCGGAGATCCTATAGATAGTGCACCGGTGCTTGCAAACAAAATAAGCCCAAGTCGTATAAAGTTGACGCATGCAGGATTACCTGAGAGCGCTGCCGAAGGCGGAATTGCATCTGCACATCGAGGGTTCGCTCGAACCCGAACTCGCGTTCCGTCTGGCGCAAAAACACGGCGTCAAGCTGCCTTACGCGAGCGTCGAGGACCTGCGCCGGGCCTACCGATTCGAGAATCTCCAAGCCTTCCTCGACATCTATTACGCCGGAGCGGCGGTGCTGCGCGATACTGAGGATTTCTATGAGCTCACGCGCGCCTATCTGGCGAAAGCGCGCGAGCAGGGCATCGTCCACGTCGAGATTTTCTTCGACCCGCAGACGCACACGGCGCGCGGCGTCCCATTCTCGGTGGTGATCGCCGGCATCCAGCGCGCACTCTCGCAGGCGGAGCGCGAAACCGGCATCACCTCGCGCCTGATCCTGTGCTTCTTGCGGCACTTGAGCGCCGCGGACGCCATGCGCACGCTCGAGACTGCCCTGCCGCACAAGCACCTGATCGCCGCGGTCGGGCTGGATTCATCGGAAGCCGGACATCCGCCGTCCAAGTTCGCGGCCGTGTTCGAACTCGCCCGCCGCGAGGGCCTGCCCGGCGTCGCTCACGCCGGCGAGGAGGGTCCGCCCGCTTACATCCATGAAGCGCTCGACATCCTGCGCGTGCGCCGCATCGATCACGGCGTGCGCAGCGAGGAGGATCCCGCGCTCATCGATCGGCTGGCGCGCACGCGGATGCCCTTGACGGTGTGCCCCTTGTCGAACGTACGGCTCAAGGTGTTCGCACGCATCGAGGATCACAATCTGAAGCGGCTGCTCGATCGCGGCCTTTGCGTGACCGTGAACTCGGACGATCCCGCCTACTTCGGCGGCTATCTGCTCGAGAATTATGTCGCCGTCCAGCGCGGCCTGGCGCTCACGCGCAGCGACATGACCGCACTCGCGCGCAATTCCTTCGAAGCCTCGTTTTTGCCCGACGCCGATAAGCGCCGCTGGATGCGGGCCGTCGACGCCTATGCGCGCGAGGCCGGCGCGAGCAGTTGAGGCCGGCGCGAGCACTCGGGCCGACGCCGGCGGTGGAAGGTGCGCCGCCCGGCAGTCTGCTAGGGCCGGCGCGCCTGCATGAGCGCGACGAACTGCTTGCTGAACCTCGGCAGGTCCACGTCGAGCTGCGCATGCACGCGCTGCAGGCCGAGCGCGGGCTTGAGCGCCTCATCCCAGGTGAGCGTCTCGCCATAGGCGGGACCATGGCTCACGTCGACGTCCATGAAGAGCACGCGCTCCTTGGTGATGATGGACGGGTCCAGCCAGGCGCAGGCCGCGAGTTCGTCCCAGAGGTAATAACGTTCCGCCGAATACTTCGCGATGTAGCGCGCGGCGGGACTCGTGGACTTCGCGATCTCGGCGAGCATCGCCTCGGTGAACATCGCCTTGATCGACACGTCCACGGTCGTGAGGTCGATGCGCGGCCAGGGCGCACGCAGCGTGATGCGCGCGGCCTCGGGATCGAACCAGAAATTGAACTCGTGGCGCGGGCTCGCGGCGAATTCCGGATCGTCGGTCTGCGGGTCGAGGCTGCCGCCCATGATCACGATGCCGCGCGTGCTTGCCGCGAACCCGGGATCGATGCTCTGGGCGAGCGCGATGTTCGTGAGCGGGCCCGCCGCGTAGATCGTGACCTCGTGCGGATGGGCATGCACCTGCCGGATCAAAAAGTGCGCGGCGTCCTCGGGGATGGGTTTCGTGTGCGGCTCACCCTCCTCGAGCGCCAGCACGTCGTAGGGGCCGGGCGGAGGCGGCGCAGGATTGTCCTTGCTCAAGGCGCTCTTCTCGCCCCACGCGCCCTGCCACGCCACCTGGCCGACGAGAGCCGCCATGAGCCTCGTTTCCTCCTGCGTGCGAACCAGCGGATACACGGCGCCGAGCGCGACCGGCACGTCCGTGCGCTCGATGAGCTCCAACATGCGCAGCGTGTGCCGCGCCTCGTCGTCGCGCCACGCATTGCCGGTGACCATCGTGATGCCGAGCACGGCAACTTCGGGCGACTGCAGCAGCACCATCATCGCCATCTGGTTCGAGCCGCCAGGACCCGATCCGTCCTGATCGATGAGCACGAGCCGCGGCGCCGCGGCCGCCGCCGTCGCGACGGCGGGGAGCAGCGCGAACGCGGGGAGCAGCCCGAGCGCGAGCAGGGCCGCATTCCGCAGGCCGCGTAGACGCGGCGCCCTCATGCCGGCACCTGGCGCGCAGCGCCGTGCGCCAAGCGGCCCTGGACCCAGACGTCGCGGATGTTGGCGCGCGTCGCGTGATAGACGATTTTCTGCAAGATGTTCTCCGGTGTGTCGTCCCGCGACACGCGCAGATTGCCGTTCGCCGCGTTGACGTCGATGCTGAGCGCATCGAATGCATAGCCTACCTGGAATGTGCCGATCGGCAAATCGAGTGCGATGCCGCCGCCCGCGGTCGCGAGCCAGAACGCGGTCAGCGCATCGATGCGCGAGTGCGAGCGGCCGCGCCGCTCGCGCACCAGCGCCGGGTCCGCGCCCGCCTCGAGACGGCGCGAGGCGATCACGGCGTGGCGCGCATTGTCGAGCACCGACGGACTTGCGCCGCCCGCGATGTCCGTGCCGAGACCGACGTGGACGCCGCGCTCGAGCGCATGGCGCAGCGGGAAGATCGCATCCGAGAAATAGACGTTCGAGAGCGGGCAGTGGGCGATCGCCGCACCGCTCGCCGCGATGCTGTCGAGATCCCGGTCGCCGATGAAATTGCCGTGCGCGAGCACGGTGTGCCGCGTGAGCAGCCCAAAGCGCTCGAGCGCCTCGGTATCCGTGACGCCGCAGCGTTCCTGCACGTAGCGATGCTCCCAGTCGCTCTCGGAGCAATGCGTCTGCACGTGGCAGCCGGTCTCGCGCGCAAGGTCGCCCAGGGCGACGAGCAGCGCGTCGGTGCACGACGGGATGAAGCGCGGCGTGATGACGGGGCGCACCAGGCGGGCGCCATTGCCGGGCATGGCGTGCACGTAGTCGATGAACGTGCGCGTATCGGCCGCGCCGCTCGCGGCGGAAGCGTCACGGTAGAAATCGGGGCACTCGGCGGGGTTGTCCATCGCGACCCGCCCGACGAGCGCACGCTGGCCGCGCGCGTGGCAGATGTCCGCGAGCCGCATCGTGGCCGGCAGATGGACCGTGCCGTAATAGAGCGCCGTCGTCGTGCCGTTCGCGAGCAGCGCGCCGACCAGCGACTCATAGACGCCGGCCGCGAAACTCGAGTCGAAATAGCGCGCCTCGAGCGGAAACGTGAATTTCTGCAGCCAGTCTTCGAGCGGCAGATCGAGCGCGAGTCCAAGCTGGGGCCATTGCGGCGCATGCACGTGCAGGTCGATCAGTCCGGGCAGGAGATATTCGCCGGCCGCTTGCACCACCAGGGTCCCCGCAGCCGCATGCCGTGCGATCGCGGCGGAGCGATCCGGCGACGCAGGGCCGAGGATCGCGGCGATCCGGCCGTCCGCATCGCATTCGATCAGCGTGTCCGCGAGACATTCCAGCAGGCCGCGGCGCGGGGTATGGAGGGCCGTGCCGAGAAAAGCGCGCGGGAGGGCGGTTGGGCTGGTCATGCGATCGCTCCTTAGGTGTCGGGCCGGAACGGCTGCGCGAGCGACCACGGCGCATGCCGGCGCAGCGTCGCCGGTTTACGGGAAATCGCGACGAGCACCGCGATCGTCGCAAGATACGGCAGCGCACTCAAGACCTCGGAGGGCAGCTTGATCCCCGCGCCCTGCGCGAACAGCTGCAGCACGCTGACGCCACCGAACAGCCATGCGCCGAGCACGACGCGCCAGGGTCGCCACGTGGCGAACACGACGAGCGCGAGCGCGATCCAGCCGCGGCCCGCGGTCATGTCCTCCACCCAAAGCGGCGTGTAGGCGAGCGACAGGTAGCCGCCCGCGAGCCCCGCCATCGCGCCGCCGAAGAGCGTCGCCGCATAGCGTATGCCGATCACGGGATAGCCGATCGCGAACGCCGACTGCGGCGATTCACCGATGATGCGCACGACGAGACCCGCCTTGGTGCGGTAGAGAAACCACGCCGTCGCCGCCGCCGCGGCGAGCGCGCCATAGACCATCGGGTCCTGCACGAACAGCCCCGGCCCCAAGACCGGGAGTTCGGCGAGATAGGGCACGCGCCAGGGCGCGAGCGCAGCGATCGAGGTGCTGCCGAAGCGGTGGCCGAAAAAGCCCGAGAGACCGGAACCCAGGATCGTGAGCGCGAGACCGGCGGCGTATTGATTCGTGGCGAGGCTGAGCGCGAGGCAGGCGAACAGAGCCGAAGCGCCCGCGCCGGCGAGGGCGGCCGCGAGAGCCGCGAGCGGCGCGGGATAGCCCGCAAGGACGACCGCGAACGCCGTCACGGCGCCGAGCAGCATCATGCCCTCGACACCGAGATTGAGCACACCGGCGCGCTCGGCGACCAATTCGCCCAAAGCGGCGTAGATCAACGGCGTCGCGGCGACGAGCATCCCGGCGAGCAGCGGAGCGAGCAGGTGCTCCACGATTCAAGACCTCCGCAGCCGAACGCGGTGCAGGACGAGCACGTCGGCGCCAAGCAAAAAAAACAGCAGTTCGCCCTGGAAGCTGCGTGCGAGCGACGCCGGTACGTTCTGCGCCATCTGTACGGCCTCGCCGCCGAGATAGAGCAACGACAGCAGGAGCCCGGCGACGATGATGCCCGCGGGGCGCAAGCGGCCGACGAAGGCAACGATGATCGCCGTGAACCCGTAACCCGGGGAGATCACGGGTGTGAGCTGGGCGAGCGGGCCCGCCGCCTCCATCATCCCGGCGAGCCCCGCGGTCGCGCCGCTCACGAGCAGTCCGACCCAGACGAGTTGCGCCGGCCGGTATCCCGCATAGCGTGCGGCCGTCGGCGCATCCCCGCCGACGGTCATTTGAAATCCCAGGAAGCTGTGTTCGAAGAACAACCAGGTCGCCGCCGCGGCGCCCAGGGTGATGAAAATCGAGCCATTGACGCGCAGTCCCGGCACGAGCGGCTGGAACAGGGCAGCGGGCTCGAACGGGGCCGTCTGCGGATAGTTGAGGCCGGCCGGATCTTGCATCGGTCCGTTGACAAGATAGCGAAGCGCCAGGCCAGCGACGTAGTTGAGCATCAGCGTCACCAGAATTTCGTTGGTGTTGGCGCGCGTCTTGAGAAACGCCGGGATGGAGGCCCAGGCCATGCCGCCCAGCGCGCCGGCGCAGGCCATGGCGAGCAGCAGGGCCGCGTGCGGCGCCGATGCGCCGAAATGCAGAGCACACCACGCGGCGGCGATCGCGCCGGCCGTGAACATGCCTTCGGCGCCGATGTTCCAGACGTTCGCACGAAACGCGACGCTCTCGCCGAGCGCGATGAGAACCAAGGGTGAGGCCGTGAGCAGCCATTCGGAGACGCCGTTGGCCGTCCGCAAGGGCTCGATGAAGAAGTTCCGCAGCGTCACGGCGGGCGGCAGGCCGAGTGCGAGCAACACCGGGATGCTGATGAGTACCGTGCAGGCGAGCGCGATCAGGGGCGACGCCAGGCGCATGCCTCGCAGCGGCGCCGCACGAGGCTCGAGGATGAGCCGCAACATCCTCAGGCCGCGGTCTCGAGCACCGACTTGGAGCCGGCCATCGCGAGTCCCACGGCTTCGATCGACAAATCGGCCCGGGGCTTCGCGGCGTTGAGCCGCCCGGCGTGCAGGACGGCGATGCGATCGCAGATCTCGAACAATTCCTCGAGTTCCTCGGAAATCACCAGCACCGCCGCGCCGGCGCGCGACAGATCGACGAGGCGCTGGCGCAGAAAGGCCGCTGCGGCGACGTCGACGCCCCAGGTCGGCTGCGCCACGACGAGCACGCGCGGTGCGAGTGTGAGCTCGCGGCCGACGATGAATTTTTGCAAGTTTCCGCCCGAGAGACTGCGCGCGGCGGCGCGTACGCCCGAACAGCGTACGTCGAAGGCCTCGATGATGCCGCGGGCGAAGCCTTGGACCCGGACGCGGCGAATGAAGCCGCGGCGCACGAGGCCCGCACGATGGCCCGTCAGCAGACCATTGTCCGCGAGCGAGAGGTTCGGCGCGGCGCCACGGCCGAGCCGCTCCTCCGGTACCAACGCGACTCCAAGGACCCGACGCGCTGCGACGGCGAACGCGCCGATGGGCCGGCCGTCGAGCAACACCATGCCGGGCGCGCTCGGCGTTTCACCCGAGAGCGCCGCGACCAGCTCGCGCTGTCCATTGCCCGACACGCCGGCAATCCCGACGATCTCGCCGCCGTGCAGTTCCAGCGTGATTTCCGCGAGCGCGGTGCCAAAGGGATCCGACGAAACCTGCGTCAGCCGCCGCAGCTCGAGGCAGGGGGCGGCCGCGCGCGCATGCGATGCACGGCGCACCGGCGGAGGACTTGCGCCGACCATGAGGCGCGCAAGATCGGCTGCGCTCGCGTGGTGGGGATCGGCATGGCCCACGACGCGGCCGCCGCGCAGCACGGTGGCCGCGGAACACAGCGCCCGGATTTCGTCGAGTTTGTGACTGATATAGAGAATGCTGCAGCCCTCGGCCGCAAGGCGGCGCAGCACCTCGAAAAGGCGCAGCGTGGCCTGTGGGGTCAGCACCGACGTGGGTTCGTCGAGGATCAAAAGCCTGGGGTTTTGCAACAGGCTGCGCAGGATTTCGACACGCTGGCGCTCGCCCACCGACAACTCGTGCAGGTCGCGCCATGGATCGACGTCGAGTCCATAGCGGGCCGCCAATGCCGTGATGCGCGCGGCGAGCGCCCGCCGATCGAAGCGACCCGTGAGGGCGACGGCGATGTTGTCGACCACCGGAACGGTCTCGAACAGCGCGAAATGCTGATAAACCATGGCGATGCCGAGGCGGCGCGCGGCCGCCGGGTTCGCGATGCGCACGGATCGTCCTTCCCAAAGGATGGCGCCGTCGTCCGGCTGGACCGCGCCATGGATCATCTTCACGAGTGTGCTCTTGCCGGCGCCGTTCTCGCCGAGCACGGCGTGGATCTCACCCCGCTCGACGATGAGCGAGACGGCATCGTTCGCGACGACGCTCGCGTAGCGCTTGCTCAAGCTCTGCAGTTCGAGGCGCGGCGCCATCAGCCCTTCAATCGCCCCTGCATCCCCGCCGCAAGCCAGTCGACGCTGCGCGCCCCGGCCTCGTCGAGCGCCGCACCCGCGCGAACGCGCACGACGCCGGATTGGTCGCGAATTTCACCCGCGAAGGGTTGCAGCGTACCGGCCTTGATGGCTGCCTCGCTGCTCGCGAGCAGGCTGCGCACCTCGGGGGGCATGGCCTCGGCATAGGGCGCCATCCTGACGACGCCCTCTTTGAGCCCGAACCAGCGCGATTGCGGCTTCCAGACACCGGCAACGACGTCGCGCGCGTCCTGCACGTAGATGCTGCTCCAGTCGAGAACCATCGAGGTCAAGAGGCGCGTCGGCGCGAATCTGCGTACGTCGCTCGCGTAGCCCACGGACCACACGTTTTTCTGCTCCGCGGTCTGTGCCGCGACCGGGCTGTCGATCATCGCCGCCACCGCGTCGCAGCCCTGGGCGATCAGCGCGAGCGTCGCGTCTTTCTCCTTGCCCGGATCGACCCAAGAATTCACGAACAGGATCGTGCAGACGATGTGCGGCTTGACGCTCTGCGCGCCCAGCAGGAACGCGTTCGCCGGACCCACGATATCGGGAATCGCAAACCCGCCGACGAAGCCCAGCCGGTCGGACTTGGACATCTTCGCGGCCGCGATGCCGGCGACGAACATGCCCTCGTGGTAGCGCGCCTCGAAGGAACCCAAATTGGCCAGCAGCTTCGTCCCCGCGCAACTGTCGAACGCGACCGCGGGAAACTGCGGCGCGACGCGGGCGGTCGCGGCGCCGTGCGAGAAACTCGTGCCGTAGACGAGCTGGTGACCGCTCGCCGCGAAGCCTCGAAACACCCGCTCGGCGTCTTGCGGCTGGAACACGTTGTCGACGATGCTGACCTCGGCGGCGGCGCCGAGTGCCTGCTTGATCGCATCCACGCCCAGCGTGTGCTGCCGGGTCCAGCCGACCTCGGCCGCGGGAGAGACGAGCGCCATCCCGACCTTGAGCGACTGCGCGCCCTGCGGCGCGCCGGCGCGCGCCGACGCGGTACCGACGAGTGCCGTCACGCTGCCCCCCGCGCGCGCCGCGATCAATGCGGCCGCTCCGCTGCGGAGGATCAGGCGGCGCGTGCTTCGCACGTTAAAGCGTCCAATGGGCGAGGCGAACGCCCCTGGGCTGTGAGTGCATCGAGTGCTCCTACATGACAATGCGAGTTGCGCGAACATCCGGCGCGCGTGGAAAGCGCGGAGCCTCATGTCCGATCCGTACAACACCGCAGTGCAGCGCGCATCCCCGCCTTCCCGCATTCCAGAAAGGACGATTCCCCAAAAGGTCTGTGCCTTTTCAATCAAATACGGGGAATCAGCGCACTCACTCGATGAACCGACAAAGCCGCCAACCATCCGAATGAGACTGTCTCGAATATGTCATCGGCCGCCGTGGGTGTCAACCGAGGCAGGGGCTCTTGGTGGCCTGGCGCACCGATGCGTCGCAGGCCGCGCGGCACACTGAACCCGCCTAGCTAACCTAAGCGGAGGATGGTTTGATGACGAGTTATCCATCGACGACTTCGAGAATGGCGCCCCCGCGGTCGGACCGGCTGCTGCACATCGGCGTGAATTGGCCGGTCTTCCTGACTCAGGGGGTGTTGTTCGTCCTGCTCGGCACGCTCGCCATCGCATTGCCGGTCCTCGCGAGCCTCGAGATCGAATTGCTGCTGGGCTGGCTGTTCATCGTCGGCGGCCTCGTGCGCGCCGCGACGATCTTTGGACATCGCATCGCGCCGGGGCGGTGGTGGTCCTTCCTGAGCGGCTTGGTCGCCGTCGCCTTCGGCGCGATCCTCGTTTCCCATCCCTTGCAGGGCACGGAATCTCTCACACTGCTACTCACGATGTTATTCGCGCTCGAGGGTCTCGCCGCGATTCTCGTCGCCCTCGAATATCGCAAGCACCTGCAGAACTGGTCTTGGACCCTCGCGAGCGGCGCGGTCAATGTGTCGCTCGCCGTCCTGATTTGGCAGCACTGGCCGAACGGCGCCACCTGGTTGCTCGGACTCTACGTCGGCATCAACATGATTTTCGTCGGTTGGCCGCTGATTCTCGCGGCGCTCGTGGCCCGGCGCGGCGCGATTCCCGGGTCGCTATAGGGGCCTTCTGCATCGGGGCCCTCCGCAGCCGCTTATCGGCCGCTCAACCGGCCGCTCAACCGGCCGCGACGCGACCGGGCGGGGAGCGGTCGGGCGGTGCGCAGGAGGCCTCGAGTGCACGGAATATCCCTACGGCGACGCTCCCCTCCGGCTCGTTCCAGACCCGCAGGCGCACGAGGCAGGATTCGATGAAACCCTCGAGCAAGCGCGCCTCGGATACGCCGCCGCCGAGATAATGCGTGAGCACGTGATCGTTCTTGCCGCAGTTGGGAAAGCGCCGGGTGTAGCGGCTCAAGTGATCGTAATCCGCCGCAATCCGATACCGCGTGTCGTAGCCGCCGATGCTCCGGCTGCATTCGGTCTTGAGAACCGCACCGGGATGCGGCGTCGTCATACCCCCCGCAAGCTGCTCGGGCCGGGGCAGGAAAGTGAGGTCGACGGGATGGCGTTTTGCCGCGAAGAACAGCGCATCCATCGCGCTGAACCGGTCGATACAGCCCATCATCAGCGGGACTGCACCGGGCGCGAGCTTGTCGCCGGCGCCGATGACGACGTAGTACTCCGTCTCGATCCGCGCGAGCGCTTGGTTGACGGCATCGTAGAGCGAGTCGTCCGCACGCTCGACGACCGTGATGTGTTCGTGCTGCCGAAGGCGGTCGAGCGCGCCGGAATGACCGGGAGCGGAATTCTTGATGAGCCAGCAGACTTGATCGTTGAGCTGATGGGCGAGGGCTTCGTAGGTCTCGAGAATCAGTGGATTCGAATCGAGCAACGGGGTGATCACCGTGCAACGGTACTGCTTTGCCATGCAAGCAGGGATGCATGGCCCGTGCCATCCGGAGCCGTGCATGCATACGGCTCGGCGGAACGCTCCACGACGCGCAGCGAGCTGGGAAAGGTCCGGGTTCGGCGCCGGCGAGCGGCAGACTTTCGCCGCCGCCCGGCCACGCCTCGCCGCCGTGGGCACCGCTCCCCGATCGGCGCGACGGCACGGCGCGTCTCGGCGCACCGACGCGGCCATGGCATGAGAATTGCTCCGATCTCTTCGGCGTCCGCTCGACGTCGCTCGAAAAACGCAACGCGATGCAACAGACCGCCGCCCACGAACAGCACAACCCCGATCTGCTGAGGCTCATGCCGCCGGACGCCCGGGCCGTCGTCGAAGTCGGCTGCAGTTCCGGTGCGTTGGCGCGGGAATACAAGCGCACGAATTCTGCCTGTCGCTACGTCGGCATCGACGTGTCGCCGGCGAGCGTCGAACTCGCCCGACGGCATTGCGACCTCGTGCTTGGTCTCGACATCGAAGCGGTGGATGAGGGCTATATCCGTACCAATCTGTCGGCCGACTGCTGGGTGTTCGGTGACAGCCTCGAGCACCTGCGCGATCCCTGGTCCCTGCTCGAGCGCGTCCGCCGTACGCTCGCGCCGCAGGCGAGCGTGATCGCCTGCATTCCGAATGCCCAGCACTGGAGCGTCCAGGCGCGCCTCAACAGCGGAGCCCTGCGCTACGAAGACGAAGGCCTGCTCGATCGGACGCATCTGCGCTGGTTCACGCGGATCACGATCATCGAGATGTTCCTCGGCGCGGGGTATCGGATCGACGCGGCATTTCCGCGCATCTTCGCCCATCCGAGCACCGACCGGATGATCGGGGCCGTGCGCCAGATGGCAGCTTCGATGGGCGTCGACCCGGAGATGGCGGCCACCGACGCCCTGCCGCTGCAGTACGTGCTGCGCGCCCGCCCCGGCTGAGCCGCAGGACGCGCGCGATGAGCACGGTGATCAAGCTCGTTTGCGCCACGCGCGCGAGTGCCGCCGCGTTCGCGACGGAAACCGCCCTCGGGCGCTGCCTGCACCTGTATCGCTGGCCGTTCATTCAACTGCGCCTGTTCCCGAGCAATGGCGCGGGCCTCTCGACGGTCTACAACAGCGTGCTGCGCGAGTGCGAGTCCGATCCCAGCATCGTCGTCTTCCTGCACGACGACGTTCATCTGCTCGATTTCTTCTGGCCGGAGCGTATCGTCGCCGGTCTCGAAGCCTTCGACATCATCGGTGTCGCCGGCAACCGGCGCCGCCTGCCGCGGCAGCCCGGTTGGCTGTTCGTCGACGCACATCAGACGCGGGACGCGGCCGAGCACCTGAGCGGCGTCGTGTCCCATGGCAAAGCATGGCCGCCGGCCGCGATCGATTACTACGGGCCGCCCGGCGTCGAGGTCAAGATCCTCGACGGCCTGCTGATGGCGGCCCACAGCGAGACCTTGCGCTCACAGCGCATCACGTTCGACGAAGCCTTCGACTTCCACTTCTATGACGTCGACTTCTGCCGCCAGGCCGAGCGGCGCAAGCTGTGCATGGGAACCTGGCCGATCCAGGTGATGCACGAGAGCGTCGGCGATTTCCGCACCCCCGCATGGCACCTGGCCTACGAAAAATATCTGGCGAAGTGGCGCGCCTGAGGCCGCCGGAGGCCGGAGCGGCCCCGAGCCTCGGAGTCAGGTACTGAACGACGGCAAGATACGCGGATCCGTGGTCAGGAACAATGCGCCCTCGGCGATGCGGCTCGCACGCCGCTGCCGCGCGGGCTTGACGGCCGTCAACTCGACCACCATGTCGCCGACCAGATTGCGTGACGTGCGAATCTGATTCATCGCAGCCTCCGCGCCCTGGGCGAGCAGGGCGGGTTCCACGATCAGCGTCGTGCGCTTGACCTGCCAATCGGCGGCATAGCCGTCGTCGGCCACCGCACGGGCGGGTTGCGAGAACATCTGGAACGAGGATTCGAACCACGGGCGCACGCAGGCCGGATCGTCCCAGGCCGCGTTCGAGGATCCGTGCGGCAGGCGCAGGTACAGCGTCGCTGCAGGCTTGGCGACGCGATACAACTCGTCGAACAGCGCGGCCGCCCCACGGATCCGCTCGAGGACATGGGATGCATAAATGCCGTCGAGGCTGTTCGTCGCGAGCGGCAGGCGCGCGTATGCGCAGGTTTCGAGGTCGAACTCGACGTCGCGCCGCCGACCGCGCACGTCGAGGTTGACCCAGCCTGGAATAAATTCGTCGCCGCACCCGAGATTGAGGACGGCGGGCCGTTCAGCGTATTTCTGGATCCATTCGGACGCGACGATGCGCGGGTCGGGCGCGGCGCTGCTCCAGTGCGAGAAAGTCTTCGCTGTGTTGGCGCGATAATACGTTTCCTCGTCGGTGAGCGCCGCTTCGTCCACCTGCCAGGGCGTGTGATCGAGGAGATAAGGATATCCGAGACGCAGATTCTCGCCGCGCATCGCGAAATCGGTGCCCGGCTGATACAGCGCGAACGTGGTATCGACGGAGGCGGCGAACAAGCCCGGAGCGACGGGTCTCGACCAGAAGCGCGATTCCCACTGATGAGCGGCGGTGGCCTGCCCGTAGGCCGGTGAAATGCTGTCGAGCCTCAGTCCGGGACCGACCTTGCCGGAATCCGGATACCGCTCGGCCACTGCCAACAGTCGGGCGATCAAGTCGGCCGGGCAAAACTCTGCGGGCACGAGGTCGGCATCGGAGACGATATACGGCGTGGTCAGTTGTCGATGCAGACCGCTCTGCCAGAAGGCCCAGGGTCCGACATTCGCGTTCAGTCGCTGCAGCGAGACCCGCGGCGGCAGCTCCCGATACCACTCCAGGAGCGGCGCATACTGCGAGTCGTTGTCGAGGATTCGGATATCCAGGCATCCGGCCGCGAGCAACCACTCGATCATCCGTCTCAGGCTCGCAAGCCGATTGCGGTTATTGAGGATGACCGGTACCGACTGCCAATTTTCCATCAGGCGTCGCCCGTGGCGGCGAGGGAGGCGGTCTCGAAGGACTCGGGCGCAAGCCCGCGGCACCACCGCTGCCACATGTGGCGCAGGGCGGTCTCGACGTGGGCGGCCATGTCATCGCATCGACCCGCCGGTGCGCCCTGCAGCCGCTCGCGCAGCGCACCGCGCAGCGTCGCGAGATCTGCGAGTCGCGCGGCCCACGAAGCGCCCTTCGCGACGAAGTCGGGCACGCCGGACGCGACGAACTCGTCGAGCCCGACGTTGCCGAGAATGCCGGCGCCCGCGCGGCTCTGCGCGGTTTCCCCCGCGATGGTGAGCGTCGGCACGCCCATCGCGAGCGAATGCATCGTGGTCGTTGCGCCCGCGTAGGCGAGCGTATCGAGCGCGATGTCGACTTCGTTGTGGATCTCCAAGTACTCGGCCGTGGAACAGCGCCCACGGACCGATAAGCGAGCGGGCGCGATCCCATGCGCCGCGAATCGCGCCGCGAGACCGGCTACCAGTTCCGATTGCGGCATGCCGGCGAGCAGCAAGCGCGCGTCGGGCACCGCGAGCAAGAGGCGCGACCACGCGGCGACCGAGGCCGCGTCGATCTTGCCCAGCCGATGAAAGCTGCCGAACGTCAGGCATCCGGTCGCGAGCGCCGGCAAAGGGCCGATGGCGGGGAGTTCCGATGTCACCCGGAATGCCCATCGGTCCGGCAGATAGGCGAGTTTTTCCGTGAACAGGCCGGAGAATCGTCCGGGCGGCAGCCAGCGGCGGTCCGCCAGGTAGTAGTCGATCGCCGTGAGCCCGGTGGTGCCGGGATAGCCCAGCCAGCTGACTTGGATCGGCGCCGGTTTGTGTGCGAACACCGCCAGCCGCGTATCGCCCGCATGGCCCGCAAGATCCACGAGCACGTCGATGCCGTCCGCCTCGATGCGCGCCGCAATGTCGGCATCGGCCAGTGGTCGGATGCCGGTCCACCGCCGGAAGTGCCCGCGCAGCCGCCGGCTCACATCGTCATCGTGCTCGTTGTTGCAATAGGCGTGCAGTTCGAGCGAAGGCCGGTTGCGGAGTCGCTCGATGATCGGTTCGAGAAAAGTCGCAACCGAGTGGCTATACAGTTCACCCGACACGAACCCGACTTTGAGCACGCGATGCGGACTGCGTCGGTTGCGATGCCGGGGCCACGAGGCCCGCAGCGCGGCTTCGAAGTGATCGCCGTAGCGGCGGTGTTCCGTGAACAGGCGCTCGGCATCGACGGCCGGATCATGGCTCATGAGAAACAACATCTGCGAAAAACTCACGGCATCGTCGGGGTCCTGACCCGGCCGGGCCGCTGCGATGGCGCGGCCACGGCGCAGGCTCGCGAGCGCTTCTGGGTAGCGGCCCTGCAATTCATCGTTCATCGCCAGGCGATAGTGCGCCGCCGGCTCATCGGGCTTAAGTTCCCGGGCTCTCGACAAATGCGCCTGGGCATCGGCAAATTGTCGGGACCGCGCGAGCGCCGTCCCGAGATTCAGATGCGCCTCGGCGTCGTCGGGCGACAGCCGCGCTGCAGTTCGCAGCGCAGCGAGCGCGTCCTCCTGATGTCCCGCGGTCGAGAGCAGCGCCCCGTGGATTTTCCAAAATGAGCCGTGCTCTGGATACATAAGAGTGAGTCGGCGCGCGAGACTCGCGGCCCCGGCGAGATCGCGCCCGGCCATGAGCGCCAGCAAAGCGTGCTCCTCGTCGAGCATGGCGGTCTCCAGGGTCAGCAGGCGCCCTGCCAAGTGTTCGACCGCGGCGCCCGCGAGCCCATGGCGGCGACCGAATTCCAGCGTGGCGGTCGCCTCCTGGGTTCGGCCACACAGGAGCAAAGCCTCGAGGTAGCCGAGCCAGTAGTCGGGGATCTCTGGCTGCGCTTCAATGGCCGCAAGCAGTGGCGCCAAGGCGCGCGCCGCTTGACGCGATTGTACGAGCAGCATGCCAAGACCGTAGTTGGCGGCCGGATGCTGGGGTGACTTCCGCAAGATCACGCCATAGAGGCGCGTCGCGGCCTCGCATTGACCGGCGACGTGAGCGTTCGTCGCCGTTGCACAAAGTTCGTCGAGCGACTCGCGAGTCTCGCTCGCCTCGGGACTCGCACGGGATGGACGGAAAATTGACGCCATGGGCGTGATCTGCAGGAATCATGCCAAATTTTGGCGCCCGCGTCGGCGGGACGATATGGTTCAATCGAAGTGCAATGACCGGCGCGAGTCCTCCGCCGGCTGGAGCGGGAGTCGAGGCGGTGCCACGAGCGAAGCAGGCCAAGGGGAATTTCGTTGCGCCATTGCCGCTCGCCGTGAACTACGGTGCCCTCGAGGGCTCGGGGGGTTTCGTGCTGCGCCTCGCCCAGTTATCGGTGTTGGGTAGCCTCATCGAGGTGCTGTCGCCCCTCGACCTGCGGCCCGCGCAGCGGATTCACCGCGCGCTGCGTGTCGCGCCACGATCGGCGCATCAAGACGCTCGCCCTGACTGCAGAAGGGCGCCGCGTGCTCGGACGTGCGATAGCTCTGCACCTTGCGCACGAGGCGGGGCTGCAGAAGCGTCTCGGCAGCAGCGGGCGCCAGGATCTCGAGGATCTGCTCAAGAAGCTGATCGCGCCGCTGCCGTATTAGTTTTCGGGCTAGTGCGCGCTTGCCGGCCGCTCAGAGCGGAAAAGTCCCCGGCAGAAGGACGCGGCGATCGACCGCGCCGATGCGCGTTTGGCCGCAGAAGGCCATCGTCAAATCGAGCTCGTTGCGGATGATCTCGAGTGCCTTGGTCACGCCGGCCTCGCCCATCGCGCCGAGGCCGTACAGAAAGGCGCGGCCCACGTACGTGCCGCGCGCGCCGAGCGCGATCGCCTTGAACACGTCCTGACCCGAGAGAATGCCGCCGTCGACGTGCACTTCGATGCGATCGCCGACGGCGCCGAGAATGCCGGGCAAGGCCTCGATGCTCGCGGGCGCACCATCGAGCTGCCGTCCTCCGTGGTTGCTGACGATCAGCGCGTCGGCGCCGGTGTCGGCCGCGAGACGCGCGTCCTCGGCATCCATGATGCCCTTCAGGATCAATTTACCGCCCCACCGTCGCTTGATCCACTCGACGTCGTTCCAATTGACTTTGGGATCGAATTGCGAGTGCGTCCAGGCGGAGAGCGAGCCCAGGTCGGCGACGCCCGAGATGTGTCCGACGAGATTGCCGAACGAGCGCCGGCGCGTGCCGAGCATCCCGAGGCACCAGCGCGGCCGGCGCATGAGATCGATGAAATTCGCGAGCGTCGGTTTCGGCGGAGCGCTCAAGCCATTGCGCACATCCTTGTGACGCTGCCCGAGGACCTGTAAATCGAGCGTCAATACAAGCGCGCTGCATCGGGCCGCCCGGGCGCGCTCGATGAGGCGCTCGATGAAGCCGCGGTCGCGCATCACATAGAGCTGGAACCAGAACGGCGCCTTCGTATGCGCGGCGACGTCCTCGATCGAGCAGATGCTCATCGTCGAAAGCGTGAACGGCACGCCGAATTTCTCCGCAGCCCGCGCCGCGAGGATTTCCCCGTCGGCATGCTGCATGCCGGTGAGGCCCGTGGGCGCGAGCGCGACCGGCATCGCCACGTCGATGCCGACCATCGTACTCGCGGTGCTCCGATGCTCGAGATTCACGGCGACGCGCTGGCGCAGCTTGATGGGCGCAAATGCGGCTGCGTTCGCGCGGTAGGTGCTCTCCGTCCACGATCCTGCATCTGCATAATCGTAGAACATGCGCGGCACGCGCTTAAACGCCAGCAGGCGCAGGTCCTCGATCGTCGTGATGACGGGCATGAGCCAGTTTGCTCGGGTCACACCGACAGGGTCAATGCGCCGTGGTGTACTGCGACTCCTCACCGAGCGTGACGGCGGCGCTCACGCGCGCCAAGATCGGTGCTGAGCGCCGGTCGGCAAAATAACTTCATTATTTATTTTTATCAATATTGTCAAGATCTACGTTTTTTTCAAAGAACGTCTACAATCGGTCCTCAATGAACAACATGGTCGCAGAAGCTGCGCGCACTTCGGGCGCCCGGACGCAAACGACGATCGCCATCGAGCGGCTGCGGGCCGACATCGTGACGGGCACATTACGCCCGAACGAGAAGCTGCGCGTGCAGGCTCTGGCGGAGCGCTACGGACTCGCTGCGAGTTCTCTGCGCGAAGCGCTGTCGCGGCTCGTGGCCGATGCGCTCGTCGTCGCCGAGGATCAGCGCGGCTTTCGGGTCAGCCCCGTGTCGCGCGCGGACCTGTTGGATCTGACCGAAGCGCGTGTCGGCATCGAAGGCCTCGCGCTTGCGCGTGCCGTCGAATCGGGCGATGTCGGCTGGGAATCGGAGATCATCGGCGCTTTTCACCGGCTGTCCCGCTGCCAGGAGGGCGGCGAGCCGACGTCGCCCGAGGCCTTGCATTGGAGTGCCTGCCACGCCGAGTTCCATCGCGCGCTGATCGCGGGCTGCGGATCGGAATGGCTGTTGTATTTCAGCCGTCTGATGTTTGAAAAATCCGATCGCTATCGGATGCTCGTGACGTATTCACGCCCGCCCGGCGCGCGCAATCCGCTCGGCGAGCACAAGGCGCTCATGCACGCCGCGATCGAGCGCAGCAAAGACGAAGCCTGCCGGCTGTTGGGCGCGCACTTTCGGGAAACCACGCGCCTGCTGCTCGAAGCAGATCGATCGATTTCGGGTTTGTAGGCGTCGCGTTGGTAGATTCCCGGCTGGTGGGAGTCTGCGCCACGCTGCATTGCCGCAGACTCCCGCGAACGACCTGCATCCTGCGCTATAGCTGCAGCGTATTCGAGCCGACCCAGTTGAGTACGAGCTGCGAGGTGGTGCCTGAGGGGATGGTCGAGGAGACATCGGCGCCGACGATCCAGTGAAACCGGCTCGATGACGCCGACACGGCACCGACGAAGGCGCCCGATGAAAACGACCACGCACCTTCGATGGTCACGTTGCCCGGCGCTCCGTTCGATTGCGTCGGCGGAAAGAACAGCGTGATGGTTGTGGCAGCCGTGTTGTAGGCCGCAGTCGAGGATCCCGTCCGCCGCACGATCAAGAAGGTACCGAGCTCGGCACCGCTGGAACTCTCGAGAGTTCCGCCCTCGTATTGATAAATGCCGGCGGCATCGGGAACATTTTGCAGCGTCGATCGAACGAGCTCGACGGTCTCTGTGCCGGCATGCGCCGCCGCGGCACACAAGGCAGCGAGCGCGGACACGGCCGTCAGCTGGCGAACGCGGTTGATCATGGGAAGTCTCCTTGAACGTGGGTGGGGCACGATCGCGCACACCTCCTGACGTGCGCGATTCCATTCGCGGAAGTGATCCGATGAGGATCTCTCCGCCATGGAATGGTGGTTCCACCCACACCATCGTTACAAAGGTGCCCTGGCCCCGGAATTCTCCCGACACCGGTCGTGATCCGCCCCTTCAGGCGGCGTGCGGGTGAGCGGCGTCCTGCGTGGCGCATTGACCGCCCTCGCCTTCGACCTCGAACGCAATCACTCCCGTCGCCGTGTTCGAGATGGGAATGTGATAGTTGAAGGCCAGCTTGCGCACCCGCGACGGGCGGCATCGCTCAACGCAGCATGAGCCAGGCGCGGTGCTCGCGGGGTCGATTGCCGTTTGCAAGCGAGAACGATACTGTGTTGTTTCCGATGGAGACTAAAGGGAAATCGGCGCCCTCAATATCCGCAATCGAGAAACCGGGGGGACTTGCTGCCGTGATCATCCAAGCGACCTATCCGATCGGCACGCCGGGAGTTGCCTGGGGCGAGCTTGAAGTCGCCGTTTGGCGAACCCGGCAGACGATCAAGCGCAGCTACGATGCGGATGTGCTGCGGATCATCGAAACCCTGGGCTCACGCTACGAGGTCGTCGAGTACGGCCGGCTCGAATATCGGCCGAACGGCTATCCACTTTTTGCGCTCAAGAGCCGCAACTGGAACGACACGCTGCCCTGTGCCTTGGTAACCGGTGGCGTGCACGGCTATGAAACCAGTGGCGTACATGGGGCATTGCAGTTTCTCGACACACGGGCGGAAAGCTATGCCGGCCGGATCAATCTGCTGGTCGCGCCCTGTGTCAGCCCCTGGGCCTACGAAGTCATTCATCGCTGGAACGCGCAGGCCGTCGACCCCAACCGCTCGTTCAAGGACGGCGGTCGTGCGCCCGAATCCGCTGCGCTGATGCGCCTGGTCGCCCCATTGCGCGGCCGGCTGCTCGTGCATGTCGATCTGCATGAAACGACCGATACCGACGAATCCGAGTTCCGCCCGGCGTTGGCCGCCCGCGACGGTGTCGCACACGAGCCCGGCGAGATACCCGATGGCTTCTATCTTGTCGACGACAGTGCGCGGCCGCAGCCGGAGTTTCAGCTCGCGAT
>Ga0302320_10001829_pt1 | contig 50804 bp, 49 predicted proteins | sample Bog_T0_3_FD_202130 | JGI IMG/M metagenome (GOLD analysis project Ga0302320, IMG submission 202130) | Peat permafrost microbial communities from Stordalen Mire near Abisko, Sweden - Bog_T0_3 | ecosystem: Environmental > Terrestrial > Soil > Wetlands > Peat | place: Sweden: Abisko, Stordalen Mire... | reverse complement strand
TCTCCCTTGCTGTATTCGAAATGGGTGAGAATATAGAGAATAAAAACTCGTTTAGTTCTGTAGTTGATCCGCGAGATCAGCCGGTAGTCATTCCCGTGAATATTGAAGACGGTCCTTCTACCAACGATATCGGCGTGAGCGAAATCCCTCCGTACCTCGACTAAAGACTTCCAGTCGGCTCTCCGGGCGATGCGATACCAGTTCATCAGCGGTACCAGTGCGTCGTGGTGCGTTTCCGCAAATTTGAGAATCGCCGGTTTGCTGATGATCCTCAAACTTGAGTTTACAAAATGTAAACTACAAATTTCAAGCGCTGACCACCGTTCATGCGATACTCCCTTTCGCAGCCCTTACCGCTGGCTCAAACCGCCGTCGACGGCGACTAACTGCCCGGTAATAAACTTGCTGCTCTTTAGAAAAAACAAAACCGCCGAGGCTACCTCTTCGCCCGTCCCCGCCCGTCCCGCCGGCGTCTTTTCGATGAACCGTTCAATCCTTGCGTCGGTAACCCCGAAAGGGATTACGCCCGGCGCTACTGTATTCACGGCGATCTTCGGAGCCCACGCCTTGGCCAGCGCGCGGGTCAACATCACCACCCCGGCCTTCGAAGCGCAGTAGTGAGCATGCTCGGCCCAGGGCTTCAATGCGCCCAGCGAACTGATGTTAACGATATGCCCGCCATCGCCCGCCAGCATGATCTTTGCCGCCGCCTGGCTCGCGAAAAACACCGATTTCAGGTTCACGGAGTGGATGAAATCCCAATCGGCTTCTTCAATCGCCAGGGGATCGAATTTGGTGAAGCGCGCGGCGTTGTTCACCAGACCATCGAGTCTTCCGAAGTGCGCGGCGACGGCTTGCACCATGGCTCTGGTTTCCTCAACGCTTTCGAGATTCGCCTTGAACAGGGGCGCCGAGCCGCATTCCTCGGCTGTGGCGCGCGCCTGCGCTTCGGATCCGTTGTAGTGGATCGCCACCCTTGCGCCCTCCGCGGCTAGTGACAGGGCGACTGATCGCCCTATGCGCTTCGCTGCTCCGGTTACTAAGATGACTTTGCCTTCGATGCTCATGAATAATTCCAAAGGCCATTGCCAATCGGCCGGACCCGGAGGGTACCCCTGCCAACCTGCCCCACCTTCAGGCTTGAACGGGTGGCTCCGATTTCACTTCCGCTTCCTCATCTTCGGATACTTCGAGCCGCGGCGGCTCCGGCAGACGTCCGCTCCAGTTCGCCCAGGTCCAAAAGATCGCCGTCGTGGAACTGATTCCTCCCGCCCACGCGCCGATGGTTCGCGGACTGAACACGGTGGATGCCGCGCCCGCCGCCATCATCGACAACATCATGGTGGACCATGTTAACGATTCCAGCGTAGCGAATACACGCCCGCGATAGCGATCCTCCACGTGGCGCAGCAGTTGCGAAAAATTCAGCACCGAGCTCACTGCTACCGCCGCGCGCGATAAAGCGATAAACACGCACGCCCAGGCGATGGTGGGCATCTGGCTGAACAGCACATACGCGCCGCCATGCAGCAGATACACGATCGCAATGGTGCGCTTGTATTGCACGAAGGTGATGCGCTTGCCCATCCAGTAACCGATCGAGCCTCCGATGAGGAGTCCCACGCCCGCCGAGCCCCAGATGATCCCGATGCCCATCGGTCCGGCATTGAATACTCGTTCGCCGAACAGGCTGAAGAGGATTTGCGCCGCGCCGCCGCCGCTGGCCCAGCCCACGCTGATGAGCGCAACTCCGGCGACCAACGGAGTGGCGCGCATATATTGCAGGCCCTCGCGATACTGCACCACGCCGGTTTTTTCCTGCTTTCGCTCGGCTCCTGCCGCGATGAATCCTCCGGCGCGCCGCAATTGCGAAATGCACAGCGCGGAGATCACGAAGGAAAGCGCATTGAACGCGAAGGCATTGCGGTAACCGTACTTCACGCCCACGGCGCCCAGAAATGCGCCGATGGTCAGGCTGGCCCATGACGTAGTCTGCGTCATGGTGTTGGCGACATGCAGCTCTTCCGGGGTCGCGATGCTGGGAAGAATCGAAGATCTGCCGCTGGTGAAAAACGGCGACGCGAACATCAGCATGGCGCTGAGAACGAACAGCAGCCAGTCCTGCCGGTACGTCAGGCAGAGGATGAAACCCAGCGCGATGACGGCACGCACCAGATCGCTGGCAATCATCACGCGCTTGCGATTCATGCGATCGAGGAGAACGCCGGCGATCGGTCCGGCAATCAGCATGGGCACGGCGCGCGATAGGAAAACGCCGGTGACCACCAGGCCCGCATGCGGATGATCCATGGCCAGCCCCATCACGGCGATGTTGTTGAAGTGGTCGCCCACTTCGCTGACCACCTGGCCCGTCCATGTGAAGCGATAATTCCTATTGGTGCGTAGCAGCCGCGTGAAGGCGCTCATCCGAAGCGCTCCGTCACATACACGCCGGCGAAGATGATTCCACCCGCGGCCACCAGGGGCGCGGTGAGTTGTTCGCCCAGAATTGCCATTGCCATTATGATGGCGAACACCGGCTGCAGATATTGAAACGCCGCGATGCGAGATGCGGACATGCGGGCCAGCGCGTAGTAATAGATCAGGTAGCCGACGATGGATGAAAATACCGCCATATAAAAAACCCCAGCCCACGCGGCTGTGGAGACTGCGCCGTAGTTGAATCCACGGCTGGAGATCCATAACGCGGGGATCAGCAGAAGCGCGCCCACTCCGTAGCCCATGAAGGCAATGCGGATGCCGCCCGATCTCGGTTTCCAACGCTTCCCGAACGCCGTCATACCCGCCAGCGCGAGGGCGCACAACAGGACCAGAAAATCGCCTGCCAGAGTGGGTCCGTTGGCTGAAACGCTGGGACGAAAGATCTGCAGCATGGCGAGCCCGGCCATGGCGATAGCCATACCGCCCACCTTCGGCAACGTGATGCGCTCTATGCCCAGTATGCGCGCCATCAGCAGCACCCACAGCGGCGTGGTCCCCATGATCATGGATGAGTGAACGACGGTGGTGCGGGCGACGCCGATGGTCCAGAAGAACTGGTTCAACGTGGTCCCCAGCACGCCCATTATGAAAACGATGCGTACTTCCCGCCAGGTCCACCGCGGTTCTGCCTTGCGCGATTGAAACCAGTAGATCGGGATTATGAGCGCCGCCGAAATTATGGTGCGCCAACACATGGTGAGTAAAGGAGGCAGTTCGCGGAACACAATCTTCGCCGCGATATAGTTACCCGACCAGCACAACAGCATCACGGTGATGAGGGCGTACAGTATGACGTGCGGATTCAAGCGTCGAGCATCTCCGTGCGCACGGTAATGTGCTGCATGAAGTCGCGATCGAGCTCGTAGCCGAAGCCCGGAGCATCCCTCGTGACGATGGTGCCGTGTGCGGTGACTTCCACTTCCGGCGCGATGATATCGCGTTCCCAGTAACGGCGGCTGGCCGAGACATCGCCCGGCAGGGTGAAATTCGGCAGGGTGGCCAGCGCGATATTGTGGGCGCGCCCGATGCCGGCCTCGAGCATGCCGCCGCACCATACGGGAATTCCGCCGGCTTCGCAAACGTCGTGCAGGCGCCGGGCTTCGGCAAATCCACCGACTCGCCCCAGCTTGATGTTAACGATGCGCCCGGCTTTCAGGCGAATGGCCTGCGCGGCGTGGTGCGCGGAGCGAATCGACTCATCGAGACAGATCGGCGTTTCGAGCTGCGGCTGCAGAACGGCGTGGTCGATGATGTCGTCGTGCGCAAGAGGCTGCTCGATCATCATCAGGTAGAACTCGTCGAGTTGTTTTAGTTTCGCGGCATCGGCCAGCGTGTAGGCCGAGTTGGCATCCGCCATCAAGCGGATCGCCGGGAAGCGCTCGCGAATGCGCCGGATGACATCGACGTCCCAACCCGGCTTGATCTTCATCTTGATCCGTTGATACCCGGCGGCGAGTTCCACTTCGATTTTGCCGATCAGTTGTTCGACGGAATCCTGAATACCGATCGATACGCCGCAGGAGATTTCGCTCCTCGCGCCGCCGCCGATTTCGCGCCACAGAGGATTGCCGTGGCGCCGCGCCTGCAGGTCCCATACGGCCGCCTCCACACCGCCGCGCGCCATGTGGTGTCCGCGAATATGGCGGGTCAATGGGTCGACATCGGAGGCCGACGCGAGTTCACGCCCCAGCACGCGCGGCGCAACGTAATCGCGCGCAATCAGCCAGGCGGATTCCGTCCACTCCTCGTTGTAAAAGGGATTCTCGCCCGCCGTGATTTCGCCCCATCCGGAAAGCCCTTCGCTCAACACTTCGACGATGATGATGTGGCGTTCGTACGTGCGGCTGAAACTGGTTTCGAAGAAATGCACCAGCGGCATTTTCAATTGGCGAAGGACAATGTGCTCGATTTTCATTGCGGCCACTCCGCAAGCAGGTACGTGCCAGAGCCGGCGGCGCGCTCCACGCCAACCACCGCCAGCCCGCTAGCGAAGGCGCCCTCAAAGCGATTAGCGATCTCGGCCTGTACCGCGCGGACTCGGCTCAAATCGTCGCGGCGGATTTCCGGCACTTCAATCCGCTCCACGACCACGGGCCGCGTGGACGCCTGGCCATTGACGATACTCACCACGCGCGCCGAATTGACCCACCACTCCGCAATGCAGCGATCCGTCGGCAAGCCGCCATGCAGATGGCTTGTAGTGGTCCCGTATTGATTGCGGACATAGCGGCGTACGATGGCGCCCAGACGCTCCATATTGAAATATGCGTTCTTGATTTCGAGAGGATCGAAAGTCCATTCGATCAGATCTATGCCGCGCGCCACCGCATCTTCACGCTGCCGCAGCTTCAGCCGGCGCCCGATGCCCTTGTCGCGATACGCCGGCAAGACACCCAGCATGTGGCTGTGTAAATAGGCTTTGCTCACCTTAGAATCGGGTCCCCCCGGCTTCAGACCCGGAATCGCCAGGCAAAACGCGACCATACGCCCATTGTGGTAAGCCCCGAACGCATGTCCGCCAACTTTCGACGCGACCACGAACAGGCGCACAGGCAGCAGTTCGATTTCGTCGAATCCCCAGATGGTTTTCTGCAATTCCACAGCTTCGCGAAACTGCTGTTGCTCCGTCAGAGGCTGGATCTCTATGTCTGTTTCGCCTCTTGCCACAGAGCCTCCAACTCCTCGATGGACGTGCCCGAGACCTGCCTGCCCTGTTGCGCCAGGCGCCGCTCGATGTGCGCGAAGCGCTGCCTGAATTTCGCGCTGGTGCGGCGCAGCGCCTGCTCGGGATCCACTTTCACGAAGCGAGCCAGGTTCACGATAACGAAGAGCAGATCGCCCAATTCATCTTCCAGCTGATCCTGCGACGCGGTCTGCCGCGCGCCTTCGAACTCCACCAATTCTTCCTCGAGTTTGGCGAGCACCTGATCGGCATTGTTCCAGTCAAACCCGACGCCGGCGGCGCGCGACGTAATCTGCTGCGCTTCCACCAGCGCCGGCAACGCACGCGGCACCGTATCGAGAAGCCCTTGCGGCGTGGCGGGTTTGCGCTTGCGTTCTTCGGCCTTGATTTCGTCCCAACGCTTCTTGACGTCGCTGCCTGTTTCCGCCGTCTCGTCGGCGAACACATGGGGATGCCGCCGGATCAGCTTTTGGTTAATCGCATCGAGCGCATCGCCGATTTCGAAAAGCTTTTCGTCCGCTGCCATCTGCGCGTAAAAGACGGCCTGCAGGATAAAATCTCCCAATTCTTCGCGCAGGTCCTCCCAGTCGCGCCGATCGATGGCATCGAGCACTTCGTAGGTCTCTTCGAGGGTGTATTTCCTGATCGAATCGAAGGTTTGCTCACGGTCCCACGGGCATCCGCCGGGCGCGCGCAAACGGGCCATGATTTCAACGAGGCGTTGAAATTTCAGACCTGCGGCGCTGGAACCGTCCGGCATCTCTGGATTGTTTGGGGTAAAACCCAATGTAACATTGCGGCGGGGTTGTAGACTGTATAAGAAATGAGTGACGCCGTTGAAGATACGCCTCAGGACGCATTCGAAAGTGCCGATTCGCGCCCCGCTCTGCCGCCGCCCGATTTCGATTTTCTGATTTATTCATTGCGGCTGCAGACGGAAATGAGCCTCGGGTTGCTGCCTTTCACCGAGTCGGAAAAGCCGGATTTCGAGCTGGCGTGCCACAATATAGATCTGCTCGCGATGCTGCAGGTCAAGACGCAGGGCAATCTTACGCCGGAGGAAAAGCTGGCTCTGGATAATTCGCTGGCGGAGCTGAGATTTCGTTTTGTGCAGGCCAAAGAAAGCGCTTCGGGCGAGTAAGACATGCCTGCCGGTCATCCTCTACAGGCCGATTGCCAATCGGCCGCAGGTTAGCAACCTGCTTCACTTGTCATGAGCTTGAAGATTACGGTGCTTGGTTCCGGGACCAGCTCGGGCGTTCCCACTATCGGCTGCACCTGCGACGTGTGCCATTCCGCCGATCCTCGCGATAACCGACTCCGCCCTTCCATTCTGATCGGCTTCGAGGGACGCAATATTGCCATCGATGCCACGCCGGATTTCCGCACTCAGGTGCTGCGCGCCCATATCGATCGCCTGGACGCCATCGTATTCACCCACGCACACGCCGACCACATCCTGGGGCTCGACGATATCCGTCCCTTCAATTTCCGGCAGAAATCGCCCATCCCAATATATGCTTCGCCGCCGACCTTTGCGGTGATCCGCCGCATCTTCGAATATGTCTTCGACGATCGCGAGCGCAACACATCCGTTCCCAAACTCGAAGTCAACCTGATCGGCGAAGAGCCTTTCGATGTGCAGGGTCTGCGCTTTGAACCGATCCCACTGCTGCATGGCCACGACACCATTTTCGGTTTCCGTTTCGGCAACGCGGCCTATCTGACCGATCACAGCGAGGTGCCGGAATCTTCCCTCGCGAAGCTGCGCGGTCTGGACGTTCTCTTCCTCGATGCGCTGCGCCACAAGCCGCATCCCACGCACTCCACCGTGGCTGCTTCCACCGCCATCGCTCAAACGGTGCAGGCGAAGCGAACGTTTTTCACGCACATTTGTCACGACCTGCCGCACGCCGCGACGCAGGCAGCGCTGCCGCCGGGAATTTTCATGGCCTGGGATGGCCTCGAAATCGAAGTCGACGGGAACGCATGAAAGTCTTCCATTCTCCGGCAGCGGTCCCTGCGGATTTCGGGCCTTCCGTTGTCACTATCGGCAACTTCGACGGGCTCCACATAGGCCATCGCGAAATCATGCGCCGCGTGGTTTCGATTGCCGGTGAGCGCGGCCTTACGCCCACCGTCCTCACTTTCGATCCGCACCCGGCCCGTGTGCTTGCGCCCGATCGCGCGCCAAAATTGATCACCACTATCGCGCAGAGATTGCGGCGCTTCGAAGCCGCGGGTATTAAGGCTGTTCTGTTGTTGCCGTTCTCGCTCGAGTTTGCCAAACTGACTCCTGAAGAATTCGCCGATCAGGTGCTGGCGAAGACCCTGAAGGCTCGTGTCGTGCTGGTCGGTGACGACTTCCGCTTTGGATACAAACAGTCCGGCAATATTGAAACCCTGCGAACTCTGGGAGCGCGCTTCGGCTTCGAGCTGAGCCCCGTCTCCGCTATTACCGGCCGCTCCGGGCGAATCAGCAGCACCACCATCCGCAATCTTGTTTTGCAGGGCCGCGTCTCCCAGGCCTGCCGCATGATGGGAACTCCTTTTGCCCTGGAAGGCGAAGTTGTCAGCGGACATGGAATCGGCTCGCGCCAGACTGTTCCCACGCTGAATCTCGCGCCCGAGAACGAGCTGTTGCCGAAGAACGGTGTCTATGCCACGCGTACCCGCGACGAGGCTTCGGGACAGCGTTGGCGCTCTGTTACGAACGTGGGTTATCGGCCTACGTTCAATGGCGATTCGCTCACCATCGAAACCTTCTTACTGGACCCGCCGCCCGCCGCGCCGCCGACCCGGATCGAGGTGAATTTTCTTACATTCGTCCGCGAAGAACGCAAGTTCGAAACGCCCGCGCTGCTGAAGGAGCAAATTTTACGGGATGTTAACGCGGTTAATGGATTTCATCGCCGCTTCGAGCGCCTGCGCATGGGATAATCTGAACTTCATCCGGAAGGAGCAAACAATGAGTCTTACCGCAGGCAAGTTGCAACACATGAAGGCGCTGTCGAACAGCGCGGGAGTTATCGCCGCCGCCGCCATGGATCAGCGGGGCAGCCTTAAGAAGTCCATCGCGGCCGCCAAAGGGGTGCCGCAGGAACAGGTTTCGGACCAGATGATGGAAGAGTTCAAGGTTGCGGTTTCGCGCATCCTCACTCCCCATGCCAGCGCGATCCTGCTCGATCCCGAATGGGGCTTGCCCGCCGCTAAGGCGCGCGCCAAGAATGCCGGTCTTTTGCTCGCGTACGAGGAGACTGGTTACGACAACACGCAACCGGGCCGGCTTCCCGATCTTCTTCCGCATCTTTCCGTGAAACGCATCAAGGATTGGGGCGCCGACGCGGTCAAGATTCTCCTCTATTACACCCCCTTCGATCCGTCGGACATCAACGACATTAAGCACGCGTTCATCGAGAGGATCGGCGCCGAGTGCGAATCGTACGATATTCCGTTCTTTCTGGAATTCGTGGGATACGACGAAAAGGGCGAGAACGAGAAGGCCATCGAGTACGCGAAGAAAAAACCGGCCGTTGTCAAAGGCGCCATGCTGGAGTTTTCCAAGCCGCAATACAAGGTGGACGTGCTGAAGGTTGAAGTGCCTATCAATCCGGCGTTTGTGCAGGGAAGCCGGGCGTTCAAGGGCGGCGATTACGCGTATACTCGCGCACAGGCGCTGGATCTTTTCCGCGAATGCGCTTCGGTGGCGAGCAAGCCGTTCATTTACTTGAGCGCCGGTGTGAGCAATCCGGTCTTCATTGAAAACCTGGAATTCGCCGCCGAGAGCGGGACGGATTATTCGGGCGTGCTTTGCGGACGGGCGACCTGGCTCGATGGCGTTGCGATTTATGGGAAGCAGGGGTTGAAGGCGCTCGAAGACTGGCTGTCGGGCGAGGGCGTGCGTAATATTGAAGCCGTCAATGAGGCCATTAAGAGCGCGAAACCCTGGATGCTGAAAGCGGGCGTCGCGGCGGCATAAACCTTAGCGGGTTTGGCCGGTGATTCGGATGTTGCGAAAATCTCCGGTTTCGTCGAATGAGCCCAAACCGACGCGACCCCAGCGCAAGCTAAGATCAACCGCCTCAAGGCTGGGGTTGCGTTTCCCGTTCACCTCTACATAGCAGCGGCCCGATGCGCCGTCGAACACCAGCTTCACCGGAACCCAATCCGGCGTGGTGAACGAAGCGGGCCCGTCGAGCGCGGAAATGCGCACACGCTCGCCGCCGAACACGTGGAATATGCCGTTGTGTACGTTCTGTTTTTCGGCCGGGTCGGAGGATAAATGCGCGTAGTTGTAATGCGCATCGTCCTGCCAGGCATAAACGAAAATCAGGCTGCGGCCATTGCGCTTCACTTCGCCCTTAATGGTCATCTTGCTGTACGGTTTGGAAACGAGCAGGGCGAATTTGGTGGGGCGGCGCGGCTGCCCGGGCGGAGGCTCAGCGGAAACTCGCAAATGCAGCACGCCATTCTCAACGGTCCAGTCGGAAGACTGCTGTACGGTCCATTGACGGTCGAAGACGGTAATCGAATCCGCCGCCGGCAAGCTCAACGCGACGCAGAAAGCGGCACAGAGCGCGGCGGCGAACGGCTTCATCTGAGCTTACTCACCCCAGGCTACTTGCGCGAACCGCGTTTCAGATTCTTCAGGCGGGTCTGGCGCATCTTCGCCTTCTTGCGTTTGGGCTTGCTGATGATGAACGTCCCGCTGCCAATGTATTCCGACTTATATAACTTATCTTCGTTAACTGCCTTAACTTCTTTAACTTCAGCCAAGTGTGAGACTCCGTTCGGTTGTTAGATCGAACTTCATTGTAGCGCGCCATGGCGTAACAACGCGTGTGGGACCATTTGAAAGTCTGGTGTCGCTGACGATGGCAAGATTTTTCAGGTCCTTGAGATGGCTGGTTGCAGTCGCTTCCGTCGTTACGGCGGTGGCGCAGGAATCCAATCTTCCCACTGCGGCGGAGATTAATTCGGTTCTAAAAGACCTCTCCGAAATCACTGGATTCAAAATACACAAGCAGCTTCCTTTTCAGATGATTACGCGTGATCAGGTAAACCATTTTCTGAAGGACCAGATCCGGGAATCCGTCAAGCCCGCCGAGATTCGCGCCGAAGAAGTGACTCTCAAGAAGTTCGGTTTCGTGCCGCAGGATTTCGATCTGAAGAAGACTACTATCGATTTGCTCACCGAACAGGCCGCGGCCTTTTACGACTTCCATCGCAAGAAGCTTTTCATCTCGGATTGGGCCGCGCAAAATATGCGCGAAGCCGCTCTGGTTCACGAATTGGCGCACGCGTTGGCCGACCAGAATTTCCCCATCCAGAAATTTCTGGCTAAGAACGCCGATGACAGCGAGGAGTCGCTCGCCCGCGAAACTGTGGTGGAGGGTCAGGCGTCATGGCTGATGATCGAATACGCGCTGCGCAGGGAAGGGAAGACGCTGGCCGATCCCGACACCGCGCGCGATTTCCTCAAAGACGATAACGACGGAGAGAACAGCGGAGGCGACGGGAAGGGCGGGGGCGACAGTGAATATCCCGTCTTCAGCAATGCCCCGCTGTATCTAAAACGCACCCTGATGTTCCCTTATGAGGAAGGCCAGAAGTTCCAGCAGGCGGTGTTCATGAAGGATGGTAAGGACGCGTTTTCCGTGGTCTTCCGCAAGCCGCCGGTCACCACCAGCCAGGTGCTTCATACCGAACGCTATTTCAACGACGTGACGTACAAGGCGCCGAATCTGCCGAAGCCGCTGCCTCACTCCAAAACGTTTGTCGAGGGCACGATGGGCGAGCTGGATCACCGAATTCTGTTAACTCAGTTTGTGGACGAAGACGCGGCTGAGTCGCTGGGGCCGAAGCTGAAGGGATCGGCCTATCGCGTCGATGAAGCTAAATCCGATCACCGCATGATGCTTGTTTACGCGGCCGACTGGGATAGCGTGGATGCGGCCGAGCAGTATTTCGACGACTATCAGCAAGTGCTGCGCGCCAAGTGGAAGCAGATTGAGGTTTCGACGCAGGACGCCAAACGCTTCTCGGGAAAAAGCGAAGACGGCTATTTCTCGGTTGCGCTGATCGGCACGCGAGTGTTGAGCCAAGAGGGTTTCGCCCAGCCCTTGTAATGTGGGACAGGCGCTTCCGCCTGTCCATGTTTTTAAGCAGCATGTTGACTCTGCCCATCGATGCGCTGCTTCCGCAGATCGTGGCCAGTCTGCGGCGCGAGCCGAATCTGTTGATCGAAGCCGCCCCCGGCGCGGGGAAAACCACGCACGTTCCAGGTGCGCTCCTCGAATTTCCCCACGATGTGCTGGTGCTCGAGCCGCGCCGCATCGCCGCCCGCATGGCAGCCCGGCGGGTCGCCGATGAACTGGGCGAACGTCCCGGAGAAACCGTCGGATATCAGGTTCGCTTCGAAGAAGTGGCCAGCGCGCGAACGCGCCTGCGCTTTCTGACCGAGGGCGTACTCACGCGCCGCATGATCTCGGATCCGGATCTGCGCGGTGTGGGGACAGTGGTGCTCGACGAGTTCCACGAGCGCCATCTCGAAACCGATCTCGCACTGGCCCTGTTGCGCCGTCTGCAGAAGACGCGGCGGGCCGATTTGCGCATTGTGGTGATGTCCGCCACGCTCGACGCCGGTCCGGTCAGGCGCTTCCTCGGTGACTGCCCGGCTCTGCAATCGGAGGGCCGCTTATTCGATGTCGCCATCGGCTACACGCCCTATTCCGCGGCGCCGCTGGAGGATCAGGTGGCGGGCGCGGCGGAGCGGATTATAGCCGAAGGAAAATCCGGCGATGTGCTGGTGTTTCTGCCTGGCGCGGCGGAGATTCGTCGAGCCGCGCGGGCCTGCGAGTCTCTGGCAGGGCGGGCAAATCTGCTTATCGCACCCCTCTATGGGGATCTCTCGCCTGCCGAGCAGGATCGCGCCGTTGAGCCCGCCGCGCAGCGCAAGATCATTCTCTCGACCAATATTGCCGAGAGCTCGATCACCATCGAAGGCGTCCGCGCGGTGATCGATTCGGGACTGGCGCGTATCGCCAGCGATTCTCCATGGACGGGGCTGCCCGCGCTGGAAATCCGGCGCATCAGCAAGGCTTCGGCGCGCCAGCGTGCGGGGCGAGCGGGGCGCACGGGACCGGGCCGCGTGATCCGGCTCTATACAGCGGAGGATTTTCAGCGCCGCCCTGACCATGACGACCCGGAAATCATGCGCCGCGAATTGTCGCAGATGTGTTTGCACCTCGAAGCCGCGGGCGTGGAGAATCCCGTGCAACTCGAATGGCTGGACGCGCCTCCCGCCGAAGCGTGGAACGCAGCCGAAACTCTGCTCAACCGGCTGCATGCACGGGATGCCGCGGAGAAGATGGCGCGCTTGCCCGTGCATCCGAGATTGGCTCGCCTGCTGCTCGATGCCGAACAATACGGGGCGGGTGAACATGGGTGCCGGGTCGCCGCGCTGTTGAGCAGCGGACAGCGCATCCGCAGCTTCGACGACGAGCCGGATCAGCGAACGCGCGCGGTATGGGATCAGCTGCGCCGCTTCGTAAAACGAGGACGCGCGCATGACGACGTGGCTATCGCTAAAGCGTTGCTGGCGGCGTTTCCGGATCGTGTAGGCAGGCGCGGTTCCGGTGAGACGGTGCTGCTCTCGAATGGGACCTCCGCTACTATGGCAAATCCGCCCGGCGAATTCCTGGTGGCAGTGGACGTGGAAGGCCGCATCCGCCTTGCCTCACCTATCGAGTCGGACTGGCTGCTTGATTTATTTCCAGAGCGGATAAAAGAGCGCAATATGGTGGAGTGGAACCGGCAGGCGCAGCGTGTTGAAGCGGTCAGCGCGCTTCTCTATGACGACCTGGTGATTGAAGAGACCCGCGGCGGAGCGATCGACGATGACGCGGCCGCTGAGCTGTTGGCGGCGAAGGTTCTGGACACGGGCATTGATCGGTTCGTCAATCGCGAGGAGCTCGACGGATTTCTCTCGCGCGTGGAATTTGCCGCGGAACACTCGAACCTGAAAGCGTTCACAGAACGGGAAGTTACCGACGCGTTAGTGGGCCTCTGCTATGGGCTGCGCAGTTTCGCCGATGTAGAGAAGAGCGCGGCCGGAGTGATTCCAGCGCTGGAACAAAAACTCGATGGCAACCTGCTCAATCAGGTTGCGCCGGAGCGGCTGAGGCTGCCCAGTGGTCGCCATACGAAGGTTCACTACGAACGCGGCAAGCCGCCATGGGTAGCTTCGCGGTTACAGGATTTCTTCGGGATAACCGAGAGTCCGCGAGTAGCGCGCGGCAAGGTAGCGCTGGTTATCCACTTACTCGCGCCCAATCAGAGAGCGGTGCAGACTACTACCGACCTCGCGGGTTTCTGGCAACGGCTCTATCCGCAACTAAGGCGCGAGTTAGGCAGAAGGTACCCCAAACACGCCTGGCCGGAGAATCCCCTTATCGTCCGTGAACCTCGTACTTAGTAAGGATCTCGGCCCAGAAGCCGCGCGCCTCGAAGATTAACTCGACAGCATCCCGCACGGCCCCGTTGCCGCCGACATGATGAGTGACCCAATGCGCTTCGGCCTTAACATCCGGCCGTGCATTCGCTACGGCAATGGCTAATCCCACGCGATGAAATACCACCACATCGGTAAGATCGTCCCCCATGTAGGCTACTTCTTCTTTGGAAATCCCCGCATCCGCCATGATCTCTTCAATGATCGGGATCTTTTCGATGTGGCCCTGATAGACGTAGTTCATCTTGACCTGTTTGGCGCGCTCCACGGTAGCCGGCGAGTTACGCCCGCTGATCACGCCGGTGCGAATGCCTTTCCACTGGCACCATTGCAGAGCGATCCCATCCTGCGAGTCGAAGGCCTTGAATTCCACCATCTCACCCGGCGTGGCCGAGGGGATGAAGTACAACTTGCCGTCGGTCATGACGCCATCCACGTCCATCAGCAGTAACTTGATTTTCGCCGCGCGGGCGCGTACTTCGTCCTGATTCATTTACCATCGCTCCTCGAAGATTTTCTTGTAAAGCCGCCGCTGTCTGGTCAACGCCGCGGAATAAACTTCGTTCTTGGCACGGTCGGGTTCCACTGTCTCGCCCAGATCCGCCGCTGCGTCACTAATGCTGCCGATGGCGCCCATGCGCTCGAGCGCCAACAGAGCGGCGCCCCGCGAAGTAGCTTCGCGCTCCCGGCACATGACTACCGTATGGCCCAGAGTATCGGCCATCATCTGCGTCCACACTGCCGAATTCAGCAGCGCAGCCCCCGATCCGATTATTTCCCGCGGCACGCCGAAAGTATCTTCCATAATCTCGTAGACGTTGCGGAAGCGCAGGGCCACGGATTCGAGCGCCGCATGCAGAATTTCCATCGGAGTACTGCCGACGCCGAGCCCGGTGATCGCCCCGCGCACATCCGTGCGCCATTCTGTAGAACGCTCGCCCGCGAACAACGGCAGTATGGTCAGCCCGTGCAATCCCGGCGGCATGGCGCGCAGCTGCTTCTCGATCTCTGCATCGTCGGGCAGATTGAGAGTCCGCTTCATCCAGGCGTAAACCTGGCCGCCGTTTGAAAGCGCGCCGCCCGCCACGAAACGTTTGCGATCGATGCGATAGCAGAACAGCCCGTCGGGAATTTCAATGCGCGCGCTCTCGATGGTGGCCCGCATCGCGCCGCTCGTGCCAACCATCAACGCCCAGCGGTCGCGCGTAGTGCAGCCGCTGCCGACGTTATCGCAGGCGCCATCGCCCAGCGCCGGGTACCAGGGAATCCCATCGAGCTCCGGCCACTGCTGGCTGAACGGCGCGCGCAGACCGTTACAAGGCTGATCCATGGCGCCAGGGTCGGGCAATTGCGCGCGCTTCACGGGAAGCACCGAGAGCATCTCTTCGTCGTAATCGTTGGCATTCTGATTCCACAACCCACTGGCGGAAATCATCGACGTAGAAGCTGCGGGCGTGCCGAAGAATTCGAGAAATAAATACTCCCCGGCGCTCATCCATCGTGCGGCAGCGCGGAAGGCATCCGGCTGCGTTTCGGAAAGCCATAGCAGCTTCGGCGGAGGATAGCTCGGATGCAGCATACAGCCGGTGCGGCTGTGCTGTTTCAGGTTGTCGATACGCCTCTCGAGTACATGGGCGGCACCGGCGCTACGCGAATCGAAGGGATGCAGAATGGCGGTGGTAGCGTGCCCATCGGCGGCCACTCCGACGATGCTGTGCCAGAAGGTATCCACGCCCACGGCAGCCGGTTTCACGCCCCGGGCGCGCATCTGTCCGCAGATCTCGGTCAGCGAGCGCGCGGCGATTTCCGTCAGCTCTTTGGCATCGATTTCCCAGCCGCCGTCCTCCGTAGTGCGCGGCCGGTACTTCACCTGCGAACCGAAGCCCTCGATCTCTTTCCCGTCGAATGAGAACAGCAGCGTGCGCGCCGAGGAACTGCCCACATCGAGCGTCAGGATCGCGTCCACCTGTTCTTTGTAGCACGCTCACGCCTCCGCCCAAGTACCATAAAAGCGGCGTCGCCAAATGACCTGGCAGGAAATTATTACATCGACCCTCGAACGCCACGCGATGTTGCGCCACGGCCGCCGTATCGGTGTCGCGGTCTCAGGCGGAGCTGATTCCGTCTTTCTGCTGCACGCGCTGCATGAGATGAATCTGGCCGCCGCCGTTTTACATATCAACCATCGGCTGCGGGGTGCTGAGTCGGATGGCGACGAAGCCTTCGTGCGCGATTTGGCCGCACGGCTGGGGCTGCCGTTCCACGCCGTCGCGCTGCCTGTCGGCGAAGGGAATATCGAACAAGAAGCGCGGCGCGCACGCTATCGATTTTTCGCCGAGTGCATTGCTAACGGTTTCTGCGATGCGGTAGCAACCGGCCACACTATCGACGACCAGGCCGAAACTGTTCTCTCCCGTTTTCTGCGCGGGGCGGGCAGCGCCGGGTTGAGCGGCATCCTCCCCATCACGGAATCCCGCATCGTGCGCCCTTTGATCGACCTGCGCCGCGAAGATATCCGCTGCTGGCTGGCTGCCCACGACATCGCATGGAGGGAAGACCGATCGAATGGCAACACCGATTTTGTGCGTAACCGGATTCGCCTGGAGACTCTGCCACAGCTCGCCAGCCTGAATCCGGCGCTGCCTTCGGTGCTGGCATCGACCGCCGAGTGGGCGCGCGCCGAGGAGGAATACTGGACCGCTCAGCTGGATCGACTGGAAGCGGATTACCTGCAGGTCGACCGCGAAGCTATCCTGATCCGCACCGGGCCGTTCCTGAGCCTGCCCCTCGCCGCCGCGCGCCGTCTGCTGCGCAGGGGGATCGAGCGGGTGAACGGTGGGCTGCGCGGCATCGATTTCCGGCACGTGGAAGCCATCAGGGCGCTGATGGAAACCCGCGAAGGCAGCGGCCGCATACAGCTTCCGGGCCTCGACATTTACCGCTCATTCGATTGGCTGCGCCTCGCCCCTATCGGCTACGATTCGCGGCTGCCGCGCGACTTTGAGGTTCCCCTGCGCGTGCCTGGGCTAACCGAAGTTCCTGAACGCAGGTTAACCATAGAGATGGAACTGGTTACAAACGTGCGCGTATATAATAGACAGATGGACGCGTTGGACTGGGAGAGGTGTGCGGGATCGCTCATGTTGCGCAATTGGCGGCCGGGCGATAGTTATACTCCCAAGGGACGCGCCAGTGCCGGAACGAAGATCAAGACCCTGTTTCAGGAAAATCGAATTCCGCTCTGGGAACGGCGCACCTGGCCCGTGTTGGTCAAAGGCGATTCCATCCTCTGGACGCGCCAATTCGGCGCCGCGGAAGAATTCGCCGCCACTCCGGAAAGCCGGCAGATTTTGTCGATTCGCGAGGTACGAGGCAACGGCGGGGAATCAAACAGTCGCACGCCGACGTCTAAAGAAGCAGAACGCGCACGGATGAAAAATCCGGTGTCCCGCAGTGAGGGTCCGGATGAGCGGGGCGCGGAGGTATTGTGAACTCAAACGTAAAAACAATCATATTCTGGGTGGTCCTGATCTGCGTGGCCGTGTTGCTCTGGGCCGTGGTCAAACAGGGTCACACGAAGAACGACCGAGCGCTGAATTTCAGTGAATTTCTGACCGAAGTCGACGCCGGCAACATCTCAAAAGTGGAGATAAACGGCGGCGACGTGAAGGGCGATTTCAGGAACGGCCAAAGCTCGTTCCACACGGTTGCGCCCTCGAACTATCCGAAACTCATCGACCTGCTCAACGATAAAAAGGTCGCTATGACGTTCACCGACAACAGCGGCAATAGTTGGGTTTCGATCCTGGTGAACGCGTCGCCGTTCCTGCTGCTGATCGGCTTCTGGATCTTCATGATGCGTCAAATGCAGAGCGGCGGCAATAAGGCTTTGAGCTTTGGCAAGAGCCGGGCCCGCCTGCACTCCACGCAACAGCGCAAAGTGACATTCAAGGATGTCGCCGGCGTGGAAGAGGCCAAGGAAGAATTGCAGGAGATCATCGAATTCCTGCGCGAGCCGCAGAAATTCCAGAAGTTGGGCGGACGCATTCCCAAAGGCGTGCTGCTGATCGGATCGCCGGGCACCGGTAAGACACTGCTGGCGCGCGCTATCGCGGGTGAGGCCAACGTTCCGTTCTTCTCGATATCCGGCTCCGACTTCGTTGAAATGTTTGTCGGCGTGGGCGCCAGCCGGGTGCGCGATCTGTTCGAACAGGGTAAAAAGAACGCGCCCTGCATCATCTTTATCGACGAAATCGATGCCGTCGGCCGTCACCGCGGTGCGGGCCTTGGCGGTGGACACGACGAGCGCGAACAGACTCTCAACCAGCTGCTGGTCGAAATGGACGGCTTCGAATCGAATGAAGGCGTTATCCTGGTGGCTGCCACCAACCGCCCGGATGTGCTCGATCCGGCGCTGCTGCGTCCCGGCCGTTTCGACCGCCGCGTGGTAGTGGGACGGCCCGATGTCAACGGCCGCGAGGCGATCCTCAAGGTTCATACCAAGAAGGTGCCGTTGGGCGACGACGTTGATCTCTCCGTGCTGGCACGCGGAACACCCGGTCTGGCCGGCGCCGATCTGGCAAATCTGGTCAACGAAGCGGCCCTGAACGCCGCGCGGCAGAATCGCAAAGTTGTCATGATGATCGATTTTGAACTCGCCAAGGACAAGATCCTTATGGGCGCGGAACGGAAGTCGATGATCCTGAGCGAATCCGAAAAACGGACCACCGCGTATCACGAAGCCGGGCACGCCGTGGTTGCCGTGGAAGTGCCGAATGCCGATCCGCTGCACAAGGTTTCGATCATCCCGCGCGGCATGGCGCTGGGCGTGACGATGCAGTTGCCCGTGGACGACAAGCACAACTACAGCAAAGTCTACTGTGAAGATCAGCTGGCCATTTTGATGGGCGGGCGCATTGCGGAAGAGATCTATCTCAACCAGATGACCACCGGCGCGGGCAACGACATCGAGCGTGCCACCGAAATGGCGCGCAAGATGGTTTGCGAGTGGGGCATGAGCGAACTCGGTCCGCTGAGCTTCGGTAAGAAGGAAGAGCAGATTTTCCTCGGCCGCGAAATCGCCCAGCATCGCGACTATTCGGAAGAGACGGCCATACGCATCGATGAGGAAGTGAAGCGCATCGTTTCGACCGCTTACAGCCGGGCGCGCGCCATCATCGAACAGCATTCGAACGCCTTGGTTCGCGTGGCGGAAGCGCTGCTCGAGCGCGAAGTGCTGGATGGCGGCGAAGTGAGAACCATAATGGGTGGAGGCGGTTTGCCGCCCATGGGCAGTAACAAGCCGAAGGATTCGGCCGACCATACGCAGCAAGTGATTCGCCCCGATTCCGGTGGGGGACGCCGGCTGCCCGGCCTGTCTGAAGGGGAGCGTCCGGCGCCTGCCTGATAATTTCCCGGTTTATCTGTTCGATCTCGATGGCACTTTGCTGGACTCGGCCGTGGATATTTGCGCCGCAGTCCAGCAAGTTCTTTCACCGTACGTTGCGGAGCCTCTGCCCTTCGAGTATCTGAAGAGCTTCGTGGGGTTTCATCTGATTGAATGCTTCAGCGAGGTTCTGCCCCATTTTTCCCTCGCGCAGATTGATGAGTTAATAGCCACCTATCGAACCACCTATCTGGCGCGCGGCCATGCGGCGACTGAGCGCTTTCCAGGAGTTCTCGACGCCTTGCAAAATCTCGGCGGACGCAAGGGCACGGCGACTACCAAGGGCACGCCAACGACTCGCGCGGTCCTCGAACAGTTTGAATTGCTCCCCTACTTCGATCACATCCAGGGTACCGATGGATTCCCCTGCAAGCCAGCGCCGGACGTTTTGCTGCGCTCTATCGAGGCCTTGGGAGCGAAGCCATCGGACTGCCTTTTTATCGGCGATTCGGTAGCCGATATGGAGGCGGGCCGTCGCGCTGGTGTTAAAATTTGCGCAGTCCGCTATGGCTATGGCAAACCCGAGGAACTCGCTAAATGGGAGCCCGATTACTGGGTGTCCGACCTGCGCGAACTGCTGACGTAAGGCGCGTCGCCGCCAGCCTGATCGCCCTCGTCCTGCAGCCGATCTTCTTCTACTGGCACGTTCTCATTAATCCCAGCCGGCACATCCCTTTCGACATCGAGGGCTACTATTTCCCGGTAATCTCGTACCTCGCGCGCTCGGTTCGTGAGGGTCGCGCGCCTTTCTGGGACCCGTACACTTACGCCGGCATGCCACTCTACGGCGACCTCCAGGTGCAGCTGTTTTACCCAGGCACGTGGCTGGCGATTTTCGCCGGTAATCTCAATGGGGGCCGAAATATCTATTACTGGGTTGAGTGGCTGATCCCGCTCCACATGATGCTCGCGGGATTGTTCGCCTTGCTGCTGGCGCGCCGCCTGGGTCTGTCGCATCCGGCTGCTCTGCTGGCGGCGACGGTCTACCAACTCGGCGGTTACTTCGCGTCGCAGGCCACCCATCTCGGCGCCATCTGCGACGGCGCCTGGCTGCCGCTGGCGATTCTGGCAATTTTCGAAATGCGGCGCGGCTTCCGGCCACGCTGGTTTGCGCTGCTGGCGCTCGCCGCGTGCCTGAGCATCCTCGCGGGATTCTCCGCGACTACCGTGGTGATTGCCGGGAGCACCATTGTTTTCGCGCTGGCGCTGCTAGCCGCGCGTGAAGCGTCGTGGCGTGTTCTCCCCGTCCTCGCCGGTGGATGGCTGCTCGGCGCAGTGGCCGCCTCTATCCAATTAATTCCGCTCTGGCAACTCACCAGGCTCAGCATCGCCTCCGAACGCGCCGCCTGGATCACGGCCTGGGGCGCGCCGCTCCAAAGCCTGGTCTCGCTGATGCGCCCCGATTACTATCACATCTTCGAGGGTTTGACGCCGCAATACAAACTGCCTTACAACTTCACGTTCCTTTATGTGTATTGCGGAATCGCGCCGCTGCTTTTGATCCTCGCGACCCCGTTAGTCCGCAAGGCCGGCCGCGCCCTGATGTTCCTCGCCCTGACCATCGTCAGCGCCCTCTGGATGCTGGGCGAACATACGCCGATTTACCAATTCGTCTTTCAGCATCTGCCCGAGATGGTGCGCGGTGCTCTCTATGCGTGGTACGCCATGATGGCATTCTGCCTATTCGTGGGACTCACCGCGGCTACGGTGCTCGATCGTCTCGGCAGCCGCGTGCCCGAAGCCGCACTCTGGATTCTGGCGCTCGTCACGGGCTGGGATCTGATCCAAACGGGCCGTGACCGTCCCATGAACACAGCGCCGGGAAGCTACCAGCTTGCTACTTCCGATCATGAGTACATGAACGATCCCGCGGCGCTGCCCAAACTCCGCGCGCTGGTGGACACTTCAGTACCGCCGCTGCGGATCGATTACGCGGACATCTGGGTCCCGGGCATCCTCGGCGCAAGCATGCTGGAACTGCCCACGCCGGCCGGCAACACGCCCTTCATGCTGCGCCGCGTCCATGAGCTGCGCCAGTTGTATTGCGGGAGCAAACCGTCCGATCCCATGCCTCTGCCTACGCGCGATCTTGCCGTTACCCGCTTCGATTCGCCGCTGTTGAGAATGCTGAATACCGGAGTGCTGGGCAGCCTGTCGGAGATCAAAGACGCGAACCTGCAACCTGCCGGGCAGGCCGCCAATCTTCACCTCTATCGAATACCCGACCCGCTGCCAAGATTTTTTCTGGTGCCCGCAGTGCGCCGCTCATCGAGCGAAAACGAGACATTCGGGTTACTCGCGCAGCCATCCTTCAATCCGGCCGAAGAGGCCATAGTCGAAGGCATATCATCGGACCGCACTGGACTGGCCGAGGGGAAAGTGCAAGTGCGCAAGTATGAACCTGAAAGAATCGAAATGACAGTAGAGATCGCAGGCCCGGCATTCCTCGCTACCTCCGAACCCACCTATCCGGGTTGGGAAGCCCGGGTCAACGGCCAAAGCCAACCGATGCTCATGACCAACGGCGCCTTTCGCGGATTAGAACTACCCAGGGGCAAGAGCGAAATTGTAATGACCTATCATCCAGCAAATCTTAAGTTGTCGCTCGGCCTGACCATCCTTGCGCTGACCACAGCGTTTCTTATTTTTCGAACTGAGCGTTCAATTTCGCCACAAGCTCCTGCAGGCTCAGGCCAATGAGAGAAGACGGGGCTGTCGGCGAACCCGAAAAATTTGCTTTGACGACACCCCCTGTGATGTCCCAGTCTCTTCCCACCATAAAAAAATCTCCGTCGCTGTGATAAGAGAGCGCCAGCAGATATGTCCTGCCAACGCTGACTGAATACGCACGCGGTTGCGTCAGAAAGGACAACACGTCGCCACGGCTGGTTGTCACCGTCCCGCCCGGTAAGATCAACACAAACTTGCTGCCCGGCGAGGCGTGGCCTGAATTGTCTTCAAACGTATTACTTACCAGGAAGGTCACTTCCGTATAGATAGCCCTCCCCGAGTTACTGAGCACCGGCTGATACGAGACAAAAGTGCCAATTAAAACCGCGCGATCCGGTAACCTCGGAATTTCGGCCTGGTGGGGAGGCGGCAAGCCTTCCGATATCCCGGAGCCCCTGACGTTGGCCGGGGTGAGCGGCTCGCGCAAGCCAATCAACCGATCAAAATATCGATCGCGCGACTGCCTGACCGTAGCCTGCGCCGGATCGCTGGCGGGAGACCACGGGACCGGGGTGGTCATCCATAGATTGCCAGCTTGAAACGGAGGCTTTGACAGGTAAGCGGGCTGCGACGCGGGATTTTGTGCACACAAGATACCGAACCGCAGAAGCAACGCCGTTAACCGCCATAGCTTCACTTTGCCGGCTCCCTGATCTCCACATGAGCAGGTGAAAGCGGCAGCAATCGCGAATCTTCTATTGCCGCGGTACGATGCCCCAATCCCGCCAGATAGCCCTCATTGGACGCGAATGCGAGGAACGACTCAACGCTCTTCTGGCGCACAAGCATCACCATGTCCCAGCGTTCGCTCTCCGGGCCGATCAGGAAGGAACCGCCCGCGCCCACGAACATCAATTCACCGCCGGATTCGCGCAGGTATGGCAGTGTATGCGCGATATATCTTTCAAACGCGGCAGCGCCGCTGATGGCCGTCGCGGGAGCCAGTTCGGGGGATGCCGAATAATCCGCGACCTTGCGAAAACGCAGCAGGTTCAGCATCACGATTTCGCCCGTCATCCGGCGCATCACAAAGGCGCGTCCCGACTCCTCGGTCGGCTCGACGTAGTTCGTCATGCGTGGGCCACGCCTAAGCCAGATCGAACTTAGTCTGATGCAGCAAAGGATCGCTCTTCACCAGAACGCTCTTGCCGACGATCTCTTCGATCTCCTGCAGGAACTGATTCTGATTGCTCTTCAATACCTTCGCCACTTCCGGATTCACGCGCAGAACGATATTGGTATTCTCCGCTGCCAACGCCTTCTGCATCCGCTGCGCCTCCTGCAGAATCTCGCCCACCACAGTCTGCACGCTCTTCACATAGCCCGCGCCTTCGCAATACGGGCAGGGCGAACACAGCGTCCGCTCGAGCGACTGCTTCACGCGCTTGCGCGTAATCGCCACCAGACCAAAATCGTTGAACTGAAGAATCTTATAAGGCGCGCGATCCGACCGCATGGCTTCTTCAAGCACCTGCATCACCTTCTGGCGATTCTTGCGCTCGTCCATGTCGATGAAATCCACCACAATGATTCCACCCAGATCGCGCAGGCGGATCTGCCGCACGATCTCTTTGATCGCATCGGTGTTTACCTTGACGATGGTGTCTTCCAGCCGATTGGACTTACCCACATACTTGCCGGTGTTGATATCGATCGCCACCAGCGCCTCCGTCTGGTTGATGACGATATGCCCGCCCGACTTCAGCCATACCTTGGGACGCAGCGCCTTTTCGAGCTCGGCGGTTATGCCGAACTCGTCGAAAATCGGATTGGCTCGCGTATACAGTTTGATGCGCCCCACCAGCGCCGGCTGGAACCGCTCGGCAAAACGCAGCACGCTCTCGTAGAGTTCTTCGTTATCCACCCAGATGGTTTTGAACGAGGTTGTAAGCTGATCGCGCAGAATGCGCTGCACCAGATCGAGATCGTGATGCAGGAGCACCGGAGCCGGCCGCTTCTCCGCTTTGGCGCGCATGTCAAGCCAGAGGTTGTAGAGGAAGTGCATATCGCTCTTCAGCTCTTCTTCGCTCTTGCCTTCGGCCGCGGTACGGCAAATGAAGCCGCCGGAAATCCCCTGGCGATGCGTCTGCACGATGCGCTTCAGACGCTGGCGCTCTTCCTCGGATGGAATCTTGCGGGACACGCCGGCATGATCCACCGTCGGCATGTAGACCACGAAACGCCCTGGCAGGGCGATATGCGAAGTGATGCGCGCACCCTTCTGGCCCAGCGGCTCTTTCGCAATCTGAACGATAATCTCCTGGCCTTCCTTTAAGAGATCTGAAATGGATGGCAGTACCGGACGCTCGCGGTCCGGTTTCTCGGCGCGTTCCGTGCGCTCCTGACGCTCACGATCAGGCCGTTCCTGTCTTTCACGATCCGGCCTTTCCCTGTCTTGTCTCTCCGGCCGCGACCGATCGCGCCCGCCACGCTCCTGGCGCGAATCCGGGCGCCGCTCTTCACGTACTTCCGCGGTCCGCACCACTTCGACCGGTCCGGCCTCTGCTGAAGTTTCCGCAGCCTGCTCCGGCCCGTTCTCTTGTGGTTCGCGAGCCGGTTGCTCACCGCTCCGCTGGTCGCGACCCTGGGGGCCACGCTCATCGCCGGGCTGTCCACCACGCATTTTGCGGCGCATACGGCGCGACACGCGATGGGGATAGCGATGCCCCTGCTCGCGCAGTGCGGCGGTCAGGCTGGTGGGAATCCGCGCCGGCTCGGGGCCTTCTTCCTCGCCCGAGGCAATCTGCGCTTCCTGGATGGAATCGGCGAACTCCTCAACTTCTTCCGTCTCTTCTGCCGAAGCATCCGCCGAAAGCTGTTCTGAAGCTTCCGCGGAAGCTTCCGCCGCAACAGGAGCTTCCGTTTCCATTTCTTCCGCGGGCGGGAGGACCTCGATAATGTCTTCCTCGACGACCACCGGGGCCTCTTCTATTACCGGCGCAGCGGCGATCTCCTCGACCTGCGCAGTTGAGGCCCACGAAGACACGGCCCCGAATCCCGCCAGAGGATGCTCGGCCGGAATCGCCGGTTCAAGCGTCTGCTCAATTTCCGGCTCAGCTTCCGACTCGGCCGTCTCAGCCGATGCCTCCGCCGACGCCTCAAGCGATTCCGCTTCCGGCTCTAAAGCCTCTTCCTCATCCCGCAGATCCGCCACCGCATACTTGGCGAGCGACTCGCCCGGCAGAACCATAAAATCGTCGTCGCCTTCTACGGGGCGTCGCGCGGGTTCCCGAAAAGTCTCTCGGAAAGACGGCTCAGCGGACACCGGTGCAGCCTCACTCGCCTCACTCGCCGTTCCGGCTTCAGGCTGGGTTTCCGACGTACGCGGTGAATAGAACTTGGAATCCGGCAGACTGCTTCCGCCGCGTCCACCCCGGCGCCTTCTGCCACGCCTGCCGCCCTGCCGATCCGGACGCCCATCCCGGCGCTGGTCATCCCGTCTGGGCTCATCGCGGCGGGGCTCATCACGTCGGTCGGCCTCGGGCGTTGCCGCCGGACTCACCAGCACCGGACCAGCCGACTCGCCAGCATCCGCCTCGGCCACGCGCACGGGGCTCGATCGTTCCCGTTCCGGAGCGCGCTCCTGCCCACCGCCCGCACCTTTTTCCATCTTGAGGACCTTTTCCTCAACGGTGCTGACTACGGCGTCGTATTCTTCGTTGTCTTCAAAGAAATCGGACACATAGAGGAACGCGTCGCGCTCCAGTCCGATATCCACGAATGCCGATTGCATTCCAGGCAGTACGCGCGTGACGCGTCCCTTTTGAATACTGCCGGCTAAGGAATATTCTTTTTCGCGCTCATGGAAGACCTCCACAAGCTGATCGTCTTCAAGAATCGCCACTCTCGTCTCATGTTTTGCCGTCGAGACGATAAGTTCTTTGGACATGCCTTTTCTCCCCGTTGGGCTCCATTTGAAAGAGCTCGAACCGGAAGAATCCGGAATCCCGAATCGAAGTGCTGCGCCCTGCGTAAGGATCGTCGGCAACTCCCGCCTGCGCGGGTCGGTCCGCCACGATCGCAAAAAAACCTCACGCCAGCCGGAGGGTGGAGGATCAATCGCTGGCGGGATCTCGAATCGAATCCCGCGCTCGACACCCGACATCGGCCCTGGGGAACCCCTCATCGTTCGGAAAACCCCGCCTCCACATCGAAGCGGGCCGGAGCCTGTACTTCCAGGTCCGGTCCGAGAGTCTTCATTGGCTCCCAACTTTAAGTCAAATAAACCGTTTACGCCCGGAACGGATTCCGGAAGCCGCTTCCAGTTGGCGTACTCCCTCGCATCCGCCCCACACCAAAATCCAAATCTTCAATTCACAAATCTTCTTACCCGAACGCTGTTCACCAGACCCAGCATCAGAAACGTTGACCAGATGCTGGATCCGCCGTAACTCATGAGCGGAAGCGGAATCCCGGTCACCGGCATCCGCCCCACCACCATTCCGACATTTACCAGTATATGAAATAACAACAGCGCTCCGACACCCATACATATATACATGCCCGCCCGGTCGGGCGCCGTTTGCGCGTCCTGCACTACCTGCATCAGCAAAATAAAGTAAAGAATCAGTACGAACATCACGCCGATGAAGCCGTGCTCCTCGCCAAACGCGGAAAAAATAAAGTCGGTATGGGGCACCGGCAGAAAGCGCAGCTGCGTCTGGCTCCCCTTGGTAATGCCTTTTCCCCACGTACCTCCCGCGCCCACCGCAATTTTGGACTGAATCAGCTGGTATCCGGTGCCCTGCGGATCGCGCTCCGGATCGAGAAAACTCACGATGCGGTTCTTCTGATAGTCCTGTAAATGGGTAAACGCGATCGGCACCACCACCAGCGCTACTACCGCGATCGCCACCCAATAGCGCCACGGCATCCCCGCCAGAAACACGCCGACGGCGAGGATCGGAATATACGTGAGAGCCGTGCCCAGATCGGGCTCTTTGGCGATCAACGCCATAGGCAAAGCGATCAGCCCCGCCAGCTTCAGCAGATCGCGCGCCTGCAGTACGTCCGACGATTTCAGCTCGGTGAGAAAGCGCGCGACGAGAAGAATGATCACGATTTTGGCAAATTCGGAAACCTGCAGGTGAATCCCCGCCGGCAGCGAAATCCAGCGCGTGGAGCCGAAGGCGCGCTTACCGAAAACCAGCACCGCGATCAACAGCACCACCGACGCGATGTAAAGCGGATAAACCCGCAGCATCAGAGCGTGATAATCGATCTGCGTCACGATCCACATGAGCAGGAAGCCGGCCGCGATAAACAGAATCTGCTTCCACCACGCGCCCTGCCAGACGGTATCGTGCGTAGCGCTGAAGATCTGCAGCACGCCCAGGGCGCAGATCGCCAGGATGATGAAGAACATCGCCCAATCGAAATCCTTCAGCATATTTAATGTGGGATAGGCGCTTCCGCCTGTCCATTGCTATCGAGTGGCGAAGCCGGTACCCCCGTTGACCGAGGAGTCAAAGCCGACATCAGCGCCGAAGCGGGACTCTGCTTCAGCTTCTCCGCTTCCGCCAGCCGCGCCTTTTTATCGAAATACGCCACCATCACATCGCGCGCCATCGGGGCCCCGAACATCCCGTGCACGCCGCCCTCAAACAGCACCGCGATCACAATCTCAGGCTTGTAACACGGTGCGAAGCCCACAAACCAGGCGTTATCTTTGAAGCTCTCTCCCGGGTGCGCCTTGGCATAATCGTTCGACACCGTCTGCGCGGATCCGGTCTTGCCGCACACTTCCATGTTCGGGATCCTGGCCCGTACACCAGTTCCGCCCTCATTGACCACGCCGTACATCCCGTAGACGATCTTATGCACGTTGTCCGGATTCAACGCCCACTCATGCGGCTTGTCGTTTTTCCCCGCCGCCACAGTCAGGTGCGGAGTGTGCCAAACGCCTCCGATCGCCAAACCACCGATGGCACGCGCCAGCTGAATCGGCGTAATCGTCACCGCGCCCTGTCCGATCGAAACCGAAATCGTCTCGCCGGCAAACCACTTCTGCCGGAAATTACGCAGCTTCCATTCGGGCGACGGCACTGTCCCCGAGGCTTCATTGGGAAGGTCCACGCCCGTCTTCGACCCCAGGCCGGCCTGATGCGCATAGAAGGCGATGTTGTCGATGCCCGTCTTGTTACCCACGTTGTAGAAATACGAATCGCACGATTGCGCGATGCCCTTGTGCAGCGAAACCGATCCATGCACGGAATGGCATTTGTAAAAATGCCCGAAGAACGTGGCGCCGCCGGGACAATTGAACGTCGTGTCCTCGTCGATGGACCCACTCTCGAGGCCCGCCAGCGCCACAATCGGCTTGAAGGTCGAGCCGGGCGCGAACTGCGCCTGCGTGGCCCGCGCCAGCAGCGGATTTCCGGGGTCGCTGGTGAGCTCTTTCCAATCTTTATTCTTGATGCGCACGGCAAACTTATTCGGATCGAAACTGGGCCGCGAGGCCATCGCGAGAATCTCGCCGTTATTGGGATTCAGCGCCACTACCGCGCCGCGCTTGCCTTCGAGCGTCAACTCCGCCACCACCTGCAGATCCAGATCGATCGTCAATTGCAGATTCTTCCCTGGGATGGCTTCTTTGATACCCAGCACCTCGCGCTCGCGCCCCAGGTTATCCACCACCGACTGCCGCTCGCCGTCGATGCCCATCAGCGTCTCGTTGTATTGTTTCTCGATGCCGGTCTTGCCGATGATCTGGCCCTGATCGTACTTCGCGTAGTCCGGATTATCGAGCTCGGACTCGCTGATCTCACCGGTATACCCGATGACGTGCGCGAGGATTCCGCTTTCCGGATATAAGCGCCGCTGCGATTCGATCAGCTCCATCTCCGGAAACGTCTCCGGGTCCCGGTGCGAGTCGACAAACGCCAGATCCGATGGCGACAGATCTTCTTTAAGAATGATCGGCTCGTACTTGGGGCGATTGCGGTAGCGCCGCACCTTCTTTACGAGGTCGTCATAATCCAGATGCAGGCCGTCGGCGATCTCGTGCAGATGGTCTTCCCGCAGATTTTCCCGCGAAAGAATCAGGCTCCAGCTGGAATGGTTATCCACGATCACGCGTCCATCGCGGTCGAGAATTTTACCCCGCGGCGCGACGATGGGCAGAGCTTTGATGCGATTCCGCTCCGCCCGCTCGTTATAAATCTCCGGGCTCTTGATCTGCAGTTCCCAGAATCCCGAAACCAGAAACAGGAAGATTGCCACGGCCAGGTATTGAAACGCGGCCATCTTCGCAGAAGCAAACTTCGGATCGTCCCGCAGTTGAAGCTTATGCGGTTGAGGCTGTGTTTCGGGCTGATGCTCTGTGGAAGGAAACCGCAACTATATTAAGATTACCAAATTAAGATTACCAAGAAATCCGGGCCCGAAGGCGGCGAGACCATCGCGGAATTTCATCGCCGTGCTTGACTTCGCGATCCCCCAGCTGATCGAATGCGCGCCCTGCGGAAAAACTCCTTTATTCAAAAAAACGCAGGCGAAAACGCCTACTCCACAACGAAGAATCATCAATAGGTTACACGCGGGTGGAGTAGGCGTTTTCGCCTGCCATCTACTTTTTTACAACGCGAGCGACTTCAGCCATTCGCGGAACGCATCCCCCAGATCGTGCCGCTGCAGCGCGAACTCCACCGTAGCCTTCAGAAATCCAAGCTTATCCCCCGCGTCGTATCTCTTCCCGTCGAACTTGAACGCGTAAATCGGACGGCTGCGCGAAAGATGCCGGATGGAATCCGTCAGCTGAATTTCGCCGCCCGCCCCCGGCTCCACGCGCGCGATCGAATCGAAAATATCGGGCGTTAGAATGTACCGTCCTATGATCGCCAGATTCGAGGGCGCCTCGCTGGGCTTCGGTTTCTCCACCAGATCGCGAATACGAAACACCTTGTCGCGGCTCCCGTTGTGCGACACCGGTTCGGCGTCGATGCACCCATAGGCCGAGATCGATTCGTTCGGAACCTCCATCACCGCCAGTACCGGCGCGCTGAAGAATTCATAAATATCGAGAAGCTGCCGTATGCACGGTGTCTCGGCTTCAATCACGTCGTCCGCCAGCACTACCGCAAAAGGCTCCGGACCCACCAGTTCGTGAGCGCGCATAACAGCATGCCCCAGCCCCATGGCCTCCTTCTGGCGTATGTAAGAGACGTCGATCATATCTGAAATCTGCCGAACGATGCCCAGCAGGTCTTTCTTGCCGCGCGATTCGAGCAGATGCTCCAGTTCGAAGCTGACGTCGAAATGGTCCTCGATGGCGGACTTGCCGCGCCCGGTCACGATAATGATGTTCTGGATGCCTGAATGCAGCGCTTCCTCGACACCATACTGAATAATCGGCTTGTCGACCAGGGGCAGCATCTCTTTGGGCTGCGCCTTGGTAGCAGGCAGAAAGCGGGTTCCAAGACCCGCGGCGGGGAAAACAGCTTTGCGAACCTTCGCGGCAGACATTCGCTTCTTACTTGACCACGCCGCGTGCGCTTCCGCAAGTCCGCCCGTCTCACCGCGGTAAGAATCATGACCAGCCTTGCAATGCCGCTGCCGATGTAATAACGTTGCGGCTGAACATGAACAACCTCCGTAAAACATTCGTATGGTCTTCTCTGTCCTTGTGTGTGGCGCTCGGCGTGGCCACCTCAACGGCACAACAGGCCCCCAAGCCTAAGCACATTAACCGCGCCATCGAACTGCTGGCCTCGGGCCAACCGATTTACTATACCGGTTCCCACTCCGGCACCGCCGGGACCTTTGATCAGGGTGTTAAAGACTCCCAGACTTATGCCGATTACATCAGCTATGACATGGAGCATGCGCCCTTCGATGTAAAAGGTCTTTCCGAATACATGAAAGGCCTGGTCAAAGGCGGTCCAACCAAAAGCGGACATCGCACTCCCGCTGTCATCGTCAACGTCCCGGTTAACGGCCTCGACGAAGCCTCAGTCCGCGCCAACGCCTGGATGTTCAATCAGGTCCTGGCCACCGGCGTACATGGAGTTTTGCTGACCCATGCAGACGATCCCGGCGCGGTGCGGGCATTTGTGGAAGCCATCCGTTTTCCCATCCACAAACAAGGCGTGGGACAGAACGGCCTGAAGGAAGGGCGCCGCGGTGTACACGGCAATCCGACGGCCGCCGACATCTGGGGAATTACGCCGGAGGAATATCTTCAGAAGGCCGACACGTGGCCGCTCAATCCCGACGGCGAACTGCTGCTGGGTCTCAAGCTCGAAGATAAATACGCGCTCGCGAACGCGGATGCCAACCTGAAGATTCCCGCCATCGCTTTCGCGGAATGGGGACCCGGCGACATGGCTCTCTCGCTCGGCGTACTCAGCAAAAACTCCATCAACGATCCCCGCATGAAGGATGCGCGCTCCACCGTCTTTTCGGCCGCCAGGGCCAACCACAAGTTCTTCCTGAACACCATGACCGAGACCGATGTAATCGACATGATCAAGGAAGGTGTGATGATGGGACCAGCCAGCGAAAAAGCCGCGGATATCGGCCGTAAGTACAGCAAACGCCAGCTCCCCTGGTAGCCGGTGGGGCAGATTTCCGATCTGCCCTCGTACGCCACGTGGGGCGGGTTGTCAACCTGCGGCCGATGGCAATCGGCCTCCGCGGGTTGCTGGCGATGAAAAAAACAGGGCAGATCGGAAATCTGCCCCACCAGGCTACTTGCGGCGTCGAGCGGCCTTAGCCTTTGCCTTCTTAACCGGCATGGGAGCAACCGGCGGAGCATCTGGCGTGTCGATGTCCTCGATCGCTTTCCAGAATCCGCCGGTTTCTTTCTTATAAACCGTCACATAATTTTCGGTCTCGGTGATCGGCTTTCCGGTCTTGCGATCGGACATCGACGTGGTGCACGTGCCCTGGCTGTATGCAAAATCCCCGGACTTCGCCACTTCGACGGTCGCAGTGGTGCAATTCGCCGCGAAGTTTTTGTCGGCGAGAAATCCCTTCAGGGCGGCGCCGATGGCGTCTTTCCCCTTAGCCAGTGGCACTCCCGGAACCATCACCACAGCATCGTCCGCATAGTGATTCACGAGCTTATCGGCGTCGCGCGATTTGAAATCGGCGTTCCATTGAGTTTCGCCATCGCGGATGGCTTTCTCATCGGTGGCGCGTGTGTCAGGCGCCGGCGCAGGCGTCTCCGAACAACCCGCTATCAATAACGAAATCCCGATTGCAATCCCGGCCGAGTACCAGCTTTTCAAGTTTGTATCCTCGGCGGAATGATATAAGGAATCGAACCCCGCGTCCATCCCCCGGCCAATCCGCTACCATGGGTCAAGCCGATGTCCACGCAGTCAATTCCGTTTCTCAGCCCGGAGCAGTACCTGGAGATCGAGAGGGCGGCGGAGTTCCGCAGCGAATATATAAAGGGCCATGTATTCGCCATGGCTGGCGGAACCTGGAATCACATCCGGATCACATCGAATACTCTCTTCCGGCTGTCCCAACAGTTACAGGGAAGGCATTGCATGGCCTCAGGCAGCGATCTTCGGGTGTTTTGTCCTGGGCACGAAGTGCTCACCTATCCCGATGTAGTTGTCAATTGCGGAGCGCCGCAATTTCTCGATAAAAGTCACGACACGCTTACCGATGCGACCGTTATTATCGAAGTTCTGTCGCCTTCCACTAAGTTCTACGACCGCGGAGAGAAGTTCGTTTTCTACCGTTCCTTGTCCTCCTTCTCGGAATATCTTCTGCTCTCCCAGGACAAGATCTTTGCCGAACATTACCGCCGCCAACCCGACGGCGCCTGGCTGCTCCGCGAATTCAATTCGTCCACCGACGAAATCGAGCTGACTTCCATCGGCTGCCGCCTGCTACTCGGCTCGCTGTATGAAAGAGTCGAATTCGAGACTTGACCTGCACTTGACCTGCTGGCGGCGCGAGTGGTTAAATATTCATTGTGGTGAATAAAAATTCATGACCACGGCGCCTCCGCACATCCAACGGATCGCCCACACCGATTTCACGCGGGATCTCGACCTCACCGGCGATGAGCTCTTCGCCCTCCTTGATCTCGCCGTCGACGTCAAGCGCTCGCCCGAACTCTACCGCTTCCATCTCGCCGGAAAATCCATCGCGCTCCTCTTTGAAAAACCCTCCCTGCGTACCCGCCTGACCTTTGAACTCGCCATCCAGCAGTTGGGCGGTTTCTCCATCCTGAACGAAGGTCCCATCGGATCGCGTGAGCCTCTGAAAGATGTCGCGCGCAATCTCGATCGCTGGGTCAACGGCATCGTGGCCCGCACCTACCTCCAGCGGACCGTCGACGATCTGGCGCGCTGGGCCAACGTTCCCGTCGTCAACGCGCTCAGCGACACGTGGCATCCCTGCCAGGCCTTGGCCGACATGCAGACTCTGCGCGAAAAGTTTGGATCCCTGCGCGGCATTAAGCTCGCCTTCTTCGGCGACGGCAATAACGTTGCGCAATCGCTGATGCTGAACGCCGCCCGCCTGGGCATGGATTTCGCCATCGCCAATCCCGTGCGCTACGACATGGGCGCCCGCGTGATTGACGAAGCGCAGGCCATTGCCGGCCAGACCGGAGCGAAGATTACGCTGACCAACGATCCCGCCGAAGCCGCCCGCGGCGCACATGCGCTCTACACCGACGTCTGGGCCAGCATGGGCGCGGAGAACGAAGCCGCCGAACGCCGCACCGCGTTTGCCGATTATCAGGTGGACGAAGAACTTTTCAAACACGCCCAATCGAATGCTGTCTTCATGCACTGTCTGCCCGCCAAGCGCGGCGAGGAAGTGACCGACAGCATGATTGAATCCTCGCGCTCGGTGGTATTCGACCAGGCCGAAAACCGCCTGCACGCGCAAAAAGCGCTGCTGTTGATGTTGTTGTCATGAATCATTCCATGTGGGATAGACGCTTCCGGTGGGGCAGATTTCCGATCTGCCCACTCTCTTCCGGGCAAGCGAGGGCAGATCGGAAATCTGCCCTACCGGGCCCCGTATGAAACTCTGGGGCGGCCGATTTGAAACCGGACCATCGGAAATCTTCGAGCGCTTCTCGAACTCGCTCCACTTCGACAGGCGCCTGCTCGATGCCGACGTACGCGGATCGCAGGCCTTCGCCCGTTCGCTGGCCCGCGCCGGCGTCCTGACCGAAACCGAATGCGCCACCATCGTCGATGCCTTCGAATCCATCCGTCAGGATGCCGCGTCCCCGTCTTTTTTCGAAGGCGCGACGGATGAAGACGTCCACACTTTCGTCATCCGCAAGCTCGGCGAACGCGTCGGCGCCCTCGCCGGGAAGATCCACACCGGCCGCAGCCGCAACGAACAGGTTTCGCTCGATGTCAGGCTCTGGCTGCGCGAGGAATGCGACCGGTCGCGCCAACTGCTGATCGATCTGATGGGCGAACTGCTGGACCTTGCCGCCCAACATCCGAACGCCGTCATCCCCGGCTACACCCATCTGCGCCGCGCCCAACCCGTGCTTTGGCCGCACTACCTGCTGGCGTATTTCGAAATGTTCTCCCGCGATCTGGAACGCTTCGGTGAAGCGCGCCGCCGCACCAACGTGATGCCGCTTGGCTCTGGCGCTCTGGCAGGCAGCGGCTTCCCGCACGACCGGCCGGCCATCGCTCGCGACCTAAGCTTCGACGAAATAACCCGCAACAGCATGGACGTTTCGGCCGATCGCGACTTCGCCCTGGACTATCTTTACGCGGCTTCGGTAACCATGATCCACCTCAGCCGCCTCGCCGAAGACTGGATTCTTTACTCATCCGAAGAGTTCGGCTGGATGGAATTAGGCGATGGAGTGACCAGCGGTTCCAGCCTGATGCCGCAGAAAAAGAATCCCGATTCGCTGGAACTGATCCGCGGTAAATCGGGCCGCGTGCTGGGCGCCTTGAATTCCCTGCTCTTCACCATGAAGGGTCTGCCCCTGACCTACAACCGCGACATGCAGGAGGACAAAGAGCCGCTCTTCGAAGCCGCCGATCAAGTAAAAGGCTGCCTCGAAATGGCGCGCGCGGTGGCCGCATCGGTGGTGCTGCGCGAACAGATTCCCGCCCAGGCAGCCGACGAAAGCTGGGTGGTTGCGACCGATCTCGCCGAAGCTCTCGCGCGCAACGGAACGGCATTCCATCAGGCGCACCAGATTGTCGGACGCCTCGTGCTCGAAAGCGTGCGCAGCGGCAAGAAGCCCGGCGATTGGACGGCCGCGTCGCTGGCCCGATTCGCCCCCGAATTCACGCCCGATATCGCCCGTCTTCTCGACCCCCGCGAGGGCATGAAAACGCGCGAAATCACCGGCGGAACCGGCCCCGAAACTGTAGCCGCGGCGCTCCTCGAAGCGCGATCCCGCTTAGCGAAGCTGGCATGACGAAGAGCTTCCGCCAAGGTCAGATCCTTAAGGTAATTCGCGCCGGAAGTATCTTCACGCAGGACGAACTGGCCCGGGCGCTGAAGGAAACAGGGATCGACGCCACGCAGGTCACCCTCTCACGCGATATGCGCGAACTAGGCCTCGTGAAAACGGTCGACGGCTACCGGCAGATCGAACGCGAAGCGCCCAATCTGCAGTTCGCCGCACTCGCCGCCGAATTCCTGCAGGACGTACGCCAGGCGCAGAATCAGGTCGTGCTTCGAACGGCTCCCGGCCACGCCAGTTCGGTTGCGGTGGCGCTCGATGACGAAGGCTGGCCGGAAGTGGTCGGCACCATCGCCGGCGACGACACCATTCTGGTCATTTGCCCCGATTCACCGACTGCCGTGCAGGTCAGGACGAAGCTGCTCCACCTGCTTGAGGGGTGACAGCGTCCCCCTCTTCGATCCACTCCCGATACACTCCCATCAACTCCCGCAGCTCCGCCACATCCGCCGGACGGGTGTTCATCAAAGGCGGACGCACCGGCCCGGCCGTCATACCCAGAATCTCCATCGCATCCTTCATCACGGACACCTCGTACCCCTTGGCGCGCTCGCGGATCGCATACAGAGGATTAACGAAGCGCGCCATCAAAGGATCGAGCCGGGCGAAATCGCGTTTCATCCCCGCGTCGGCCAGTTCCAGCGAAAGCTTCGGAGCGATATTTGAAATGCTCGAGGTAAACGCCTGCACGCCGATTGCGAAATAAGTCGGCACGCAATCGTCGCCCAGACCGCCCATCCACGCCAGTCGGTCGCCGTTGTAATTCATGATGCGCTGGTAGACGCGGCCATTTCCCTGGCCGTCCTTCCATGCCGCGAGCGTGGGCACGCGGTCGCACAGCCGAGCCACCATCTGCGGCGTAAACACCGCCCAATCGCGGCTGTAAACCATCAGGGGCAGGGGAGTGGCCTGGCCAATGGTCTCGTAATAATGGAACAGCCCCTCTTCCGGCGCATGGCTGTAATAAGGTGGCAGGATCAGGATCGAAGCCGCGCCCGCGCGATGCACGCGCCGCGCAATATCCGCGCCAATAACCGAGTTATAGCCGGTTCCCGCGACCACGGGCATGCGTCCGTTCACGGCTTCCACGGTGACTTTGACCATCCGCTCGATCTCCTCGGGCGTCATCGAATAGACCTCGCCGGTGCCTCCGGCGGCCACCATTGCGCAGAACGGATAACGCGCCATCTCGTCCACGTTTTCCGCCAATGCTTCAAGATTAAGGGAAAGATCCCGGTGAAAAGGTGTGACGGGAAATCCGAAAACGCCTGTTAGATTGGCGGCAAATTGTCGCGGAGTCATCCAAACCTTTGTATCATGTCGACAGCGGGTGGCCGCTTTTCAAACTCGAACAAAGAATATTTGAGAAGTTTCCGCCCGAAACGCACTTGACTGATTAATGGCTCGGAAAGTGTATGGGGGCGATGCGTTGTACATCGCCTGGAAACTGGACACGGCGGACGCTGCCTCCGCACAACGTGCCCAACGCTTGCTCGCCAAAGGCGAACAACGAAATTTGTATTGTTTACGCTCGTGGGTGGTGGCCGCCGGTGAAGTACGAGCCCTGCTTTCGCCTGCCGCGTCGCTGGAACTGATCACCGAGACTATCTGGTCCGGTAAGGTCGAGCCGCTTGAAAGCCGCTGGGTACCCGGAAAGCGAGCGTGTGCCGTATTGGCGCGGGAAATCGAGACCGTGCCGGTCGGACTGGGTCTTGCCGTCCGGCCCGAACAATGGCCTTTTTCCAGCGCCGCCAAGGCATAGTTTCGTTAGTGGTGGTTGAACAGAAACCACAACACGATCAAACCGCCAGGCACGCCCAGTAGCCACGCGAACATGTATTTCATATAAGCCTCCGGTCCGCTGAAATGCAAGCCGGAGGCCGAGTTGCGAAACATTACAAAAGTGCTGCGGCGGTCTGCGCAAAGTGCAGGCAATCGGTTCGCGAGCCCGCAGCCACGACGATAGCTGAGAAACGCGGGGTGCGGAACGCTTCGACGTACTCCTGACCTACCAGCACCGGCGTGTTTGTCGCCGCTCCCCCATCGTTCCGGCGCACAAACAGAGAGATCTCCCGGGTGCCGCTCTGATAGACCAAATGAAGTACCGCCAAGCCATCGAGCCGGCAAATCTTCGCATGGACCAGCGCCGAGCCGGCCGGACCCAGCGCGGTGATGGATGAGGCTGGTAAGCCAAACCGCGCAGCCAAGGCGTCCACCTCGGCCAATTCGGAACGCCACCGGCGCGGTTGGTGCTCAATTACTTCCGCCTGATGATCCCGCGCTGCATCGGCATAAATCCGCGGCACGCGCGTAAACCACCACGCCGAACCCGCAACCAGGAAGACGATGGCCGCTGCAGCAGCCATAAAGCGCCGCCGTCGCGTCAGGGAAATCATTTGAATCTGCCTGCGAACCGCTCGGTCCAGCTCCGCCGTATCCGGAATCTCTGCGCCAATCGACGCGCGCAGCCGAGCGTCTACTGAAATCTGCAGCTCAATTTCCTCGGCACAGGTGCGGCATCCATCCAGATGCATCTCGAAGGCGCGCAGTTCGGACCCTGAGAGTTCGTGGGCCAGATAAAGCGGCGCCCGTTCGCTTATATCGGCGCAGTTCATATTGCCATGCTCACAGGGTTCAGTTTCCCGCGCAAAGCACGCCGTCCACGGCTCAACCTTGACATTATGGTTCCAATCGGAACTGACAGAATCTTCGATACTTCACTGCACGTGAAACCTTCCACGACGCCCAGCAAAAGCACTTCCCGTTGCTCGCTCGGCAACTGGTTGAGTGCATCGAGAACCTCGAGGGTTTCATCGGTCGATACAGCGCGCGATCGGATCGCGGCGCTTAACGGCACAATCACCGGCGCCAGCCGATTCTTGCGGCCCTGCCCGTAAAATGTGTTGACCAGAATGCGAAAGAGCCAAGCCCGGATATTGCTTGCCGGCTCGAACTGATGGAAGCTCCGCCAAGCCTGCAGCAGCGTTTCCTGCACCAGATCCTCCGCTGCGGCACGGTCGTTAGTCAGACGGCAGGCGAAACGGAGCAAACTCCCCGATTGCGGGATCGCCACGCGCTCGAATTCCGCCTGCCTCGATTGCACTCGCGGTCAATTATACAGGAAGCCGCCCGGTTATTTGCTCTTCTGCAGATCCGTCAGCGCCGCCAGCACTTCCTCGCTGTGCGGATTCGGTTTCACCTGCGTATAAACCTTCCGGATCACGCCCTTGGGATCGATCAGGAACGTATTGCGCGCCGCCACCATCCCGTTCGGCGCCAGCGAACCGTAGTTGCCGATCACTTCTTTACCCGGGTCGGCCAGGAGCTTGAACGTCAGGCTTTCCTTGGTGCAGAACTGCTGGTGCGAATCGATATTATCGGCGCTGACGCCTACGATGGCGGCTTTCTTCGCCGTGTACTGATCCAGATCGCGCTGGAAGTTGTGGGCTTCGATGGTGCAGCCCTGCGTCATGTCTTTCGGATAAAAGTAGAGGACCACCCACTGACCGCGGAACTCCTTCAGGCTGACGGTTTTGCCCTCTTGGGATTGAAGCTTGAAATCAGGCGCCACACTGCCCTCGGCAGGGACGTCGGCGGCGCGCAGGACGGGGGCGGACGCGGCGAAACACAGCGCGAGCGCGGGGATGACGAAAGAAAGGGTGAATTTCATACTCCCTTCAATGCCTGTGGAGCGGCAATTCATCCCTCGAACTGCATATTTTTAAACGCATCCGCCATCGAGTTCCTGGCATCAGAGACGAAGGAGAAAACCAACCTACATATGAAGAGAACCGCAGAGGCACACTGGCAGGGCGATCTGAAGGGCGGCAAGGGTTCGCTGACGACCGCGACCCACGTATTGAACAATACGGCCTACTCATTCCACAGCCGATTCGAAGACGGGCAGGGCACCAATCCCGAGGAGTTGCTGGCGGCCGCGCATGCCGGCTGTTTTACGATGGCGCTTTCCGCTCAGCTGGCGCAGGCAGGGCTAACCGCCACCAGTCTCGACACGGTTTGCACGATTAGTCTGGAGAAGAAAGAGAGCGGCTTCGAGGTCACCGAAAGCCATCTGGAACTGAAGGCCAAAATCCCCGGAGCGACCAAGGAAGCCTTCGATACGGCTGTGCATAATGCCGAGACCGGCTGCCCTGTTTCGAAGCTCTACAAAACCTCAATCACCGTAAACGCGGTTCTCGAGTAATGTGGGACAGGCGCTTTAGCCTGTCCATCTCTCAAACTACTAAAAACATGGACAGGCGAAAGCGCCTGTCCCACATCCTACGCCATCGCGGGGACGGCTTCTTCTTCCAATTCCGTGATCCGGTGAGCCAGCATCGTCTCGAGATTTACCAAAGCCTTCGAGAACCCGGCAATCCCCTCGGTCAATTTGTCGCTGGCCATGCGATCCGCCGCATGCATCCTATCGAACGTCGCGCGGTCCATCGGAATCCGCTGGATATCCATGGTCTTGGCCTTTTCCGGATCGAGCTTACGGGGCAGATCGCCTGTGGTCGAATCCAGCTGGGCCAGCAGGTTGGGCGAAATCGTCAGCAAATCGCAGCCCGCCAGTTCCGTAATCTCACCGATGTTGCGGAAGCTCGCGCCCATTACTTCGGTCTTATAGCCGAACTTCTTGTAATAGTTGTAAACGGTCCGCACCGAAAGCACGCCCGGATCTTCGGCCGGCGCATAATCGTGGCCCGTGTCCTTCTTGTACCAATCGAGAATGCGTCCCACGAACGGCGAGATCAGCGTGATCCCGGCTTCCGCGCACGCAATCGCCTGGTGCAGCCCGAACAGCAGCGTCAGGTTGCAGTGAATCCCTTCCTTCTCGAGAACTTCACCGGCTTTGATGCCTTCCCAGGTAGACGCGATTTTGATCAGAACCCGATCTTTCGAGATTCCATCGGCGGCATATTGCGCAATGATTTCGCGGCCCTTGGCGATGGTGGCTTCGGTGTTATACGAAAGCCGCGCATCCACTTCCGTCGAAACGCGCTTGGGGACAATCTTCAGAATGCGCTTCCCGAACGACACCGCGAGGCGCTCGAACGCGAGAGACGCAACTTTAGACGGATCCGCGCTGTCACCCAGATCCTTGCGGGCCTGCAGCAGCGTCCCATCCACGATTTCTTTGTACTTCGGCATCTCCGCCGCCGCCGTAATCAGGGACGGGTTAGTGGTGGCGTCGCGCGGTTTGAATTGTTCGATCGCGCCGATATCGCCGGTGTCGGCCACGACCACCGTCATCTCGCGAAGCTGTTCCAGAAGGGTTTTTGCCATGTGTATTTAAATCTCCTCTCGCCTTTTAAGATCATCGCTCAGGTCGGGTCGGGACGCCAGCGTTTTCATCTTTAAACGGTATTAATGTACGATTTTATACATTACGACGAGTCACTTCCGGGTCCGAAAACAGAAGGAGTAGCCGATTCCCACCAAGTGGTCCACCGAAGCTGCCGAGAGCCCCACGCCCGCATGTAAATCGATCTGCTGCTGCGCCGTTATTTTATAGGAGGTTCCGAAGTGTAGAAAATGCCGCGGCCCCCCGGACTCCGGAAAATCGCCGGCGTACTCCACGAATCCATCCCAGGGGCCGGTCAGCTGTCGATCCAACAAAAAAGTGGTTTCGCCGACCACACGGTGCGAGCCATCCTCGGTGGGCACATAGAGCGAAAGCATACCCGCCGCAGTCCAGTTGGTGGAGAGCTTGCGCGACCCGGGCAATTGGAACGAGGGGTCGCAGCCATGGCTGGAAATTCGCTTGGCCCCAGTCGGGAAACTGAGCGACACCACGAGCGACGCTTCGAATCCTCCGGGCAGATCGCGAAGTTGTTGCTTCACGCCGGCCGCCACATCGCCGAAACCCGATGCCGGTCCCGATGCCGAGCCTTGATAATAATCAGGCGCCGCAAAGCGAAGCTCGGTGCTCGGACCGATTCCAAACCGCAGCTGTGTTTCGGTGAAATCGATAGTCCGGCCTGCCCGATTGCCGGTTTCGAGCAAGCCATTTTCCGCTTGAAACTCCCATTGGGGGACGACTGCGCTCGAATCCGTGACGGATGGCCGATCTGTCGCGATCACCGCTGGCGTTTGGCCGGACGCGATCACGGTGCTGAGCAGAACGGCACCGAACAGCGCGGCCGAACGGAGCACCTACCGATTATCGCCGCTTCTCGCGAAACACGATCCGAGCGCCTGGCGTGCTTCCTCGGTCAGCCGCTCGAAGGGAAACACCACTGTCTGATTCGGGAAGACATTGCCGATAGTCAACGTTCGCGCTGGCATCGGCAGCTCCAGTTTGACGTTACCCTCGTAATACGGGGCCTTATGGGTAGTCGGCGACTGCCCGTCCACAGCGGCAGACACCAACGCCCCGCTCTGTGGGACGTCCCTCGGCGCCCACGCGACCTGCATCTCGCCTTCGTGCGTGTCGGTGTGGCAGGTGAGCTTCAGACGGTACAAATCGGGATTTTTAGGGTCCTGGGACACCGGCGCTTCCTGCAGAATGCTTGCCGTGAGAATCGGCGCCTGCGTCTTTGGATCCGGCGCGCTTTCGACAGTCCACTCCGCAGCTGTGGCGCCCTCCGCCGACAGCGCACTGGTCAATTCATTTTCCGTGGCGCGGTCGGGCAGCGGCCGCAAACCCGATGCCCCCAGCGCCCCGCCTTTCAGCTTGCTGGCCATCATGGCGGCGAGGCTGGGCGTGGCATGCGCCGCGTCGAATCTCTGGAGGGTCAGACCTCCCACCATCTTTGCGTCGTCATGACAGGAAGCGCAGTATTTTGCGACCAGCTCATTCTGCTGCGCCGCTGGCATCCGATCTCCAGCCACGGCCGCCGGAAGTGCCAATCCCCCCGCCAATATCAGTGTTCCGAAGACCTTCATGGGGTTAACCGTAACACGGATTCCTTTAGTCGCCCACTACCGAAGGTTAGGGAGCGCCATTCGATGAGGAATATAATCGAGGCGAGGGCCACAGGGGGCAATAACAGAAGACAACCACGATGGACACAGTCACGATCGAATCCATTCCCATCCTTGTGGGTCGAGAAGAGGACGGCCGCTGGTGGGCCGATATCGAATCCATGCCGGGCGTGATGGCGTATGGCGAGACGCGCGAGTCGGCCTTTGCGGCCGTCAGAGCGCTGTGCCTGCGTGTCGCAGCCGACTGTATCGACCACGGCGAGGAAGTTCCCGCGCCGCTCGCCCTGGTCATTTCAGAGGCATGAGCCTCTGGCGAGCAGTTAAGGCGAAACAACGCTTCTGTCGATCCAATTCGGATTAAGGCGGCGAGGAGTCGGCCCCGCCCTCCTCGCCCAGATCGGGAAAAAGACGGGATTACGGCCCGGGGATCTGTAATTCGGCCGGCAACCAAAAGTCACGGATTCGCTTTCATTGGGCGATATTTACCAGTTTTTCCAGCGCCGCGAGGCGATCTCGCATCGGCCGCAGTTCCTCTTCGCCCAGCTTTTCCGCACATCCTTCAACAATTCTTCTCCCCTCCTCATAAAGTGCGCGCCGCAGCGCAGGCTCGGGGCGAGTCCACGCAATATCGCCCAATGCGCGCAGCATACGCAGACTGACCGCGAGATCTGTCTTCGAGTACAGGCGTATCTGGTGAAATGCGGATTTCAGCAAGCCTTCGAAATCGATCCACGGAATGCTCACGCGCGCCGTGCCAGGCGGATCGTAGAGGATCGATGCAGGCAGTTCCCGCGCCCCAAAGCGGATCAGGATGCGGCTCAACTGATCCACGCAGTTGACCGCCGTAGTGGGATCGTTGACCGCGGGCGAGATCGCCTTCAGCGCGATATCGACAATCTGCAGAACGCCGAATTCCACATCCTGCTGCAGGGTTCGCGACGGCCCCAGGTCGAAGGCATCCAGAATCTCGCTGCGGCTCTGCAGAGTCAGCCGGTCCCCTTTATAAGCCATCAGCAGCGGCGCGCCCGCGGGAACGAAGTGGCCCACTTTGCGCACCACATGAACCCTCACTTGATTGAGCCTTGCGAGCGTCACCAGCCGGTGCGTGTCGATGAACCGTATATACCCCGAGGTCTCGCTGACCAGCGGGAAGTCCCAGGTGTTCAACTCGGCAGCCACGCTCTCCACCAGACTGGCCGTTCGGCGCGGCAGCGGCATAACGTCGTCGATGATGGCTTCCGTCTCGGCCGCGATCCGGTCGACGATATGGTTCACGCTGATGGCGTGCGAGATGTGGTGAATGAAGTAGAGCAGCAGTGCCACGCAGGTGAGCGCCAATAACATCGCGCCGAAAACCGTGAATACCGGGGCAAACGGATGCGGCAGTGATCGCGCAGTCGGCAGCGCAGCCATGCAGTAGCAAAAAGTGCCGAGGAACAAACCCAGCGTCCACTGCGTCACGCGGTCTTTCGAAAAGCTGACGATAATGCGCGGCGAAAATTGCATGGACGCGAGCGTCAGCGTCATCAGCAGAATCGCGAAGACGATGGAAACCACCGTCATGATGGATTGCGCGATGCCCGCCAGAATGACCTGCGCCACCTGCGGATCGTCGTGCGATGGGAACAGCGCCCTGGGGACAAACTCGCTGAGGAGCGGAAAACTTTCTTCCACCCACGAGAGCACCGCGCCCGCGAAACCCAGCGCCAGTGCGATGATCAGCGGGCGCAGCAGGAAACCGCCGCGCAGGTTGTACATCACATGGCGAAGCCAGAATGGCAGGCGTTTATTCACGGGGCGATTGTTTCAGTGTAGTCTCGTCGGCTATCTCTATGCCTTCTTCACATCCCAGGGCGTAGAGTACATGTTAAGGCGGACTACGATGCACTGGTTGCAGGACATTATTTTTCTCGCGCTCGTAGTCGGCCTGGCGCGGCCCGCCGGCTTGTATCTTGCCCGCGTCTTCGAGGGCAAGCCCACGGTCCTCGATCCCGCGCTCCGTCCGATCGAATCGCTTCTTTACCGATGCCTCGGAATCGATGCCGGCGCGGAAATGTCCGCAGGCCGCTACACCGCTTGCTTCCTGCTCTTCAGCGCGGTCGGCACGGCAGGCCTTTTCCTTCTGCTTCTTGCCCAGCGCTGGCTCCCGCTGGGTCCGGCTGATCGCTATCTGACCACGCCGATGAGTCTGGACCTGGCCGCCAACGCCGCCATCAGTTTCACGACAACCACCACCTGGCAGGCGTATGGCGGAGAAACCACCCTTCGCTACCTGACTCAGCTGATTGGCCTGGTTTCACAGAATTTCCTCGCGGGTGCTGCGGGTCTGGCCGTCGGCATTGCCTTCATTCGCGGATTTGCGCGCGAGCGTTCGGCCACCATTGGCAACTTCTGGGTGGATCTGGTTCGCGCGCTGCTCTGGGTACTGTTGCCGGCGGCGCTCGTCGGAAGCATGGTTCTGATCTGGAAGGGAGTGCCGCTGAATTTCGCTCCCTACACCGAAGCCCACACCCTCGAAGGAGCCACCCAGACCATCGCGCAAGGGCCTGTAGCGGCGCTTGAGTTCATCAAGAATCTCGGCACCAACGGGGGCGGCTTTTTCAACGCCAACGGCGCCCACCCCTATGAGAACCCCACGCCGCTGGTCAATTTTCTGGAGCTGCTTGCCATTGCCGTGCTGCCTGCGTCTCTAACCGTCACCTTCGGCCGCATGACCCGGACGCCGCGCGCCGGATGGATTCTGCTGGGCGTAATGGTTGTGTTGTTCGCCGCCGGGCTTGCCATCTGCGAGCTGGCCGAGAGCGGGAACATGGAGGGGAAGGAAGTTCGCTTCGGCACCGGCGGTTCGGCGCTGGCCGCCGTGGTCACTTCGAACGGGGCCACCGGATCTTACAATTCGATGCACGATTCCTACCGGCCCGTGGGCGTGCTGGTCCCGCTGGTGAACATGCTGCTGGGCGAGGTGATATTCGGCGGCCTGGGAACCGGCCTTTATGGGATGGTGATGATTGCCCTGGTGGCCGTGTTCCTGGGAGGTTTGATGGTGGGGCGCACCCCGGAATACCTGGGCAAGAAAATCACCGCCGCGGAGATGAGGCTGGCGATTTCTTATGCGCTGCTGACGCCGGCGGTGGTGCTGCTACTCTCTGCCGTCGCCCTGGTCACTAACGCGGGCCGGGCCGGCTTAGTCACCAACACGGGAATTCGCGGATTTACCGAGATAATCTACGCCTACACATCGTCCATGGCCAACAATGGACAAAACTTGGCGGGTCTTAATGCCAACACCGGCTTCTACAATCTGACCACTGCCATCGCTATGCTGACGGGACGTTTCGCGCTGGCCGTTCTGGCCTTGTCACTGGCAGGACGCCTCGCAGCTCAGCGGCGCTGGCCCATCACCCCGGGGACTCTGCGCAGCGATTCGAGGACCTTCGGCACACTCGTGCTGGGAAGCGTGGTCCTGATCGGGGCCCTGAGCTTTCTGCCTGCGCTCGCGCTGGGCCCTATTGCCGAAGCCCTGAAACGCTAATTGTGCCGCGAGCCCGCGTGCGTGTAAGTCTCTGGCGGAATCAAATCCGCAGGCTGGCTGGCCGTGACCGTCGAATCGTTGGGATACGGATGCTTCCAACCGCTGGCCCGCCACGCATCCGCTTCGTCGTTGATGTCGCGGCCGCCGTGCTCCGCCATGACCCGTATCGCCTCGGACTCCATCTCCTCGCTCACCTGCACGGCAACAAATACCTTTCCCCGCCGGACGGCCTCCTCATAAAGGTGCGCCTCATCGTGCGATATGCCCATGTTGAGGAATGCCCCGATCAACCCGCCGCCCGCCGCGCCGATTCCTACGCCCGTGAGAACAGTCGCAATCACGCCACCCGCGATGATCGGCCCCACACCGGGAATCACCAGCATCGCAAGGCCGGCGACGAACCCGGCACTTGCGCCGATTGACGCACCGGCTGCCGCAGCCGACGCCGTTTTGGTTTCCTCGGCTTGCGCCCGACGGATGTATTCATCATGGCGGCTGCGCTCGTTGCCGGCCGCGACGTGTATCGCCTGGCTCGGAATGCCCAGATTCCTTAGGTGGCCCGCCACATGCTCCGCTTCCGCCAGGGCCGGAAATACCGCTGCAACAGTTTTCATAGTAAGCTCCATGGTTCCCTTGTGCACGCCTCGTGCCACAGTGGTACTTGGCGCGCATTCTGGCAATCGAAAGTTCCTGCGACGAAACCGCCGCATCCGTCGTTGAAAATGAAGACAAAGTGCTTTCGGCCGTGGTGGCCAGCCAACTGTCGGTGCATGCGAAGTACGGCGGCGTAGTCCCGGAACTTGCCTCGCGCGAACACCTGCGGGCCATCGTTCCGGTGGTTCGGGAAGCTCTCGAACAGGCCGGGCTCACCTGGCGCGACATCGATGCCGTCGCTGCAACCTCCGGCCCTGGACTTGCCGGAGCACTGCTTGTAGGCCTGACCTACGCCAAGGCCATTTCCTGCGCTCTTGAAATTCCCCTGATTACGGTTAACCACCTCGAAGGCCACATCCACGCGGTAATCCTCGAATCACGGCAACGCGGTAACCCCGTCCAGCTGCCCGCGCTGGCCCTGATCGTAAGCGGAGGCCACACCCACCTGTTCGAAGCTCAGGCCGACAATCAATACCGGCTGCTGGGACGCACTCGCGACGATGCCGCCGGCGAAGCCTTCGACAAGGTCGCCAAGCTGCTCGGCTTCGGCTATCCCGGAGGGCCGGTGGTGGATCGATTGGCGCCCCACGGCGATCCCCATGGAATCCGTTTCACCATGGCGCGCATGAAAGGCAACGGCCTCGATTTCAGCTTCAGCGGCCTCAAAACCGCCGTCCTGCGCTGGGTGGAAGGCCGGGACATGGCGCAGGAAATCGCCTTTCGCAAACAACTCCTCAGCCACAATTTAAGCCCATCCACCGCCGAATGGCTGGCGGTCACTCCGCAGGCCACGCTCGATCTGCTGGCCAGCTTTCAATGGACGGTAGTTGAGGAGTTGCTGAAACGCGCCCTTGCCGCGGCCGACCGGGTGGAAGGAGTACGCTCGCTGATCGTCTCCGGGGGAGTGGCCTGTAATTCCGGACTGCGCGCCGCCGTCAATGATCGATCCGTGGGCCTGCCCGTCCACTTTCCCTCCCACACCCTCTCTACCGACAACGCTGTGATGATCGCGGCGGCCGCTTTCCCCAAATACCGCCGCGGCGAATTCGCACCCCTGAGCGCGCCCGCCGAACCAAACCTGCAACTGGCAGGCGAACAAATCCCGGTTAGGTAGCGTACTCTTTATCAGAATGCCGTTTTGCACACAGTGTGGCCATCAGGTAGCGGATGCGGACGTATTCTGCGCCCACTGCGGACGCCGGCAGCCTGCTCCAGCGGCCGCATCGGGAAAGGCTGCCGGCCCGCCCGCCGATCCTCTCGCGGGATTATCGCCCCGTGCCGCCTCCATCCTCTGCTACATCCCCACCGTGGGCTGGATCGCCGCCATCATCGTGCTCGCCACACGGCGCTTCAAGAGCGATAAGATCGTTCGCTTCCACGCCTTCCAGGGTCTGTATCTCTTTGCCGCGTGGCTGATGGTGCAATGGGTGATCCGCCCCGCCATGATCGGCATGTCGGCCCACTTTATCCGCCTCGACCATGTTCTGGAAGGAATCCTGCTCGCCGTCTCCATCTTCATGATTATCAAAACCAGCCACGACGAGCCGTACGTCCTGCCCATTATCGGCGAACTGGCGCAAAGATCCGCCGCCGAACAATAGGGAACTGCACGCAGTCGTCGCTATACTCAAATTTCCGTGTTTCATAAGCTGGAGAAGCAGATACAGGCTCTCGTGAGAGAACGAGTGCGCGAGCAGTTCGGCGTCGACGCCGAGATTGTGCTCGAACAGCCGAAGCAGGCGTCCTTCGGCGAACTGGCGCTGCCGGTGGCGTTCCAACTGGCGAAGTCGCTCAAGCAGTCCCCGAAGAAGATCGCCGCCGACGTGATCGCAGCCGTGGGAACCATCCCCGGCGTTGCCGCTCTCGAGATCGCCGGCAACGGCTACATCAACGTCCGTTTCGATCGCGGCTTCTACGGCGCGGCGCTGTTGAAGATGCCGGATACGCCCGCCGCCGCGACTACCGGGAAGACCATCGTCGAACATACCAATATCAATCCCAACAAAGCCGCCCATATCGGGCACCTGCGCAATGCCGTATTGGGCGACACTTTCGTACGCATGCTGCGCGCCCGCGGCAACCACGTCGAAGTGCAGAATTACATCGACAACACCGGCGTGCAGGTGGCGGACGTGGTAGCCGGCTTTCATTTCCTCGAAAAGAAAACACCCGCCGAAGTCGCCGCGCTGATGGATGGCGAGCAACCCTTCGATTACATTTGCTGGGACCTCTACGCACGCACTTCGCAACACTACAAAGACCATCCCGAAGCACTGGTTTGGCGCGCCGAGACGCTGCACGCCATTGAAGCCGGCACGGGTGAACTGGCCGAACTGGCGCATCTGGTGGCCGACGCCATCGTCAATGCGCATCTGGCGACTATGCTGCGCCTCAACATCCAGTACGATGTTCTGCCGCGCGAAAGCGAGATCCTGCACCTGCACTTCTGGGCGGCCGCGTTTGAACTTTTGAAGCAACGCCAGGCCATCTACTTTGAGGAAGAAGGCAAGAACAAAGGCTGCTGGGTCATGCCATCCTCCTCCTTCCGCGAGGAAGGCGATGCCAACGAGGACAGCAAGGTAATCGTGCGCTCGAACGGCACCGTGACTTATGTCGGCAAAGACATCGCCTATCAGCTCTGGAAATTCGGCTTACTAGGCAAGGATTTCTATTACCGTCTGCTCACGCGCTACACCGATGGCAAAGAGGTCTGGGTCTCGACCGGCGAACCGCAGCCGCGTCCCTCACCCGCTTTCGGCAAAGGGCAAACGGTTTATAACGTCATCGATACCCGGCAATCGTATTTGCAGGACGTGGTGGTGGCCGGTCTGCGCGCGCTCGGCTTCGAAGAACAGGCCAGCCGCTCGATTCATTTCTCCTACGAGATGGTGGCGCTCTCGCCGCGCTGCTGCGCCGATCTCGGCATCGAACTCTCCGAGGAAGACGCGCGCAAGCCCTACGTCGAGGTTTCCGGCCGCAAGGGACTGGGCGTCAAAGCCGACGATCTGATGAACCAGCTGATCGAGCGCGCTTTTACCGAAGTTGCCTCGCGGCACGCGGAAGATAACATCGTGGCGCAGAAGGCCGTGGCGACCGAAATCGCCATGGGAGCCCTGCGCTACCTCCTGCTCAAGTTCACGCGGAACACCGTGATTGCGTTCGATTTCCAGGAGGCTCTGAGCTTCGAAGGCGAGACCGGTCCCTACGTACAATACGCGGCCGTGCGCGCGCGCAATATCTTCCGCAAACTCGAAGAACGCGGCGAATCGAAACCGGACTTCGCGTCTGAGATGACACGGGAATCCATGGAGCGCCAGCTCACCCCCGAAGACTCCTGGCAGATTCTGCTGGCGGCGTCGAAAGTCGATTCGGCCGTGGAACGTGCGGTCACCGCGGGCGAACCAGCCCACGTGGCGAAGTATGCTTTTCAATTGGCGCAGACGTTCAACAATTTCTATCACCAGTACCAGGTCCTCTCCGAACCCGACCCTGAGCGCAGAGTGTTTCTGCTCTGGATGACCGAGTTCTTCGCCGCGCAACTGGAACGCACCCTCGCCATTCTGGGGATCGCGGTTCCGGCTTACATGTAGATATGCTCCTGGCTTTGGACGCTGGCAACACGAATATCACCGTAGGCATTTTCCGCGGCGGCGAACTCGCGGATCATCGCCGGCTGCGCACCGTCCGCGAACAGACGTCGGACGAATGGGGCATTCTGCTGATGAGCCTGCTCCGCTACGCTTCGCTCGATCCGGCGGAGGTGCGCGGCATCATCGTTTCATCCGTAGTCCCGCCGCTCAACGGCGCACTGCGGGAGATGGCCCAGCGCTACTTCGGCGTGGAAGCGATGTTTGTCACCTGGCAGACCGATACAGGCCTCACCATCCTCTACGAGAATCCGTCTGAAGTGGGCGCCGACCGCATCGTGAACAGCGTCGCGGCCCTCGAAAAATACGGCGGTCCCTGCGTCATCGTCGACCTCGGCACTGCCATTACGTTCGATGCGATTTCCGCCGGCGCCGAGTATCTGGGCGGCATCATCGCGGCAGGCATCGGCATTTCGGCCGAAGCGCTGTTCAGCAAGACCGCGCGCCTGCCGCTGGTCGACTTCCGCAAGCCTCGAACAGTGATCGGAACCAACACCGTGGCCAGCATGCAGTCGGGACTCTACTACGGAGCCATCGGCGCTATCGATGGCATGATCGAACGGCTGGTGGAGGAGCTCGGGGAAGAGACACGCGTGGTAGCCACCGGCGGCCAGGCGCAGCTCATTGCCGATGGGTCGAAATACATCCGCCACGTGGATGAAAACCTCACGCTCGAGGGCCTCAAGATCATCTGGGAGCGCGCCGGTAAGTCAGTGTGACGTTTTCCAATTACTTCAATTACTTCACCGAG
>Ga0302320_10001828_pt1 | contig 50824 bp, 38 predicted proteins | sample Bog_T0_3_FD_202130 | JGI IMG/M metagenome (GOLD analysis project Ga0302320, IMG submission 202130) | Peat permafrost microbial communities from Stordalen Mire near Abisko, Sweden - Bog_T0_3 | ecosystem: Environmental > Terrestrial > Soil > Wetlands > Peat | place: Sweden: Abisko, Stordalen Mire... | reverse complement strand
CTCTGCCAATCGGTACCACTCGCAATCGCCTCCTCAGGCTCTCCAAACGCCTCATCAAGATTCTCGCCGAGATAAGAAAACTCGAGACAACCTGAATGAAAATGGGCACCGATTGGCCGGTTAACAGCCCAATGCGCTCATTGAGCCGTGAAGTGGAGAGTTTTTCCGTGTTCCGGTCGGGTTGTCGGCTATCCGTCAGTCGCCACTTTGTGCACGCAATCGCATCACGCATCAAGCAAGCCCAACCCAACAGGACCCGAGCTTATCTGCCGGCAGCCACTTTCTTTTCGCTGCGAATCTCTGCCAGCCGGGCGCGGGCTTTGGCGGCGTCGGCCTCGGAGGGTTTCATGTCAAGATACGTGTTCATTTGCCGGATGGCATCGGCGTACTGCCCGCTGCCTTGCAGCGCGCAGGCCAGGCTGTAATAGGGGTCGCGCCACCAGGGAGCCAGAACCAGCGCGCGGCGCAGCATGTTGATGGGCGCCTGCGCAACGGCTGGAGTTCCGGCCAGCTTGAGCCGTTGCAAGGCCTTGCCCACTAACTGGCGAGCCTCCTCGGGAATGGGCGGGAGCGCAGGCAGTGCGGCGGCAAGCTCAATGACCTTTTTGCGCAGCGCCGCATTCCGCGGATAGTCCTGAAGGGCGCGCAGGCAGGCGGAGAAATGTTCCTGGGAATCCTTCCACTGGGTCTGCTCCAGTTGCAGATAACGGAAATGCCCCGGCTCCAGCAGTTCCACAAGATCGTCCCGGTGCGCGGCGATGGCTTTGTCCAGGGCAGTCTGGCCGCGGCTTTCGGCATCGGTGTCAGCCCCCCGGTCCAGCAGCAGCTTTACCAGTTCGGCTTTGCCGCTCGGCACCGCCATCAGCAGCGCGGTGTCGCCGAAACTGTCCCTGTCCTCGATTTGCGCGCCCCGGTCCAGCAGCAGTCCCACAATGTTCGCATGTTCCTGCTTGCCGTAATTCAACACGGCAATGTGAAGCGGCGTAACCCAGTTGAAGATGTAATTCCGGGCCTCGACGTTTGCGCCCCGCTCCAGCAGGAGCCCGGCCATGTTCACATTGCCGCGCAAAACAACATCGGCCAGCGGCGTGTAGCCCATGGATTCGGTCTGCTCGATGTTGGCGCCCCCGTCCAGCAGCTCAATCACAATGTCTGCATTGCCCTGCTCGGTGGCCACAATCAGCGGCGTCTTGCCCTGTTTGTTGGTGGCTTTGAGGCTGACGCCCTGCCGGAGCAGCGATTGCACCTCGTCCCCATGGCCTGCGTCGATTGCGGCGAACAGTTGGTCGCCCAGGCTCTTCTCAACCTGGGCAGGGAGGCAAACGGCGCACAACAGTGCGGACAAGGCTAAGACGTGCAGCGCTTTCATATTCCCATTCTCCTGCATGAAGGCCCCGCGCTGCTATCTGCCTGCAGTGGTGGCCCGGACGCCATGCGCAGAGGGCCGCGGCGGTTGGACCCCTTTGCCGGCGTTTCAAGCGGCTGCACGGACGAAGTATTCTGGTAGCGGCCCGGTCAAAGAGTTTGAGGGTTTGAGGGTTTGAAAGGCGCCGCCGACACAATGTTCACCATTCCCGGGATCGAATCCCCGCTGCACGTGCGCGAAGCCGCCCCCGCCGACCGGCCCCAGTTGGTCGCGCTGATCAATACCGCATTTTCGATCGAGGATTTTATCGGCGGCACGCGCACCGACGACGAGAATCTGGCCGAGCACATGGCAAAGGGCAGCATCCTGATGGCGGAAGACGGCGCAGGCCGCCTGCTGGCCTCAGTCTACGTGGAACGGCGCGGCGCGCGCGGCTATATGGGCATGCTGGCCGTGGACCCGGCGCACCAGGGCAAGGGCCTGGCGCACCGCCTGGTGGAAGCCGCCGAGGAGCGCTTCCGGCGGCAGGGGTGCGAGGCGGTGGACATCGTCGTCCTCAACCTGCGGCCTGAGCTGCTGCCCATCTATCGCCGGTTCGGGTACGTCGAAACCGGCACGCAGGAGTTCCACAGCACCCGACCGCTCCGGCCCGGCGTCGAGTGCCACTGCATCGTGATGTCAAAGCCGCTCTGAGCCGCTGTTACTTTTTTGCCGCCGGCGCGTGCAGGTACCGGCTGGCAAAGGTGAGGAACGTGGGCCAGTTGGGCGCGGGCGTGTGGCCGAACGGGTGCTGGCGGAAGGCAATGTCGCCCGCGATCAGCGGCGTTCCGACAGGCGGCATCACCGTGGCGCCCAGGTCCTTCTTGCCCAGCAACTGGTACACCGGCCCGGCGGCCGCGGCGGCTAGGAACATGCCTTTGGCGTCTGCCCAGCCGTCCTTGTTTGAGGCGCTGTCGCCGCCGCCGATAAACACCGGGCGCGGCGCGCACAGGGCGATCAGCTCGTGGCTGTCCACGGGCAGGTCGCCGGTATTGAGCGGGCCGGCGTACTTGAGGAAGTTGCCGTCCACCCAGTGAAATTCGCCGGTGGCGGCCAGGTTGCTGACCTCTTCGCCGTAGACGTGCCGGTAGAGCTTGGCGCCGCCCTCGCCTGAGGAACTGATGTAAGCAATGGCGAAGCGCTGATCGTATGCCATGGCCACCAATGCGGTCTTGCCGAACCGGGAATGGCCCTCGATGCCGACCTCGCGGGCGTTGACGTTCTTGTCGTGCTCAAAGTAGTCCATGGCGCGGCTTGCGCCCCAGGCCCAGGCGCGGAGGCAGCCCCAGTCGTCCAGTTTGCGCGGCTGGCCCTTGTTGACCAGGCCGATGATGCCCTCGTTGAGCTTGGCGTGATTATCGGCCTGGAAGCTGGTGGGAAGCAGCAGGGCAAAGCCCCAGCCGCGGTCGATAACCTGCTGCTGCCAGGACGGCCCCTCGGCGCCAGGAAGGACCGGGGCGAGCGGCGGGTTGAGGCCGGGGATGGCAGAGCCCCACTCATTAACGAAGGCCAGCTGCATCATGACCGGAACCGGACCGGCGGCGTGGAGCGGCGTGACGAGCAGCAGATCGATGTTGACGGTGAGCTGCGGATACGCTGAGTTGTCCACGTGGCCCTGAAGTTTCTTGACCAGAACGGGCACGCTGCCCACCTGGCCGGGCATGGCGCTGAGCACCTCCCATGTGACTTTGGGCGTGTGCGCGGGAACGCGGCCCACCACCTCGCGGCTGTACAGTTCCGCAATCTCCGGGCGGCGCACGGTCCACCAGACCCTGGCCGAGGTCACGCGCTTGCCGTTCTTGAGCTTCAGCGGATCGGGCAGGGTGGGATAAACATTGGCCTTGGACTCGTCGTAGTTGGCCTGGTAGGGCCAGGTGGCATCGTGGCGCACGGGCGGAAGCAGTTGCTTGATGCCGAGCAGATCCATCACGCGCTGGTGTTCTTTTTCAGCGATGGCATTGTCGTCGCTGGTCGGGGACGGGGACGAGAACTGGGCCGCCAGATGCGAGAAAACCGGGCAAACAAGAACGAGCAGGGCCAGCAGGACAAGCCTGCGCCGGGCAATCGACCGCAATACGTGCATGAGATGCCTCATTTCCAGCCCGCCGCCGCCGGGGAGACGGAACCGCCCACAAGCATATCGATTCAATCCCCTGCGGGCAAGAGAGCGGCAGGTTTCGCTTGCCGGGCGTTCAGCCCACCGGGGCGAAATGGGCCTGATTGCAGCAGAACGAGAATCAAAAGTACTCAAGCTGTGCAGCTTTGCGCCGATGAGATCAGAGAATCGCTCAAGAAAGGGCTACCTGCATGCAGTGGCTACGCAATCTTCCTGTTTCTCGCAAATTATTCTTCGCCTTCGGCATTGTCTGCGGTCTCTGCATCGTGCTGGGGACCTACGCCTGTGTTACGTTCCGGGGCATCGCGCAAAGGAGTACCGAGGTCAGCGAGCAGCATATTCCTTCCCTGATCTACATTGGCAACATCCGGGATGGAGTCAACTCCGAGCGGCGCGAGGACCTGGAGTTGCTGCTCTGCCAGACGCCCGCGTGCATTGCGGATCACACGGCGAAACGCCAGACGGCGATTGGCTCGTACCAGAACAGCCTGCATTTGATCGAGCCGCTGATCGTGGCGAGCGATCGCGATTTGTATTTAAAGTTTGCGGCGTCGATCAAGGCCTACCAGGATGCGAGCGATCGCGGGATCGGCCAGTTGACCGCGGGAAAGACTGGGGATGCGCTGGACCTGCTGTCGTCGGATGCGACGATGTCGTCTCTGGCGAACGCGCTGGCGGCGGCGGATGGTGGATTCGAACTGCAAGCGAAGACCGGGTCGGAGGAATCGGCCGCGGCGACCAGCGCGAGCAACCGTGCGTTTTGGTTCAGTAGCGGAGTCACGCTGTTGATTGCCCTGCTCTGCGCGTTTACCGGCATGATTCTCACCCGGGAGATTGCGCCGCGGCTGAGCAGGCTCAGGAACGCCTTGGAAGCCATGGCGGAAAAGGATCTGACGGCCAGCGTCCGGGTAAGCGGAACCGATGAGATCGGCCAACTTGGCGATGCATTCAACACCAGCGTGGCCTCGATACGGGCGGTGCTTGAGTCGGTGGCCCAGGGCGCGGACACGCTCTCAGCGGCTACCACCCAGATCAGTGCCCGCTCCGTGCAGAGCGCCGGCAACGCGCACGCGCAATCCAGCAAGACCAACCAGATTGCCGCCGCAGCGCAGGAGATGACGGCGACCATCGGCGAGATCAGCCACAACGCAGAAAGCGCCGCTGCCTCAAGCCGCGAGTCGGCCGCTACCGCCGACCAGGGCGGCGCCATCATGCAGGCCGCAGCCGCCACCATGGAACAGATTGCCGCCGCCAGCAGCTCGGTTTCAGACAAAATGACCTCACTGGCCCACCGCTCCGAAGAGATTGGCAAGGTGGTCAGCGTGATTCAGGAGATCAGCGAGCAAACCAACCTGCTGGCCCTGAATGCAGCTATTGAAGCAGCCCGGGCCGGCGAGCACGGACGCGGCTTCGCGGTCGTCGCCGGTGAAGTGCGGCGGCTGGCCGAGCGCACCAAGGGCGCCACGGAAGAGATTGCCGGCACCATTCGCACCATCCAGGACGAGACGCGCGAAACCCTGCAACTGATGCAGGAAAGCCGCACGGCGGTGGAAACCGGCATGCAGGAAACCGCCCACGCCCGCAACAGCCTCGAAGCCATTATCGAGTCGTCCAAACAAGTGGAGCACCAGATCAACCTGATCGCCACGGCGGCAACCGAGCAGACCTCCGCCTCCGGGGAGATTTCAGAATCCGCCGGACAGATTTCGCAACTCTCCGCCGAAACCGCGCAAGGCGCCGAGGAAGCCGTGGATGCCCTCAAGAACCTGGCCTCGCTGGCCAGCGAACTGGACGGCATGATCCGCCAGTTCCGCCTGCAGGAGGACAAGCAGTCCGGCGGCACGTTCATCAACAGAAACCAGCCCGCGGTGCAGCACAGCCTGCGTACGGCACACTCGTAGGTCCGATCATGCGGCCTGACAAACAGGCCGCATGCGTTGTGTTCTTAAGAGATGGCGGCAGGCCGGATCCCCCGATCTGCTCCCCGGCGAATCGGGCCATTCGCCGGGGATTACGGTTTGCCGCCTCAGCCCCTTCCCATTTCCCCGCAACGCGAATCCACAGTGCCCGGCGCTTGTCCCACGCCCTCCCGGGCTCCGCCCAACGGCTACGAGATGTGTACCGATTCTCCCTTACTTGGCCAGCGAGCGAAAGTAAGCCACCGCGGCCCTGATCTCCGCATCGGTGAGCTTGTCCTTGAACGACTGCATCTTGCCCATGCCGTTCCTTGTGGCGTCGATCATCGCAGCATTTGTAAACTTCAGGACTGCCGGGTCGCTTACCGGCTTCACCTTCAAGGCCTTGCCCACCGCCGTATCGGCCATCCCGGTGACGCCATGGCAGTTTTGGCATTTGGCCTTGTAGACTGCTTCTCCTGAAGACTGGGCAAAGCCTGCAGCCCAGGTTATAGACACAAAAATAGCCATGATCGCAAAGGATCGAATCGTCTTGCTCATTGTCAAACTCCTGTTGAATTTCTCGCGCAAGTATACTCTGATGTCCTTCGTTCCCCAGTCATATGCTCGTTGCGGAACCTACTCTGACATCTTTCGCTGAAAACGGCAGGAATAGAGAGTCGGCGATAGTGCCCCATACGGCGGTCAAGGCCGGAGGCTTTGCAATAGATTGAACATGACTTCGCCTCCCTGGTAATGCCGTATGGTAGCCTCCGATTGAGGACTATCGGCCTTTCCCTGTGGACCCACCGCGGCCCACGCTGCATCTAAATCCCTGGAGTGTCACTCGCATGAGCGCCGTCAAGTATGACCTGATTGTGATCGGTTCCGGGCCATCGGGGCAGCGTGCCGCCGTGGCCGCGGCCAAGATGAACAAGAGCGTGGCCGTTGTCGAGGCACGAACCATGGTGGGCGGCGTGTGCGTCAACACCGGCACCATTCCCTCCAAGACCATGCGCGAGGCGGTTCTCCACCTCTCCGGTTACAACTACCGCGCGCTCTACGGCGTCAACTACCGGGTCAAGGAAAAGATCAGCATGGCCGACCTGGCGTTCCGCGTCCAGGCGGTCATCAAGACCGAGGTGGACGTGACCGAAGCGCAGCTTTCGCGCAACGGCATCGACGTAATCCACGGCATCGCCCGCTTCGTCGATCCGCACCAGGTGCGCGTGGAGGGCCCGCAGACCGACTCCACGCTGGAGGCCGGCCGGATCATCATTGCCGTGGGCACCAAGCCCGCCGCCTCGCCCCGGGTGCCCATCAATGGCCGCACCATCGTCAACAGCGACCAGATTCTTGCCTTGCCGGAGCTGCCCCACGCGCTGATCGTGGTGGGCGGCGGCGTGGTCGGCGTGGAGTACGCCTGTATGTTCGCCGTTCTCGGCGTGCGCGTCACGCTGATTGAAAAACGCGACCGCCTGCTCGAGTTCGCCGACCGGGAAATCATTGAGGCCCTCAGCTACCACCTCCGCGACAGCCGCGTCACCCTGCGGCTGGGAGAAGAAGTGGAAAGCGTGGAAGAACTGGCCCTGGGCACCGTGGTGGCCAACCTCATGAGCAAGAAAAAAGTCTCCGGCGACGCGCTGCTCTACGCCGTGGGCCGCCAGGGAAATATCGAGGACCTCAACCTGGCCGCCGCCGGCCTGGAGGCGGACGATCGCGGCCGCATTCCCGTCAACGAGAACTACCAGACCAAGGTGGAGCACATTTTCGCGGTGGGCGACGTGGTCGGCTTTCCCTCGCTGGCCTCGGTCTCCATGGAGCAGGGACGCATTGCCGCGGCCCGCGCCTTCAACGACCGCGCCACTTCCTCCAACCCCGGCTTTTATCCCTACGGCATTTACACCATCCCGGAGATCAGCTTCATCGGCAAAACCGAGGAGCAGTTGACCGATGAGGATGTGCCGTACGAAGTGGGCATGGCCTACTATCGAGAGACCGCGCGCGGGCAGATTCGCGGCGACACCACCGGCCGCCTCAAGCTCATCTTCCATCGCGAAACGCGCAAGGTTCTCGGCGTGCACATCATCGGTGAGGGCGCGGCGGAACTGGTGCACATCGGCCAGGCGGTCATGATCCTGGGCGGCACGGTGGACTATTTTGTCGATACCGTCTTCAACTATCCAACCCTGGCGGAGTGTTACAAGGTGGCGGCCTTCAACGGCCTGGGCCGCCTGCACCGCTACCAGGCGGAGTAAGCGCGAGTAACCTCTCCCATCCCCAAGGAGGACCGCAATGATCACCGCCATCGGCGTCGTCATGACCGAACACATCGTAGCCGGAAGGCTTGAAGAGCAGCGGCTCACCGGCAAACTCCTGCGCTATCCCGTCGACTCGGGCGAACTCGGCGCGCTCGCCGCCCTTCCCGGCAGCGAACTGGTGGAGTTGCTGGCCACGCACATTGCCGCGCTGGCCGGCAACGGCGAAGGCCCGGTAGACGCCATCGGGGTCGCCGTTCCCGGCATCATTCGCCACGGCGTCGTCGAGGACTCGCCCAATCTGCCCCAGATCAAAGGCATGAGACTGGCCGAGGAACTGACCCATGTGCTGGCTGAAAGCGGGATCACAGCGCCCGTCCATGTCGCCAACGATGCCGACTGCGTTGCCGCCGGCGTGGCGGCCACCCGCGGCCAGATGGAAAAGCTCACCCGCGTCTGGACCATCGGCAACGGCATCGGCTACGGCCGCTGGCCTTACGTCGAGGGCGTCTGGGAGGGCGGCCACATCACCGTCACCCTGGACCCCAAAGAGCGCTATTGCGGCTGCGGCGGCGTGGGCCATTTGGAGGGCATCATGGGCTACCGCGCCATGCGCATGCGCTTCCTCGACCTGGAGCCGGAAGAGGTCTTTGCCCAGGCCCGCCAGGGCGACGCGCGCTGCCGCGAGTTTGTTGACCTGTGGCATCGCGCGCTGGCCGCCGCCACCGCCTCGTTCATCCACCTGGCCGGACCCGGACGCTTTTACTTCACCGGCCACAATGTCGGCTTCCTGGAGCTGCCCGTCCTGCGCAGCCACCTGGAAACCATGGTCAAAATGAGCCCGCTGCTGAGCTACTCGCTTGAAATCCTGCCGCCCGACGACGAAACCGCGCTGCTCGGCGCAGGAGTCTCGGCGCTGCGGGCGCTGGCGCGGTAAAGGATCTCTGCGCGGCAACTACCGCTTTTCCGAATGCGCATCCGGCCCTATATAGTTGTTCACGGATTTTGATTCCCCTCGCGCGTGCACCGAACCGGCGCAGGGATATCTTTGGGAACCGAAAGGCAGGGACCGCATGTTACGCAGAGATTTTCTATCCGCTTCCTCGTTGGCAATGGGCATGTCGGCCGCTGGCCTGGGCTCGGCAACGCCGCTGATGGCCGCACCAGACGCTGAACTGACAAAAGGCAAGGGAATGGCAAAAAATATCCTGGACTACGGCGCCGTGCCCAACGGCAAGACCCTGAACACCAAGGCCATTCAACGCGCCATTGACGATGTATCCCGCGCCGGCGGCGGGTTGGTCTACGCGCCTCCCGGAACCTTCCTCACCGGCGGCATCGTTCTCAAGAGCCATATCACGCTTTACCTTGAAGCGGGCTGCGTGTTGCTGGGCAGCACCTCCAACAGCGACTACGAATACCATCCCGGCCCTCCCGTGCTGGGCGACGCAACCGGCCGCCACGTCATCTTTGCGCAGAACGCCGACGACGTGACCCTCTGCGGCCTCGGCACCATCGACGGCCAGGGCGATGCCTTCTGGGAGCTCAACCCCAGAACCGCCGTGGTGCTGCCGGAGAACGCCTGGAAGGACGTGGCCTCAGGCCATTACCAGGCCAAGTACAACAACCTGCGCCCCTCTCCCATGGTGGAGTTTGCCCAGTGCCGCAACCTGCGCATCAGCGGCGTCACGCTCAAAAACTCCTCCGGCTGGACCCTGCGCCCCATCGCCTGCCAGGACGTGGTCATCGACGGCATCCGCATCCGCAATCCTTACTACGGCCGGAACACCGATGGCATGGACATCACCGCCTGCACCAACGTCATGGTCTCCAACTGCAACATCGTGGGCGGCGACGACGGCATCTGCCTCAAGAGCGAAAATTTCTACGGCGACGTGCTGCCCACGCGCAATATCACGGTCACCAACTGCGTCGTCTCCAGCGCCAGCAACGGCTTCAAGATGGGCACGGCCACGCATGGCGCCTTTGAAAACATCGTCTTCTCGAACTCGGTGATTTACAGCGACGCCGACAAGCCGCTGAACACCTACGTCATCGGCGGCATCAACATTGAGACCGTGGACGGCGGCAGCGTGGACGGCGTGGTGGTCTCCAACATCCGCATGCAGAACGTGCGCACGCCCATCTTTGTCCGCCTTGGCAATCGCACTCCGCGGGAAGGCACGTTCCTGCGCAACGTGCTCATCGAGGGCGTGGATGCGGCCGGCGCCCTCTGCACCAGTTCCATCACCGGCGTGCCCGGCCTGAGGCCCACGGACATCACGGTGAGCAACTGCCGCCTGCGCACCCAGGAGCAGGGTCAACCCGGCTGGGCGCAGCGCGAAATTCCTGAAGAGGCGGGTCAATATCCAGAGTCGTGGATGATGGGCCACCTGCCCGCGTTTGGCTTTTATGTACGCCACGCGGACCGCGTGCGCCTGCGCAACGTCGAGTGCATTGCAGACAAGCCGGACGCGCGCCCGGCCATTGTCTGCGACGACGTGGACGATGTGATTCTCGGCGGCCTGGAACTCTCCGCGCCCACCGGCAATGCGCCCTTGATCGATCTGCGCAACACGCGCCGCGCCTTCCTCACCGGCATGCGTTCGCCCGCGGACAGCCAGGTCTTTGCGCAAATCAGCGGCGCAGCCTCCTCCGGCATCACCCTGCTGGGCAACTCCCTGAACCGGGGCCAGCAGGCCGTGAGCTTCAGCGACGGCGCGACGAAGGAGTCGGCGAAGGTCGATTGAGCCGCGCGGCGGTTGAGCGGGTCTCGCTCTAGGGCTGATCCAGGCCCTGGCCGGCGACGCCGGGCTTGATCTGATCGACGGGAATCTCCAGAGCGCCCATGTGATCGCCATCGACATCGCGCACGCCGAGGCGCAGAAAGTAATTTCCCTTGGCGGGCACCGCGATGGTGGCGCGCATGGGCAGGCCGGTCTGGAGCAGATTGCGATAGCCGGACAGGGACAGGTTGAGCAGAACGGTCTGTTCCAGAGTGTTCACCACCGCGGCTGTGTTGTCGTAGACGATGGCGACAAATTCAACCGTGCCGTGGCGCTTGCCGTCGGGCGCGCGCGCCAGGCTGATGTTGTGCGCGTCGATGTGAAAGAGAATCGTCTCATTGCGAAAAGGCTTGCCGCGCCACTCGGGACGGAGAAAATTCCCCTCAGGCAGCGGGGCGTTCTTGTCTACCTTGTCCGTTGCGCCGGCGGGAAGCAGGCTGGCGGTAAAGACGATCTCCGTGGGCGGAACGGCGCCCAGATCCATGGCCGCCGCAAAGCCGCTTTTTCCGTGGGGCCCAGGAGTACTGCCCGACGTGCTGCCCGGCGCTGCGCCTGGAGGCGGCGGGGCCGCAGCGGGCGGCGCAAAGTCCGCTGGCTGCGCTCCCTTCCGCTGCATGCGCCTAGCCATCGCGGCGATCTGCATCTGCTCCTGGCGTTCGCGGTCGATGGCGAAGTAGCCCTCGCGGTACTGCAACTTCACGTGGGGACGGTCCACGGTGATTTTGAAGTGCCGGAGCTGGCCATTCCATTGCGAATTGGTGGTGGCGTAGGCAAGGGAGTAGTAATTTGAGCCGTCGTCGACCACCTGCGCGATGATCTGCTGCATGCCGTTGTTGTTGTAGTAGGCCTTGCCTCCGGTGGCGGCGGCAACCAGATCAAGGTCGGCGTAATTCATGCTCTGCCGCGCGGCAGAAGCCGCAAAGTTGCCGGGCGTGGGCATGCCCCTGCTCTCCGCCTGAAACTGGCGAAGGCCCTGCAACCCGCGCGTGTCGACCGGGTACACGGCCACACGGCTCACGGTGAGCACATCGGTCAGGCCGGAGACATCGCTGGCGATGATCCCGAAGCTGTCGCGGAACGGCGAGCCGATGCCGCCGCCGTAAAACATCGAGGCGGGCAACTGCGCGGTGAACCAAATGAGATTTTTTCTGCCCGGGAAACCTGCCAGGTAGCGGCCCAGAGTCCGCATGCCGCTGCGCAGAATCTCCATGCGCGCGATCTGGTTTAACTCCCCGGTGCCGCGCATGGGCCGGTTCATTGAAGGCATGTCGCGCTTGCTCTCCGCGGCAGCCAGCAGCAACTGCTGGTCGGAGGTGAATCCCTGGATCAGGCGCATCTCGTTATCGACCTGGAAGATGGCGATCGAGGCTCCGGGCTGCATGTGCTTGAGATAGCCGATGAGCTGCTCGCGCAGGTACATCTGGACCGGGACGGACATGTCCATGGCGTCGAGCAGGATGACGGTGCAGGCGTTGGTGTTGGTGACAGGCGTGAAGTTGGTGAAGGTGTTGGGCGGCAGGGTGGGAATTTGCCGCAGACGCCCGAGGTCGTCGGCGGACATGGCGTGATGCTCGTCCAGGCGGCGAATCTGCTGCGGCGCGCCTTCCTCCGTGACCGAGAAATCGGCGGCGGTGAGGCCGGGAACAGGATGGCCCTGGGCGTCGGTGACGACCACATCGAGCAGGACTTCACGGGCAGTGATTGAAAGCGTGGGAGACGGGGCCGGCACGGCGATACCGGGCTGCTCAGGTTGCTGCGCGCGCGCCTGGACCGCCAGGCTGAAAGCGCAGAGCGCAATACAGCAGGCCGCTGCGAAAGAACTCTTCATCGTTCGCGAAAGATACAGTGGCATGAAAGCCTCCATCGCCAAACTGCACTTCAATATTACGTCCGGCGGCGGGAAGTGTCACCCGGCAGCACCCTGCTGGCAACTCCCTGAACCGGGGCCCGCAGGCCGTGAGGTTCAGCAAGGACGTGACGAAGGGTTCAATAAAGATCGATTGAATTTGTGCAGGAATGGCGGCTGCAACACATCGGAACTGGCTGCAAGGGTGTATCCTCGCCATCAAGTACGATAGTGCAATTGACAAGAATCGGCGGTTGGCGTTCCATTGCAATCGCGGGAACTCTGGCTGACGCTAAGGACAGAGGTATCCGGCCTATAAGCCCCTTGGCTAGTAATGATCAAATGAGACGGATTTTTGCCTTCGCGATCTTGACCGTTGCATGCACGCTTGCTCCGCAGGCTGCGGCAAACGATCTTGTCACTTCGCGAACGGTGCTTAAGGACGCGTCCGGCACTCTGACCATTGCCGATATGGCGCACCGCGATGGAACCCCGGCTGGCCACATACTGGCAACGGGCAGTACGGACTCCGTGGTTTGGATGCGCTTGCAAGTGCGCGCACCAGCTCAAGGCAGCAAGGTCGTCCTGTACATTCTTCCTAGCTATCTCAATGAGATTCGCCTTTACGAATCAGGTCCGGGCGATCCGGCAAGCTGGCAGACACGCGTGACCGGTAACCGCTACTCCTATGGCCAACGCGATCGCAACAGTACCTCCCTGGGCTTTGTCGTGAACGTAACTGCGCCGGAGGCAACGTACTATCTTCGCTTCAAAAACAGAAGCCCCATGGTCATAAGCGTGGAAGCGCTGAGCCCGGAGGAGGCAACTCTCAAGGACCACCGGCGCGACCTGTTGGTGGTATTTTTCGTCACCTCCATGCTGTTCCTGTTGCTCTGGGCCATCCTGAGCTATTTTCTCGACCGTCAGACTGTTGTGGGCCTGTTCGCCGTTCACCAGGCCGTTTACACCCTGTTCGGCATCGCCGCCACGGGCTATCTGGCGCCCTTGCTGGGCGTCCGCTTCCCACATCTGGTGGATTGGGTGAGCACCACCCTCTACCTGGCCATCAATTTCACCACGGTGCTCTTCTGCCGCGAACTGTTCAAGCCCTACAAGCCACCGCAGGCCATGACGCGCGGGCTCACGCTGTTGCTGTGGGCATATCCCTTTCTGCTTGCCGGGCTGGCCGTGGGCAGCGGCACCCTTGCGGTTAATGCCAATGCCGTTCTGATCAAGCTCACCTGGGTATTTTTGGTGGTGATCGCCTTTTCGCTGCGCGTGGAATACACGCCCAAAAGGCGTCTGTTGCAGGTCTTCTTCGCTTTCGTATTGTTGAACAACACTCTGTATTGGTATATCAACCGCGGCAGTACTGGCACATCGAGAGCCGACCTGGGGATGGTGCAAATCCTTATTGTCGACGGTCTGGTGATCGGTGGATTGTTTGCCCTGATGCTCTACGTGCGCACGCGCCAGGTACTGCGCGAGGGACAACAATCGGCGCTGGATCTGCTGCTGGTCCAGAAGAGATTCGAGACGGAACACGAGCTCAAGAAGCATATCGAGGTCCAGGCGTGGACAGACTACCTCACCGGGCTCAGCAACAGGCGCCACTTCGTTGAACTGGCGGAGCGCGAACTGGCGCGGGCAATCCGTTTCCAGAGACCGCTGACGCTGCTGGAGATCGATTTCGATCACTTCAAAGACATCAATGACACCTGGGGGCACCGCGCAGGCGACACGGTTTTGCAGGAAATGTCCCGCGTGCTGCGCCAGGCACTGCGCGACGAGGACATTCTGGGACGCATCGGCGGAGAGGAATTCGCTGTCGTTATGGTCGAAACGGAAGGCGTGGACGCCGTCGAGGTTGCGCAAAGACTATGCACAACCGTTGCGGAGACCTTGATTGTTCCAGAAGGCTCCGAGCGCATCCGGGTAAACATCTCGATCGGACTCACGCAATTGAAGAATCGAAAAATAGACTTCAATAGCTTGCTGAACGAGGCCGATCAGGCAATGTACGGCGCCAAGCAGGCAGGCCGCAATCAGGTTTTCCTCAGCGAGTGGCTGCCCCACACTTAACCTCGATCCGGCGCTACACTCTCTCTGGTCCCGAAGTCCCAGGTCTTAGCACTTCCGCAGATACGTCCGCGAAAGCCGGTCGTGCCAGCTCAGGTGTTCTTCGTCGAACAGGGCCCAGACCACGCCCAGGCCTACCGGCAGCAAAGACAGCAGCAGCGCGCCCAGACGGCCGCACCGTTGCGCGCGGCTGGGGCTCTCGTCGCGGAAGGTGCACAGCGAGATGCGCGCGTACTTCATGCCCGGCGTCGCCGTGGCCAGCGTGTAGAACACCAGCTTGTAGAGCACGCCAATCACCACCAGCGTGGCCAGCGAGCCCAGTTCAATCACCCGCGGCGCGGGCAGATCTGTTGTTCTGGACGCAGCTTCCATGGCCGCCGCCAGAAAGGCTCCCACCATCAGCGAGCCGTCCACCACCGTGGCCAGCAGGCGCCGGCTCATGGACGCCAGTTGCACAGCCGGCGCCGCCGCCGGGGCCTCCGGTTCTTCCAGGAGCCCCTCCGCAGGCTGCTCATCCAGTTGGATTCCCGACCACTCTGCGCCCGTCCACACGGGCTCAGCCGCCGCGGCCACTGTTTCTGCCGCCGCGGGTTCAATCGAGATGGTGCCAGGGTCCACCTCGAAGATGCTCAACTGCCCGCCGGGCTCGGCAACCGTGGCATACGGCCCATCGGCCAGCCGCGGGCGGGCTTTGCGCGTGGCCACCAGCTCGCGGGGAAACTCGATCAGGTTGGCATGAATGGGCTGGGCAGCATCCACAACTTCAATGCCTTCGGCGCCCAAAGCATCCCGCACCGGTTCGCGCCAGTCTTCTATGTGCTTCTCGGAAATGCTGAGTCCATGCATTGCGCGGGTGGCCGCCGGCACTTCAGTACGCACGGGCAAATCCGGCGCCCATTGAATCGCAAAGGACGGGCGATCGGCAGCCTGAGCCGCTTGGGATGGGGCCGGCCTGGCTGGCTCAACTGCGATTACAGCTTCGCGATCCGCTTCCAACCCTGCTTCCAGGCTGGCCAGAATGGATTCCGCGGCGGCTTGCGCATGGAGGGCGGCCTGCGACGCAGCCTCAGCCGCGCGCACCGCCGCACGCGCCTCATCGGCCAGCACCTCGCTGTAGCTGGGAGCATTGGCATAGCGCGCGGCCACACGCGCGGCAGCTTCCGCAGCACGCTTGCTGGCGCTGTGCTGGGCCTCTGAAGAGATTTCCGGTTCCGCCTGGGCAGTGCCTTTGCGATTCATGTGCGCGGCAAGGCGCTGGTTCACTTCCTGCTTCCAAGAGGGTGCGCGTTCTGCCTGGCCTGAGGATGTGCTCAAAGCTCCAGTGTCCCTTCTGACGCGGCTCACATTCCTGTGCCGCGGTACGGGTCCGCGCAGCCCATTCGCAATCCGGGCGGCGCAGACGTTGCTGTCAAAAGAGGAGGGGGAGGTTTCGCGGAAACGAGCAGGCGCGCCCCGGATGGTGAGATCCGTGACCGGTAAAATCAATCCGAAATTGCCTGGTGCCAGAGCTACGTGGCGCGCGTCTCATCCAAAGTGGGCGGCTTTTGCTATGCTGAGCCTTGCACTATTCAGGTTCTGGGATGCGTCCTCGTAACTTAGTGTTTATCACGCTGCTGGTCCTCTGTCACCTGCAACTTGGCGCGCAGGCGTTGACCAATGCGTTACCTCAGGGCCCGCAAGGCTCTGCCGGGGCCACTGCGCCTGTATCGGATACTGCCGGCGCGCAGCCCGCACTATTGCCCGACGATCCCGGCCAGGAGATGGTGCCGCTGGCCCAGCCGGAGCCGGCGCCCGCAACCGGTGTCCCCGTCCAGTTTGAGGCGCTGCGCCAGGACCGTAATGGAGATACCCTCACCCTCACCGGCAATGTCGTGGTCCACTACCGCGATTACATTCTGCGCGCCGACCAGGTGATCTACCACCAGTCCACATCGGAGCTTGAGGCCGACGGCCACCTGCAGGTTGCCGGCGGGCCCAACGACGTGCTCATCAACGCCTCGCACGGTGACATGCGGCTCAACATGCACACCGCCCGCTTTTTCAACGTGAACGGCACGCAGGGTGTCCGCAGGGCCAGCCGCACCATTGTCTATTCCACGGCGAATCCGTTCATTTTCTCGGGAAGGGTTCTGCTTCAGCTCGGCGAGGGCAACTACAAAATTGTGGACGGCTCCATGACCAACTGCCGCTTGCCCAAGCCCGACTGGCGGCTGATCTCCCGCGCCATCAACCTGCAGGACGGCGTGGCCTCCACCTCCAACTCGCTGTTTGAATTTCTCGGCATGCCGGTCTTCTATCTGCCTTACCTCAAGCATCCCGTGGACGAGACCGGCCGCGAGAGCGGGTTTCTTATTCCCGTCCTCAGCAATTCGTCCATCAAGGGCTTCATCGTGGGCGAGCAGATGTATTGGGTCATCAACCGCAGCATGGACATGGTCGTCGGGGCCGAGTTCTTCAGCAAGCGCGGCTGGGCGCCCAATGGCGATTTCCGCTACAGGGGCCAGGGACTCGATCACCTGCTGGTGCGCTGGAATGCCCTGCTGGACCGCGGCGTGGAACAGCAGGTTGGCAACACCATCGCCGCCGGCGCGCAGTCCTCCCTCAATCCGTCCGCTCACCTGCCCGGCCCGGTCGGCCAGGAACTCGTCAACCAGGGCGGCGTGGATATTGTCGCCTTCGGCCGCAAGGATCTCACCCCCGATACGCGCGTGGCCGGCACCGTCGAATATCTCTCCAGCTACCTCTACAGGCTGGTCTTCAACGACAACTACTCGCAGGCGGTCAGCTCTGAAGTGTCCAGCGACGTCTCCATCACGCACTTCCATAATGCGTACGTTCCTTCGCTTTCCATGGACCGCTTCGAGACCTTCGCCAACTCCTACAACGGCAACGAGGCGAGGATTCTGCACCTGCCCAGCGTGCGCTTCGACATGCTGGACAAGCCGCTCGGCACTACGCCTTTATATTGGGGACTGGCCTCGTCTGCCGCCTACCTCAGCCGCTCGGAGCCACGCTTCCACGCCCGCAACCTGGGCCGCATCGACTTCTATCCGCATATCTCCCTGCCGTTTCAGGCGGGCGGCTGGTCCGTCGTGCCCGAGGCCGCGGTGCGCGACACCTTCTATACCATCAGCCAGACTCCCAACCTGACCAACAGGAGCGGCACGCCCACCATCAGCCACGACCCGCTCAACCGCGCCGATGTCGAGGCATCCGTAGACATCCGCCCGCCGGCCATGGAGCGCGACTTTGTCCTCAACCGCTGGAACCGCGTGCTGCGCCACGTGGTCGAACCCGAATTGACCTACCGGTATGTGGGCGGCATCGGATCCCAGGCGCAAAACGTGCTCCTCATCGACACCACCGACATCGCCACAAACACCAACGAAGCGGGCTTCTCGCTGATGCAGCGGTTCTACCTGCGCCCGGCAAAGGATCAACCCTGCCTTGCCAAAGACCAGGACGATACCGGCAACTGCCAGGCCAAGCCGCGCGAGTGGGCAAGTTGGCAGATTGCCCAGAAATTCTTCATCGATCCCGACTTTGGCGGCGCCATCATCCGCGATCGCCGCAATGTCTTCGACACCACGCTGGATCTGAGCGGTGTGGACTTTCTCTCTTCGCCAACCAACCTGGCGCCCCTTACCTCGCGGCTGCGCTTCGAGGCTATCGACAATCTCCGCATCGAGTGGGATCTGGACTACGACCCCAGGGCCGGGCAACTGGACGCCGACAACCTCTATGCCGGTTACAGTTGGGGCCGCACCACCGTGGGCATTGGCCACTCCCTGCTCAACGCGGTCGATGAAACCGGCAATGCCGCCTCCACCATCAAGAGCCAGCAGATTCAGCCCTTCCTCTCCATTGGAAAGCAGAGCGGCCGCGGCATCAACTTTGCCGCCAACACCGGCTACGATTTTGTTCTCAACCAGTTGCAATACGCCGGAGCCCAGGCGGTCTATAACTGGGACTGCTGCGGCCTCACCTTCGGTTACCGGCGGTTCCAGCTCGGTTCCGTCCGGGACGAGACGCAGTGGCTCTACAGCTTCACCCTGGCCAACTTCGGCTCAGTGGGAGACATCCGCCGCTCCAACTCTGTCTTCCGCGACCCCAACCTGCCGCCCGTGTACTAGGGCCTGATCCGCCCACTGTCGTATCCTTTCCTGAGAGGAACTTCATTTGTCGCGCATCTACTTCATGACTGCCCTGTTCGCGCTCTGCCTGACCGCTGGCTGCAAGGCCCAATCCGCCCCGCAGGCAGCCCCTGACCTCAAGCTCGATCGCCGCATCGAAGTCATGGTCCGCTCCCAGTTCAACATCCCGCAGGACTTCAATGTGTCCATCGGCGTCCGCGCGCCCAGCCAGGTTCCCGGCTTTGAGAAGCTCCCCATCACCATCTCCCATGGCGACAAAAAGTCCGTGGTCGACTTTCTCATCTCCACAGACAACCAGACGCTGGCCCGGCTTGAAACCTACGACCTGAACAAGGATCACGCCTTCTCCATCGACGTGGCCGGCCGCCCCATTCGCGGCAACCCGGCGGCCAAGGTCACCGTCATCAACTTCGACGACCTCGAATGCCCCTATTGCGCCCGCATGCACCAGCAGTTGTTTCCCGCCACGCTGGAGCACTACAAAGGCCTGGTGCGGTTCATCTACAAGGACAACCCGCTGCCCGCGGAAATGCACCCCTGGGCAATGCACGCCGCCGTGGACGCCACCTGCCTTGCCTCTCTGAACGGAGATGCCTATTGGTCCTACGTCGATTACCTGCACTCCCATGCCGACGAAGTCACCGGCGAAACCCGCGAACTGCCCAAGAGCTTTGAAACGCTGAACCGCATTGCCCGCCAGGAGGCCGCGCTGGCCAGGTTCGACTCCGGAAAACTCGCCCAGTTGGACGCTTGCCTCGGCAAGCAGGACGAGACCCCGGTGCTTGCCTCTCTCAAGGAAGGCGAGTCGCTGGGAGTGGATGGAACCCCGGCTCTGTTTATTGAGGGCGAGCGCGTCACCGGCGCCGTACCCCAGGAACTGCTCTGGCTGTCCATCGATCGCGCCCTGCGCGCGGCCGGAATTGAGCCACCGCCCATGCCGGCAAATCCGCCGCAGCCGGCAAACTCTCAAAATTAGGCAAATGCGCGCTATCGCCACATCGGTCTGTGGCGTTATCCTAGTCGGGGCCGCGTTGGGCCCGATAGGAGACACCAGGTTGCCAGTAGAATCTGTTTTTACGACTCGTGCCCGTATCGCCGTCCTCGGTTTTCTCAGTTGCACTCTGCTCGTAGCTGTAGCCGGATGCCACCGTTCGCCCGCTCCCGACGTCGTTGCCACTGTCAACGGCAAGGAAATTCAGCGCGCTGACCTGGAGAAGCTGTACAAGGCCAACCTGGGTGACAACCCGCAGCAGCCCGCCGCCGAACAGGCCGACATCGGCCGGCTGACCATTCTGCACGGCATGATCGAAGACGAAATCCTGCAGCAGCGCGCCGCCAAGCTCAACCTTGCCGCCTCCGACGAGGACGTCAACGCCAAGCTGACTGAGATCAAGGCGCCCTACACACAGGAGGAGTTCGACAAGCAACTGCAGCAGCGCAATATGACCCTTGAGGACTACAAGCGCTTCCTGCGCCGCTCCTTGACCAGCACCAAGCTGCTGAACAAGGAAATCGAGTCGAAGATCAACATCACCGACGCTTCCATCAGCGCCTATTATGCCGCGCACAAGGCCGAGTTCAACCTGATCGAGCCGCAGTACCACCTGGCTTGGATCCTGACCACCGGCGCCCCCGCGCAGCAAACCGGCAATCTGCAAAACAACAAGGCCTCAGGCGATGCAGACGCGAAAAAGAAGATCCAGACGCTGCACAACCGGCTTGACAGCGGCGAGGACTTCGGCGCCTTGGCCATGAACTTCTCTGAGGATCCCAACACCGCCTCGAATGGCGGCGACCGCGGCTTTGTCTCCGAGTCGCAGTTGCACTCTGACGCCGAGGTCTACAACATCATCAGCAAGCTCAAGCCGGGTCAGATCACGGAAGTGCTCCCCGTCTTTGACAGCTCCGGCCCCGGACACCACACCGTCGGGTACGCCATCTACGAGCTGATTGCCCGCGAGCCGGCCGGACAGCGCGAATTGAACGATCCCCGCGTGCAGCAGACCATCCACACCCAGTTGCACGACAGCCGTGCGCAGTTGCTCCGGAACGCATACTTTGAGATGCTCCACGACGAAGCGAAAGTACACAACTACTTCGCCGATCAGATTCTCAAGGAAGACGCGCAATAGATTGCGCCGCTGGATTCAACCGGTAATTCGCACCAATCTCAAGAAAAATGAAAAAAGGCCACTGAAACTCGGTGGCCTTTTTCCATGCGCGCCTTCCAGCCGGAGGCTCTCCCCGCCAGGTTCGATATAAAGCCGTTCAGGCTGTTGCCCATTACAGCGGTTCTCCAATTGCTGTACCCCGAAACCCATGCTGCCACTTGGCTTCGAGGATTCTGTAAAGAGCAGAATCGAAAATGCTGTAACTCCGGGTTCTGCCCAGGAATGCCCGCTGCCGAACCCGCAATCCGCCGCATCATTCGTGCCTGCAAACGGGGCCGGTTTCGGTCTCGACTTGCGGCCTATTTGGCCGGCAGAACCTTGATGGTCTGGAGCCAGGTTGCGAGCGCCGGCGGCCAGGACGCGAGGGGCAGGCCGGTTTTGCGCAGGCCGGAGCCGTGACCGCCTCCGGGATAGACGTGGAGTTCGGCGGAGACTTTGGCATTCTTGAGAGCCATAAAGTACACGATGGCGTTCTCCACGTGGACTCCATCGTCTTCAGTCTGAACGATGAACGTGGGCGGCGTGTTCGCAGTGGGTTGAATATCGGGATTGGGCGCGAAGTTCTGCCTGGGCAGGGCAAGGTAGCCGGGATAGATGACAACCGAGAAATCGGGACGGCAACTGAGCTGGTCGGCTGCATCGATGGCGTCGTACAGGCGGGTGTCATAGTGGTTGCTGATGGCCGCGGCCAGGTGCGCGCCCGCGGAGAACCCCATCACTCCCACGCGATGGGGGTCGACGCCCCACTCCGCGGCGTGCAGGCGCACCAGGCCCATGGCGCGCTGCGCATCCTGAAGGGCGGCGGGCGATTTGGGATAAGGGCCCGTGCCGGGCACGCGGTACTTGAGCAGAATGCAGGTGATGCCTTCAGAGCTGAGCCAGTCGCAGATCTCGGTGCCTTCCACATCAATGGCCAACATGGTGTAACTGCCGCCGGGGAACACAACAACGGCCGCGCCGCTGTTCTGGACCGTGGGCTTGTAGAGGGTAATCGTGGGCGTGGAGACGTTTTCAAGGCGATAAACCGGACGGTTGGCGGGATTGTAGTCGCTGGCGGTCGTCGCGTTGAGCTCAGCAGGCAAATTGGCGGCCTGGCCCGGCGCCGCGCCCGGCCAGACCGGCAGGGTGAGATGATCGGCCGATGGCGGCCAGCCCGAGGGCTGCGCGGTGAGACCCGGCGTGAGAACAACTGCGGTAGCCGCAAAAAGCAGAGCGCGCTTGAACATGAATCAATCCTCCGGGCAGCAATGCGGCGATAGCAATCACCGCTCTCCGGTTGGTGATCGTGCAAGGTGGGGGCGTCTTACGAGGCCGGCTAAAAAACCTGCACCGTCTGGTCAGCATTGCGCGGAGAACGTTCTCACCAGGCCAGATTCACAGGCTGGTGGCTGCTCGACCCCAATTGTCGCCGGCCAAGCCAGTGTAGTCCATCCATGGTCATTCGACAGGTGGCCCAGGTGTCGTTTTTCCGACCTTGGAATGCATAATGTCCGAGTTGGCGGTCACTCGGGAGTAGTGAAGGAGTGGGAGTATTCTGGTGAACAGTTATTGTGGTGTGCGGTTTGCCTCTCTCGGTTGCTGCTTCGCCCAAATCGCGCTCCTCTTTTATCGAACGTCGGAGAATTAGCAATGAAGTATCTATGTTGGAATCGATACTGCCTTTTGTTCCTTGCCACATTATGTTATGGGTCCGCGTGCACAGCGCAGCAGTCGATTCGGATTCGTGTGGTGGATGGTCGCACCGGAAAACCAATCGCCTCCAATGCACTCACAATTGATGCTGGGACTGACTCGGGTTGGTATGGAGAAGATTTCCATACAAGTGCCGATGGGATATATGACGTTGTTCTTAGAAACGACCAGGTCCCCTTCGCGGTATACGATTCGGCCCACTACCGCTGTGACTCGATCAAGGAAAATGATCCCAAAGCTCTATACAATCTCAGGAATGTTCTCAATTATGGGGCAGTCTCAGCAAATGTATGTGGCAATGCTCATGCCCAACCCGTAAAAGGCGAGATTCTCATCTATGTTCGGCCTGCTCATTTCTGGGAACGCATTCGTGATGCGTTGGGTCATTTTGCATGTGGTTAGTACTCGATTTAGCCCATCTTTGTTCGCCAACTCCTGTGTCGTCGGCCAACCGGACGTAGCGTGATCCCGCTCACATTGGGTCCTGTTTGGCGGTAATTGGACAACTACCAGAGGCGATGCGAAAATGCGTCAGATTCCAGATGGAGAATGCCCCCCGCATGAAAAGACGCATCGTTGTCGTCTGTCTATCTCTCGCCGGTCTCCTAGTCGCCGCCTTGGCGAACCCCGCAGTCCCGCAGAAACCACCGACTCGAACCTTCGACTGGAATGAGAATCATGACCTGAAGAAATGGCTGACAGACAATGAGTCGACGCTTAGGCGTGGCGACGCCTGCACCTTGACCTTCTGGTGGATGGACGAAGAACACGCGGATGGTCCCAGCGGTTCTAGACACGAACTCACAACCTTCGTGATTGTGCCTGCAGACGAAGAGTCCACCAGAGTCATCCACGATCCAAAATCTAGTCTGGACATCAGGGTCGGAGCCAGATACTCCCCGGGCGATTCCAAGAGTTCATACCTTCTCCAACTCGCGATCGCTTTTGAGGGTACGGCGGCTGACGTTTTCGATGAAGTGGATCGAGCTCAAGCTGAAGCTCTTCGGTACCCGGGCTGGAGATCGCTGACAGTCGTGAAACCCGCCAGGGTGGGCCACGAGCTGTACACATTTTCACTTAGCTGCCAAAACGGCAGTGAATATCTGAATGGGTGGCAACGGAGGTTGTCACGACCCCATGACAAAGCGCCTAAGCAATGACCAGTTCAGCGTCACTGTAGATGATCTGAGCGAGTCGTGTTCCTCTCAAGGTCCCGAGTGGTCGGCGATTCGGAAGTTTCAACTTTTTCATCAATAGGCACAGGATGTTAACTCGAAGCCCCGGCTTACTGGACCGCGACGCGTACTCCAACGTGGCAGACGAGTTGGTCGAGATTCCGCCGCTCGCAGCATCGGCCGCCCGCGTAGCGTGAACGGGCTCCCGTTTGCACTGCGCCGGACGGAAGGCCTATATTTATTCACAACGATTATGTCTCTGAGTCGCAAAGGCGAGTTCGCGAGCATCCCGACGACGATGACGGGCTCGATGACGCTCGCCCTTAGCCTGCTGCTGGGCCTTATTCAGGTCCCCGGCTGAGCTGCCCAAGACACAAGATTGGAGGGGCCGCCAGCGGGGAGAACCGCTGGCGGCCTTTGACTTTTTACGGCAGGAGAAGAAGAGATGCTGAAAGATCCGAGCGTAAAATACCGGCCCGTTGCCGATTTCCGGCTGGATGACAGGGGCTGGCCCTCCCACGCAATCGACAAGGCGCCCATCTGGTGCAGTGTCGATCTGCGCGACGGCAACCAGGCCCTGATTGAACCAATGGATGCCGAGCGCAAGTTGCGCATGTTCGATCTGCTGGTTGCATGCGGCTTCAAGGAGATCGAGGTTGGTTTTCCCTCGGCATCCCAGACGGATTTCGACTTCTGCCGCGAGTTGATCGACCGCAAACTCATTCCCGCCGATGTAACCGTACAGGTACTCGTGCAGGCGCGCGAGGATCTGATGGAACGCACCTTTGAAGCCATACGCGGCGTGCATCGGGCCATCGTGCATGTGTACAATTCGACTTCGACGCTGCAGCGGCGCGTTGTTTTCGGAATGGGTCGGGATGCCGTCAGGGTGCTGGCTGAGGAGGGAGCGCGCCTGGTGCGCGATTACGCTCGCCGATACCCCGGGACCGATTGGGTCTTCGAATACTCTCCGGAGAGCTTCACGGGCACGGAGATGGATTATGCGTTAGAAGTTTGCGAGACGGTCATGGAGGTCTGGCGGCCAACTCCCTCACGTCCTGTGATCCTCAATCTGCCCGCCACGGTTGAGGTTTCCACACCGAATGTCTACGCCGACCAGATCGAATGGGTGAGTCGCACGATCAGTAACCGCGAATCGGTCGTGTTGAGTGTTCACCCTCACAACGATCGGGGCACCGCGGTGGCCGCGGCGGAACTGGCCCTGATGGCAGGAGCCGATCGCGTGGAAGGCACTCTGTTTGGCAATGGCGAGCGGACTGGCAATGTGGACATCGTCACTCTGGCGATGAACCTTTACACGCTCGGTATCCATCCCCACCTCGATTTTTCCAACATTGACCAAGTCATCGAACGCGTGGAGTTCTGCAACCGGCTTCCCGTCCATCAGCGGCATCCGTACGCCGGTCAAATGGTTTTCACCGCCTTTTCCGGGTCGCACCAGGATGCCATCAAGAAGGGTTTTGCGGCCCAGCCCGAAAATGGGATGTGGGAGGTTCCTTACCTGCCCATCGATCCCAAGGACCTTGGGAGAAGTTATGAAGCGGTGATTCGCGTCAACAGCCAGTCCGGCAAGGGCGGCGTGGCGTATCTGCTTGAGCGCGATTACGGTATCCGGCTGCCACGCCGCCTCCAGATTGAATTCAGCCGCGTAGTTCAGCAGATCAGCGACGCGCAGGGCGGAGAGGTCACGTCTGAGGAGATTTGGGCTGCGTTCAAGGCAAAATACCTCGACCTGCGCTCTCCGTTTATTCTCCACGGCCACCAGGACGATTCCGACGAAGGCACGAACCGGCTGACGGCGAAGGTGGCCAGGGACGGCGTAGATCACATTGTTTCAGGCTTGGGAAATGGCCCGATCGAAGCGTTTATTGACGGCTTCCAGCGGGAGTTCGGGATCCCGGTGCGCATCGTCGACTATCAGGAGCACGCGATCGGCAACGGGGCCAACGCGCTTGCGATCAGCTTTGTCGAGGCGCAGGTTTCGGATGCGCAGCCTGTTTTTGGAGTCGGCATGCAAAACAGCATTGTCAGCGCTTCGCTGAACGCGATCATCAGTGCCGTCAACGGATCCGTGCTCGCTGCGGCAAGCAAGGGGAATGGCCACGGCTGATGGTAAGCGGCCCAACCTTGAGCTATCCACTCATGTGAGGGTGACTGTACTCGGTCTTTTCTGGCGAAGGGTGGGAACTCATGAACCGATAGACTTGCTCTTGCGCTGCATCGCACTACCCAGGAGGATTGCAGATGAAACTTGCTGCGTTTTTGTTGCTGGCCACTACTTTGTTCATGCCTTCCCTGGTTGCGCAAACGCCCGCAGAGCGTGGCTACAAACTTGTCTGGTCCGATGACTTCAATGGGAATGCCCTCGACACGGCCAAATGGGCATATCGATACGATTCGAAATTGCTCAGCACGCAGACCCCCGGCAATGTGTCGGTTCAAGATGGAATGCTGGTCATCTCCCTGCGCAAGGAGCAGAGCAACGGCAAACCGTATACCGGGGGCGGCATCATAAGCCGTGAAGTCTTTCGCTACGGCTACTACGAGGCGCGTCTCAGGATCGCCACGGGCAGCGGCTGGCACTCCTCCTTCTGGATGATGCGCTATAACGGCAAGGATACGTTCGGGGAGCAAAGAACCGTCGAATTGGACATCATCGAAAATTTGTCGAGCAACCTGTCCTCGTACGGCATAAATACCCATCGCTGGACGCCGCCGCACATCTCCGTAGGCCAAAAGGATATCGACACCCCAGACCTCTCGAAGGACTTTCACATATTTGGGTGCGAGTATGCTCCAAATGCCGTTCGCTACTTCTTCGATGGCAAGCTGGTAGGAACAGTGGATTGGACCGGCATGCCACAGGGAAACGGCAATATCTGGATTACCTCAATCGCCGAAGCGATGGGTCCCAACCACAATGTGGACGACAGCGCCCTGCCCGGCGCCATGTACGTGGACTGGGTGCGCTTTTACAAGAAGTGACGCCTGAAGCGGAACCAGCCCATTCCCGCAGCCTCTTGAGATCTGGTTGCGCAAATTGTGCGTCAGGGCACGACTTCAGTCGTGCCGCAACCCCCCAAAAGAGGCTGGGCTTTAGCCCCTGAGGGACGATTTGCACGGACCAAATCGTGTTTATGAGATGGCCCCAGTCCCTGTTCCCTGTCTTTTGCAGATAATTACCTTCCCTTGCCGCATACTGGAGAGGCAGTGGAGTGTGTTCCAGGTTCAATCTGTCAGGGATGTGACCGGTCCGTACCACCCGCTGTACCCCACCCCCCCACCAAAATACCCACTTTTTGGGGGGCACCCCAAGCCGGGACATACAAATAACACTCACACAATCAACGATTTACGAGATTTAATTTAAGGATACCCTATTGGCAAACCAGTAAACATAGACCCCTGAAAAACCCCTGTTTTTGGTTAAAAAAACAGAGGTTTTTCGTCGTTTTTGCCCCAACATTGCCTAAAATTTCACCACTTTTTCCGCTCCGGCGTACTGGACCGTCTTGTCTGGTGTTGCCGTCACTTCGCCGCCAACGCCGTGCGCTCCGGCCACGATCACCACGTTGAAAGTGTGTCCGGCAGTCATGCCTGCGTAGCTGCCTTCCCGCGCGCCGATGGTCAGTGTCCGCGCCGCATCGTCCCAGCGGATGGGGATGATGGAGTGCGCGCCCTGCTCGTATCTATAGCTGTCGCCCTCGTCTTCATACAGCTTGAACTCGCCGTTGGCGCCCGGATAGATGCGCAGCTCGATGGGATCGGATGCCTGCCCTGCGTATTCGATCACCGGTCCCAGCGGCAGTATCGAGCCCGCGCGCACGTTGAGAGGAATGCGGTCGAGCGGCGCAGTCACTTGCAACTCATTTCCTCCAGCCGTCTGCGCTCCGGTCCAGAAGTCGTACCAGAGGGCACCGGCGGGCAGATAGACGCTGCGGCCGGTTGCGTGCTCTTTCAGCACCGGGCTCACCAGGATCGCCGGGCCAAAGAGGAACTCGTCGCCAATCTCCCATGTAGCCGGATCCGCGCGGAAGTCCATCACCAGCGGCCGCTGGATGGTGTAGTCCTCGCTGGTCACCTTCCAGGCCAGAGAGTAGACATAAGGCATGAGCCGGTAACGCAGGCGGTCGATGGCCACGAGCGCCGGAGAGACGCGGTCGTAGGTCCAGATCTCGTTGTGGTCGCGATGCCCATGGGTGCGGAAGACCGGGCAGAAGGCGCCGTACTCGAACCACCGCGCATAGAGCTCCTGGTACTCCGGCGCGTTGGCCGCGCCTTCCACGGGCTGATGATAGCCGCCGATATCGGTCGTCCAGTAGGGGAACCCAGAGAGGGCAAAATTCAGCCCCGCGGCCACCTGGCGGCGCAGTGCCCACCAGGTGTCGTACACGTCGCCCGACCAGACGGTCGAGCCGTTGCGCTGCTGGCCCAGGAAGGCCGACCGCGTCAGCAGAAAGACCCGCTTCTCCTGGGTCGCCTGCTTCCAGTGCTCCTGCACACCGCCAGTGTGCATGAGGGGAAATACGTTAGTGTATTCGAGTCCGCTGCCGATGTGGAGTTGCTTGTCGCGCATGCTTGCATCGCCGGAGTGCGGCCAGGCCTCTTCAGGCTCGGAGCTGTCCAGCCAGAAGGCGTCCCAGCCCTGCGCAAAGAGCTTGCCCACCAGCTGATTCCAGAAGAAATCGCGGGCCGCGGGATTGGTGGGGTCGTAGGCCTGCGTTTGTTCGAGCTCGAAGCCCTGGCGCTGCATGGCTTTGAAGTTCTCCGCCTGCGCGTCCATCAGGGCCCAGACCGAGATCATGGCGTGGACATGCTCGTCGTGCAGGGTCTTCAGCTCGGCGGGCACGTCAGTGTATTGGTCGTTGAATACCGGATCGCCCTTGCCGCCGGGCTTCCACCAGTACCAGTCCTGAACAATGGCGTCCATGGGAATGTGGCGGGCGCGGTACTGGCCGGCAATATCCAGAATTTCGGCCTGCGACTTGTAGCGGTCCCTGGACTGGAAGAACCCGTAGGCCCATTCCGGAAAAAGCGGCACGTGGCCGGTCAAGGAGCGGTAATCATGGATGATCCCGTCCATCTCCGGGCCGTACAGCACGTAGTAGTCCACCTGGTCGCCGGCCCGCGATTCAATGTTCAGGTTGACCGGAAAGCGGTTCTCCACGTAGGTGAACGAGGCGGTGTTCCAGAGGATACCGTAGCCCTTGCTGGAGAGTAGCAGGGGGATGGCGACATCGGTGTTGTTCTGCGCCAGTTCCACCACGCTTCCGCGATAGTTGAACTGGCCGCTCTGATGCTGTCCCAGGCCGTAGAGTGCCTCAGTGGCGTCGGGCGTGAAGCGGTCTTCAATGTTGTAGAGCCCGGCAGGCTGCCCCGGCGCCGGATCGTAGGTCCGCGGCAGATTCGGGTACTCGCGCAGCAGCATCTCGCCTGCGGGAGTCAGGAAGCTGAGCCGGGCCTCCCGCAGGGATAGGGTCACGGTCAGGCGCGCAGTGGCGAGCGTGGCCAGATTATCGGCCTGGCTGAACTGGAAGGCTACCCCCCCGGGGCAGGCCTGCGCCTTGTCCAGCATCCATGGGCGGGGGTGGGTGGAGGCGGGCGTCCCGGTTGGCCTGGCGGTCACGTGGAGTAGCGAATCGCCGCAGACCGTCACTGCCAGGACTTCGCGGTCGTTCTGAGCTGTGAAGCCGCCAGACGTCTGAGTGGCCTGCATCGAAGTGGGATGGGGGAGTTCTCCGGTGGCCGCTTCAGCCTGCGCACATGTTGCTGCAACTGCAAGATAAGCAAGGCAGGAAAGGGTGCAAATGATACCGGAACGGGTCAAACCAAGCTTGAACAAGATGCACCTCGTGCAATGGTATTGAACATTGGCTAAAGAAAAACGGCCCCTGCCGATGGCAGGGGCCGTTTATACGTGCGGACAATCATCCGCCGCTTACTTCATGTTGCCGTTGGAGTCCATGGTGATACCGCCCGGCTCCTTGTTCTTCTTCTCTTCGTTGGCCTTGCGGGTGCCCATCGCCTTGGTGCGCCAATCTTCTGCCGCTGCGACATCTGCCTTGACCGCGGCTGCATCGCCGTAGTCCACATCAGCCTTGCGCCGGTAGATCAGATTCAGATAGGCCATGGCATCGTCATAGTTGGCCCGATTCGCCACCGCCTGATTCAGATACTGCAAGCCCTCTTCCACGAGCGGACCATTCATATCCTTCAGCGACTCCATCACCTTCTTGGGTGCCTTGACGTTGCCCTCGCCGTCATCGTTGATGCCAGCCGGCTGCAGAGTCTTCAGCGCGTTCTCGTGGGCCTGTGTCCAGTCGATCACGCCTACAGTATAGGCAGCCTCAGGATCCTTCGGGTCCACGGCCAGCACTCTCTTCTGCCATGTCTTGGCATCATCCAGCTTTTTGGTGCTGAAATAAATGCCGGCAACTTGCTTCAGGCTGTTGACATCGTTCGGGTTCTTGTCCAGAACCTGTTTGAAGATGTCGATGGCCTGTTGCGCAGTGCTCAGGTTGTCCGGAGTATCGAGGCCGGGCACCACGTTCTGCGCCAGCGCCGTGGCCAGATAGCTCTTGGCCATGGGCAGGTTCGGATCGAGCTGCGTGGCTTTCTGGAAGTGACCGATCGCCTCTTCGTAGTGAGCGCTCTTGTACGCTTCCACTCCCTTGTTCAACTGGTCACGGGCTGCAAGCTGGTTGCACCCGCTCATGGAAAGCACCATGCCGGCCAAGGCAACCGCGAGCGCCGTAATACGTGCGGGTCCATTCATGTTCGTATCCTTCTCCTTCAGGCGAATGCCTATCGATGCACGCCTGGAATTTCCTGGCAGCTGGCCGCGGGTGGGAGTATCCGAAACCAGGTTGAAAAAATTGTACTCCTGTTTCCGCCCAACCGAAGCACCCAACCGCTTCGTGGCGGGGCCAGCAAGCCTGAGAGTTACCGCAGCCTGGATTCCACCACAGTCTCCCATAGGCCAGCCTTAACCTTGAGGGAATCAGTTCGGTGCGATCAGCATCAGCCTGGTAGCTGGCGCCGATTGCCAGCGCAAGCTCGCCAACAAAGCGAGCTTGCACCGCAGCATACTGCTACTGACCGGCCTGAATCTTCGGTGTCATCAATCCGATGTGATCCACGTTGGCCGCGCGGCCGATATCGATGACCTCCGCAATGTAGGCGAAGTTCAAATCATCGTCGCCCCTGACGAACATGACGCGCTCGGCACGGTTGGCATAGATCTCAGTCAGCCTGGGCAGCAGTTCGGCCTTATTAACATCGGTCTCATTGATCTTGTACGCCGGGGCAGCGCCGGGGCGATAAATCACCTGAACCACGATGGTGCGGTCGTTGTTCTGCTGTTGCTGCTGCTGATTCTTGGGCGGCTGAGGTACCAGCGCATCCAAGCCCTTTGGCGTTACGGGCACTATGACCATGAAGATGATTAACAACACCAGAAGGATGTCGATCATCGGCGTCATATTAATGTCAGACGAGTAGCCCCCCCCGCCTCCAGTTGTCATTGACATGGCTTAAAAACTCCTTGTTTCCTCGAAATCGTTATAGAGACAGCAAGCGTAAACTTACTCACTGCCCGCGAGGTTGCCAGCGCGCTTCTGCGTCAACAAGCCTACATCTTCCACTCCGGCTGTACGCACTGCGTCGATGGCGTCTTCAACTGCCCGATATTGCGCACGCGCATCGGCGCGGATAAAGATCGTCTTGCCGGGCTTATCGGATAGCTTTTCGGTCACCATCCTGCCAAGCTCGCTGGTGGCCACTTTGTCTTGTCCCAGAAACACACCACCATCGCGCGTGATCGCCACGACAATAGCGTCTTCCTTGTCGGCGTCTGGCATGGCGACGGCGTTGTCCACCTGGGCCATGTCGATAGCGACCTTGTTCTGGAGCATAGGGGTAATGACCATGAAGATAATCAGCAGCACCAGCATCACGTCGACCATCGGGGTGACATTGATATTGGCGTTGACCTTAGTGCCTTCGTTGCGAACCGCGATTCCCATTGTTAGGGCTCCGTTGCCTATGATTTTTTATTCCGGCTGGCATCCGGCATTGCTTGCGACCCACCTGACGGGGGCGCGGTTAAAACCGGAGGGCGGCAGAGAGATTGCACTCTCCGCCCTCCGCAGATTCCCGCTCTCACCGACAGACGCTTCGCTTAGCGCTTGTGGCTCTGCTTGATGAAATAGTCAATCAGTTCGCTCGAGGAGTTGTCCATCTCCACGTCGAAAGCTTCGACACGTCCGGTGAAGTAGTTGAAAGCCATAACGGCAGGAATGGCCACGAGCAGGCCGAACGCCGTGGTGACCAAGGCTTCTGAAATGCCGCCGGCAACCGCGCCGATGCCCGAAGTCTTCTGGGTGGCGATCTGCTGGAAGGCGTTCAGAATGCCGATGACGGTGCCGAGCAGTCCAACGAACGGCGCGGTGGCGCCGATGGTGGCCAGAACACTCAGTCCCCTCTTCAGCTTGGCGTGGACGATGGCCTCAGCCCGGTCCAGCGCGCGGTTCGAGCTCGCGATGGTCTCGTCGTTGGCAGCACCGGCCGAAGCGCGGAACTCCTGCAGGCCAGCCGTCACAACCTCAGCGAGGTGAGACTTCTTGTTGCGGTCGGCAATCTTGATGGCTTCTTCAAGCTTGCTGTCCTTCAGGGCGCCGGCAACCTTGGGCGCGAACTCGCGCGACTGCTTGCGGGCAGCAGAGAAGTAGAGGTAGCGGTCGATCATCACGGCCAACGACCAGATCGACTCGATGAAGAGGATGATGGCGATGCAGCGGGCCGGCCATCCCATGTGGCCCCAGAGACCCATGGGGCTGAAGCTGACGGTCTGCTCTTCCTGGAACAGCGCCAGGCTGCTAACCGTGTGTGAAGCGAAATGTGCGAGCTGAGCGAGAATCACTGAATCGTTCCTCCTAAGGAGTTTCTTGTGTACTAGGACTGCCTTACGGTTGCTGAGAATGCGGCACTTTCGGTATTCGCATTCAGGTCAAAAGCAAGGCCCCTACCCATTGACGCGGGAAGGAGCCAAAGAGTTGATTATCCGCCGCCCAGAGTGAAGATTACGTTGATGGTAGTCTCCACTTCCACCGGCTCGTTGTTGAGCAGATATGGCCTGTAGCGCCAAGTCCTCACGGCATCCAGGGCAGCCGATTGCAACATGGCGGGGCCGCTGATTACCTTGAGATCCTGAATCGATCCCGACTTGGAAATAGTCGCCTGCAGCACCACCGTACCCGAAACGCGTGCAGCTTTTGCGATTGGCGGGTAGACGGGTACAGTCTTCTGGACCAACATGCCCACGGCAACGCCGGCTGAGATGTTGACCTTCTTGGGAACCGCGGCTTGCACCTTGGGCCCCTTCGAATTCATGCTGTCAAAGGCTCCGGGAACACCACCGCCGCCCAGACCTTCCATGCCAGCCACGCCAAAGCCCGACGCGGGAGGCGCTTCCTTCGTAGCCACCATTTTGATGTCATGCGGAATCCGGGTAGGCGCCTGCAACTGATTGTTCATCATTTCCGGCTGGACTCGGACTATGTGCACTTCCGGCGGAGGTGGCGGCGGAGGTGGCGGTGGCGGCGGCGGAGGGGCAACCAAGAGCGTTGTCATGGCATTCCTGGGCAGCGCCTCAGGATAGATCAGCGGAATGAGGATGAGCAGAACAAGAACCGAACCGTTGACGATGCCCGTGAACATCATCCAACGACTCGCCTTGGTCTTGATCCTGCCTCCGGATTCAAACGTGGAATCTTCAAACATTGCCAGCCTCGAATCGGGTGTTGATTACTACTATTTAGACACCGCGAGAACCTGAAATGTTCCCGGCTTCAAAACGGTATCACAGATACGTTACGTACTGCCATCGGAAGTAGCACACCATACAAAACATGCTGCAAATCCGGTGCAATCCCAGGGTAAAATTCCCTACACTCTGGCGCGTTTGGCAGCGGGCAGGACAGTAGCCTTGCCTTTACTGGCGCGCCACTCCTGCCAAGCCACCAGCATCGGCGCCGCGATGGCGATGGAGGAATACGTGCCGATGAGAATACCGATCACCAGCGCGAAAGAAAAGTTATTGAGGACCGGGCCGCCGAAGATGAACAGCGACAGCACCGTCAGGAAGGTCAGGCCCGAGGTCAAAACCGTCCGGCTCAGCGTCTGATTGATGCTGCGGTTGACCACGTCGGGCAGCGATTCGCGCCGGCTCAAGCGGAGGTTCTCGCGGATGCGGTCGAACACGACGATCGTGTCGTTCATCGAGTAGCCCACCAGGGTCAGAATGGCCGCAATCACGGTCAGGCTGATCTCGCGATTGAAGAGTGCAAAGGCGCCCACCGTGATCAGGGTGTCGTGGAAGCAGGCAACCACTGCGGCTACGCCATAAATCAGCTGAAAGCGGAACCAGAGGTAGACCAGCATGCCCATCAACGAATAGAGCGTGGCCAGCAGAGCCTGCTTTTCAAGTTGCTTGCCTACGGTGGGGCCAACCATCTGCACGTTGCGGATGGTAAAAGCGTTGTTGTAATGCGACTGGAGCGCATCCACGATCTGCTGGCGGCCGGTGTCGAGCGAGGCTTCGTTGGTCTGCTCCGGCAGGCTGATGAGCACCTCATTGCCGCTGGGCACATCGTAGTTCACCACGCTGGCATCCTTGATTCCCGCCGCGTCAGTGGCCTTGCGGATGGCCTGGATGTCCGGTGTCTGGTTGAACTTCACCTGCACCTGCGTGCCGCCGCGGAAGTCAACGCTCAGGGGAACCGGGCTGCCAATCTGCGCCCAATGCACGCCCATCGACACGATGCCGGCCACGCTGAAGATCAAAGAAAAGGCAAGGAAATACCACTTCTTCCCGAGCCAGTCCACATTTACACTGCGAAAGAATTCCACTCGATCTCTCCCCTTCCTGGGAGGCTGGAGTTTCTTGGTCTCCAGCGTTCAACAGGTTCAAATCCGCTGTTACTGCATACACGCCAAAGCTAGATGGATACCATCTCGCCGGGCTTCAACTTGTTCAAATGGGCATCGAAGATGACCCGCGAAACAAACACCGCCGTGAAGAGGTTGGCCGCCAGACCGATGGTCAGTGTGGTGGCAAAGCCCTTGACCGGCCCGGTTCCAAACAGGAACAGAATGGCCGCCGAGACGATGGTGGTGACGTGAGTATCGACGATGGTGACCCAGGCATGGGCAAAGCCCTGATCCACGGCCGCGGCCGGCGCCTTGCCGGCGCGCGCCTCTTCACGGATGCGCTCGAAGATCAGTACGTTCGAGTCCACACCCATGCCTATGGTTAGAATGACTCCGGCGATGCCCGGCAGGGTCAAGGTGGCAGTGGAGAAGCCCATGAAGCCTAGCAGAATCACCAGGTTCATAATCAGCGCCAGGTCAGCGTTAATGCCCGAGCCGCGGTAGTAGATGAGCATGAATGCCATGACTACCAGAACGCCCACAATGGCTGCCGTGACGCCCTCGCGAATCGAGTCAGCTCCGAGCGACGCGCCCACGGTGCGAGTTTCGAGATACTTGAGCGAGGCAGGCAGAGCGCCGGTGCGCAGCATCTTCGACAGAATCGAGACTTCGTCCGGCGAGAAGCTGCCTTCGATCTCGCCGCTGTCGCGAATCGCGCTTTTGATGTTGGCTACTTCCCTAACCCGGTCGCCCATGACCACCGCCATGCTGTGGCCCACGTTGGCGCTGGTGTAGTCCCAGAACTTGTCGCCGGCTTCGTTGGTCAGCGTGAAACGGACGTCGCGGAGGCCATTCTGATCGACCCCTGGATCGGCGGAACGGAAGTCGCTGCCCGCCACGACCGCGGCGCGCTGCAGAATGTATACGCTGTCGGCATCGGAGCCGGTTGCCAGCGCTCCTGAGCCATGCACCATCATCTCGTCAGACGGAACCGTGCCGCCCGTGCTGGCCGTCGCGGCCGCTTCGTCCGGGAAAGGGCCGCCCACCACGGGGTGAATCTCAAGCCGGGCCGTGGACTGAATGATGCTCTCCACGCGTTCCAAGTCCGAAATACCGGGCAATTCCACCAGAATCTGGTTGGCGCCCAGTCCGTACTCCTGAATCACCGGCTCGCTCACGCCCAGCGAATCCACGCGGTCGCGAATGGTGTCGATCGCCTGCTGGACCGTCTTCTTTTCCAGAGCCGTTTCAATCATCGGCTTCATGGTTAGCGTGTAGGTATTGTCCGCGCCGCCGCCGGTCAGGTCGTATTCGGTGGAGTACTTGGTGTCTAACAGGGAGCGCACGGCGCTGCTGCTGGACGCTGCGAAGCCTTCCACACGAATCGTTTCAGGCTTGGTTGGATCGGGCTTGATCACCTGCGTAAAGCTCAGGTTGGCCTTTTTCAGCTCTTGCTGTACCAGCGCCACGGTGTTGTCCGTTTCCTCGCTGACCGCTTCCGAAACCACGACCTGCAAAATCAGGTGGGCGCCGCCGCGCAGATCCAAACCGAGATGAATCCTCTGCGTCAGGGCATCGGTGAGGGCTTTGCCGGTAAACCCCGATGGCACTCCGAAAATGCCGTAGATGCAAACCACAAGGACTGCAACAATCAGGGTAATTTTGCTCTTGAGATTCTTCTTCATCGTCCCGTTTCTCTAGTTCCGTTTCTCTTGTACGAAAAACTTAAGATCCCGAAGTACCGTCCTGGGTGGTAACCGAAGCAATCGCGTTCTTGGCCACTTCAAGCTTGATGCCGTCCGGCGCCACGCGAATCACAATCACGTCGTCCTTGATGGAAAGAATGATGCCGCGGATGCCGCCTGCCGTGGTAATGCGGTCGCCTGCCTTGATGGAGCCCAGCATCGACTGCCACTGCTTTTGCCGCTTCTGCTGCGGGCGGATCATCACAAGATACAGTACCGGAATCAACAGCAGGGGCAAGAGCATGGTAATGCTGCTTCCGCCCGCTCCGGCGGGGCTGCCCGCCAACAATGCGAAACTCATCGCCACGCTCATCCTTTGCTCGCCCCCGGCCGCAATCGTCCGCAGCCGTTCAGGGCACAGGCACACCCGGCCTTGGGCCGGGCGCCTGACAGAAAAATTTGTCTCCGGGAATGGTCCTGGCATCTGGTCAATTCCGGCCCTGGCACCGCCAGCCGCCGGGATGGAAAGAACGGTTGCAGCTTACCCGGGACTGGATTCCAATCCCGCAACCGTACACCCACCACAAACCCTATTGCCGTCTGCTTCCTGTTCGACACAGCTCTCTTCAGGAACTCCGATTCCGGAAGCAACACAGTTCTGCTTGTGCCTGCTCCGCCCGGATTCCAAAAGACTGCCTAGGAAGATAAGATACGCGCAGCCTGATGCGTGTCAAGGCGCAGGCTTCGCAGCCAGGACCGGTTGCGCCGTCCAACTGTGCCTCAGACTGAGGAAAACGGGAACTCCGCTGATGTAAGTTCGGATGCTGATAAAGCCTTTACGAGTTGCCTGCACCAGCTTTACCGCGGGCGATTTCTGCTTGAACCATACCGATTTTTGCTCCAGGCGAGCCCTGCCAAGAACCACTTGCGCGGTGGGGGCTTCTAGACGCCAGCAGCTGCTCCAGCAGTCGCCAGTTGACACTCGACAGTGGCCAGGTATTCCCCGCCCCGCCAGCCGGTTTGCCCCGGAACTGACAACTGATCAAGGACAACTGTCTTCCGGCTCCCAATAGCGCAGCTCAGGGCGGGCGCAGCTCAGGCAGAGCCGCTGGCCCTCCACCTCGCAAAAGCGGCCAAAACTCACGCCCTCTCCACACTGCGAGCAAAGAATGCGGCCGCCCTTCGCGCCCGGCAAATCGCCGGGATCGATGGCTACGCGCACCCACTGTTCACTGAACAGTTCGGCATCGGTCAGCTCGCGGTAAGCCTGCATCTGCTGCCGGGAGGCGCTTTCAATCTGCGGATAGAGCTGGTGCGCCAGTTCGCGGGCGTCTTCGCGCGCCACAATCCGCACAGCGCGAGCGGGAGCAGGGCTGGCAACGAGATCGACAAAGGTTGCGGCCATCTTGCCCCAGTCACGAAATTTGAGCGCCCGCTTGCCCAGCCGGCAACCGGTCACCAGGCCGATGGCGTCGGTAGCGCAGCGGTCAATCTCGATGTAGGTAACCAGGCGCTTGCGGTCGGCGCCAAGCGGGTCCTCAATTCCCAGCCGCTCCAGGCCCAGCAGGGCCATGCGCACGCCCAGAATCTGCCCCGCGCACAGGTGCCCATGCGCCGCCTCAGCCTTCCGCAGCAGTTGGTCCAAAGATTCCATGTTTTTTCTGTCGTGCAGTGTTGCCGGCTTGCTACTTCGGCTTGGCTTCCGCGGCCGGCGTCTCCGGCTCGTCGTTTGAATCCTCCACCAGGACCGCCGAGCCGGGAACGATATCGTAACTCACCGCATCCTTGCCGGTGGGATGGAAGGTAATGCGCAGCGGCTCGCGCTGCCACTCCGGCGGACCGCAGGCCGGGTCGGGATGGTTTTCCGGGTCGAAGGCCGACAGCTTTTTGGCCAGCACCGCCTTGCGCGCCGCCACCTGCGCCACCACGGCATACAGGCTCTTGCCGCTGGCGGTCGTCCCGCAATAAGCTCCGTAGTCGCGGAACCAGCTCACCTGGCTCACGCCGGGGTCGTAGTCCGGCAACTTGAGCGCAACCACGTGGCCGGTGACGCGGTCCACCAGCAGCCACGGACCCCGCTGCCACACCCAGTGGCCCAGCTTGTCGCCGGGCAGCGAATCGTTGAGCCGGATCACCCGCCGCACCACGAAGCTGCGGTCGGTCACGTCGTGGGCGTCGCCGTTAGTCCACTCCTTCAGAACGCCGTCCACCAGCAGCGCGCGAATCTTGAGCGCTTCCTCGGCGGCAGCCGCGCCGGCCGGGTCGCCGGCCTTGGAGTACGGCACCTTCTTTACCGCGCCCAGAACCACGGTGTGTGATTTTCGTGCTGCTGCCTGAGCTGCAGGCGCCGCGGCCAGCAGCGCCGCCGCCATGAATCCAACCGCAATCCGTCCGCCGATCGTCATCCGCTTGCTCCTAAATCTTCGCAGCCTCCACGGCTCGCGCCACGCGGAAGGCCGTGCCCTCGTTCAAATGCGCGGCCAGCACCTGCATCCCCACCGGCAAACCAGCAGCCGTTGCGCCGCACGGCACCGTCACGCCGCAGATACCCGCCAAACTCGCCGTCACCGTGTAAATGTCGGCCAGGTACATGGCCAGCGGATCGCCGGTCTTCTCGCCCAGCTTGAAAGCCGCCGTGGGCGCGGTCGGCGTCACAATCGCATCCACCTCGGCAAACGCGCGCAGATACTCCTCGGCCAGCAGGCGCCGCACCTGCTGCGCTTTCAAATAATAGGCGTCGTAGTAGCCGGCAGAGAGCGCATACGTCCCCAGCAGGATGCGCCGCTTGACCTCGGCGCCAAAGCCCTCGTCGCGCGAGTGGCTGTACATGTCAGACAGGGTCTCCGACGCAGGCGAACGGTAGCCGTAGCGCACGCCGTCAAAGCGGGCCAGGTTGGCGCTGGCCTCGGCCGTGGCAATCAGGTAATAGGTGGGCACGGCGTACCTGGTGTTCGGCAGCGAGACCGGCTTGACCGTGCAGCCGGCCGCCTTGAGCGCGGCAATGCCTTTTTCAATGGCGGCGCGCACCTCCGGGTCCAGCCCCTCGGCAAAATATTCCGCAGGCACGCCAATGCGCAGGCGCTCCGTGCTTTTATCGCTTTCGGCAGCAAAGTCGGGGACAGGAGCCGGGGAACTGGTGGCGTCTTTCGGATCGTTGCCGGCGATCACGCCCAGCAGTGTGGCGGCGTCGCGCACATTCGCGGCGAAGGGCCCCACGCGATCCAGCGACGAGGCAAAAGCAATCAACCCGTAGCGCGAAACGCGCCCGTAGGTCGGCAGTACGCCCACCACTCCGCAAAAACTTGCCGGCTGGCGAATCGAGCCGCCGGTGTCGGACCCCAGCGTAGCCACCGCCATGTTGGCCGCAACCGCCGCCGCCGAGCCGCCGCTGGACCCGCCCGGAACCCGCTCGGTATCGACCGGGTTGCGCACCGGGCCGTAAGCCGAATTCTCGTTCGAGGAGCCCATGGCAAACTCGTCGCAGTTGATCTTGCCCAGCAGCACCGCCCCCGCCGCTTCCAGCTTTGCCACCGCCGTGGCGTCGTACGGAGGACGATAGCCCTCAAGAATTTTGGACCCCGCCGTCGCCGGAGCGCCCTTCATCACCAGCACATCCTTGATGCCCACCGGAACCCCGGCCAGCACCGGCAAGGGATCGCCCTTGGCAGCCAGCGCGTCCACGCGCGCGGCCTGCTCCAGGGCCCGTTCTTTGGTCAGGCTCAGATAGACATTCAGGCGCGGATTCACGCTCGCGATGCGGTCATAGTAGCTGGCGGCCAGGTCGGCGGCCTTCGTCTGGCCGGAGACAAGCTCCGCGCGCAACTCGGCCAGAGTCTTTGGCTTCTCAACATAGTTTTCCGCTGCTTTGGCTTCGCTGGGCAATCGGGCTTTCCTTTCCATGGCCTCTGTTTGTGGCCTGTTTCCGGCATCTTGACGGCCTGTTTGCAGTTGCGCGCTGCGCGTGTTCCCTTGGGGCCCGCTTACCGCTCAATCACCTTGGGCACCTTGAAGAAAACCTTGTCAGTCTCCGGCGCCTGCGCCATCACGGCAGCGCGATCAAGCGAGGGCAACACCTGGTCGGCGCGCAGCACGCTCGCGGTCGCCGCGGTTTCAAGCTCGCTGACCTGGGCCAGCGGCGACACGCCTTTTGTATCCAGTTCGTTGAGTTCGGCCACGTAGTCCAGAATGGCGTTCAAATCGCGCAGCATACCCGGAGTCTCTTCCGGCGCCAGCTCCAGGTGGGCAAGTTCGGCCACGCGCTCCACTTCTTCCACGGTTACTTTGGTCGTCATTCGCTGCTCTTCCCCATCTCCGGCGTCTCCGGTCCCGGGCCTTCCAGGGTTCCGTCGCGGACACTCATCTGTGATGCTCGAAGCTAAAGTATAGCCCGTCCCGGATTGCTCACATCCGCCTCAATTAGCAGTGGCCTAACAACCCGAGCCCCCAAAAGCACATCACATCGCCAGAGGTATTGAAGTCATGGTGGGAAGCAAAGAGTTGTCGGAAGTGGACGGAGCATTGCGCTCAGTGATCGATGTCTTGCACGACGGTCACCAGGGGCTGCTGCAGATTGGCGAACACCTGAAGAATGAAACCACGAAGCTTTATATCCTGAGCGAGAGCCAGGTCAGAGCCGAGTATGCAGCCGAATTGGAGAACGAACTCCATCGTCACGGGGAACGCGACGTGAACGAGGGAGGCACCGCTTCCGGAACCCTGCATCGCGTCTGGGGCGACCTCAAAGCCCGTATGGGAGCTGACGACCGCAGCCTGCTGACCACGGCCGAGCAAGGGGAGGACGAAGAGGTGAAGGGTTATGAGAAGGCCCTTGAAGCGGTGATGCCTGGCGATATTCGCGACCTGCTGTTAACTCAAAAGAAGCACATCGCGCATTCTCACAACAAAATCCGCGATCTCCGAGACGGGATTGCCGCCTAAAAATGCGGGTTGTACAAACCCGGTCTTGAATGGGCGCGGCGTGGTACCCTCCGGGTTCCGCGCCGCACTCATTTAGTCCACGGTCAGCGTCACGCTGAGCGAATGTTGCACGCCGTTGGAAGCTGCGGTAACGGGAATCGTATAGGTTCCCGCCGGGGTGGAACTGCTGGTTGACGAGCCGCCTGAGCCGCCTGAGCCTCCGCCCGAGCTGGTGCAGCTGGACACGCCGCCGCAGGCCATGAACGCCATCAGCGCTACCAACAGAAACGTCCTGCGCCGCCGCCAGAAGGCCAACGGCAGAAACAGCAACCCGCAGGCCGGCGGTAGCGCGCGCCAACCGGCCGGTGGCGACAACCGCGCGGACGTCCCGGATTTTCCTGTGTAAATCTGAACAGTCACGGTTCCCGAGGAGCCGGCGCTCACCTGCAGGCTGGTTGGGTTGAACAGGCAAATTGCGTTCGCGGGAAGCGTGCCGCAGGTGAATGTGAAGGTTCCTCCGGGCGAGAATTGCGCCGCTGAGATCCAAACCGGGGTTACAGACAAGGCATAACTCGCGGTCTGGCTGCTGGCGACCGTATTGCTGGTCGAACCGGTCGCGGCTACCGCGAAATCGAAGCTCATTCCTGACAGCGCAACGGCGGATGGGTTATCCACCGCGGGAGAAATGATGGGCAGAGTGCCGGTGTATGTGCCGTAGGTGGTCGGCTGAAAAAGAATTCCTACCGTACAGCTTGCCCCGGCTGCCAGGCTCACGGGACAGGTGTTCTGCGTCAGGCTGAACGGGGTGGGGGCGGAAAGCGTCAGCGCGCTGGCGGCAAAGCTGTTTGAATTGGTGACGGTTACGGTTTGCGCCACGCTGGACTTGCCGGGGGCCAATGCGGCAAAGGTCAGGCTGGACGGGCTGACGGTCAAAACCGTTGGCTGCACACCCGTCCCGGACAGGGCGATCGTCTGCGTGTGCTGCGCATCGGTGACGGTCAGCGTACCGGTCTGGTATCCCGCAGTAACAGGGGCAAAAATCACGCTGAGGGTACAACTGGAATTGCCCGCCAGTTGGGTTCCGCAGTTGTTCGAGGTTTGAAACGGCCCGCTCACCGAAATCGAGATCGACGTCAGCGGCAGGTCTCCGGTGTTCGATAACGGTGCGGTCTGTGCCGCCGAAAGCCTGCCATTCAGTGTTGCGGGAAACGTAAGAGACGTGGTGGGAAGGCTGTCTGCCGGCGGAGCTGCCCCGGTCCCGCTCAGTGCCACCGTTTGCGTTCCCGCCCCATCGGTAAGCGACAGTGTTCCCGCCACCGCTCCCCTTTGCGTGGGCGCAAACGCAACCTGGATCTGGCAGGCATGGCCCGCCGCCAGGGTTGTGGTACCGCAGGTGTTGCCGGCGATGGTAAAGGGAGAAGTAATGACGATTCCGGTGATCGGTACCGCCGTCGTGCCGCTGTTGGTGGCCGCGACCGGAAGTGAGCCGGACGTGGTTCCCATCTCGACCTGACCGAAAGGCACTGTCGCGGGAGTCAGGCTCACCGCTCCCGCCGGGCTTCCGGTCCCGCTTAGAGCGACCGTCAGTTGTCCGCCGTAGACATTGGCGCCGATGGTCATCTGGCCCGTCCGGCTGCCGGTCTCTGTAGGTGTGAACTTCACCTGGATGGTGCAGTGGCCGCCCACAGCCACTGTCACCTTCTGGCAGTTGTCGGTCTCGCTGAAGTCCCCGCTCATGGTGATCGTCGTAGGAACAAGAGCCAGGCTACCCGTGTTTTCCAGGATCACAGGCTGCGCGCCGCTGGCGGTCCCAAACTGCTGGGTGGCAAAGGGCAGTACATCGGGATTCGCCGTTGCGGTGGTTATTGCCGAGCCCGCGGACCACAGTGGAGTGTCCCAAACGCCGCGGCCGTAGGTTCCCGCAATCAGAACCTGCTGCGACGCGGTGACGGGAGCGGCGCTGAGCGCAACCACGGGCGCCTCAGGCAGTCCGGTCCCGAATACTGACCAGCACTTGGACGCAGCCAGCGCGCAGGTTGAGACCTGCGTGGTGAACCAGACGCCCGCGTCCGTGGCAACGTAAACCGTATTAGCGTCCTGCGGGTCTACGACCAGGCTGTTGACCGGCGCCGCGGGAAGAGTGGAGGAGATGTTCGACCAGTTTGCCTTGCCATTGGTGAAGGTCAAGAGAAAAACCAGTTGCGTAGTCTGCGTCGAGGAAGGCATTCCCCCCACGGTCACGTATACCGTCTGTCCGGTAGGGTCGTGAGGATCGATGAAGATGCTGGATATGCCGCCCATGCCGGTGGCGTTCATCGTATTGGCGGTGGCATTGGCGGTCAGGTTGGTCCACGCAGGCATGGCGCTGGAGGCGGGATTGAAGGTCGCGCTCCATACCTGGCCGAACGGAGAATAACCACCCTCCGCCGAGCCGTACGAGCCCACATACACAATTTCATTGCCGCCGGACAGAACCATGGCGGCCATGGAGCGGATGGGAGAATGGCCGTTGCAGGCGGCGTTCGTCACTCCGCTGTCAAAAATGGGACTGATGGCGTTGGTTCCGCTCCAGCCAATGCCGCCTGCTGGTCCGCGCCACACCCGGCAGGTCCCGATCAGCATCTGCGTCGTGTCAACGGGATCCAACAGAAACGGGGCCGGGGTGGTCATCGTGAACCCGTCCCCATACGAGCCGTTCATGTCGATCACCGGGCTGGCGCCGAAGTCCGCCGGAGTACACCCGCCCGCCTGCGCGCACAAATAAATGGAGACGCCATTCTGGTTGTTGACATACCAATTTTCGCTGTCCCGGGGGTCTATGACCACCGGCCCGCCGTTGCCGCCCAGAATCTGCGGCCACTCCGCCGTGACCCCGGCAGAGCTCTTCACGCCCGCGGTTCCGTTGACGCCCAGCCCGGCCATCATGGTGTAGGGGGTATTGCCAGCCTGCGACAGGCTCTCGACCTCCGCCAGAGATCCCAGGCTGCCATTCAAATTTTGAAAGTGGGCGGCGTCGGTGTTGCCGGCCAATCCGCATGCCGCGCCCGACTCGCCAATCTGGTCAAGCGAGCGCCACAGCCCGCTGTCGTTGCCGAGAAAGACTTCCTGCGGGATGAGCGGGTTCCACGCCAGCGTGTGCTGGTAGGCGCCCACCTGCGCGCAGAATCCGGCCGTCGCATTGGTGGTGTTGCGCCACTGGCAGCCCATCGCCAGGCTGCACTTCCACAGGTCGTCCGCGCCGGCAAACAGCAGCGTGTCCTGCCCCAGTCCCAGGGCCGCAGGCGCAGCAGCCAGCGTCAGCGTGTAGCCGCCGTCGGCAAGGGTGGGCGCCGTAGAGCTGGTCCCCGGAAACCAGGGCAGCTGGGCAAAGCTGACGGTAAGGTTGGTGCAGGCGGTCCCGGCGTTATTGATCGAGCACGCATCCTGCCAGATGCCCAGGTTGGGCCACAGGCCGGTCACTGAGTTGTACGAGCCCACCGTCCAGGCAAAGGTGTCGCCGGTCTGGGGATTCACGGCCAGCGTGCCGCGATAGATGGGGCAGCCCTGCGAGCCGGGAAGGCCTGGGTTGGTGGGGCACAGCGAAGTGGTCAGTGTCGAGGCCGGCTGCGAGGCCATCCGTGTCCAGGTAATGCCGTCCGGCGACTGGTAATAGCCGTGGTAGCGCACCGCCGCCATGAACAGTTTCCGCACCGGGTTCCAGACCACCGATGTGGCCGCATTGCCGTCGGGGCTGGTAAACCTATCGAGCGGCCCCTGCACATCCGCTCCATTGCCGTCGGTAATCGTCGCCAGGTGCCAGGAGACACCACCGTCCGTGGAGTAATACAAGCCCTCGTAGCTTTGCTTGGGCCGGTCCGCATTCACAAGCGCGCCCTCCCAGGCCTGCGACACCGCAGCAACCACGCGCTGCGCATCCACCGTGCTCCAGGCAAAACCGGAAAATCCATCGCCCACAAAGCTGTAGTCCTGCCCGCTCATGAACTGTTCCGCGTCCAAGGTTGCCTGGATCAGGGTCCAGCTGTTTCCGCCGTCCGCCGAGCGCAGAATGCCGGCGCCATAGTAGGAGTCGAGTTCGTCGTTGGGGTCGCCGGTGCCGGCCAGAATGACGCCCGTCCCGCCCGGCTGAACTGTCAGCGCGCCAATGCTGATGGAAGCGTCTGTTGCACCGCTCAGGGCCTCCACGGTGTCCGTCAGCGGGGTAAAGGAGACTGTAGAGGCGCTGCTCGCATCCGCATACTTCGCCATCCACACGCCGCCGCCTGTGGTTCCCGCATACAGCCGAATGTCGCTCGAGTCGGATGTGTCCATCGCCAGCGCGGAGACGCGGCCGGTGACCGGAACCGGCGTGGAGCCGAAGTTGGTGGAGAGCACGGCGGACGGGCCGAGAGGCTGCCAGGTGGCTGTAGCCGCGCCGGGGCCCTCTGGTGCTACCGCTGACGGGCGCACTGCGGACCGCGCGGCGCTACTCCGCCAGCTTGTCCGGCTTCCGGCTTTGGCCTGCTTCCAGCCCCGCTGGGCAAGAAAGCGCTGGGCCGCAACCACCCGCGGAGGAAGATTGGGCCGCTGCGCAGCCGGGCCGGAGAGCGGATTCTGCGCCATGGCGGAGACTACCGCGGCAAGCGCCAGAGTTGCCAGAGCGAAAGCTCCCCATTGCAGGCAAGCCCGTGACGCGCCTGGTCCGCCGCGCCAGGCTGGATACGCACAGTTGCCCGCTCTGCCGCACAGGGCAGGTTGGCCGGGAATTCGCCGATCGATAAAGCTGCTCACACGCATTCGCATTTCGGCTCCGCTTCTTCTCTCTCCCATCTTCCGAGGAGAAGTTAGCGAAATCCAATGGATTTGGCCGTGCGAAACGCGCAGATTCCAGGAATGAAATTGTGGCCCATTATAGGACAGCGCTAACTCTGTTGATGTGTGACTTCTAACACATGGGCTCAAAGCGCAATAAACAGCGTTCTTGAGGCAATAAGGGCATTTTTTGGCTAAAAACAGGCTAAAATCGAGGGTTTTGCGTTACTGGAAAGTTAATAGGTAAAATTTACATGTTATTGATTTTATTATATTTATTTTTTATTTGGGGCTGAAAAAGTGGAGAAAAGGGGAGGGGGGGTGGGTGAAGGATCAGGGGTACGGACCGGTCACATCCCTGCAACACACTCCATTGCCTCTCCAGTATGCGGCATCGGAAGGTAATTATCTGCAAAAGGCAGGGAGCAGGGACCAGGGTCTAGTTTTCAGTCTTCAGTTGTCAGTGGTCAGTGGTCCAGATTGGGCGATTGTCTGGGTGGGCGTGCCACTAGATTGGGGGCCGTCCAGGTTGGCGCCGTGCTGGCGGATGTAGAGCGCCGCGTTGAACTTTTTGGCCGTTGAGGCGGCGGTCATGGAGCGCACCAGGCCAAAGACAGGGCGGTTGAACCAGGGGCGGTCGTGGCGGCCGACGATGGCCCAGGCAATGCCGGCGTAGCCGTTGGGGTCGCGACCGTCCAGCTCATAGCGGTCGTTCAGCTCCACCGCCCACTCGAAGGCACGGGCCGGGTCCGGCGCCCATTCGAGGATTTTCTTGGCCCAGTACATGCGCATGTAGTTGTGCATCCAGCCGGTCTGGACCATCTGGAGTTGGGCCGCGTTCCAGAGCTCGTCGGCGGTCTCGCCGCGCGCAAGCTGCCTGAGACTGTAGCGGTACGGGCGCGGGTCGCCTGCGTGCTCGACGAGGGATTTGCGGGCCCACGGGGCAGCGCACTCCCAGTTGTCGTAGTTGGGCTCGTGGCGCACGAAGAGGACAGACAGTTCGCGCCAGCCGATCAACTGCTCCAGAAATCTTTCGCCGGTTTCAGGAGTCGCCTTGCCCGCGGCGACGGCTTGCTTGACCGCCAGCGCAATGGTCAGAGGGCCGATGTTGCCGAAGTGGAGATACGGCGAGAGGCGGCTGGTGCCGCGCGTCTCGGGATGGTTGCGGGTTTCGTCGTACGCGGCAAGGTCGTCGCGGACAAATGCGCGGAGGCGCTTGAGCGCAGCGTGGGTTCCTCCGGTAAAGCTGTCCACGGGGCCGACCGATCGATCGAGCTTGGTGAATCCGGCGGTGATGTCTGCGGAAACAGAAAAGCTGGGAAGCGCTTTCCAGGGACTCCACGGATGGAGCGGGGCAATCTTCAAGGGCGCAAGCAAATATTTCGGCAGCGCGGCCTTCAGGCGCGGCCTGAAGTGGTGCATCAGCACAAAGCTGCGGTCGAAGACGCGCGAGGGCACGACAACGTCGGCATCGACGGTCCAGAAGGGCAAACGGAGCCGCCGGGCCAGCACCTGACGCCAGCGCTCCGGCTCGCGGCAGGGGTTTTCGTCGCCAACCAGGAGCGCCGCGTTTACTTCTTCAAGAAAGGCATCGAGCGAGTTGTCCGGCGGACGGCGCAGCACAAAGCCCACGCCGCGGCTGGCCGCGTCCACGGCCACGTCGCGCAATCCCTGCGCCATGAAGTGGTAGTGGCGCAGGTTGGCGTTGGGGTAGTTGGGAATGACCGAGAAGAAGACGACGACGGGAAGGCCGAGCAGGTTGGCGGCTTCAATGGCCACGTCGAGGGCGAGGTTGTCCACGATGCGCATGGCGCGCTGCATCCAGTAGACGACGCAACGACCGCCGGGGCGCGGAGAGCCGGCGCGCCGGACGAGGACGCGGGGGTGGGCGGTGAGGCGGGCGAGGTCTTCGGGGATTTGCGGATTGTCGGGCACCTAGCTCACCTCAGATTGCTTGCTGTTTCTATTCTGCATCCATGGCAAGAGCCTTGTTACAGGTCGCTGACCAAGCAGGAACCATCAGTTGGGGGATTCACAGCGGCGACCGTCCCGGTAGGGGCTTTGTCTCTTCAGTCGATTTCCAAACCAGCCGGAATAGGCTTTAGCTGTGACTTTCCCCCTTGAGAAACCCCGTTTTTTGCTTGACATTTTTGGAAAACTAAAACTACATTGTAGTAATAATGAAATCGCCCACTACGCTCGGTGAATTTGAACAGGTTGTTCTGCTGGCGATACTGCGTTTGGAAAAAGATGCCTATGGCGTTACGATTCGAGCCGAGATTGCCAAATGCACCGGGCGTGAACCTGCTCCGGGAGCGCTCTATACGACACTGGACCGCATGGAAGAAAAGGGGATCGTGCGTTCCTGGCTTGGCGAGGCCACGCCGCAGCGTGGCGGCCGGGCCAAACGATATTTCGCGTTGACCAAGGCCGGGCTTACCGCCCTGGTCAGCGCACAGCGAGCTTACCAGAGCCTGCTTGATGGGCTGGATCTGCTTGGAGGCATCCATGCTTACTGCTTCAACTGCTGAATGGATTTTGTGCCGAGTTACGAGTCATGAGAGGGCCGCTTCTATAGTGGGCGACCTGGTAGAGATCGAAGAGCAGAAGGGACTCCTGTGGTTCTGGCTCTCGGTGGCGGGAGTTGTGTTTTCGCTTGTCTGGCGGCAGCCGTTAGCCTTTGTTGCGGCGTTTTATGCAGGAGCGTGGACCTTCTTTGGATTTCAGATGGCGATCATGGGAATCAATGCTCAACATCGACCTCCTGAGTATCCCTGGATGCCGGTCTTCACTGTCTTGATCTTCGCCGGGAGCATGCTATGTGCGGTTTCCCTCTATGCGGCGATCCGCTACGGCGTTCAGGACAAGGTAACTCAGATTGCATTTGCCTGGACGAGTCTTGTCACCTCCGTGATCTACCTCTGGTGGCAGCCGGTGGTCTTGGGGTTGTGCATCACGGCGGCTCTACTTATTGTGTCGGTGTCCATCTTTAATAGCAAACTCCGCAAGGAAGCACTGGTTGTTCTCGTCTCTGTTGTGATTGGGTCAGTGCTACGGTTTTTTGTGGGCCTTCTGGCCGGGCTCTACCAACATTTTCTTCTTCGTGGCCCGTGGGGGACCCGGGAAATGCAGGAACATCCTTCGCTTGAATGGGTGGTTTTCTGCATGTTGATTCTGACGTTTTGGGCGTCAACATCTGCATGGTCTCGCATGCACAACTGGCTGATGCGAGATCAAGCGATCGATACAGAGAGCGAAGGCAAACCTGCGGTATAGTGTAGCCAGTTGATGAAGTCGACGCCGCAGTCGTTCAGGGTCCCTATCCGCACAAAGGACCGCCTCATCTGCAGCCCTTCGTGTGAAGCCAAATACCGTATTCACAGCGAATAGAAAAAGCTGGTGTCCTGTCTCTAAAGTTCTTTGGAAAATGCGCGCAAGAACAAACGCAGATTCTTCGTTCACCACCCCCGAACTGAAAAGCGTTCGGGGCCCCGTTCACTCAGAATGACAGTCTCTGCTTTTTCGTGAATTTCAGAGACAGGACAATAGTGGCCATCTCATAAATACGATTTGGTCCGTGCAAAGCGTCCCTCAGAGGCTAAACAGGCTGCGGAAAAAGGGCGATTTTCCAAGCCAAAGCCCGATAAGCTCTCCTCAGGGGCTGAAGCCCGGACTCATTTTATGGACTTTATTGGCCCGACTAAAGTCGTGCCCTTGTTACAAAGCAGTCACCGGGGCCGCGAGAGCGGGGGACGTGGCTTCCCCGGTCTGAAAATCCAGACCGGGGGCACCCGCAGTTCCGATGGAGACAGCAAAAAGGGCCGCCCCAACGGGCAGCTCTTCGTGGGAAGCCAAATGTTGTTTGCACCGCGAAGAGCAAAGCTGAAAGCTAACAGCTAAGAGCTAACAGCTGCACTTCTACCATCTTCCCCAGGCGCGGCTGATGTAGTCCGAGAGCGTCATGCCAATCAAGGCCAGTAAGGTGAACAGGCCCGCGCTGATGGTGAGCTTGGTCAGCTTGCTGCTGTACTTCACGTGCATGAAATACAGGACCACCAGAGTGGCTTTGCTGGTGGCGATGGCCAGGGCGATGACGGGATTCCAGGGGCCGAGGTCGATGAACGACGCCCAGACCGTGAGCGCGGTGCCCACCAGCAGCGCGACAAATACGACCACGTAGATCGTGGGGCTGACGACGTGATGCTCGTGTTCAACGGGATGCTCGTGTTCGACGTGTTGTGCTTGCTCGCTCATGCGGTCGCGTCCTTTATTGATGTCTGCTGATCAGGTAGAGCAGCGCGAAGAGATAGATCCAGACAAGGTCGACAAAGTGCCAGTAGTAGCCGAAGTTCTCAACAAACGTGACGTGCCCGGCGGTGTAAGCGCCGGCGCGGGCGCGGAAGATCATGAAGACCAGGATGCCGATGCCGATGATCATGTGCAGGGCGTGCATGCCGGTGAGGGCGAAGTAGAGCGAGAAGTAAATCTCAGTGTGGCGGGCCATGTCCAGGGCGAGGGGCTTGTCGTGATACTCGGCATAGACCGCAGGGTTGGATTGCGGATCGACGAACGACTGCATGCTGTAGTGCTGGCCGGGAACGTGGTGCATCTCGAACTTTTCGCGGTACTCGACGGTCTTGATGCCGAGGAAGCAGAGGCCGAGGATGCAGGTAAGGCTGAGGCACAGCACCAGGCCGCGCCTGCGCCGCGTTTCCGCGCACCAGACGCCCATGGCCATGGTGAAGCTGGAGCAGATGAGCACCACGGTGTTCAGCGTTCCCCAGACCACATTCAACTGGTGGGAGCCGGCCACAAACGCCGGGTAATACCAGTTGCGATAGATGAGGTAGGCGGTGAACAGGCCGCCGAAGAACATGATCTCAGTGAGCAGGAACAGCCACATGGCA